>JACCDX010051139.1_pt1 | contig 29501 bp, 25 predicted proteins | sample 7449681 | NCBI WGS metagenome assembly JACCDX01 (sample SAMN15323450, study PRJNA562643) | freshwater metagenome | isolation source: river surface water | place: USA:Blue River Watershed | collected 2017-08-18
AGCACTCCAGACGATACTAACTGTTCTAATACGATTCTAGGACACATTATTCCATTTAGAGTCATTGTATCTAGAACATTAGTTATCGCGTTCTCTCTATCTGCGATCGTTGCGCATGAAAGAGTATATACATTGTACTTGACACCATCTGGTGTCTTATTGATGTACGACTCTTCTACTGGACTGATAAATATCTTCTTCTTATCGTTTCTAGACACGATGATCTTATAAGCACACACTCCAACTTCAAGCGAAGCAATAACACTAATCACTATTAGAGCAACGAAAACCATTATCAATGGATTATACTTATAATAGTATCATATCTCAATTTGAAAAAAACAGAATAGATATGGATCTCTACTCGCCGTCAATGAGGTCGCTGAGTGCTTCAGATAGGGCAAACTGGATTGCAACTGGGTTGATACGGAAGGTTCGTTCCTTGACGAGATACTGATTCAGATGAGCAAAGATGATCTCGTTCAACATCTCGTAGTCGTTGGCGAGCCCCTCGATCACTTCAGCTGTAAGATGTTTGAGTTTTGATTTCTTATACTTAGACACCTGGTCCTTGTAGTAGATACGTTCTTTCGTTTCCGGGAAGAGACACATAGAGCGAGTCTCATCTGTTCTGTTCATGTATGTGAGTTGCATTGACTTCACGATAGCTCCAATGATGTATTCATCGATCAGCTTGTTGTTGTACTCTCGATCCGCATCATACTCTTTGTTAGATGTAATGGATTGCTTCTCTTCGTCTGTTAGAAGGTTAGGCGCCAGCCATATCTTCACGCTATCAATGTGTGCATCTGAGAATGCAGGAATCATGCGATTTCCATCTAGAATGTCGCTCAATTCACTGATCGCATGTCGCGCTTCTTGTAGCTTAGCTCGTAGTTCTAGATAGCGATCTGATCCATCTTTGCTTGCGATCGTATCAATGTCTTCCTGTGTTAGAATGATACTATCAAGCACATCTAGGTGTTTGAAGTCTCGTTCAACTATACGATGAAGATGCTCATTATACTTCGTGATGTTATACTCATCTAACAAAGCAATGGTGTTCTCGCTGAGTACCCGCTTGGCATACTTGCGTAGCTTGCCATGGAAGGCATCTGGATCCAGAACGAATGTATTGTGAATCGTATTGTTAGAGGCGATCGTATTCATATTGCTGTTAATTGCAACTTGACAATTGGTCGATCCTGCTATGACAGATGGCGTTTCGCACGAGCCACTGGCTACATGCTTATCGTAGCATTTTTTGCTTTTGTATTTCTTGTTGCACTTTGTACAAATCTTCGCTTCCTGGTTAACTGCAAGAGTATGTCTATTGGTTTTCGTGTGTCGAGTGTAATCAAACTTGTTTCTGGTTATGAACTCGCATAGTTTACATTCGTATTTGGCCGACATGTTTATCAATAGAAATAGTATCAATACGATTCAGAGAATATATCTATATGTACAGAAGATTAATTATATCATAAAATTATTGGATATTCTTGGTTTGCAATTGATACACGTCATATAGTACGCATTCATTAAGAATCGATGCGTACAATTCCACGTGATGCCCTATATCGACATATATAGATTTTGGCTAGAACTATTATAGATGTAATCTATTAACTCTGTTTTTTTGTAATGCGTTAACGAGTTCTACAAAAGTAGCCATCGGATACAAATACACAGCATTATAAAACACCATTGAAGTATACACTTCTAGACACTATTTAAATATTGTATATAGTATAACTATATCGTTTTATTTGTATATGCTACTACGTAGCGCGACTCATCGAATGTCTAGACATATTACCAATCTACCAAATCAATGAATTCCAAAATCATCACGACTATCATTGTCTCTCTTCATAGTGATCATGTGATTTATGAGTTTGGTCTCCAGATGGAGAAAACGGTCGGTATCTGTCTAGAGCAAAACAGAATTTATATGAATGTGTATGTGGATTGATAATAGAATACATATTCTCGTTATATATCAATACTCTTAACGCAAAGGGCCATTTCCTTGACAAATCGTGTATACATTATATTGGTCTATATTACATATAAACCAAATTCGCGCATATAGGTTATATGAATATTGGCGTTTTAGCGTTATGTATGCGTTATCATTTTGATAACATGTTTGTAAAATCTTACAAAGACGAAAAAGCGGGTTTTGGGCTGCTGGGAAATTTGAAATTTCTGGAGATTTTTTTTTGATATCGTTTTCAAAATCCCAATGAGACCATAATCATCATCATCATCATGATACTCGAGTGGAGACACTATCACCGACCTCTAACTATGAATCTAGGTGGGTTATCATCTTATCTACTTCTATGAGATTGAGTGAATACCATTAGTATCGCCTTCAATCATGTCCCTATTCTATCGATACACTCTCCGCACCTCTAACCCACCTCCCAACTTAAGGTTTGGTGAATCCATAGTATATAAGCACAGTCCATACTTTGTCTTTACGCCTGTTATCACATCCCGCCTGTGAACACCATGAGCACTACTGCCTTCAACGACTTCATCTCCAAGTACCTAGTACTATCGCCAGCATCTTTGCTCAAGCGAACTGACATCCGTGAGCTATGGGCTCAAGTGAATAACGGATCAACTGGTATCCTTAAGCTATACAAACACATGTCTGAGACTGACATGCCTCTAACCAAGACCCATCTTGTAGGATACAAGATTGCTGCGCCTGTTGCTGCGCCTGTTGCTGCGCCTGTTGCTGTTCCTGTTGCTGCCCCTGTTGCTGCCCCTGTTGCTGCCCCTGTTGAGATCATCGATTCATACAAGCAGATGAAGATTGATCTTCTAAAGAAGAAAATGGAGGAGGAACGTATGTTGGCTGAGAAGAAAATGGAGGAGGAACGTATGTTGGCTGAGAAGAAAATGGAAGAGAAACGTATGTTGGCTGAGAAGAAGATGGAGGAGGAACGCATTGCCGAAGCCAACCGTATCTCTATTGAGAAGGAGAAGATTCAACGTGATCTTACCATGCATAAGGAGGAGATGGAGTATAAGAAGTACAAGGTTAGTATCTTTGTGGAACAATCGGAGAAGAACCGAGCTCATTGCTCTATGGAGAACAACAAGAACCGATTGCTTTCTATGTACAAGGCGAACGCTCACCCATACCTAGATGTCATCGCGTATGGCAATGCTGGTTACCAAGGCATCACGTCTCTCAGTGCTAAGACTACTATGGCTACGCAGATCCTACTTCATACCAATCTGAATGAGAACAATGATACTAAGATGGCTAAGGTAGTGAACGATGCAGTTAACAAGATGGTTGAGGAACTACCAATCATCAACGACGTTGGTGCTAAGACACCTGAGCAGATGATCCCTAGCAGAGAGTATGTAGGTGTTCTAAGCAACGTTCTCACCACGTTAGAGGACTTGGAACTGATCAATGCGAACAAGCATGAGTGGGTAGAGCCGGTAGCTGATCGCATCTCTATCATCAATGGAATCGCAGACCGAACGACGGCCGACATGTCTGTACCTTCTTACAGAGAGTCAATGAAGCTGATCCAAGTGAACAAGAACAACAGCAAGAAAGATAAGGATGTGTACATCAAGCCATTGAACGACTGTGTCTATGATCAGACCGCCTCGCAGTTGAGTGTCGCGTGCTATGCATGCTCGGCCAAGACACTCATCAAAGACATGGGTCTTCATCGCTGCCACAACCTTCCGGAGAGCGAGGGTGGCAAGTGGGACAAACGCAACATCTTTCTATGCTGTGCTACATGCAATCTGAATATGAGCAACAACCAAACGGTTGAAGAGTACAAGTGTACTTTGGTATCTGAACGAGCTAACAAGGTTGTGATTGAGTTTACACTGGTTGACACATCGTCTGACGAGGCGATGGATAACACCATGAGACTAACTGACGAGTAAGTCTCTCGTAATCTCATCGACGCGTCTGTGCTAGAATTCTAGAAAAAATTGATATATATTCTATTAATATACACTATCTGATCGTATTACCAGCTCGAACGAATTGACCATGGACTCTCTCCTCAACCTCACTAACAAGAAGGTTGGTACGTCGCACGATCTCCGTCTCTCCATTGATATGCAGAAACTGATCTTGTCTCGCAAGGAGATGACCGATATCGGCGACCGTCTTTTGGCTCTGACCAAGACATCTGAGTTTGAAACTCAGTCAATTACCATGTGCTATGGTAAGTGTCAGAAGTTGAATTGGTTTTCAAACGGTGCGAATCTCAAGCAGACGGAGATCAAGAGTACCAAGACCGTGAAGGAGTACAGCTACTCCGATCGAGATGACTATGCTAAGTCATTCTCTCTGGCTGTCCGCGCCGATGGTACTTGCTCTATCACTCCATCCGATTCTCTCAAATCGGTGAAGCTAGAGTATACATATGGATTCACTCTTGCTGAACACCCAGATTGGGTATTCCGTCTAGTAGCCACTAAGGACATCACCGATTCTGGTCAGTTTCTAACTAAGCTACCAGAGTACAAGGTTCGTATCTTTCCAAGCATTGAGTCTACCGATCACACAATGAAGAAGATCTGTTCTCTTGTAGACGATGCATATGACTATGTTCAGTTGTCTGCTAGCTTGATCAACTATGATTCTGTACTTGCCAAGCCAACGGTGTTCGACGTCCGAGATGTGATGAAGCGAATCCTTCGTAGCGATCTGTATCTAGATGCACGTGCGTATCAGGCTGAGCTATACTCCTGTGCCAAGTTCGTTTACCGAGATCCAATCATGGTTGAGAAGTTCAAAGATCAGTCTGGGTTCAAGCGTCTGTCCAATAGCGTTGTTGAGCTGAGTCGATCGATGTACTACAAGGATCTGGAACCATCTATTGATCAATACTATCTGACTGATAAGATCGATGGAAAGCGGTCCTTCCTTGTGATCGATGAGTACTACTCTGGTCGGTCTACTCGATCGTCTGACTCTGATTCGCGTCCTAAGACAGGAGGCCAAGACAAGTTCCTGGGTGCTGATATCCGTGCTATATCTGATCGTCTCTATAGTATCTCTAAGTATGCTGGCCACGGCAACGGGCGCAGTAAGAAGATAACATACATTCTTGATTGTGAAATGCTTGAGACTGGTAAGAGTCATGAGTTCTTTGCGTTTGACATCATTGCATTCAATGGTCGATCGACGTGTGGCTACCCGTTTCACAAGCGTCTTGATATGCTACTGAAGTGTGAAAGTCTCTTGTCTAAGTATTCACTTGGCCGTGTCAAGACGTATGTTCGTCTTACCAAGACTGGGTATGCTAAAGAGATCTGTGAGTTCTATAAGTCCTCTTCTAAGAGTAAGTATGAGATCGATGGTCTCATCTTCACGCCTGCTGGCGTCGACTACAAGACTGCTAAGACTATGAAGAAGCCTGGCGACCGCACTCGCGTGATCAACACCGATTACTACAATACTGTGTCTTACAAGTGGAAGCCCGAGGACAAGACAACGATCGATTTCTATATGATGAAGATTCCATCTAAGTATTGGTCTAACTGGGATGCATCTGGAGTATCACTCAATGCTAAGAAGGACTTGTATGTCTTGTGTTCTGGGGTGAACGCACATCAGTTCAAGCAACTGGAGATGCGAGTGTTTGATGGCTATCTCGATATCTCTAATGGGCGCTTCCAGAACTCTCAGTATTTCCCAGTTCAGTTCTCTCCAGATGATCATCCTTACGTGTATCTCTACCAGCCAACCGATTCTACAGATTTGGATAACAGAGTAGGTGAGTTCCTCTTCAACCATAAGAGTAAGTCGTTTGAGTTGATCCGTGTTCGCACTGATCGCGATGTTGAGATCGCTAGAGGTGAGTACTATGGTAATGCTATGAAGTACTCTGAACTCATTTGGCACACTATCAACTATCCTCTTACGTTGGATATGATGTGTGATAGTTCGTCTAAGATTGGTATGTACTTCGCCTCATCTGACAACGATCGTTATTTCTCTCAGCGGGCGTTCAACTCCTATGTGAAGCAGACTCTCCTTTCCAAGTTGCCCGGAACGCGCATCTTGGATCTGATGTGTGGTCATGGTCAGGATCTCTCTCGATTGGTGAACAGTGGATACAAGGACATCTATATGATTGATCAAGATATTGATGCTCTGTACGAGTTGCTTCAGCGTAAGTACACATTGAAGATCAAGAACTCCAATGCAACTGCATCAGTGAAGATAGCTAAGATGGATGCAGACATTGATTCATCTGAGAGTATCTCTATTGCTAGTCAGTTGAAGGGACTGGAAGCTGGTTCGCTCGATGCGATCACCATCAACTTTGGAATCCATTACTTGATGGGAGATGAGAGTAAGATCGCCAATCTTGCTAAGTTCGTATCTCACTTCTTGAAGCCGAATGGTAAGATATCGATCACTTGCTTCAATGGATCGGACATCATGTCTCTGTTGGGCGACCAAGACAAGTGGGTCGGCGATGCCGATGGTAGTGTGAAGTATGAGATCCGAAAGGCATACAAGTCTAAGGAACTCTCCAACACCGGACAGCAGATCGACGTGATGCTTCCCTTTAGCGGAAGCAACTTCTATTCTGAGTATCTTGTAAATCCTGATTACTTGGTATCTGTGTTTGCGTCAGTTGGACTGAAGCTGAATTCAAGTGATTCATTTGGTAGCAAGCTGAGTGGCTTCGCTAAGGACAATGCCAAGGTGAGTAAGATGCTGAGCCCACTCGACAAGCAGTACGTTTCTCTCTATCATTACTTCATCTTTGAGAAGAGTGGTTAGATGACGATGATAATCTAATATGATATCGTTTTCTTTTTTTGGCATAAATATAGTAGTTTGCGCTCATCTTAGATTGCATACAGAGACGATGTTCAAACGAACTGCATTGGGTACCATCAATGCCAACCGCATAAGCCGATCGGTGGTCGCTCCCGGTCTCCCAGAGACGTATCAAAACGGTGAAGACTTAAGATCTGAGATTGAGCTAGATGATCGTCGAGCATCTACTCCTGATGTCTCTATGCAGGATCCACGCAATTCTATAACGATAGGCGGTCCAAAAAAACTACAAAGAAGTACTAGCGGCAAGTTGGCCGATATGTTAAATGCTAAACTTGCAAGTCAAGAGAGACGCGATGCGATCAGCAACTCATCTACTCTAAAGCGAATCGAGAACAGTATCCATCGCCGAGTCGGATACATCTCAGCGTACAAGAACATCATTTTTCTCATTCTCATCATGTTCACTGTCTATCTTCTTATCTTCGTTTACGCGACTGGTTGGTTCTTTACGGATGCGAATGGAGTACCTATCCAACCACATGAAATGTCTTATAACGATCGAGTAATGAACTCAATATACTTCTCGACAACTCAGATGTCCACGGTTGGCTTCGGTGATATCTGCCCTAAGAACAACAAGGCCAAGCTCGTTGTATCTGTCTTCCATGTTGTATGCTTCGTAATCACGATTGGTGTCATGGGTGTCCTGACGACGGACCTCAGTCGCAGTCTAGAGATCACAAACTTGTTTACGAAGTAAGACTACATGGAAGACAACTCTACTAGACAATGATACATATCGCCATCACATTTCAATTAAATAGCTGCGTTATTAATATAAGCAATATCATATATACAACCGCTATTCGTTCCCGTAATGAGTGCAAATCACAAATGAGCAACATATTATGAGCAAAGATGATGAACATCATTGGAACTAACGAGATTATTGATCCATTCTACAGATACAAGCGTCCTAAGTTTATAATCTCGGTAACTGGCAAAGGGAACAAACGGCGGACCTCTCTAATCAACATGGATGATATCTGCGTTGCAATCGATCGTAGTCTGTCAGAAGCAATCAAGTACTATTGCTATGAACTAGGAACGTCGTACAAGCTGGTTGAAGGACGTCATACTCTGAAAGGAGAATTTAACATAGACACACTAGACAATGTGCTGCACAAGTACATCCAGATCTTCGTCTTATGTAAAGACTGCGATCTACCTAGCACGTTCTACAAAGTGCGAAAGACCAATATCAAGAAGGTGTGTAGTGCATGTGGTTGTGTGGAGAAACTCTATCCAGATCACAAGCTAGTGGAATACATTCTAAAAGAGAAGAAGAATAGAAAGACGGACTTCAATGTAAATTGCCAAGACTATTCTTAGATAAGAACAAGAGATACGATAGCATCTGCTATCGTTTTTTTGTTGCGGCATATAGCGGATTTAGATGTGTATTTAAATAAAATTAACATTATAGAGTGATATAACAATCATGCAAGCTCAACATCTTGTTCGCAAATCTATCTTCTATCGTCTCTTTGAGGAGATCCTTATTCCGATCGCTTCTCTATGGTATCAGGTTGAGATCATCAATCCAGAAAACGTATATGATGGAAACACTTCATGCATCTACATATCTAGACACACAACACACAACTGGGAATTGCTTCTTGGTCTGTTTGCGTTGAACGCGTATAGCAAGAAGGTGATTCGCGGACTTGGACACTATCTAATATACTTTCTATGTCCGTGGTATGTGCTAGCTGGTGTAGTGATTGGCAACCGTCGCAACGCTGAACATCTCATCTCTAAAGACGAGTATCTATTTATCATTCCAGGTGGCGGAGAGGAGATGACCTATGGCAGCGAGAACGTAGATAACGTGTACTGGGAATCAAAATCAAAAAAATACAAGACCGGATTTGCTAAGCTCGCTTACGATAGCAACATCCCAGTGATTCCTATCCATGCATCTGGAGTCAAGTACATGGTATGGCAACCATTCATTGTCTTGGCCAATGCGCTAGGTATCACTGAGATGTATGACTCAGTGATGCAAGATACCGATAGTCTTGTATTGTATAAGTGGTTGTATTACGTTAAGATGTTGTTCTGCGTTGTGTTTGGTTCTATCTTGGTCATTCCATTGCCATGTAAGATCAAGATCTACATTGGAGTGCCAATCTATCGTTGCGAAGAATCCGCCTGTCAGTCGCCTTACCAACATGACATGAATGTAATTGAGTTTGCTAAGCGATGTGAAGCCGGTCTGCGTACCGCGATTTGGATCGCCAATGCTAGCTAGACATCTATCTCTTTCGTCTTGTTGAGTATCGATGTGGTGTGTATCCAAATCTATTCATCCATTGGTTTGCCATGTCTTCACTCGATGGAACTGGGTAGTCCTTGCACTGCGACATCGAACGCTCTGCTTCCTCAGTCTCTTTGGATTCATTGTTAGATGAACTGAGACTGGCTACCGAGATGACGAAGCCTCTGCGCTGTGCGCTTGGAGGTGGCACTTGGATTACGATTGGTTGCACTCGTTGCTCAATGGTTGGCGTCTGCAGTCTAGCATATGATGCTAGCTGTTTTTTTGTCTCTGTTGCCCGCATGAGCGACTTGGTTGTCTCTTTGATGACGTGATGAAACGTGTCCATCATGTCTATCTCGTCTCCAATGAAGTATTCGTTTCCAGCGAATCGCTCGTACTTCTCATTGAATGCATCAATGAGATGTCTCTCAAAGAGAGCATCGTCTGAGCATTCATGAATCGATAAGTATCTTGTTCCTTTCATATATGCCTTGAGACGACTTAGGTCGTTCTTTCGAGAGCGACCAATCTTGTATCGGTTAGTGCCGACTAGAACACATGGCTGTACGAGATACACAATGCCCATTGTCTCTGTATGCTCTTACTTGACGCTATAAGTACGATCAATGTAAAATTGATATATCTTATATATTTTATACATTAAGATACTAATATAGTTATTCTGCCGATCTCCTTTCGCTATGTCAAGTCAGTCGACTGAGTATCATTGTGCATGTGGCTCGATTGCGAACACTAGCATCATTCTCTCTCGTCCGCTCCAATATTGGATTGAGAAAGTGTATGCTAAGATGTGGAAGTCTAAGACTCTGACACCTAGCAAGTATTCGTACAGCGTGATGCTACATGTATGCAATGGCATACTTCGTTTCATTGAATCTAAACCAGATCTCATTCAGATGTATGCTCGTAAGAATGCCAATCCTGATTCAATGGCTGAGTATAGTATCTGGCATGATCATCTGATCGAGATCAGTCATAGCGAATGGAGAAATGCCACTATGTATTGGATCAATGCTGTTCCACATGGTAGTGGCACTACGTTCCAGTCTCCATATCGAGATATTGATACTCCGGCAAACTGGTATGTGTGTTCTAGATACTCTAATCAGGTGCCTGGTGATCGCTACGAAGTATACAATGACATGATCGTCTTTACGATGGATAGCATTCGAGAGATGATAGAAGACGATTCCATGAGCCGCTTCATTGGATCGATTGGCAACATGTCGATCTCTTAAGTGTAAGACAATGCTCTCAAATAAGAGCATTTGTTTTTTTGATGATATTGATTAAGATAACAAAAAAATTGATATTTATATAGGTATATATACCACTTGAGGGTTCATAACGATTTCGAATACTTACCTACCATGAAGACTGCCGCTGGATCTGCTATTAAGACTCAGGAAGAGCTAATCACTGTCGTTGACAAGGTGCTTACGAATGAGTCTATCATTCGCTCGCACATCAACTCATTTGATCGCTTCATCGATCATGGTCTCCGTCAGATCATGACTCAGGTATTCGACATTCGATATGAAGTTGATGCGGCAAACACAATCGAGCACGATAAGACGATCAAGAAATATGAAGTATCGGTCGTGATTGATGACATCGAGTGCACTCACCCAACGAGTTTCAATTACTCTAAACAGGTGCCGGTGTGTGTGATGCCTAACGAATGTCTTCTTCGTGATTTGACATACTGCTCGCCTTTGTACGTTAACTGTACGATTGAGGCTAAAGCGTATCATGAGAATGGGACTGTGTCTACCAAGACAGAGAAGATCAAACGATACATGATCGCCAAGATGCCAATTATGGTCAAGTCTAAGTTGTGCAACACGTACAACAAGTCCAAGGAGACTCTTATCCAGTTGGAAGAGGATCCGTCTGATCAGGGTGGATACTTCATCGTGAAGGGAAACCACTACATCATCAACAACCTTGAATCTCTCAAGTACAACGAACCAAAGGAGTTCATTACAAAAGGATTCAAGAATGAACTGGCGCGATCAGATGTCATCTCCAAACCAGGCGATGCATTTGAGAACTCGTTTAACGTCATTCTCAAGTTGCTCAACAACAACTCGATTGTCGTTAACTTGTCTAAGGCCGGATTCAAAGATGTAGACATTCCATTCTACATGATCTTCCGAGCGCTTGGTGTTATCACCAATAAGCGAATCGTTGAATTGATCGCATACTCGTTCGATGAAAGTGATCCGATCATCAAGTCGATCCTAGATACACTAGAATCGGCGCTATCGAACAAGTACACTGACTTCGACAAGACCGCCAACGAGGTAAGCAACCTAGTTGTTAACCAAGATGACGTACTTGAGATTCTCTGTAAGTTCATCGTTCAGTATTCGACATACAAGATCGCTGACATCAAGAAACAGAAGGATGGTTCTTATAAGCCAGAAGATCTTAACGCGAAGAAGATGGTGATGAACAAGCTGCAGCAACATCTGGATATGCGGTTCTTGCCACATGTAGGACTGTCTGCAAAGGCGCGAGTGAAGAAGGCAGCGTTCCTTGGACACATGATTCGTCGTATGCTTCTAGTCAACCTAGGAGTCATTGAACCAACTGATCGTGATTCGTACAAGAACAAACGAATCTATGATTCTGGTATCTCATACTCTCGAAGCTTCAAGACGCAGTTCAATCTCATGTTTGTGCAGCGCCTCATGAAGCAGATCGTTACGAAGGACTTCAAGAACAACAGCTTTGCAGAAATCAATCTACAGAGTATGTTCAAGAGTGCTATCAAGGCAGAAGAGTTTGAGAAAGCGCTGATGACGTCCATCGTATCCGGAGACAAGGTAATGACAGTCAACAAGCTGACATTCACCAACAAGCTATCGTCTCAACAGCTACACCACAAGAACAAGCTCAACGTAATAACTGCTCTCAAGAGCATTGAGACTCCAAACAAGAACAACAGTTCTAAGTCATCGGAACGAGCTATTCTAATTCGTCAAGTTCATCCTACCGGTACCGGATACATCTGTGGTATCACATCCGCCGATACCGGTGTCAAGGTAGGAATGAGTAAGCAGCTATCCGTAGTTGCTGACATCACTGCGGCTTCCTCTAGTGAAGTGATCAAGGCATTGGTATATGACGACGAGCAGCTTGTATCTGTTGAAGACAGTCTGGTAGTCGGTCGCATGCGATCTGATAACCTACACAAAGTGTTTGTGAATGGTGATTGGGTGGGATGCGTTAAGGACTTCCATCAGTTTCTAACCAAGTACCGCGAGTACCGACGCACAGGCAAGCTGCACCACTACGTAACGGTCTCTCACCACATTCAATGTAATGAGATTCATATCTGGTGCGACAGTGGCCGTCTTACTCGACCGCTACTCATTGTCCGAAACAACACATCTGATAAGAACTACAGCCATGATAAGTTTAAGCAGTGGACTCTTATTACCCAAGATGTGATTGACAAGCTTCGACAGAATGAACTCGGTGTTGATGACCTCATCTCGATGGGTATCATGGAATACATCACTCCAGAGGAACATGCGAACATCTACTGTGCGTATGAGTATGACCACTTCATGAAACACGTCAACGATCCTCTACATCAGTTCACTCATATTGATATCCCACAAGGTATCATTGGTCTAGTAGCACTGACGAGTGTCTTCGCCAATCACAACCCGGCAGCTCGTGTATGCTTCCAGAGTAATCAGGTCAAGCAAACGAATTCATGGGTCATGAAGAACTGGACATACAGCGCGCACAAGGACATGTACTTCTTGATCAACAATGAAGATCCTATTGTCTCTACCTTTGCATACAAGCATATCCCTCCGATGGGAATCAATGCGATGGTCGCGATTGCGATCTATGGTGGATACAACCAAGAGGACTCTCTGATTGTTAACAAGTCGTCGGTGGACCGAGGCATGTTCGACTCTATCCATATGACCTTTCAGAAGACTGATTGCGATCAGAATGAGATCATCTGTAAGCCGAACCCAGCCAACACAGCAGACATCAAGTCATATGCCAACTATGAGAAGCTGGTAGATGGTCTGATCCCAGAAGGGTGTTATGTCAACGAGGGCGATTGTCTAGTAGGCAAGATTGCGAAGCTCTCTAAGGGCGATATCACCAACCCGAACGTCATCTACACTGATCACAGTCTGATCTACAAAGAGAAAGAACCTGCTATGGTGTGGAAGGTGATCAAGGCTTACAATAACGAAGAGAAGGTATTCGTGAAGATCATCTTCAAGACGTTCATTAAGACCGAGATGGGCAACAAATTCTGTATGCCAGACACCAATGAGGTACTCACCTCGAGTGGATGGAAGGCATTCAAGGATGTGTCGATGGAAGATAAGATCTGTTCTCTCGTAGACGGAGACCGCATTGAGTACGTTGAGCCGCTTGGAGTGTACCACTTCCAACATGACGGTCCAATGGTCTCGATTCAGTCTCAACAGATCAGCTCCACTACCACGCTCAACCATAAGCTGTACATCAAGAACCGTCGTCGTACCGAATACGAGCTTATGGACGCAGAGAAGGCGTACACCAAGAGAGTGCAGTTCAAGAAGGATGCTATCAACGCATACGATGATATTGACACAATCACTCTTGGAACAAGCGTATACAAGATGGATGACTACCTAAAGCTTCTGGCTATGTTCATTGCTGATGGATGGATTGATAAGCGCTATGTTGACACATCAGTGATTGTGATTTCGGCCGCAAAGCCTCGTAAGATTGCCATCATTGAAGAGACCGCTGCTGCTCTAGGTGTTCAATATCGAGTATACAGCAACGATCGCAAGGAGAAGTTTGAGAACAGCACAATCGGTAATAAGGATGTGAAGCATCACATCAGAGATATCAATCTCGCTCGATCGCTTGCACCACTCAACACCGGTGCTCTCAACAAGAGACTTCCTGAGTTTGTATGGTCTCTATCACAGCGCCAGGCTAAGCTCCTATTGGATACTCTAGTGTCATTCGATGGAACACGAGGAAAGACGTATGAGGCATACTACACTTCCAGTAAGGGTCTTGCAGATGATGTCACCAGACTCGCGCTACATGCCGGCATCTCTGGAACGCTAACTAAGAGAGATATGGATAAGGACAGCACTCAGATGTTTGGAGATCGTGAGTACCATGTCAATGGAGATCAGTACGTCGTTCGTCTCATCAGATCCAAGAATACTCCTATGATCAATCATGGAATGGTTAAGCAACAGAACGGCCAAGACATTAAGCTCACGAACTACACTGGTACTGTATCATGTGTAGAAGTACCATCTCATGTATTCTATGTGAGAGAGAATGGTATCCCACACTGGACGGGCAACTCGAGTCGCGCTGGACAGAAGGGCACTGTTGGATTCTTGTACAATGAAGCCGATATGCCGTTCACCAGTAGTGGAATCAAGCCCGATATGATCTTTAACCCTCTGAGTTTGTGTACTCGTATGACGACCGGTGTCATCTTCGAGGGCATGCTTGCTAAGCTATCGGCCCATATCGGAGCTACTCCAGATGCGACCATGTTCAAGAAGCTGGATACCGATAACATCGCCGAGATGTTAAAGAGTTATGGATTCAGTGAATCTGGAACGGAGCGCCTATACAATGGCATGACCGGAACGTACATGGATGCCATGATCTTCATTGCACCGATCTACTACCAGACACTTCAGAAGCTGACTAGACATACAGTCTATGCCAATGCCGTCTCACCGAGCGATGTGCTGACACGTCAACCACTGCATGGTAAGAAGGTGGGAGGTGGTTCTCGAATGGGATCGATGGAGAGCGCGTGTATGTCCGTGTCCTCTATCAACTTCTTGAATGAGAAGTTCTCATCTCACTCAGATGGTACCAATCTGTACGTCTGCACTAGATGCAATCAGCGAGCATTCGCTAATGAAGAGTATAAGATCTTCAAGTGTGTTCGATGTGGCAACTTGGCACAGATCACTAAGGTAGCGTCTACCTACACCAGCAACCTGTTCATGAATGAGCTACAAGCCATGTCCGTTGGAATGAAGCTCAATGTGAAGAAGCCGGCATATGAGATGCACGAAGAGTAAAAAAAGAAGTACTCCCTTCTTTAACGCTCTACTAGTCTATGACTGATTATTTTTTTTGTTTAAAATTCTGGCTCTTCGTTGAGGCCATTCATCTCTTCCATGATGTCATTGAGATCTTCTGTCTTCTCTGCATCCTCTTCTGGGTTAGGCATAGGGAAGTCGTATCCCGGCGGTTGTGTCATCGCTTCGTTGTATACTGGATTAGATCCGTACATATTGGCGTGTTGTTCCCCCTCGATCGCATACACGGGTCCACTTGACTGAGGCACAGACATGTTTAGAGCATGCATGTTCATAGGAGCGTATGAGAATGGAACCACGTTGCCAGTATCAGATGGAAGGGATTCAGGTACCACTCCTACTGTTACCTTCGCACTTCTGAAAGAGTCAATGATCTTGTTGTTGCTTTCGACAACGGCCTTGGCTAGTTCCTCATTCTTCTTAGCCTCGATTGCGCGTTTCATCTTATCAGATTCTAGTCTAGCAATCTCCTCATTCTCCTTATCGATATCATCACAGTTTGATGTAAAGAGGGTACCAGTGGTTGTATCTCTAATGAAACACACTGTCTTTACGGCCGGATCTGCTCTAGCTTGGTTGTACGTCATTGCCTTTATCTCAGCTGGAGTCTTTGTACTAGTAGCGATGATTGGCATCACTCCAGGTTGCCCGTTTCGAGCCATGGCATTCATCTGTCGCTTTTTATTTTTCTTGTCTTTCATGTAGTTGGCCTTTGAATAGCTAGTAGACGACGCACCAAAGTAGTAATTGAGGTATATCTTTCTAATGGGAAACCAGATGATTAGCGTCATTATACTAGCAGACGAATATAGACCAATCGCTAGCTTGCTCTTATGGTCTTTAACGTATAAGAAGTTGACACATAGTACCACTACCCACATCACCACTATCATAAGAATCGCATACTTGGTAGAATCCCACATGTCATCTAGTCGCTTGTCAATCCGCTTGACACCATCAATTAGCTTTCCAGTTTTCGATAGTTGTTGTCTTCTATAATTCTCAACTAGATTCTTCTCCTTCTGAGCCTGTAGCTTAGCGCTTAGAGCTTTGCCTTCCTTGGTATTGGACAGAGCAGCAATCTGTTCATCAAGCATCTCTTGCTTTTTAAGAAATGCTTCTTCATTTTTCTTGGCTCTAGATTCTGATATACCGCGTGCGGCATTGCCAACTCGATTACCAATTCCCTTTCCGAATGAACCGAGTCCTTTGCCAACTGATCCGATGCCCTTTCCGAATGAACCGATTCCTTTACCAACTCCAGTCCCGACTGAACCAATGCCACTACGAGCCGAAGATGCAGCCAATGCGGCAGAGTCCTTCATTCTCTGAAATCTAGACTTAGATTTCTTTGCATCGGCGGTCTGTTCTGCTTTAGTATCTTCACTCATCTTGATTTAGACTCAGATGCAACACTACGTATATTCTATTGACGATAACTATAGAATAGTGTATATATTACAACAAATAAACAAATATTACACGATCATCAAAAAAACATACACTACTCTTATAGAACTATGTATGTACCACAATCACTATCATGATTTGTATAGTCTGATACATTAGAACGATCTAGAGAAGAAGCGTGCATTGAAACATCATCTAGGTACGGTCTAAGTCGACTGTACAGATCATTGTGTTTCTTGTAGTACTTCTTGTATTTGGATCTAATACGCTTGTATTTGCTGTATATCTCGCTCATATCTGGGTCTCTAATTTGAGTTTGGATGAAGATGTATTCGGAACTTGAGATCAACCGAATCACCTCCATACTAGTCTCTACAACAATAAGAGTCTTATCATTATGACGAATCGTACATAGCGGCAGATCACTATATGGACACTTGGTGGAGAGACCAAACTTAATCGGCTTGACACTATGCTTGTGTTGTTGCATAAAGCAACAATACTTAATGAAGTACCGATCGGCATTCACATAGATCGGAATAAAAGTATTATGATTGGCACATTGAGTATACGACATCGTACGCACTGCGTCTAGGACGAAATGAATTATATATTACATTGCATAATGATCTTCAAAACTAACAGTAGCATCGCGTGTCTTATACACATCCAGACGATTGCGATACCCGTTCTTAATGGGAAGCTTGTAATCGACTATATCGTAGATATAACGAGGCTTTGCATTCTGCTCAGCATTGCTCAATCTAAAGATACGACCGATGATCTGAGTGAATGACTCGACCTTCTTGCGAGGCGTGCATAGAATCATTCCAGTCATCTTGGTGATGCTCACACCGACCGAACTGAATGCATAGCTAGTAAAGATGATGTTAGATACAGACTGAGCTTCTTCAATTGTATCCTTCTTCACGCCGCCATACAGAATGATATTCTTCTCTAACTCAGGCGCATCTATAGATATTTGATCTTCCAAATCTACATCTAGCAATCTCTCATTCAGAAGATCATACAGATGCTCGAGATGGGCACGTCGTTCGGAGAACACAAATACATTGCTTCCAGTATCCTTAACTAGGTCAATCACTCTATCTATGATCATGGAATTGCGATCGGGATCAGATAGGATCTGGTTCAGAATAGACTGATAGTCTAGGATGCCATCTGGTCTCACCTTGTATTCGGCATACTCAGGCTTACACCGATATCGTACTAGACGAACATCGGCATTGAACTTCACATTGTTCTTTACATACCCAGAGAGATCATCGGCGTTGATTATAGGACCGACGCTCAGCTCGGCAATGCGATGTAGCTTGTCCTCTCTAGTTGGCGTGGCGCTGAGACCGATCGTTATTTTGCAACTGAGTCGCTCGTACACACGCCGATATTCCTTAGAAACATATAAGTGAATCTCGTCAAATATCACCAGGCCGAACTCGCGAAACATAGAGTTCACGCATACCTTCTTATACACGCCTCGACTTACTCTCTGATCATACTCTTCTATGGTACATGCAGTGTTGATTATACTAACCACTATATCGCCGTCTTGTTTCTTCTTGCCATACAGACATCCGATAGTGTTGTTGGGATAGTACTCTTCTAGAATAGATACCCATTGCTCAAGTAGATACGTGTTGGGAACTACGATCAGTGTCTTCTTCTTGATACGATTAATTAGATCCATACCCACAAATGTCTTGCCAGAGTTATGAGTAATGATATTGCCGCACATCATATAACGATGGTTTGAACTAACAAGAAAGCCGTAGTAGTTAGACTCGCCCACATTCTCCACTTCGATCGGAGATGTGGATCCTACCATGCTTATGGTACTCTTAGAGATACAGTGAAACTCGTCCGTCATGTAGACATACAAGTATTCGCCATCATCAGATGTATCAATCTTACAAATCATACCAAGAGAAGTAATGATGTCGCACACATCCATCGCAACCCGGCGCTTTCCAATAGGAAATGACAACCGGTAGATACTATCACCGTTCATCTTGGATTGTTTTCGATTAGATCCGCTGTACGATTCATACGTGTTCGGTTGAAGGTGACCAATTGAGTCCACAAATCCACATAACAAGGAAAGACGAACAATAGAATTATTCTTCTTATAACACTCTGGAATGAACTGGGGAGTAAGGCTAGCGAAGCGGTATGGATCCATAATCACATTCCGAAGTTCATACTCGATCATGTTTCTGTACTCAACCAATTGAGCAGCAGTAGAGAGTGGAAGCTTGAGATAGTCTTTGACACTGATCTCAACAACACATGGAGATGGAATCTTAGAGTAGAACCGAGCCGCGTCTGTCTGTGTAGTAAATGAGTATCGTTGCATTACACAGCTTTCGGCATTGAACCAGCTAACAGTAGTATCAACTATACTCTTGTCAGGACCAAGAAGACAAAGAATATGATCTCCAGTCACTGTATACTTGTCTCCAAATCGATTACTGATCTGATACATTTCTGATACACCAGACGCCAACTGTAAGACAGTACGCGGAGTAGAGTCATCTCCCATCAACTGGTCACCGACTTTGACATATTGAACTGGTTTTGAACCTCCAGAGTACATTGTAATAGGGGTATCAGCAGAATGACAACCAGCGACTAGGTTGAGGATACCACCACCAAATCCCAAAGTACTCATCTGATCGGGCAATACAGTATTCATCATATGGTCTACTACTACCTTTTGGTTAGAAGTTGATCGGCCCAGATACTCTGGTACTATGTCTTTACCATCTACCAAATCGTATGATACATCAGACACCATGTTCTTACTCAAGAATGTTTCATAACAGAAACGGGGAAGCATGATTCGCTTGTCCTTTGAATTCTCAAACGAAAGACTCTTATAGATAGGAGTTTTGATGTACGTATTCGTAATTGTATTCTTGTTGCTAATCGTATAATGAGATTTAAGCTTCTTGAAACGCGCACCGCCATATAGCGATACGAACTCGGACAGAGGAAAGGTAAGACCGGTTGAATCAATAGAGAAGTTCATTCTGCAATAGAATACCTAATAGATATACTATAGTGCATCTATATATCTAATTTACCAGTCTACGTTGCATAGTGGTCTTATAAGAATTTAAGAGAGATACTATTTCGCTATCCTAATATAATCATATAAGAAAGAGACACCGATCAACATACAATCATGGTGATGAACTCGCGGAACCCTTCGTTTGGCGCGGTCAGTCGCGCCATCACGTCGCCAAATGGATGCGCGTTTCATACGTTCCCTGGTGGACTGCACTATATTTCACTGCTTCTGAGTCTAGTGTTTCTAGTTATCACAATTATAATGATGCTATCTGGCGGAGCCAAGATTGGAACAGTAATTGGAGTAGCCGCTGGATCATTTGTACTTATGATTGGGTCTATCTATGCTAACTACTATAACATTGAAGGCTGCCATGCTAAGAGAGTTCTGCATGCTCTCAAGCAGCGTGATCATCTAGAGCAAATCATGAAGGGAGAGGCTGAAGCGGAGACATTTAGCAAAAAGCAATCCAACTCGGATGAATAAGTATCTCAAAAAAAGATATGAGATAGAGTTCGTCTAGTTTTTTTGTAAAGCGGCTACACTACCAGCGATGTCCTCTCGAGACTGCAACTCACCGACATACTTGCCAACTGCATCAAAACACAATAGAGTAGGGAACCCCTGAATCTCAAATGCAGGAGATACTAGCTCTTTCCACTGAAGAAGAATATCAGGGCTTTCGGTTCCTTCGATGTACAGACAGGTGATTCCCTCGGTCCCTAGATTGGCACTCTGAGATTCATAAGATGGCCAGTATCGCTTACAATGACCGCACCACTCTTGCTTTACCAGAAGAACATAGTACTTGCTCTGCACGCCTAGTGTGCTAACATCCAAATCTTGGAGAATAAAGGAGTCGCTGCTTTTAAGTTGGATAGGACTCATCGTAGTTTTGATAGCTTATATTTAACCAGAGATACAATCTTCAATATCTATATTTCTCAATCTCTTAAATACAAGACTCAAACGCAACATCGATCTTGCCGCCATTGGGATACAACGGTCCGTTCAAATCCTTAGAATTTGAATAGCGCGATAGTCGGCCACTTGGATCGTTTGAATGCTTGCTAAGATCCATCCACCCAGAGACACGGGCAGTGGAACATGCAACAGAGATATCATTCTTCTCAATGTGATCATGTGTCTTATATAGAGAATCATATATACGGCGATACATCATCTGTTCCTTAGTAAGCGGTACATTGACAGAGTATAGAACATGACGATTGGCAAAGTCTTCATCAGAGACACAACGGTCTGCGTAATTCTTCATGCAATCAATCAAGTTATTACGAGAATCTACTTCACATGAAATACCATCGGAGAACTGTTCCTTGCGGCGCCATAGTACACTATCAGGAAGATACGTACCATCGTCAAATGTCTTGCGGAGAATATACTTCTCAATCTGATATGACTTAGGATGGCGAAATACAGGATGAATGTTCATAACATAGTCAATCAAAGGCTTGTAGAGAAATGGAGGACGGACCTCGATCGTATTAGCCATGCCGCACAGATGACTACGACGGTTATCATATAGATGAAGTTTAGAGAGCTTCTCGACCGCCTCATCGTGGAGCTCTTGGCTGCTAGGAGCAAACTCATTATATGCGTAGCCACTGAAGATCTCATCCGCACCTTCGCCAGATAGAATGACACTGATATCAGTAAAGGCCTTAATTCGCTTCATAAGAATATACATAGGAATAGAAGCACGAACAGTGGTGATGTCATATGTCTCAATGCTACTGATTACATCCGGCAAACATGATATGGCTTCTTCAATCGTGAATGTATAAGATGTGTGATTCACCTTTCGACCGCGATCATTCAAATACGACACTACCGATTCAGCAGCGATAACATCAGGACTACCTAGAAGACCTATCGTAAATGTATTCATAGGAATATTGGTATGCTGATGCGCAATTGATACGACGAGAGAAGAGTCAACTCCGCCGGACAATAAGAACCCTAGGTTTGCATCTGATAACAAACTATTGGCTCTAACAGACTCGAGCAATAGACTCTTTAGAAGACGCAATGTTATACCAGAGGTGCCATGAATATCGTACAGATCATCAATCTGGATTCGATACTCTAGTGTTCGGTGGATCAAATCAAAATCAACATTTTGAGGACGAGATGAGTACAGGCCATCATCGCTGCTGTTGGTGATAAGACTCTTAGTCCATTTATCATCGGAATAGTTAATTAGAGTACCATTCAACATTATCTTGCCAGGTGGCATACAGTGGATACTAGTACACAGACCAGTAAGTGCCTTGATCTCAGATGCTATTACAAGTTCATTACGAGGAGTGTAGCCGTAGTATAGAGATACGATACCATAGCGATCACGAAACACAACCACATTGTTCTTGATACTGTCATATACAACACCAGCATACATACCTTGAAGCTTTGTCACAAACCGAGTACTATAACGACGATACAATGGACCGATAACCTCGCAATCTGAATGAGAAGCATAAGTAGCATCATTACAATGACTCTTTAGATACACATAGTTCAATATCTCACCATTGCACAGACTGTATACGTTATCATACACGAACGGCTGAGTACCATTGGACGACATATCGTTAATTGCCAAGCGACGATGATACATAAAGATCTTGCGATTGATCATAGTGTATGAACTAGAGGTGCCGCGGTGATCGAGGCGACTAGCATACCCAAGATACTCATTAATCTTATCAGGAGATACGCTAGGGCTAACTACCACAAAAATACCGCACATTGATACAAGGCGATCAACTCTGAATCGATCGGACTTAAATTATTATATTATCATTTTAGATCAAATCTCCATTTAATCTTAGCTCTTAAATACACAAAATTGATTACATTCATTACAAAATATATACACATAGTATCCAACACAGAGACAGAGCCACTACAGACATAACATGGACGCCAACACGCAGACGCAGACGACGCCGAAGACGAGACCATACACGCCCAGCAGCAACATCAAGAACAAACTCACCAAAAGAGAAATCACGAGACTTGTGGTTCAGTTCCATAAGCTCACAGGAGAAGTACCAAAGCTTCGTCATGTACCTCATCTTCCATTTGGAAAGAAACGAGTAGTCATGTTGTTTGGCACGTGGAACAACATGCTACAGACCGCCGGGTTGCAGCTCAACCGATATGAAGCGAAGATCATTAAGTGCGCCAAATGCAAAAAGGAAGTGCCACGTCAGATGAAAGAGATTCGCAAGTCGAAGAGATCGTTCTGCTCCTCCGAATGTAATGCATCCTTCTATACCAAGGGAAGAAAGCATACGGAAGAAACAAAGAGAAAGATATCGGAGACGCTCAAAGCGCATAGAATCTTTAAGAAATAATAGAGAACGAAGTAGTGACAATGGCAATGTCATAGACTATCTCTCTTTTTTTTAATTTAGATATATACCATTATCCATATTTGATATATAATATATACACCAGTATAGATAACTACGGATATACAAAAAAATAAAGCAACATGAACCCTCCTCCAGTTGAATCAGAAATTAAGATTAATAAGTCAACTACTTACGATTCCATGGATCCTAGATGCCCAAAGTATCTAGCTTGGTTTAGATGGCCAGATCTTACAAACACGCCAGAAATGTATCATAAAGACTATTATGATTGGTATAACAATGCCAAATATAATGAACTAAAAAAGTATATAGATGACAATCTTGACGATTACAAACAATTTGTACGAGTTACACAAGATCCATACCATCTACTATCAGTTAACCCGGACGACACAGTCACAGAATCACATCAAAGAGCGACTACTAGCTTTATATGCATTGAGTTTAATTCGCCACTTACTCAACAAGATTACTACTACTATCGTCATATATATCAGTACTATTGCCCAATTCCTCCAGAAGGAGAGTCCTCCGTACTAGCAGCGCGACGCATTCGTAAGACATTCGAATAAAAGCATAAACAACTTATCTTTTTTTTTGGTTAATCACGAACCGCAGCCTTGATTGTCTTATATTGATTATACCAAGAGTAGATAATGAAGCCAACGATGTATACACCTAGAGCACCAAATGCATAAGGAGCGGCAGGCGGAAAGAACGCCATACATAGATACGCGATACCAAACATAAGTAGAAAGCCAAGAATGCCAAATAGCATATTGGTGTTGCGCTGGTTTGTATCAATGTTGCGTTTCTGAATCTTCTCTTCGAGTGCAATCGCCTCGTCTTCTTTGCCTTGTTCACGAAGAAGCCGAATCTGATGAAGTTGCTTCATGTTCTTCATTGCAAGCATCGTGTTGCTCGCGCTTGCCGCGGCATTGGATGATACCATCCCCCAGACGAAATCCATTTTGATTGTTATATTAGATCCAAGATTGTTATAACAGATATACAATTACACAACCATGGTCTATGTTATTGACCCAGAAACAATAATCTTGATTCTAATGCCAATCACAGCGGTGATGGTATGCCTCTATAGCGATATCAAAGACATCAAACAAAGACTCGATCGTCTAGAACTCTAAGATAATTGATCATTCTTTTTTTGAATTACAGAAGGATGCCACCCTTCGCAAATTAGATAAATGAACGTACATCTTCTACGCGGACCGTAAGCATATAACATAACAAGTTGATAATTCTTAGTTGATGATGTTGTCAATGTCGTTCGTTATCATGATCATGATGTCCATCTATATTTTCATGCCGAGGGGGGGGGGTACTTAAAAATGGATTAACTTGCAATATTAGAATGTATGCAACCAATAGATCGTTTAGACTGAATATACATGGTAATATGTACGATAATTATGAATTATGACGATAACAGTGTGTTTGCGAATCCCATAATATATTACGATTATATATGTCATATTATATGTTTTATTATATATTACCTACGAAAATATATACGGTATGCTTATATACAGAAACTATATATAATACACATCTATAACTAAATACACAACAGTATAGTATCATAATTCGTACGAATTACGTCTACTCAATGTGCTCCTATTGTTACATAAATGAGATCTGGTAGAAATCACAGAAACTGAAAAAAATCCATATTCCTGGTGAAATTTTTTTGAAAGTGTTTTGAGATTTGGTCAAGATGAAGATGTCGTTTTGTATGATAAATTATCAGTGTAACCCTCCGCAAACTAGATAAAGTAATATCAATGACCTACCGTCTCTATAAACTCATATAATCACATATTGAGACGCGGATACTATGCTTCTATCATGGTAGTCATGATCGTAACAACATCTTCATCTTGGCCAAATCTCAAAACACTTTCAAAAAAAAATCACCAGGAATATGGATTTTTTTCAGTTTCTGTGATTTCTACCAGATGAAGATAACATTGATAATTCGCACTGTTCTCGTACTTATCATTGTTTGTATTGTTTCTATATGACCCATGGTACCAGTGATATGTAATAGTATCGTCATATTAGCGATATAGACATATAGAGCAAAATACACATGTATATAAGTATAATTATCAGTTATATATCATATAGACTCTATATATGTATGTATGCATTGATATACCGAAATACGTAGTAATATTAATATATACGATAATTATATAGCATATACAGTGCATACATATAGTGATTCACATATACACTGTCTGTTTTTCCAGTTCGTACCCCCCCCCGGCTGATTAACATATCAACCAGATCATCATTTCTGATATCATCATCTGATCACAAAGATGGTATTGTACAAATGTAAACCATGCAAATTTGAAAGCAAGCGTAAGCTTGACTATCAAAAACACATTGTTACCAACAAGCACTTGAAAAATACCCTTATCTGTTTCAGATGTGCGAAGCAATACAAAGTTCAAAAGTATTATAAGGATCACATCGATACTATGGCATGTGTTGCGAAGATATCACAACTGAACTCAGTAGTGGATACTATACAGACTCAACAAACTCAAGCACCACAGACAATCATTATCAATCATTTCAATCACAACAACGTCAACAACAATGTCAGCAACATCAACAACCAAAATATCAACAACATAACAAACAATGACAACACCATCAACAACAACCTATTCTATCTAGATCCACGTACCATGAAGGGCGACCTGTATAAACAAGCTTGTATCTTAATGAGTCCCAATACCAAGGAGCTGATGCACGATGACAACATCAAGCACTGCCGCAACCTGATCGCAACTAAGATCATTTCTGATTTCCAAGCCTTGGATGTGCTAGACAGTGTATCGTACACAGAGAAAGACGCTCTCCTTCTGGAGGACTCATCTACCCGATACGCAACCCAGAGCAAGTACAAACCAATTACAAAGAGTGTTAATTCCCTTCGTTCTGTTGGAATCGATCTGATCCCTTGGTGTGAGATGTGTAATGCTCAGTCTCCTAAGGTGTGGTTCAATCCTAGTTTGCTAACTGACGAAGACCTTAGCTTGATGCCAACCCTAGATGCGGATCGTGAGTACAACAATCGTCAGATCGATGCTTATGTTGTTAAGGTGATTGCGAAGGCCATCGTGGATACTTATCTAAGTCGCGACAACCCACGTGGTCAGTCAGTCTTCTGTGAGACTCGTCTTGATATCTTCTATAAGGATTCAAGAAACGGAATGCCTCTTAACTACTTGACCCGCCTTACAACTGAGACAATGGATCTTCTATTGACCGAAATCTTCACGGTTAACAGTATCATCTTTAAACATTTGAATGAGTACCATGTGAAGTCTAAGTGTGTGAACATCGATTACATGTTCATCTACAACACTATCTCTGATGCGTTCTATGACATCGTCGGTCCTGAGCTACTGGAAGCCGCTGTATAGATACGAGTCAAGTATCGCTAGAATATCGTCTTTTTTTGTCTTATTCGCATATACTTATAGTCGACCGGTTATTGACTGGTTAACTTGATATTTGAACAATACTAGATACACCATCGTAGTATTATAAGTTGTCTTTGTGCTAACTATCACCATGCCCCTCCCTGCCATGTTCGCTGAGTTTATCTCAAGCAAGCTCATCGTATCCGCCAATGCTTCTATCAAGCGTGCCGATATCCGTGATGTATGGACTCGTTCCACCCACGGATCTGCTGGTATCCTTAAGCTCTACCGCCACATGGAGACCACCGGTATGACTCTAACCAAGACTCACTTAGTTGGATACACATTCGCCCCTGTTGCTGCCCCTATTGCTGCCCCTATTGCTGCCCCTGTTGCTGCCCCTATTGCCATCGATCCATACAAACAGATGAAGATTGATCTTCTCAATAAGCAACTTGAAGAGGCTGCTAAGAAGCGCGCCGAGGATCTTGCCATTGCTGAGAAGCATCTTGAGGCTGAGAACAAGAAGATTGATATGATGTCAAAAAAGATGGAGATTGATGAGAAGATAGAGCTAGAGAAGCTCAGTATCAAGCGCGCTGAGATCAAAGCCAAGCATGAGAGTGATATGGCTAAGATCAAGATCATGGAACAGAAGCGTCGTGATTACGTTGAGCAGCAAGAGAAGAACCGTGCTCATTCGTCTATTGAGAACAACAAGAATCGTCTTCTCAGTTGCTTCCAGAACTTCAACAAGAACCTAGACTTCTCTGTCTACGGAAACGCTGGTATGAAGTACATCACTGGCGAGAGCGTTAAGCGTACTATCTCAGCTCAGATGGTAGCTCATACTATGATTGATACCAAGCACGATTCTACTCTTGGTAAGATCATCAATGAGAAGGTGAATGAGTTGGTTCAGGAACTGCCTGTTGTGTCTGAGTCTGGATCAAGCGTAGACAAGGAGTTGGTCGAAGCATCTAGCTACATGAACATCGTATCTGAGGTAATCACTACCGCCGAGGAGCTCAAGTTGATCGATGAGCACACTTACGAGTGGAAGGATACTGTTGAAGAGCGTGTTGCTCTTGTATTAGACAATGGTAAGCGCCACACAGGCGACATGACTACTCTCTCTTACAAGGATTCTATGATTGCTATTCAGACAAGCGATGCTAAGCCTAAAGACAAGAAGCTGTATCTTAAGGCGCGTAATGATGCCGTATATGACAAGAAAGCTAATGATCTAAGTGTTGCATGCTACGTGTGCTCGGCCAAGACACTTTTATCTGATGCTAGTGTACATCGTTGTCATAACGTGCCTAAGAGCGCAGGCGGTAGCTGGGAACAGAACAACATCTATATCGCGTGTTCTAACTGCAACCAATCGATGGGGGACGCCTCGACGATTGAGGAGTTTGTTTGCACCAAGTATGAATGTCGTCTTGATACTATCTCCCTTGAGTTCACCAGTAAGCGCGTTATGGAGGAAGCCAATAATGTATCTGTGGATACGCCCGAGGAAGACACAATCTAGACTCAAAAAAAGAATATTAACAGACTCGATTATCTAGTTAATAGTAATCATTGTGTATTTGATCGGGTTTCCCTGATGATCAGCGATCTCCCATACATCATCATGATAGTTATCATAGATTTGTTTACGATTGTGCTTGATTTCTCGCATCTCGACCTCGTCATCTTCGTATTCATATTCTTGGGCATAGTCCTGACGAAATTGTTCAAGTTTAGTATCGATCTCTTCCATAGTCTGATATACTCCAATAAGCTTATGTTCTTTACGATCCATGTTGCTATGGTTGGCAATGTGAATAAGGCTGAACATGCTGATTAGAGCGTATTAGTTATATTTACTAAATATTTATCAATTTTACATATTCAGTATCTATTGTTTTAATTAATAGTAAATGCGCTTTGTGCAAAGTACTGATATGTCAGATTGGAGTTCTTCTGAATTGCAGATTTCAATCCAGTAGATGTTACGGTCAGCACTCCATATCTAGGATAATAGGTAAATTCTCTACTTCCTACATTTAAGATATTTTGATTGTTAAATGCAGATGTATCTATCTTATCATTGAATGTTATAACTACTGTATACGCTCCGGTATTAATTGAAGACATATCAGATGTTTTGTAGCTAATATTACTAGTACCCAATGTAGTAGCAGTTAGTTTGCCATCATCAGTCGATCTGATAGAACATAATTTTGCAGTTTTAGTATCAAACACTATGTAGATATCAGGTTGATCTGTAAACTTGTAAATGCCAAAAATCATGGCTATCTTTGCTGCATCATTATTTGACTTGTAATTATTTAACTGACTATCTACAGTTGCCTTTGCTTTAACTATACTAGAATAACTGTTATTGCATGCTAATAGATTCTTCTTACATTCGGCATCCGATGATACCATTCCTTTATATTTAGTATCATATGCCGCTATGTTTGATTTGGCTTTGGCCTGTTCGCTATGTAGCTTTCTAACTACAACAACGATACATATGATCGCACCAATAAGCAATAGACCAAGTAGCACACTTACACCTATGAGCATCTTTGTCTGTCTAGGCATCGCCGGTCTACTAGACGGCAGAGGCATGACCGGAGCCAATGACTCCTGTCCACTAGTATCAGTCGAATTCATCTGTATATGATCTTTAGATATGTATATTTATAAGTAGATACTAATCATCTTAATCAAAAAAAACATGGTTTCCTATCTTAGTTGTATGTATTATATCTATCTAGATAATGGAATAGATCTTGATGAATCTGATCTGAGCCACATGTGGCATAATATTTATGCACCATCATAAGTTCAGATGCAGGCGAGAAATACCATAG
>JACCDX011040062.1_pt1 | contig 29496 bp, 26 predicted proteins | sample 7449681 | NCBI WGS metagenome assembly JACCDX01 (sample SAMN15323450, study PRJNA562643) | freshwater metagenome | isolation source: river surface water | place: USA:Blue River Watershed | collected 2017-08-18
CCGCCTTGTTGAGCTACGTAGTGAGAAAATTATCGCAATATCTAATGCGGTACACGATTTTCTCGTCGAAAGAGGTGAAGTCTTTCATCCCAAGAATATTGAAGTTGTTCATTATGGATATCAAAAGCAAATCAATCACGCGTCAGACACATTCGATTCTAAAATAAAAATAAATAAATTGGGAACAATTTCAAGGCTCACAGATCAAAAAGATATACCAACGCTGTTAAGCGCTTTCAAAAATTATAAGAATGTATCGAACGAAAGTTCACTTTCTATTGTGGGTGCGGGGCCACTCGAAATAGAATTGCGTGAATCAACAAAAGTGATGGGCATTGCTGAATCGGTGAAGTTCCTGGGGCGAAGTTCATTTATTTATGACTTTTTAACTGAACTTGATGTTTTTATGCTAACCAGCAAATATGAAGGTTTTGGAATGGTTCTACTCGAAGCTATGGATGCTGGAATTCCAATTGTCGCTTCTCGCAATTCGGCCATTCCTGAAGTCTTGGGAGATGATTTTCCAGGGTTATGCACCACAGGAGATAGCCAAGAATTCTTTGAGAAGATAAATGATTTAAATGATCCTGTTTATCGGAAGATGGTCCTGGATAAACAACGTGCGCGACTTGAGCTTTTCGGGGCTCAGGTGATGGCTCAAAAAATCAGAAAGGTCTATGGGGTTTAGTCTCATAAAGATCTAGCACTATGTGCTCAAAATTTGTACTTAGCACTTGTTGTGAAGCAGTTTTGTTGTGATTCACATTAATTTCTTTTGCAAATGCCCGAAGTCTGCTTTTGTCATTCAAGATTTTTATGGCCTGAACTAATGATTCAGGAGAAGGATCACTTAAAAACAGTGCGGAATCCTGGTTTAAATATTCTCTTACGCCAGCCGAGTCGGCAGTAATAAATGGCATTGAGAAGAAACCAGCTTCAAATGCTTTGTGTGGAATTGTGTATTTTAATCGGCGATGATTTGAAACCTGTCCTATAGAAATGTCGGATAATTTATATACATCCATCATTTCCTCGTCAGTTATCTCCGAAACAATTATCACATTCGTGGGGCTTTCCAGTATGACATCGTCTTTTCCCACTACAAATACGAAGGTCACAGAATCTTTTAACATTCGTGCCGCTGAAAGTACGTTCTCAAATCCAGATTCTCGATTAATTTTCCCTCGAAATAAGACTATAACGGGGAAACCTATCTCTTCAATTTGTTTTCTTATCCAAAGTATTAACTTTGAAGGTGGCATAATGGAAGTGAAGTTTAATTCATTTAATCCAGTAAACTGAACTCGTAATTTTGATTTTTTTACAGCAAAAAATCTATTTACTCGTTTAATTTGGGCTTTGCTTTCCAATAATACTATGTCCGAAAAATGAAATGACACGAGATCGATTAGGACAATTACGGGTAATTTTAAGACTCGGGTGAGTTGTAGTTTTCGTGAAATATGTCCGTCAGTAAGTGACCATCCAGCATCAAGGATGAGTGGTTTCCGCGTAACTATTTTTAGCGGCGCGCTCAATATGTGGCATGGGGACATCACGACCAGGCAGTCAAATCGCCGAATATAGATCCGATTTTTGTAAATAACCTTGATCCAATGAAAAAAACCTTTAGGCAACTCCAGATACTTCTTGTTTAAAGCAACGGAATCAGCATGAAGAATGGTGCTAGATCTCGAATAGTTCTTTCCTACAAAGCTCAGAAAAAGTATGTCTAATTTATCTATATTCCGGTTCACCACCGTCGTAGTTTAGGCGATGCTCACCTTTATACTCACTATGTGAAGAGATTTCTACCACCTGTTCGGATCCATTCGTGGGGAGGGCTTGGATCTCAGTTATTTGCAATCGCGATCGCAGAAGACTTTAAGTCTGTTTCCCCGAATAGATCGATCAAGATTGTTCTACATACCGGTGGTGTGACTCGGAGGATCCCTGAAGTTGTTGAAATTTTTCCAGAGTACGAATACGAATACCAAGAGGATTTTCATCCTACAAAGAAAGTTACATTGGAATCTAAACCTAACGATCGGTATGTTCTCCGAAATGCCTTTAAAAAAATTCTTTCCGCGGTAGGTTTCTTGGCACAGTGTAACGACGACCATGCAACTAAGGGATTGCTCCCGTGGGTTCTTTCAATTCGAGGCCACTATTCGTACCGTACTATCAATTCAACTTTTATGTACAGACTGGCAGAACGTTGTGAGAGTATGAATGATTCCAAAATTTCTAATTTAAGCCAATCTTGTATCGTTCATTATCGCCTGGGTGATTTGTTGGTAATAAATGAAAAAAATCCAATATCTACACAATCGATTGTTTCAGAATATCTCAAAGTTCAAAAGGCATTAAAAATTAAAGATTTAATTGTGTTTTCTGACTCCCCGTCCGAAGCACGCTCAAGATTCTCTAACTTACTTTCGGATGAATTTTTGGTACTTGATTCAAGAACTTCCTTAGTTATTGCGAATGCAATTCGAGCTAAGTATTTCATTGGAACCTCTTCTAAAGTTTCATTTTGGATCGCCGGTTTAAGGGATGTTGTTTATCAAAGATCTTCTTCTCTGCCTTCGGACAACTTAGATCAATATATAAAATCAACGCTTAGGAATCCCAAGCACTTGATTCCCTACTCGACAATTCATTAATGAACTCTATTTTTGGATGTATAGAAATTAGAATCGTCATCTAATTGCTATTCAGACATTAACTCTTCTGTTCCTTGCTATATAAGTATTCAAATATGCTCTAGATTACTCTTGTGAAGAAAGTTGTCCTCGTCGGTACGATTTCAAATGCAGCGGGCAGTTTGCGGGCCGATTTAACTAAAGTCCTGAAGGCTTTATCAAAATTTGAAGTGGTGGAAATTTTCTTAGTAGAATCCGATTCGAGCGACTCCACGCTTCTAGTCCTAGAAGATTTACATAAGAAAATCAAAAACTTCAACTTCATAAGCTTGGGAGATCTTAGGTTTGAGATACCAGATCGCATCCACCGTATCAGGTACTGCAGGAACGTTTACGTGCAAGAAATTAGAAAAATTATTGATTCAGCGGATATTGAATATGTTTTCGTTGCGGACTTAGACGGAATGAATTCCAAGATTTCATCCAAGGCAATTCACTCTTCGTTTGAGAGAGGTGACTGGGGAGCTGTACTAGCGAACCAACTAGGTGGATATTACGACGTTTTGGCTCTCAGGCATCCGGCATGGTGTCCTCAAGATGTACTAGTTGATCTCAGACACGAACAATCATTAATTGATGATTCAGAGATACCGCAGCGATCATTTATACGTCGCGCAAGCAGAAGATTTGAATATGATCGTGCCCGCAAGAAGGCAATCTACTCAAGAATGATTAGAATTAAGCATGATGAAGATTGGTTCGAAGTGAAATCTGGTTTTGGCGGACTGGGAATCTACAAGGCAGAATTGTTTAAGCGTTTCGATTACTCTTTACACGAAGGGGATCTGGATTTCGAAAGTGAACATGTCGCATTCTCCAAGAGGATTACAGATCATGGTTACAAGATATTTATTAACCCAAAAATGATTAACAATTACTACAATACTTACAATATCAATAGATTCATGATAGTCCGCCAAATCCGTGAAATGTATTGGAACTCAAATTTGCGATTCAAAAAGTTGCCTAGTTCGAAAGATGGTAGATAGATGAGCAGCCAAGGCCAAGTCGCTGCAAGTGCAACTAAGGTTTCAATTTTATGCCCCACACGTGAAAGACCTGAGCAGGTTATTCGTCTAATTGAGTCAATTCTCGATAATGCAAAGAATCCTGAATTGATTGAAATTTTGTTTTACATTGATCAGGATGATGCTACGTTTCCTAATCTAGATAAATTTGGAGATGCAATAAAAGTTTATCAAGGGCCTCGTACTTGGATATCCAACGCTCAAAATTTTTTATACAGCAATTGTCACGGTGACATAATAATGACGGCGGCGGATGACATGGTTTTTCGTACTGCTGGTTGGGATTCGGTTGTAATCGCGACTTTTGAGTCGATACCGGACAAGATAGCCTTGGTTTACGGAAATGATCTCGGTACGCACGCCGGCAAAATTGCTACCCACGGTTTCTTTCACAGGAACTGGGTCGAAACTCTAGGTACGTGGGTTCAACCAGGTAGGGGAAGCTTATGGGACCTATGGTCAACAGAGAATGCTCGGATATTGGGAAGGCTGATTTATTTAGAGGAATTGATTATTGAGCACGTTCATTATCGGCAAAGCAAAGTAGGTGCCGAATTTGATAAGACTTACAGTTTTGTGCGCTCAATGAATAGCTCTTTTAGGCCAGAAGTGACTTATAAGAAACTCAAGCGTGAAAGACGCATAGATAGAATTCTGTTAGCTGAGAAAATGGAGTCATCCCCTAAATGGGAAATGAATTATTTAGTCGGTTGCTTTGTTTGCGATTACGTTTTAAAGAATTCAAGTCTTGAAAAGAAGAGAAGAATCCAATCTGTTACAAACTTAGGTTTTTTTGGTCTCGCTCTACGTTTTATATGGACGAAAGTTAAGTTGAAGTAATTGATGGTTTCTTCAGAGTTGCGCAAAAGAAATTTTGCTCTAATTGGTGCTGGTCCTGTGGGTATATTCCTTTCTTATTTGCTAATTGAAAGAGGCCATAACGTAACTTTGTTCGAGGCGGGTGGTAGAGACTCTGAATCTGCGACTTTAAACTTGAGTGATTATATATTTAAAACAAAATCAAAGATTCCAAGTGGTGTTCATAGAGTAGGTGGAGCTTCCAATCTATGGAAACGTCGAGTCAGTGAATTTTCTTCAGAAACTTTCAATAGAGTCGACGAGAATGGAGACAGGGAGTGGCCTTTAGATTTCAAAGATCTAGAGCGCGCAAACTCACTTCTATTCAAACTACTCGACGGTGAAGGTCTTCGAGACAAAGATTATATGGACAAGTACTGCAAACAATTAGTTCAAGGTTTGCCTGAACCGCTTCAGCTTAATTTATTTCGATTTTGTGATGAAGATTTTTTTACTTCACTTCTAGCTAAATTGGAAACGAATGTGAATTTTAAGTTGGTCATAAATACACGTGTTATGAAACTTCAGCAGCTGGATGCTGCCAATAGCCTCCAGCCTAATGTGGGGTTGGTCTTATTCGAAGAGAATAGTGATTCTGTGAGAACTGCGACTTATTCGGATGCCGTTCTGACCGGAGGATGTTTACAATCAACATTTCTTTCCATGAACTCGGATGACCTGACAAGAAGGCTTCAAGCTCCATTCTTGCTTGGTAAGTTTCTTATGGAACATTTTGATGGGTACGTTGGAACGCTGAGAATCAAATCAAAAAATAGCGCACTTTTGAAGCAACTAGTTTTGAATGAAGACCGTAAACTGCCTGGAAAGGATTACGGGGTTGCTCTCACAATTCCCAATAACCAGTCAAACGTTTCAAAAGTAACAGACTTTCACTTGGAGATAGTTCAGTGGAGAAAGACCTACCTATTTGATCCCAACTTAAATATTTTTAATGGACTGCCCACGAGAATTTATAGATTTCTCTTTTTTTGCGAACGTATATTGAAGAAGTTACCTTCAGAAGTCAGGAAATACTGGTTTAAAGCCTTCGATACAGAAATTTACTCTGTTTGGCTCAAAGGGGAAGAGATTCCCTTTGCCACTTCACAAATCCAAATTAATGCTAATCATAGTGGCGAGAATGCCAAACTTGTTTATAACCATAAGGTTTCTAAAGATTCTAAGATTCTTATGCGGAGACGTTTAAAGGAATTATCTCAATCTCTAAAGACTAACAATCTAGGAAAGTTTAAACTCCACTCGTATTTCAATCTGAATGCACTTTTTTACACTGGGCCGAATTTTCATCCTATGGGTTCACTTCGAATGGGGTTAGATCCAGAAAATTCGGTCGTCGGACCTGACTTTGCATTTCATGGAACAAGGAATATTTATGCAGTCAATTCTGGGATATTTCCAAATGGTTCAAATCACAATCCAACTGCCATGGTTCTAGCTTTAAGTGTCATTTTCGCATCTAGCTTTGATGATCATGCCTGATAAAGAATCTCCACATTTAAATTATCTTACTGCTGCGTAAGCGACTCCAGATACTTTCCATAACTTGTATTTTTATACAGGTCCGCAATTTTCGAAAGCTGTTTCCGATCGATCCATCCACGATTGAAAGCAATCTCCTCGGGAACATTGAATCTAAATCCCTGCCTATTTTGTAAAACTCTTACCAATTCACTAGCAGCATAAAGGCTCTCTGTCGTTCCGGCATCCATCCAACCAGTTCCTCTGCTGATAGTCGTCACTTTTAATAGATTTAATTCAAGATAGGTGTGCAGCAGATCCGTGATCTCTAGCTCACCTCGTTTAGATGGTTTTAACGTAGAAGCATATTTGGATGCATTCTCGTCCATAAAATATATCCCGGGTACAGCAAAATTCGATTTAGGACTTTTTGGTTTCTCTTCTAAAGATGTGACATTTCCAAAATCATCAAACTCTACAACACCGTACTCTTCGGGATTATTCACCGGGAATGCCAAGATTGAAGCACCTGACTGACCTATATGGCTTTCCAGAGTCCGCCCTAGTCCTTGCCCAATTAGCAAATTATCTCCCAGAATCAAAACTGACTTGGACCCTTCAAGGTAACTCTCTGTAATGGTAAAAGCTTCAGGCAAACCGTTGGGGTTGTCCTGTTGAAAATACGTAATTTCGATTCCTAGTTGCGACCCATCACCTAAAAGTTTTTTAAAAGTCGATGTGTCTTCAGGGTTCGTTATCAAAGCAATCTGTCGAATCCCACATAACATCAATGTAGATAATGGGTAATAAATCATTGGTTTGTCGTAAATAGGAATTAAATGTTTGTTTAAAACATTAGTAATTGGGGCAAGTCTCGTACCTCTGCCACCGGCCAATAAGATGCCTTTTGTCGAATTCATTAATTCTGCTTTTTCTCATGTAGAAAATCCGGATTATCAAGATACCACTGAATAGTTTCCGCTAAACCTTCTTCGAATCCAATTAGTGGAACCCAATCTAGCTCGGCGCGAATCTTAGAACTATCTATCGCATACCTAAAGTCATGCCCTAAACGATCTTCCACATACTCAATACAACTTTCATTGCCATTAAAAAATTCAATTATCTTGCGAGTAACTTCGATATTTTCTTGGAAATCATGACTTGAGATATTGTAAAACTCTCCAACTTTTCCTGCATTCAAAACTTTAATTATTCCAGCTACACTATCGGATACGTGAATCCATTCACGCACATTTTTTCCTGATCCATAAACAGGAAGTTTCTCTCCGCGAATCATTCTGTCAATAAATGCAGGAATTAGTTTCTCTCTATTTTGATAGTAACCATAATTATTTGAACATCTGACTCCAAGCGCTTCCACCGAATAAGTTGTGACATAAGCCTGCAAGAGCAATTCTGCTGAAGCCTTGGAAGCGCTATAAGGGGAGGATGGGTCAAGTTTGTCGCTTTCCTTAAATTTGCCCTCGCGTATTGATCCATAAACTTCATCTGTAGATACTTGCAGGAAGCGAAACTTATGCTTCCGCGCCGCTTCAAGTAAATTAAAGGTTCCTAGAATATTCGTCTCTAAAAATATCTCTGGTGAAGCAATCGAGTTATCAACATGCGTTTCAGCCGCAAAATTAACGACGCAGTCGACTGCAGAGTTCGCAAAATAATCTTTTATTGCAGGTTTATCTCGAATATCAATTTTTTCAAAACCAACTTTGTCCAATACTGGTGAAATTGAATCAATATTTCCCGCATAGGTCAGCGAATCGATAACTACTAATTGATTATCTGACTGCGAAAGTTGTCTAACCATCTCGGAGCCAATAAAACCAGCGCCTCCAGTAACAACTATTTTCATGTCAAACTTTCCAATGCTGATTTTATCAATTTCTGTACTTCAATTTTTACCTCTTCTGTACATGAAACATAAACAGGTAGACAGAGGATCCTCTTTGCTACTGATTCCGAAATAGTTAAATTTTTGTCAAAAACTACTTTCGCATCTCCACAATAGCCGACTTGCAATGTTGGGAAATAATAGCGGCGGGACATCATGAAGGTATCTGTAATTTTCTTAAATCGGATTAGGTTGTCTTCGTTTGAGAATATGATGGGGAAGTATGAATAAATTGTGCCCGGTCCTTCATTCAGTGTTTGAATTTCCGAATTATCCGCAGTGAAATCTTTATAGATTTTCACGAAATCACGTCTTGCAATCACATCAGCTGAGTATTCATCAAATCGCGCTAATACGCGGGCCGCAGTGAACTCGTCTGCCTTTGCATTGAGTCCGTCTTTAAAATTGACCGTTGCACCAGTTAGAAATCCAAAATTGGAGCGCTGACGAATTTTCTCAATCGACTCAGAATCGCCGATAACGAATCCGCCCTCGCCGATTCCAAACACTTTTGTCGCATGAAACGAGAAAACTTCATAAAGCGCTGTTTTTTCAAAATTCCAGCTATCGCTCTCACTCGGAAACGAAGCTGCTGCATCAACAATCACCGGGACACCGCTAGATTCGCAAATTGCAATCAGCTCAGACAAATCTGTTACAAATCCAAAAACTCTAGTTGGTACGACTGCCGCAACCTCATACTCTTTGTTTTTTAAGAGGGTAGCAACTCTCTCAACGTCCAAAACCAGTGATTCGGGTTCAATATCGCAAATGAGTGGTATCCCTCCCGCGAGTACAATTGCATCAAGTGTGGCCGGAAATGTGAAATTGCTTAATATGACGTGCTTACCTCTAACTCCGACAGAAATAAGGCATGCCGTCAATGCCATGGTGTTATTTGAAGCAAGATACCCATGAAAGTTTGAATTCACATGTTGAGCCAAAGTCATTGAAGCTTTTTTGTGCAATTCTGCAGAATTACTAAATATTCCATTGTCATAGGCGGTTCTAACAATTGACGAGGTCTTATCTAAAGAAGGTGGGTTAACTTGAATTAGAGGAAGTGGAAAATCGGACCATGATATTTCTTTGATCTCACACCCCCAGCCAATTTCTCTAAAAATCACATTTTTTTAATTATCAAAGTAAATCTTACTTGAATTGATTAGAAAAGAAAACGTTTAAGACACTAATTTAGCATGAGCAATACTTCTTTTGGCATCCTAGATAGCCATTATTCTCATCTTCGTACAGCGAGACTAATAAATTTCGCGGGAAACTTAATTAATCCTATAAATACTTTCACAAATGGGATAGCGCTGTGTGAGTCCCCAATAAGACTTAAGCTTTCAATCTTCTCGAGAAGCGAATCAAACCAGTAAATATTCAGATGGTTATTTCTTGGCATGTCGTTATATCCGGGTCTGCCTAGCCACCACGGGCGGGCATTTTTTGTGTGCTCACTTCTTTTATCCCCAAATCCTAAGTTATCGGTTAAACGACCAACCGGCAGAATTTGTTTTTTATCTAGGAGGAAAGTTAAATATTGAAATTGAATATCCCATGTATGAATCGGTTTGCACTGAATTTTACTGAGTCTGCCAAGCCAAGTTTCACGTTGCACTCTCGATAACTTGTTCCATGATTTCGAGTTGGATAATTCCGCTTCAATGTCTATTCCAGTTAAATCTAATCTGTATCGATTCCAGACTTCACGCGTGGTTCCCCAACCCCAACATTGAAAATAGATAGTGTTTCGGAAAAAATTGAATCTCGTCAGAAATTTAGGAAATTGAAACACTGAGAATCCACCGATTGAAGAATTCCTTTCATGGAAGTCGTCTCTCAAGAGTGTCTCGCTTGCATTGCGTATAAAGTCACTAGATATAGATACGTCATCTTCAATTACGATTACTGCCTTTGATTTCTCTAAAGCCATCTTTATGGTTTCAGTTAAATGCATTGCGAGTCCTTGATTTGACCCATGGAGTTTATACTCGAAATTACAGTTTGCAGGCCATGAAATAGAAAAGTCATTTAACAGCTTTGAAAAGGTTTTTGTTAGTTCCGGTGAAAACCAATCAATCGAAACAAGCAGGTTGCTTGGTTGTATCTTCATAAGTTCATTTAATCGATCTTCTAGCAGATCGGGTCTGTTGTATCCAAATAGAATAACTTGACATGAATCCATGTATGTTTCTTCGCTATCCACGCCATGATTATATGCAGTTTGAGAATTTCCGTAGTAAAACGCTTAAGATGGCATTATGAATCGGGCATACATAATTGTTGACAACCTTAAAATAGGTGGTTATCAAAGGCTCTCTCTGGATCAGGCATACGCCCTTGCTGATTTGGATTTTACGGTCTCAATAATCGTGTTGTCGCCTAAAAGTCAATGGGACGCAGCAAAAATAGAAGCAACCGATTTGTTTCAAAAAACCATTGAATTATTTGAGTCAGGAAGCTCGAGATTTAGTATTTTTAAAACGCTTGTCAAAAAAATACCCCCAGGCGAACGTGATGCATTAATCATTTCACATAGCTTACGTGCGACTTTTGCTCTGAGATTCATGAAAATTCTTCTCGGCCGAAAATTCACAATTAATACGACGCTTCATCAATTGCCAAGGTTGTCTCATTTTTCTCAGCGATTAAAACGATTTATATATTCGCAATTTTCAGATAATTTGTATTGTTTTTCTAGGGCTGCTGAAATGGATTGGTACAGTCAGTTTGGAAATAAGTTTGAATTCTTCACAAGCAATTTTTCAAAAAAAATTCACCTGATGAGAAATGGCGTTTATCTAGGTCGATTGATACACGAAAGGAATATTTTAGAAACTAAAACATCCCCTCGAATTATCTATCTTGGGAGACTTTCATTTTGGAAAGGTCTTGAGACGATCAAGATGATGGCCAAATCATTAGAACTTAATGAGTATAATTTTGTGCTAATGGTGCCAGCCATAAAGCCTGAAGATTTGGCTGAACTTTCAGCACTTCTTGGCAACAGGTTATCTGTGATTGAAGGAAAGTCTGTGGCTTCTTTCTCAAGCCAGAGGGGCGATGTTCATATATATCCCGCAAACTATGGCAATGAAGTTAAAGTAATTGAAAGTATTTCGCTTAATTGCCTGGAGATGTGTGCGATGGGTGTGCCGAGCGTGGTCACCGCTGGCGGCCTGGTTACCTGGCCGGAATTGTCTGACTGTGGGCTAGTGCAAGAAGTCGACTGGTCTAACATTAAGGAGATCGAGCGTGTGATCAGACTCAGCCAGTTTGTTGAGTTGTCAGTCAGCGAACAAACCCGAATTACTCAGCTCGTGGATATAAATAGGCAAATTGAACGTTATTTAGAATCAATTTAGATTTATTCTATTTTAATCCAAGGTGCCAAAAAGAGATTTTCTTCCCAGGGACAGTAGATAATCGGTTCCTCATTCAAATTTAGATACGAAGCCCACCATGAGAGCGTTGAATTGCTTGATACAAATGTTTTGTAATGCCTTAGGATCCACAGTAGCGCGTCGGGATCTAAATTACGTTTGGCTTCAGGAAATTCTACAGAAAATTTATTTGATATTCCAGAAATCATTTCTCTTGCGACATCAATCTCATCCGTGAAAATATGAACATACGTTACGCCATTTTCTTCTAACTTTCTAAATGCTTTCTCGTACCAATTCTTAGAAAGTGTTCCCCATGAAGTACCTTTAAAATCCCCGAACCTCATATGAATTCCAGCAACTTCGGGGGATTTCCTGATTTCAATGGTTTGCTGCAACACATTTTCCGGAATATAAAGAGGGGAGAATGCATTCCTGTCTATACTGAGTTTTGTTGGATATGAACTGTATTGGAACCATCCTCGAAAACTCAGATTGTTCTCAAGCGTTATCAAATTTGCCAACTCATATTCTTCTATGTTCTGAAAAGATTTTCCATGGAATGAGCGCAGCATTCTTTTATCTGTCTCCCAGGCGACTTCCATCTTTTCGGTTACGCTCGAAATATTCAAACGAGATATCCAGTTTTGTCGCGAAGAATCAAGATGGCGTACCAACGCTGTTTCATTCACAATCAATTTTGCCGAAAAGCGTTTCGCATAGAAAAGTGCGCCGGAGAATTGAAAAAGCTGATTGCCAAGCCCACCTCTCATAAAGAGTTTTAGAGAATGGTCAGCATCTTTTGAAATCTTTCTCATCTGATAAAGATTTCTTTTAATACGGTTCGGATTCCCCGAGTTCTTCCTCTAACCGAAAGTAGCCCATCTCCTGCCCAAGTCTGAGAGTCAATTCGCGTTAACAATCCCCCGATTGCACCCGTGCTTAGATTCTTCGAGTGAAAATGATCATTCTTTCCAAAAGCGGGGTATCTCAGAAACCACGGGGTTCGAAAACGAGTGTGCGAAGCCCCGGGATCACCATGTCCGACGTTGTCCGAGATTCGAAAGATTGGAGCTAGTGAACTTAACTGTTCCATAATCATGGTTCTCTGAATCGCATAGTCGTAATTGGATCTACTGATTCTTTCTCGCCAAATGATTTTTTTTCTTTTTGACATCTTTTGCCATTGATACGATTCTAATAGTTTAGATTCTATTTTTTCTGGATCACCAATCTTCATACACTCGGTGTGAATTGCCCAGAAATTACGGTTCAACGCATAGCCCCACGCGGAAAAATACTTGGATTCTCTCCATCTATTTTTTGTAAACATTATTTTTCTTGATATTCCCGACATCATCACCAAAGGTGAAATGGAGCCTCTGGCAAATTGTCGTTCGGCTTGCGATAATAATTCAGTAATTGCATTGTATGACGCGGCGATATCGTCCTCGATCACGGCGACAATATCGTTCGTGACTAACACTTTATTAATGGAATTGTAAATGTGAATATCGCATCCAGAATTCTTAGAAGATAACCATGCGGTAATTGAATCTTTCATTTCACAGTCATTAAGAAATTTACGAATATCGCTTATCTGTAAAATATCATCCGAATTATTTGGTCGAGGCCCATCAATCGAAATATAAATAGATACTTTCTTATCTCGGAAATGCTCCAGTTCTTCAAGACGTGCTCGTAGTAAATTAGGTCGATTAAAGCCAATTAACAAGATCGCAGATTTAATTTTTAATCCCTCTCTCTCGGCGCTTCATCATGTTCCATGCAGAGTTTCAAAAGTTCTCTTGTTTTTGAAAATTGATCAGAAATGTTGAATCTCAATTCGGAAATTAAGGTATCTAGATCCTGCCCATTGAGATCTTTCAAAGATATCCAAACGTCCATAAAATTAGAATGTTTCCAACTGGCATCCCTTGGCCAATACTCATGAGTATTCCAATCTTGGAGCGAGACTTCCGTGACGATTGGAACGGCACCCAAGGCTATCGCCTCATAGTATCGAAAGCTTTGACTACTAACGTTCCCAGGAGGACAAACAACAAATTTGCTACTGAGGATAGATGACGCATAGTCGGTAGTTTGCGGCAAATCTGTAAAACCCCCAAAAGAGCCATACTTCGAAGTACTAGCACCCGCAATCCGCTCAAAGTATTCAACCATTAACCGGCGATACCACCTCCCTTTTTGGCCAATAAAGCTAACTGAATTCCTCACCAAATTCTTGTCATAGATTTCTTTTGCAAATAGGGAAATAGTCTCGCTAGGCATTAATCCTAAATTTTTTAACTCGATTACGAACCTGTCCGAGTAGCCTAAAGGAAAACCAAAAACCGGTATACGGAATTTCATCCGCCTCATCTCCAGATATGTGCGACTTGCATTCCTGGTGGTTTGCCAGAAAACTTTCTTGGCTAAAAAATTGGGATTATGGACAACAAATTTAATTATTGATCCAAATTTAGTTCTTTGGTTTCTCGGCAAGTACTGAATGAATGCACATTTTATACTATTGATTCTATTTACTTCCAACCATTTTTCGCTTTTGTAGTATTCATTAGTTGCAATGATGACCGTAAGGGTTGAAGTTTCGGAAAGCATTAAGCGCTTCTGCCAATGTTCCAAGTTGTTGCAATAGAGCACGCTATTCTTTGGAAGCGGAGCATCTTCATCATGATTTATCTTCTTGCCTTTTATATTCAACTCTCTTAGAAGAAATTCGTTCTCTTCGAAGTATTCTGGCAAATTTGGCATCAAAACTTGAATGATACTTGTTGAAGTCGAGTTCATCTTGTGGCTTTTCTAAATGTATTTACTTGAATCAATCTTTCGGTTGAACAAAACTTCGAAACAAACTTAAAACTAAATTCCAAACTATCGGGTATCACGATAGGACCTGGCTTTAATCATGTTATTCTTCTCCCCATGGCACTTTTCCTGACATACGATAATCGAACCCTACAAGACGGATTGGGTGCCCAAGCGTTACGAATTACTGGGATTTATGCGGTCGCTAAGGCGTTCGGTTTGAAATATTTGCATAGCCCGATAACCAATGTAATTGAAGATGTTGGACAAACTCCCGAAGGAGAATTAACTCAAGAGGAGTTGATTTCTAGGTTCAATAATTTTTTTAATTTTCCCAGTGACCGAGATCCAAAACGCGGGGCACAGACCCTAGAAGTAAGAACTTTGAACCTTAGATTGCTAATCAAGATAATTTCTAAACAAATATTTTCTCGCAACGATTTAGTGCTTTCCGTACTGCTACCTCAAGGAATAGTAGATCGACTCCCACATCTGTATAAAATTTCAGCAAAACAGTTAAGAAAAGCGAACCATTCTTTATTATCTTCGCATCATTCACATCAATTTGTAGTTCATGTACGGCGCGGCTATGACGAAAAGTATGCTGATCTTAAGTACGCAAAGAATCGCCATCTACCTTTCACGTATTACTCTGATGTTTTGGAAGTCTTATTCGTAGAGAAGATTATTCCAAGTGGGGCAAGAGGATTAATCCACACCGACTTACTAAATGCTCCAATGACATGGGTTCCAAAGCAGGCAGGAATAGTAGACGGATTTAATAAAAACTCCGGTCAAGTCGGCAAAAATGAGATACACCTTGAGGGATACGACTTATCAAAAGAGATTCTCTCACCAGGCAACACTAAAATTGATATTCGCTACTGTGATCCCTTATTGAACACATTTCTCGATATGTGTACAACCAAGGTTTTAGTCCAGGGCAAGTCGGCGTTTTCCTACTTGGCTGGAATCGTAAACCCAAATTTTGTGATTTATCCACCTAAACAGAGCATGGCGAAGTTTAGTAAGTGGAGGTCAGCGGAAGAGTTCGGTGTTCAGCTCCGAGACTCTTTACAAGGGTAAGTTAGATTCATTGAAACAGAGAGTGCTATGGTGAAGCAATGAGAGCAATAGCGGTAACTTCTATCGCGGCTCAATCGGCGCCTGGGATTGCAAAGTTATTTCGACTGGCCGAAATCTGCTCTTCCGAGTTAGTAATCATTGGCGACAAGAAAACTCCAGCTTGGGATAAATCCTCTCTACCGAGCTTTGTTCATTATTTTTCGGTCGAAGACCAAATTGAGAAATGGCCAAATCTCGCCAAACTATTACCGTTCAATCATTATGCTCGCAAAAATTTAGCGTATCTATGGGCGATCGAAAATAATGTGTCAATTCTCTTGGACACTGATGATGACAATTCGAGTGAAATCGATGTTTTTGAAAATGTTCCTAGTAATTACAGAACTATTGACAGCGAAGTTGAATGGGTTAATGCCTATGGATATTTTGGTAAACATGAAATTTGGCCCAGAGGTTTGCCATTAGACGAGGCAAGAAAGCCCCTTTCTGAATCTACAGACTCTTCAGCGGGCCTTGATTGGCACTGCTTCCAATCTATAGTTGATGGGGATCCCGATCTTGATGCTGTGGGCCGTATGTTGTATCCAGAAAATCACTATTTCGACGATCTTGCCCCCTTAATACTTACTGGCCGAAACTTTTGCCCAACGAATTCGCAAGCAACGCTATGGAAGAAGCCAATTCTTCCTCTGCTTTATTTGCCTGTTACTTCGTCATTTAGAATGACAGACATTTGGAGAGGGATAGTCCTCTCGGGGTATATGAGAGAAAGTTCCCTGAATATAGCTATCGGAAAGCTCGGCTTTAGGCAAGATAGAAATGAGCATAATCTAGTTAATGATTTTCTAGATGAGGTGTCAGGGCACGAACACAATAGATTGATAAGAACATTAAGTGATAACTCTTGGAAAGAAATTAAGTCATGCAAAGAAAATTGGAGGCTTGGCATTCTGGATGTGTACGAGCATCTGATAGCTTTCGAGTTACTCCAGCAACTTGATTTAGAGTGTCTTACAGAGTTTACAAAAATCGCAGCAAATCTTTTAAATAAAAATACTAATTAAAATTATTTAAAATGTCATATTCATTTAAGCTAGATCAGGCGCCATTAATATTGTCGAAAGTGGTAATACTTGTATTGGTATGTAACCTTTACTAATAGCTAATTCTACCGATGGTGCTGATAATGCTCCACTAAGTGGCGGGAAAGTCTCTAAGACCAAATATTTTGGAAATCTTTTAGGTTCCAGGCTATCAAAATCGATTGATTTTAGAGCGTCATAATCAGAACCCTCAATATCAATAAGCAGAATTGTCACTCGCTCTTCTCGAAAGTGCTTGTCGAAGATGCTTCGTAAGGTAATTCCTCTGATATTTCTTTCAGAGACTTTTTTGCGACCTATCGAAATTTCATATGCCACTCTCGATGAATCGACTGTTGAAACTAGTTTTTCATCGAATACATTTAAAACGTAATCGTTTTCTGAACCTACTGCGGCACATATATTAATATCACCGGGCCGTTCTGAAAAGAAAACTCTTACAAGAGACTCATCGGCATCTACATTTACTCCACGCCATCCCCTTTGGTACAGATGTCTAGTATTTGAATATCTACTTGGATGGTGACAGCCAATGTCTATATAATTCCAATCTCGGTTAATGGAAATAAACTTATTATGGATAGATCTTCTCCGCCTTGACTCCAAGAGATCTTAAATTCAGAGTCGAAACCTCTAGTTAATTCCGAGGTTACTAAGAAATTACGCAATGAGTCTCTATTTCTGACAAATTTAAATGCTACAAATAGCCTAAATACACTTGGAATTTTCACTTAGCACCTTATCTAAAAAAACGTATAGTCAATTATTAAAGATTATTCATAATGCATTTAAATAACTGCTTACCTAACTGGCTCTTCACCTTAATCTCCGTATATGTAATATGATCGGACGCACGATCAAGTATGCAGGTGACTTTGATATCCCAGATCTTATCCAATCTAGAAATACTCGTCTAATGAATAGATACCTCAACCTGGAGTTCGGCAAATTGACGGCACAATGCCATCGAATCTTTGACTTTTGATCGTTATTTCTTTCATTACTTGAGCCATTCCACACTCCTTTATCAGTAATGCGGGCAATTGTTGTTTTGTCATTCATATAAAACACACCTAATTTACGAAGTGCAGATATACATATAAGCCAGTCACACGCATATATTCCCTTGGAGCTTCCAACAAATTCGAAATCGATAGCAGTTCGCAAAATCATACACGTTGAGTGTTTCACATGATTACCGTTAATGAAATCTCTTCCTGATTTAACTCCTTTAGATTTGGCAATTTCATAATCTTTTCGCTCTTCTACTATAAAACCATCGCCAATTTTTCGAATAAATTCGTAATTCGTATGCACAATTCCAATGTTCGAATATTTCTCTAGGATTTCAATTTGCTTTCTTATTTTTGTCTTGTCGGTCCAATAATCATCGCCGTCACACCAGGCTATGAAGTCACTCTCAATTTTTTTAAGTCGTTCAAAACCTACGAAAAGTCCTTGAGAAAGCTCATTTACTCGTAGCGCGAGGATTTCAATCGTGTCTGGGTGTTTCATCTGAAAAGATTTGCAAATTTCTACTGTATCGTCGGTTGAGGCGTCATCAATTATCAGCACTTTCATATCTTTCAGTGCATCTTGCGAAAGAACGCTTTCGAGGCAATCGGAAATGTAATTCTCATGATTGAAGGTGTGAATCACAACGGTTACTTTGTAATTTGAAGCATTTATCTGCATGCCACAAATATACATTAGAAGTTGCGCGGCAAAAGCGCTATCTAACTTCTTTCATCTCTCTAAGCGCATTTCGTTCTGGCCACGTAAGATTTTGAAGTTATTCGATCTGTTAATTTTCCGAGACGCCGCTCGATTTTTTGGAAATGCATTCGTAGATCCGCTGCTAATTTACTTAACTCGATCACTCCTTAGTTTTCAGTTTGAATCTGTTTGCGTTTGAAACAAACTCCGTTTCAAAAGGGTCTATTATTTGACCTACAATTCAGATTCGAATCAGATTATCAGGATTCGAAATATTGTAGTTTTTGAGCCTGAGACTTCTCTCGATTACAAAATTTTGAATTAAACTGGTCCTTCGAGAGCAGTTCTGATGAATCCCGCGCTAGAATATTTCTCGTACGTGTTCAACTCCTGAAAGGTTATGGCAAATTAATGATCGAGCCTTATATTTCGGATCTAAAGACACACGGTTTTACGGTCATTAGGTCTTTGGTCGATGCCGAGTTACTTCAACTTCTTCTTGAGGATATAAATTCTGGGGGAGTTGCGACAGGTGACGGTAATGAGGTACCAAGATTAAATCGTGGGAGCGATATCATTTATAACCCGTTTTTTCACGACAAGAGGTTTTTTGAATTATTTCGTAATGAGACCATTGACAGTATCTTGCAATATTTTTTAAATGATTCTTACTATAAAGGTCTTGATGGGCTTCCCAATTACATTTTAAGAAGCATGATCTGTAGATCAAGCAAAGAAAAGCTTCCTTGGCATTTGGATTCTTTTATCCCTTTTATTGGTGAATTTCCGAGTACTTTTCAAGTTGTGATTCCTTTGGAAGAATTCAAGACAGATACCGGACCAACGCTTCTCTATCCGGGCTCTCATCAAAACGGGAGTTATGCGCCTCAGGACTTGGAACATAGTCCTGGTGTAATTGAGCTTTCAGCTCAAGTTGGAGATGTAATTATTTGGGATGCTCGAATTTGGCATGCAGCAAAAGCTAATGAGACGGCAGCGACAAGATGGGCGGCTATTGCCACATTTACCAGGTGGTGGATAAAGCAAAATTATCGGTATACGGAAATTGTCAAAAATATTCACGGACTCGAGGGTTACTCCGATGCTGATTTGGTGATTTTGGGAGCTGCGTCAGAGACTCCTTTGAGTCATATTGAGAGCGTAGATCTAAAGGGTGGGAAAGAACGCATTTCGAAAATGCGTGGTTTATGAATAAATTCGGAGATATGAATAAGACAAGAAAATTAATCATATTTGGTCTAGGGGATTTTGCAGATATCGCTTACGAGTATTTTACGGCGGATTCTGAATATGAAGTTGTCGCTTTCTCAGTCCATCAGAAATACATTCAAGAAGAAACTAAATATGGAATCCCAGTCATTCCATACGAAAAACTTGCTGAGATTCTTTCACCGATTGATCATTCATTCTTTGCGGCAGTTCTCTACTTAAAGTTGAACGATTTCAGAAAGGAAATCGCTTTAGATGCAAGGGCGAAAGGTTTTGAGTTAGCGTCATACATCAGTACGAAATCTTTTGTATGGCATAACACGAAGGTCGGTGAGCATTGCTTTATTTTTGAAGATAATACTGTGCAACCTTTTGTTTCTATAGGATTTAACAATATCTTGTGGAGCGGAAACCACATAGGACATCATTCAAGAATCGGAGACAACTGTTTTATTTCTTCCCATGTAGTTCTTTCTGGATCATGCGTCATCGAAGGAAACTGTTTTATTGGCGTTAACTCAACTCTGAGCAACAACATCACTGTCGGTTCAAGGACATGGATAGGTCCAAGTGTCTTAATCACTAAGAACATACCTCAGGGCTCTTTGGTAACCTCGATGCCCAGCAAGGTTCGTGAACTTGATGAATTATTACTAGAATCTAAATTGCAGATCATCTCAAATCTTAAAAATGAGTCTAATCCTGAAAATTAGTCAACGTCACAATTTCGTGCTTTATTGAATCAATTGGTTCAGTAAGTATGCGGTCTAATATGTTTGTGAAAGACCCTTTATATGGAGTGAGAAATTTTAAATCTATTCCCTGATCATAAAACTCTGCCTTAGAGTAAAGATCGACCCCTCCTGATAAATTAATATATTCATGGGCACCAATTCTTCTCGCTATCTCAATCACTCTGTTACTACCTCGAAAGGTCTCATCCAACTTTAGCTCGCTTGATCTGATAAATTCACACTTGAATTTAAGTTTTTCCGATACCCATGCAATCTGTCTGCAAAGTAAATCGATCGGTGAAAGCCTAGTATCAAAAAGGTAGTCATGTAATTGATTGTTTAGTAGTCTGTGTAAATTAAAGGCATCAGTTTCAAATGTGCTATCTAAACGAAATTCTATTTCTGAAATTTTAGTTTCGCGATCAGCTTTTAGCAATGGCATATTGAGCCAATCTTTTTCTAAATTAGTTTTAAGAAATTGATTTCGGCTTATCCAACTACGGCGGGTAAATTGAACGCAATCGAAAATGACGAAAGTTTTTGAATACTCAAGTAATCTGAAGTAGCCTGCGTATGGAAAGAAGTAAGGTTGCATTATTGCAACCGTATTTGACTCAAAGTTAGGTTTAGAATTCATACGTTTTCGATTTGCTCCTCTGCTATATGAAATCCGTTCTTCCCAAACTGCTCTCCATTATAAAAAATATATCTTTGCCCTGAAAATTCTATGACGGACGCATAAGCTCTGTCGCGGTCATCACCTCCGCCATTCCAAACTAATTCACATGTTTGCTGACACGGCTCTTCTAAATTTCTTGTAGCTCTGATTCGATATCCAAAGCCTTTTTCTCTAAATCCAAAGGCGGGGCGTTCGCTAAAATACGTATGGGATCCAAATCTAAATGGACGTGCCGTACAGAGGTTTGAGTCAGATTTATTTATGAATTTAAAATGACCCCAATTAATCCCGTCATCCGAAGTGGCACTCGCCAATGAATAGATGGACTCTTTCCTTTCGTTGTGTAATATCCATCCTGTTCCCAAAGAAAATAGCATCCTATATTTTCCGTTTATCCGAGTAATATCTGGTGTGGTGACAAAATAGGGATTTGATGGGGATCTATCTACGATAGGGCCTTGCGAAAATTTTGTAAACTGATCAGAATAACTGGTTCGGGTTGCTAGTCCTATTGATAATCGATACGGAACGTTTCTAGAAAGATTCCAGCCAATGTAGTAAATCATTTGTCCCAATTCACCATCTATAATTGAGCTAAGCATGATCCCGGAATCATCAAAGGCACCATCTTTTCCAAATTCTAATGGAACTGAATTTGCTAATCTCGCCGAAATTTTCGGTGATACAAGCATTTCAACATTCATAGGAATTGATTGGTTTTTTTCATTCCTTGTTGTGAAATAGACAATCAGTTTATTGTTCTCGACGACCGGAATTGGCATTTGAGCATAATGGTTATGGCTAAGACCCAGATTCTCATTTGAAATGAATGCAATATCCCTCAAATAGTGAATGCATTTTCCTTCCGAAGGCATTTACCTAGCCTCGATTGAAATAATGAAGGTTATGTATCGGGGCTAACTGTCTATTATCTTCATATTCTTTTGTTACAGCTGTTCGTTCAAATGGTACGAAGTATTTTCTCTTCTGCCAATGAACATCCGACATGTCGTTGAATCTAAAACTAAGTGCCATCCTAAACTTCCCAATTTTGTGAGTATGGTGAACTAGATACTGAGAAAAAATAAGTGAATCGCCTTTGTTGAGTGGGATATATTCCGAAGTCATATTAGATATCAATTCCGGTTTAACTGTATGACCAAATGCTGAAGGATCAGTGTCTAGCGTTCCTAATTTATGGCTTCCAGATATGGCATTTATGCCGAAATTATCTGCGGAAACCTCATGTAGGGGAATCCAGACCACCAATTGTCCGACAGAACCTTTTGTAGAAATTACATCTTGGTGCGCTGGGGTAAAAACCTTGTCTTCGTTAACTATCAAGTCTCGTGCCACGATGTGCAATATCGGTGGCGTTACCAATGTTGGATAAATAACCCCACAATTCGAAACAGCGGTCATCAAGTCAGGGGAAGCAGATATCTGTTGAACAATAGGTGAATTAGTGAACGCTTTTAGGAACCCAAAGTAGGCTTCTTGGTCGACAAATAGTTCAACTAATTCTCGGTGCACATCGTCAAAGAAGTCTGGTGCATTGAAGTCTATCCCGAGTAAAGATGCCAATAATGAATTAATTTTGTCAATTTGCAGACTTACACCACTTGAGTGAAATTTTGTAAAACCAGAATCATAGAAATTCATGATGTTTAGGCTCCTTATTTGAATGCGTGGTTAGTTAGAATTTTGAAGTTAAGATTAGCATGCCAAGATTCTTTTGAATATAGGACCTTGTATCCAAGATCCATAAAAGTTTCAACTTCTGCTGGATTTGTGTATAACACTATGGTTTTTTTATCACATATCTGTTGCAAAACTTCTTTAATAATTAAAGAGCCAAATGGGTTGTAAAGGTAGACGACTAAATACTCACTAAAAGATTTCCAATCCAATTTGGTTACATCTTCAAATATAAAATTTCCTTCGTCTTTAAATATCTTGATTGAATTTTCCCGCGCTATATCTATTAAATTTGATTCGAAGTCCACTCCAAAATATCTCAAACTTGACTTTCCTAATAATTCGACTTTCCTTGCTATAAAGCAGGCTTTACCTTTACCGCATCCCAGATCGATGAAATCGTAATTTTCGATACTAACAATTTTCTTTAATTCTTTAAACGCTCTATTTAAAGTCTGGGTCCAAGAAACCATGTACATCAAACTTTGATCAAAATTATTCGAATCGACTTTCATATCAGCCTTGCTCAACATTTTGTGCGTATCAGTCCTTTTGACCAAATCAAACATGTGACAATTGAGAAAATAGTAAATGACGAGTTTCAATCCACCTTTGAGGAAGAGTAATTTGTAGAGTTTAATATTTGATAACATTAACTAAGGATATTGACTTATCGGAAAAATTGCTTCTTTTAGGGCTTTTTCTAAGTGAAATATCAGTGTATTGCTCTTTGAAAAGTCTGAACTTTTTAATCCATTTCACCAGCGTATGAGTTATCTAACCACGCACGAAGAGTATTTGGGTGTTGACTTCTCTTTTCTAATAAGTATGTTCCGAGGACCAAAACATCTATGTCTGTTGTTAAAAAGCAACGGATCGCATCCCACGGAGACTCAACAATCGGCTCGTTTCTCACGTTGAAACTCGTGTTTACGAGAACCGGTACGGAAGTAATTCTGTTGAAGTCAATAAGTAATTGATACAACGGATTATCAGCCCCAATGGTTTGTAATCTTGCAGAATTATCAACATGGGTGACGGCTGGAATTCTAGACCGCAGTTGATTCACAATTTCAATTAGATCAACGTCTGCGCCGACATTTATGTCACTGTTTTCCAATGGAATTAGCTGGGACTGATTAACGCTTGCGGTGAATAACATGTATTTAGATTTCGAGCCTTTTGGCCAGTCGAACCAGTCTTGCACTTTGTCTTCCAGAACTATGGGAGCAAACGGTCTAAAGGATTCTCGTTTCTTTATTTGTAAGTTTAAGCGACTCTGCATGAATGGAGATGTCGCGTTAGCGATGATGCTTCGCCCTCCGAGAGCTCTAGGGCCAAACTCCATTCGGCCAGAAAACCAGCCAATAGATTTATCTGAAGCTAGTAGTTCTGCGCATTTTTTGGAAAGTTCATGAACATTAAGTTTTTCGTAGCGTAAATCATTCTCGTTCAGAACTTTCTCTATCTCGATATCGGAATATTCATTACCTAAAAATGAATGTTGCATGTTGAAGAGAGGTGCTGTCTTTTCCCTTTGTTCTTGTGCCACTCTCATAAGTGCCGCACCTAGGGCACCACCAGCGTCACCAGATGCCGGCTGAATGTAGATGTTTTCTATTGGCAAAATATCCCGAAGTTTTCCGTTGGCAACACAGTTCAGTGCCACACCGCCCGCTAGGCATAAGTTCTTTTCGCCAGTAATCGCTAAGGCGTGACGGGCTTTAAGTAAATAGATTTCTTCAAGAATAAGCTGCGTAGAACTTGCGAGATCGCAATCCAATTGCCTAATTCTGGATTCGGCCTCACGTGGAGAAAAACCAAGTAAGGACTCAAGTTTTTTGCTCCACATTGTCAATTTCTGTGTGTACCCAAAATATTCCATGTTTAAATCAATTTTGCCTGTAGCGTCAAATCGGATTAACTTGTTTCTCATTAAATCTGCATATATTGGCTTTCCGTAAGGCGCTAGCCCCATGAATTTATATTCGCCAGAATTCACCTTGAATCCTGCGTAGGCTGTCATAGTTGCGTAAAACAGGCCAAGAGAATTTGGAAATGTCTCCTCCTCGCGCATTTCTAGAAATGGGCTCTTTCTTGAAGCGGAGAAAATACTAGATGTCGACCACTCTCCGACACCATCCATGACGAGGACTGCAGCGCTTTCAAAGGGACTAGGAAAAAATGTGCTTGCGGCGTGCGTTTCATGATGTTTAAAGACTTTCACATCTTTGGAGAAAATGCCTTCAATCTTTTTTATTGGGGAAAATCGATCGCTGTCGAAAGTTTCTATAAAATTTTGGATCTGGGGTAAATTCTTAGGGAAATTCTTACTGAAAGTCTTGAGGATTCTGTTTCGCTTCAAAGCCGGATCCTCATAGTATGAGACATGGGTAATATCCCCAATAGAGATATTGCACGTTTTTAGCAACGACTTGAGGGCAAGAGCGGGGAAACTGCTGTCGCCTTTTATTCTAGAAAATCTCTCTTCCTGAGCTGCAAATAGAATTTCTTTGTCATTAACTAAAGCGATTGCTGAGTCATGATAAAAGCTAGAAATACCCAAACTAAGCATATTTACCACATAGGGTATCTGGTTGTAGGTCCGTGACCATTACCTTTTTTTCGGAAAATGCTTGCGCATTTTCTTATGAACTTCACGAGAAACTTCTTCACGTTCTTAAGATACCTCAATTATCCTTTAGTCGTCTGAACTGGAGTAATCTTATCGCGTGGAGTTATTGGAACGACCCGCGTCGACATTTGCATATTTTTTCATTAATGAACGGTGAGCAGTGACTATTTTCCTAATCTTCGGGCTCGTGATCGCGTCCCTGGAGGCGATTTCTAGAATCGTTTATCGATTTTCCAACAAATTTCCTCAAATCATTGGAGGAATTCAGTTTGTAGAATATCTGAGAGGGAAAGGTCAGGTCTTCACAGGGCCGGTTGAATCCCGTCCATACTCTTTGTTTTGGAATCGCCCGAATTATTCTCGTAAAGGTTTTCAGCAAACAGATTCCAATGGTTTCCGATACAAGGGTTATGACGTTTCATTGGAAAAGTCGTCAAAGAGAATATTGTGTTATGGCGGATCAACCACTTACTCTGACCACATTCTAAAAGATCCGAAAGAGTGTTGGCCACACTTACTTGAAGACGCGTTAAGAGATTCCGGTAAACCTATTGAAGTTGTTAACTGCGGACTAAATTACGGGCTCTCTCCCGAATTGCTCTCTCACTTAATTTTTGAGGGTGTTCATTTTTCACCCGATTATGTGATTCTTCACGGTCCAGGCAACGATTCAATGCCGGTCGCTGTCGGTGACGAAACCTTTGATTATCGACATACGAGAAGATCCAAAAATCTGTTCCCTAGATTTTTCGAACCTGCGCTGTTAAACCTTTCAGGATTTGCGCGAGTGATCTACGCGAGAATGTTAAGAGAGAACACCCCTGTAATTCTGGAGCCTGTTAGTTGGCCCGAATCCCAGGTTCAGAATGATCGTATGTTGAATTCTGAGATCACAGCTTTCAAAAGTAACGTTGAGTCCTTCGTTGATGTGTGTGTTTCAAGAGGTATAAAAGTAATTCTTGTTGATTTTGTCCAGAATCACGCCTATCAATTAGAGCTTCTTAGACCTGGGATGTCTGAAGGCATGGTCAACATCGTGGATAAAATGAATAATCACTTTGCAAGAATGGTTGAGAAATATCCCGAATCTATCTTGCACGTCCGATTACATTCTCATGATTTCGAGGTGAGTGATTTTGAAGATTTATGTCACTTGAACAAGTTAGGAGAACAAAAAAAGGCCGATTTGATTTTTAGGTCCATTTCGGATTTTGTAAATCACTAGATTCCGGTGAAATTCTCAACGACAATTTTTTTCCGAATTTAGTCAAAGGATGTTCTATAAATAGGTAAGTAAAACTAGAGGCAATTACCGTTGTAATTAATGCAAAAAGATTCAATAGCGTCTTGTTTTCAATAAAGTTGTCACAAATTAATCTTATTGGCAGGTGCAGCAAATATACTGAGTAGCAAATTGTGCCAATGTAAAGTAAGAGAGAGTTTATAGACTTTAAGGGCTTTAAAGACGATTCAAATGTATCCCCGAATATTAAATAAATGAATGAAATAGTCAAAATAGTAAAGATAAGATTGATGCGAAAAGCTTCAAGGCATACGCTCAGCAATGTGGCAATGAAGATGAATTTATAATTACTGGACTTACTGATTTTGAGTCGGAGTCTAAATGCAATATTCCCAAAATAAAAACATATTCCGAAAACCCACCATTTATTTTGGCCATATGCTGCGAAATAATCATTTGTTGGAAAGGTTTTTTGTAGGAAGAATGTCAAAAAAATTAATACTCCAAAAAGTAGAATCTCCAGGAATCTTGCTTTTCTCTGAATAATTAATAAAAGCGGTATTAACAAGCTCCACCAGAATTCAATTGGAATACTAGACAATACGCCGATTGGATCGCTGTAGAAGTATTCGGGATTAAATACATCAAGAAAAGTTAGATGTATTAAAACATTCTTAACTGTGAATAAATTGACTGCTTTATCCTTAATGATTTCATGAAATAGAAATAAAGTAAGGACAATGCCGTAAAGTGGTAAAAGTCGAAATATTCGATTTATCAAAAACGCGCCTATTTTGATTTTCCTTCCACTTAAGCTTGCAGAAAGCGCGAAACCAGATGCAAGGAAGAATACGGATGGTCCGTAAATTCCCAATGAAACTATGGTGTTAGCAAAGTAATTCAGTTTAGATCCGTCATCGAATAGTGAGCGGAGGCTGAAACCATCGTAATGAATCAAAAGAACAGAAAAGGCAGCTAATCCTCTTAGAACGGTTGCGTTATTAGTTCTTGGATGTCGTGAGATCAAACGTTCTGAAATCTTTACTCTACTCATCAGAAGAAGGGTTCCTTATAATTCGAAATGAAGATAAGTATTGCTCAAACGTTATGGTTTTATCTTGGTCTGCGTCGACGCTCTGAAGAATTAGGTCGAGGCTTTCTAGAACCGCGATTAGGACCTTTACTCTCAACAATCGGCGCAACATATGGAATGCCGGACGGTTCTTGAGCGCCAGTAATTCGCATCAAATCTTGGTCTAACGGCTTAACCCCAACAAACTTCGGTGTTACTCCAGCGCGTGAAGTTAATCCACCAACAGATTTCTGTTGCTTAGTAGTAGCGAGGGTTACAACTGCGCCAGCTTCACCTGCACGAGCAGTTCGGCCGGAACGGTGTAGGTAATCTTTATGGTCGGTTGGCGCATCGACATGAACTACAAGAGAAATTCCATCCACGTGAATACCGCGCGCTGCCACATCTGTTGCAACTAGTGCGGCATTCACTTGCTGCTTGAACAAAGCGAGAGTTCGCGTGCGAACTGCTTGTGACTTTCCACCATGAAGCGCACCAACGGGAACACCAGCATGGGCAAGTTTATCCGCTAGGCGATCTGCACCTCGTTGTGTTTTCACGAAAAGAATAGTCTTTCCATTACGTGCAGCAATCTGATTTGTGATGTCGTCTTTGTCACCAGGGTGCATAACAAGAACGTAGTGTTCCATTGTTGAAACGGATGCACGGTCATTCTGAAGAGAGTGAGTTTTCGGATTATTTAGATACTGACGAACTAGAGCATCTACTCCGCGATCCAGTGTCGCAGAGAAGAGAAGGCGCTGGCCATTTGGTTTTGCTTGATCAAGAATTTCCTTAACAACCGGCAAGAAGCCCATGTCGGCCATCTGATCGGCCTCGTCAAGAACGGTTATTTCAAGATCATCAAGTTGAACTTCGCCCTTGTTCAGCAAGTCGATTAAACGACCTGGCGTCGCAACAAGAATTGCAGTTGCCTTGCGCATTGCAGTTATCTGCTTTGCATAAGGCATTCCGCCTGCAATAACTACTGAATCGTGACCGATTGCGCGAGCAAGAGGTGTTAAAACTTCATCAATTTGCTGTGCAAGTTCGCGCGTTGGCGTTAGAACTAGAGCTAAAGGCTTGTGTGGTTTAGCGGCTTTTCCGCTGATATTTGTGAGCAAAGCAAGGCCAAATGCGAGGGTCTTCCCTGATCCTGTTTGTCCGCGGCCAAGGATGTCGTGTCCGGCAAGTGCATCAGGAAGTGTTGCAATCTGAATTGGGAATGGATGTGTAATGCCTTGTGCGTTAAGAGCATTGGCAAGAGCAGGAGCAATTCCTAAATCACGGAAAGTAGTTGTTACTTCAGATAAAGGAGTTGCGTCAATTAAATTAGCATCAGCCAAGTTTGCTGAGATGTAATTGTCATCTGCACCGAAATCTACTGCTGCATTGTTGTGAGTCTTGAATGCTTTGCGATCATCACGAGCATATGCAGGTGAATCGTTACGGCGATCGCGAACCGGCTTGGCCGGACGTTCCGCGCGGTAGTTAGATGCCGAAACATCTGGTGCAGATTTATGTTTTGCGAATGTTTGCTTTGAAGGTGCTCCTGGCTTGTATTTCTCACGCTTGCCAGGAATAAAGTTTGGACGACCATCATCAGTGCGCGCTACTCGTTCTTTAGCTGCATCGCGACGTGTTGTCGGACGAGTATCTGGCTTTTTAAATTCTGGGCGTGCGGTGCGTTCATTGCGATCTGAAACAAATTTCTTTGCACGTGATTCTGGCTTAACGATTTCTTCACGAACTTCACGTGGCTTTGATGCTGTCTTTTCCTGATAACGCTTGGCACGCATCTTTGAACGCTCTGTTAAGCGCACATCCTTCTTTGAAAGAGTTGAAGTGTCGATATCTGAATAACGTTTTGTTGCTGGCTTGCTAGCTGGCTTTGAAGAAGCTGCTTTAAATGGTTTAGCCGCTGTGCCTTTACGTGCTGATTTTTCTGCACTTGTATGACGAGGCTTTAAAACTGGAGTTCCGGCTGAAGACTTTTTAGCGCGGGGTTTCCCGGCTTTGGCAGATGCTGCTCTGCGTGCTTTTCCGGGCGCGGTTGTACGTGGCTGTAAAGACATAGAAATGCATACCAATCGAGACGAC
>JACCDX010121621.1_pt1 | contig 29491 bp, 22 predicted proteins | sample 7449681 | NCBI WGS metagenome assembly JACCDX01 (sample SAMN15323450, study PRJNA562643) | freshwater metagenome | isolation source: river surface water | place: USA:Blue River Watershed | collected 2017-08-18
GAAATAACTACTTTTTTTAAGGAAGTGACTGACTCAGTAAGATCAATCATTATTTTACCATCTCCATTCAGTTGAATAGGTTGTTTCAAATCTCTCATACCCAAACTTTGAACATGTAAGATATTTTTACCTTTTGGCAATTCAATTACAAACGAACCATATTGATCACTTACAACTCCAATCTTTGGATTATCTATAAAAATAGAAGCGCCGAAAACTGGTTCCCCATTTTTTTTATTTTTAATGACCCCATTAATTACAGCTGTATTACGTTTATCTATAGGATTTTTTAAACCAATCTGTATTAATTTATTCAAAGTGCCTGATTGCAAACTTGCACCATCAAGTACTTCATTGTCATTTGTAGAATCTAATTGAAATTTATTACCCGTATTTTGATTCCCCTTATTGTTAATGGTAAAATTTAATGACTGTCCCTTAGTCAAAAAAATATGATTGTCTAAGTCTATACTGAAATAAATATCTGAACCTTCAAATACACTTGTTAAAATGGATCTAATGGATTTATTAGTCGAATTAAAACTAATATAAACACGGTCAAAAATATCTGGGTTATAAAAAACACGATAAGAAGATTTAGCCTCTATTTGATTTGCAAATTCAGGAATGGAAACATTTTTAAGATTGAAAGAGAAAATAGTATCTTTTTGTCCAAAAGAATCAATTGTACATAAAAACAAGAGCGTACACAATAAATAAATTTTACTATTTTTCATGTACTATTGTTGATTATTTAGATAAGCAATGACCTTTCTAAAAAATGCTTCCTTGCTGCGTCTAAATTTTAATTTTTCTTTACTTATTAATCTTCTAATTCCCTGTTGCTCTTTCTCAAATAATTGAAACAACTGTTTTTTATTTGTAATTGGAATCAATTTATTTTCTAATAAAATGAAGTAATAAACTTTTGACTCAAATACTCCAATAAATTCATTATTGATTATCTGTTGCTGTTTAGATTTAATTTCCTTTCGAAACAATTTGATTTTACCATCTTCTAAAAATTCATACAAATCATATTTGTTGTCTTTTAAATTATAAAGCTTATCAATATGAACAAACTGACTTCCATTAATTGTAAATTTTGTTATCTTATCTGTATTCAACTCAATAAGTCTTGATTGGTCACTTAAAACAACAATATCCTTGTACTCATCGTATAATAAATATATTCCTTCATAATATTTTCCATCATATTGAATAGAACCAATTCCAGGGATATTCGAATTAAAAAATGGGTGTGTTTCTTTGTAATAGCTTGGATAGCCAAAAAACTTCGGGCCATTATAAATGGATGCTTGATAGCCCATCAATTTATCAACCTCTTGTTTTATAGCATTATTATCGGAATTCTGCCCATAAACAGTGAAGGAAATAAAAAACAGTAAAAAAAGGCATTTGGTTCCCTTAAGTAAATCCATCTTCAAATTTATAGCATTTGAACTAATTTGAATGATAAATTACTACCGCTCATCAAATAGCAATAAATAGGTTTCATCCATCAACTTCTAGAAAGATTTAAAAAGACTGTGTTCAATTTTAATCTTGGGACTTTCCTCCCAAAGCATCATCGCATTGATACATTTAACAAAACTAAATTTTTCAAGCTCTTTGACTTGAATTGGAGACTCAATGATTGTCTTTGCATTGATGAGCGATGCTCTTCGAGTTCCCATTAAAAGAGGTTGAGAAGGCGTGATCCAAGTCTTTCCATCAAAGAATACCAAATTTGCATAGCTAGCATCCTTTATAAATCCTTTATGTGTCAAAATCACCTCGTCGGTTCCTGCTGTTCTAAGAATATTATTTAGCCAGGTTCTTTCTGTATATTTAAAAGGATATTGATTACTCCCAATATCGTGTATAGAGATGGTTTGAATACTTTTAATGGAATAGGGCTCAAAAGAAATATCTATATGTCCATCTACATCATATTTAAAACGACACTTATACACTTTATTATCCATACTTGGCTTGCTAGTCATTGATTGAATATGATTAGCTAAATCAATGGAAGCTTTTGCAGAAAAATGCTTAAGGGTATAATCTACTCTTTGTTGATGTAGTGTTAGATTTTCAGGAATCCCATTTGTATATCTTATGGTCTCAAAAAAAGGGAACATATACTTTTTTGATCATTTCTTGATATTCTTTGATTAAATCACTTTGCGAAGTAATACCCCCACCACTTCTATATGCATTATCCGCTTGTAAATATCTGATTAATACGCAACTTTCCAAATTTACCCCATCAAAATAACCTGCAACACCAGTATAATATCCTCTTTCAGCATTTTCAGCTTGATGAATAATTTGAAGTGTTTTATTTTTTGGCGCTCCAGAAATAGATCCTGCAGGTAATAATTTAAAAATGATATCCCCAATTTTCTCATGATAATTATGAGGCAAACTCCCCTCTATCATAGAGCTAACTTGTCCAATAATTCCTTCTTGGGTTTGGATTTCCTCATAATATCTATACTTAGTGACCCTGACATGCTGAGATACCCTACTTAAATCGTTTCTAATTAAATCTACAATAGTGGCATGTTCAGCAATTTCTTTTGGATCAGCCAAAATCAACTCTTTAGCGTTGGGAATATTTGCATCAATTGTTCCCTTCATTGGGAATGACCTTATTTTGCCATTATTTATTTGAATAAATGTTTCTGGTGAAAAAGAAACAAACTCATCCTTTAAATGGCATATATATTTTGAATGTGCATGTTGAACAATATCTTCAAGTGACAAATGAGTCTCAATTTTTGTTGACGAAGTAAGATTGACTAAAAAGCTGTTACCTAATTCTATTTCAGCCTTAACGTAATTAAATTTTTTTTGATAAGAATCAAGAGAAATTGGATGTTTAATGAATTGTACAGTTTTGTCAAATTCTTTTTTTAGATTATTTCTTTTAACAATATTGGTAAACCCGTTAAAATCATATTCAAAATTAATAATTGGCTCCTTAAGTGACCAGCACATTGGTTTTAGACATTCGAAGTCAATTAAAAAAACAAAAGGATGTTTTTCAAAACCCCATTGATTTAATTGTTGTTGAATAGATATTGACATAATCTAATTATAAATATAAAATTAATCTTTTATAATCAGCCTTCAAATAAATTAATGTATAAATGAATTATTTTTAATATTTTTAGATTACTTGTTACTATTCAATATCATCAATACTTTTTTATGCTTAATTCAAGAAATAATTTTCTAAAACTAAATAGTATCTTCTTATTCTTATTTATGTCTTTTTTTACATCTTCGGTTTGTGCCCAAGAAAGATTTGGTGATAAATGCATTGGAAAATGGGAAGGAACAATGTACATATATGGTAAAGGGCAATTAAGAGATAGTGTTTTAGTAGAACTTGATGTTCAAAAAACGAATCAACCAAATATTTGGACATGGAAAACTAGTTATCTTTCTAAAACTATGCCAATGGTGAAAGATTATAAATTAGTATTAAAGGATAGCGCTACCCAAACCTATGCAACTGACGAAAACAATGGTATTGAATTAATGAATTATTATTTTAATAACAAACTTTATTCAGTATTTGAAACACATGGCGTAATGTTAACTTCTAGCTATGAATTAAAAGGTGATCAATTAATATTTGAAGTGAGCTCTGGAAAGAAAATTGAAGGAAATAATGAAGTAGTAAATTACAGTGTCATTAATTTACAAAAAGTAGTTTTTAATAGAGTAAAATACTAATTACATTTTGGGCCTGACAGCTATTGTTTCAATTTCAAACACCAAAATAGAATTAGGAGGTATCATTGGTGACCTGGTTCGAATGCTATAAGCTAGGCCAGATGGAATCAATAATTTTACTTTTTCACCAACACGCGTGCCTTCTAAACCAACTTGCCAACCTCTAATCAATCTTGCTAAAGGAAATGTTCTTGTTTCATTAGTGGTTTGATCAAATACAATATCAGTGCCCATTAAATACCCTTTATAAAAAATAGAAACAGTATCTGTGATTTTTACAAATTCGGATTGCGATGACGGCTTCAATAATGTATAGTATAAACCATTTTTATAATTATTAGCATCTGTTTGTTTGTCTTGAATAGTTTTTGCTATAATGATAGAATCTTTTTGAGCACGTGCTGTACTATCAAGGTCAGAAAAAGGAGGCAAAAAAGGTTTTTGATTGCTTACATTTTGAATATTAATCCAAGCTCCATTATCGCCTTGACTCCATGTATCTGTAAAAAGATCTTCTAATTTAGTATTTAAGTTACTAGACTTAAAAGTATTTGCAGAAATAATATGTTCAGTAGATCCAGTATATTTAAAGCTGGCGATCAACTTCCATTTATTTAATTGAGGGAAATATAAGTAGCCTGAATAAATTATAAAATTTTGAGCTGAATCACTAGCTGTAGTGATATATAATTTGTATTGAGATTCATTGGAAGCATCAAAATTCCAAGAAACAGTATTTCTTGAAATCGACTTAGTACCTAATCCGGAAGATAATAATTGAGAAGCATTTTTCACCTCAAAAACAACTGTAGATTTATTTTTATTGTATTTTAAATACAATTTTGCCTGATTGGTACTTATACCCACTTTCCCTTTTGAAGTAGCTTCCCCTAAGCTTGATTTTACAGTAGTAATGATTCCGATAGATTTTGGAGAGACATTGATAGTTAAAGGAGATGAAACCTCTTTTTGACCAAAAGCCAATACGGTTGAAAAACAAATAATTATCCCAAGCATGACTGATTTTTTATTAATAAGTTTTGAAAACGGGAATAAGGAAGGGGTTGTTCTAATATACTCTTGATAGCTCTCTAAATGACCCCATTTCTCCATTCCAGAGATTTCTAGAATCCTAACACCACTCACATAAACAAGTAAAAAATAGGTGAAAATGGGAGAGATTAAAGTGATATACTGCCAACTAGAAAGTGAAGAAAAAGACATGATAGATACCCCTAACCAAAGTGTGATTTCGCCAAAGTAATTTGGGTGCCTAGAGTAAGCCCAAAGTCCGTGACGAATAAACTGATCTTTATTATCTGGATCTTTACGAAATGTAGATTTTTGTGCGTCGGCAATCATCTCTATGACTAAACCACTGATGAAGACTAAGATTCCTGTATAAAATAAACCATTTTGGATCACCCCATTGCTACTCGCAATAGCAGTTAAAGCACACATTGAACATAAAGAAACCCACATTCCCTGTAAAGTCCATGTCATGAAAAACCTTGTTGGAGAAGGCTTGATCAATTTAAATCTTTTATCTTCCCCACTTTTATGAATTCTCATAAATAAAAAACTTCCAAGTCGGATGGCCCAAAGAATAATAGATAGCGCTAAAATAACACTAGCTATATTTATATTTTCTATTGAATAGCTTTTTATACTTACATAACTTACTGTGAATATATATGTAATACTACCTGTTAGATCATAAAACTTTTCAGTTTGGAAAAAAAAGGCCGGGACAAAAGCAACCCATTGTATCAAAAATGCAATGAGTACAGCATGCTGAATAAGCTCCAATCCGGTTAAAAGTGCAATACCATACCCTAATAAAAAGGCAATCAAAGAAAACAATAAATTAAGTAGCGACTGCTTCATGTTATTTCAATTTTATCTAAATAGCACTATTAAAATACTTCAAATTATTTAATTAAGTTTGTAGATAATAAATAAGGCAATATAAATTACTAAATAAATACGATAGTAATTTCTTGTCTTTAGATAATCCTTATTATCTGGATACATGTTTCCAAATAAACCTAAAATTTCTTTTTTAAAAAGGGGCTGAATATTTATTTTCCAATCATCCGTTTGATATACAATTTTTCTAAACTTACTTCTGAAATAAGTGCTTGGAATACTCCAAATTAATAGAATTAAAAATATAAGCTGCTTTTCTGTCATTTGTTATAGGTTGATGCATAAAAAAGGCTATACTTTGAAGTATAACCTTTTTTATACTAACTGCTAAAATTGTAAAGCAGGTAGATCAGCATTTTTAAATTGATTATTGAAATTATTTACAGATTCTAGAATGGTATCAAATTTCAATTTTTCGCTCGTCCAAGTGGCTTTAAGATCCTTTAACTTATTTTTTACCCCTTCTGTAATCACTGGATCACTTATGTCAACCAATCCTTTTAGATAGAAAAATTCAACGTTCAATTTACTTGGCCAATTAATCACGTCTTGTCCATTTTTGGTTCTGCTCTCAACAATAGTTGATTCCCAAGCATCCATTGTAGAAATTATCGAAGTTGCAGCCTCTTTGATCAAACTTGCTTTTGGAACATTGGCAAGCATTTCGTTGTAATATTCTAATTGCTTTTTGACTTTTCTCAGCTTATTTACACTTGTGTGAATTTCATTGATATAAGCACTAATAGATGCCAGCGTATTTTGTTGTAATTCCCAATCTTCTTGAGTAGCTTTTATAAAGGGATTAGGTAATACAGTAAATGAAGTACTATTAGATTGACTGGTAGTTGTGTTAAATGCTTTTAAAGTAATTGTCGCTTTATAATCACCAGGTGCAACTGCATATCCTGCATAATTACCTAATACAAATACCCCATTAACATCTGGACGTTCTGAATTTGTTCTAAAATTCCATAAAAATCTATTGTGACCTTTGATTGAACTAAGTAAAGTTTCTGGAGCAGGTCCACCTGGGTATTTTTTATATGCTCCATCTTTAATATTTGAATACGTCCTAATGATCGCTCCTTTTTTATCCATTATTTCTAGTGTGACAGTATCCTTTTCGCTTAAATTTTCAGGTAAAAAATAATCAAGAATAACACCATCTGGCGCATTTTGACCCTCTTCATTTTTTTCTGGCAATCCATTTCCAGCGCCATATTTATAGGATGGCTTTGGAGTAATAAGCTTTACAGAAGAAAAGTTATTGAATTGTTCATTTTGTTGCACTGCACTTAAATCATCTAAGATCCAGAATGCCCTACCTGCCGTAGCTGCAACTAAATCATTATCTCTTATAATTAAATCTGTAACTGGAACAATAGGTAAATTTAATTGAAATGTATACCATGAAGCACCTGCATCGTTAGAGATATAAAAACCTCTTTCACTTCCTGCATATAAAATGTTTTTATTTTTTTTGTCCTCTCTAATCACTTTGATAAAATCATCTTGTTTAACACCTTTATTAATACTGGTCCATGTTAAACCATTGTCTGTTGTTTTATATGTATAAGATGCGTAATCATTAAATTTATACCTTGTCGCACTTATATATACAACCCCTTTATCAAATGCAGATACCTCAATGCTATTGATTTGAGATTCTTCTAATTCTTTTGGTGTAATATTCTTCCAACTCTTTCCGCCATCTGTAGTGACATGTACTAAACCACAATCACTTCCTGTATATATTGTATTCGCATCTAAAGGAGATTCCTTTACATAAAAAATAGTATTATAATTTTCACCTCCAGCACCTTCATTGGTAAATGGAATTCCCCCTGGCCCTTGCTTTGATTTATCGTTTCTAGTTAAATCTGGACTTATCGCATCCCAACTTAATCCACCATTTGTTGTTTTCAATAAAACATTTGCAGCATGAAACATCACTTTTGGATTATGCATCGAAGTAACAATAGGCGCGTTCCAATTAAATCTATATTTCATGTCTTTAGGAGCAACTGCTAAATTTAAACTTGGATAAGCTTGAATATCTTTTACTTCATTTGTTTTTGTATTCAATACTTCAATATACCCTTGATAACATCCCCCGTATACTAAATCTGGGTGGTTGGGATCAAAAGATAAATAAGCAGACTCGCATCCTGCTCCATTTGTCCAGTCACGAACAGTGATACTTCCCGTATTGTTTCTACTAGCAATAATTACAGAACTATTGTCTTGTTGACCACCATACACTTTATATGGAAATGAATTATCAACATTTACTCTATAAAATTGAGCTGTACTTTGATTCATGATAGAAGACCAAGATTTAGCTTGATCATAACTAATTTCACCACCTCCATCATCTGCAAGGCCAATCTCATTATTATTTTTTGGATGAATCCATAAATCATGTGTGTCTCCATGTCCAACATTCACATTGCTAAAAGTTTTTCCTCCATCAATTGATCGCATCATAGGCGCATTTAATACATATACTAGATTTTCATCTTTGGTATCAGCATATACTTTCATATAATACCAAGATCTGGAAGAAATATCTTGGTTATTAGATAATAATGCCCATGTTTTACCTGCATCATCAGATCGATATAAACCAGATTTTGTTTTTTCGGTTTCAACAATTGCAAAAACACGATTGGAATTAGCTCTAGATACACTAATGCCTATTTTACCCATCATATCTGGTAATCCTTCTGTTAATTTAGTCCATGTATTTCCTCCGTCTGTTGTCTTCCAAATAGCAGAACCTTTACCCCCACTTGAAACTGTCCAAGGATATCTGCGATGTTCCCATGAAGTTGCGTATAGAATACGTGGGTTGTTCATATCCATCGATAAAGAGGCAATACCTGTACTATCGTTGATATATAAAACACGGTTCCAACTATTCCCTCCATCTGTAGATTTGTACACTCCACGATCAGCATTAGGGCCGTGAACAGTTCCTTGTGCTGCTACATAAACTATGTCTGCATTTGTAGGATGGATAGCTATATCAGCAATATGTCTTGTTTTTTCAAGTCCAATATTTGACCATGTTTTACCTCCATTAGTAGATTTATATACTCCATCCCCATAACTTGTCATTACACCTCTTACAGCATGTTCACCAGAACCAACATAAATCACATTTGGATCAGACTCGGACACAGCAATATCTCCAATTGAACCTACTTTAAAAAAACCATCTGAAATATTTGTCCATTTGATACCTCCATCTAAAGTTTCCCATACACCACCTCCAGTATAACCAGCATAAAAATGCTTGGAGTTATTGACTACACCACTAATGGCATTTGCCCTTCCTCCGCGAGTTGGACCAATATTTCTCCATTGAAGTTCTTTAAAAACAGAATCTGGACTAAGTTTAGTGGTTAAATTTACTGCACTAGCAACTTTCTTCTTTTGTGCTTGAACTGTTAAAGAAATTAAAAGGATTAGCGCGAATATGCTTTTTTTCATGGCTACTAACTTTAAGTTGAAAATAGAATTTCAGTAAGTTAGTAATTTTTAAACAAACCGCCAATGAACAATGACAAATGGCAAGAATAAACCCACTATTTAGTTTGATCAAATAAAATTAGTTCTATTTAATATTGATGATGCGTATTTTCTTTTCGAAATATTTGCCTTCTCTAAAAATGGTAATTTTAGTCTTACCTTCTGACATGGCCATTATTCTTTTATACTCATCCAAATTGGTTACTAATCTACCATTTAAAGCAATAAGAATATCACCGGACAAAAGGCCTGCTTTTTCTGCAGGAGAATTAGGAATAATATCTTCAATAGTAACCAAATGATTGATTAAATACACGCTCATTCCAGTATAACTGTAATCAAAATAATCATTAAAATATTTATTAGGACTAAAATGAATCACCTGACTTGGATAATTCAATACAACATTAAATCTTCGCAAAAGGTCATTTCCTAAAATACCGCCTAAACTCGGATAATTCAATAACTTAAAATCATCTTCAAATTCCAGAATTGGTACTTTTCTAAAAGCATAAGGACCAAATTTAAGTTTATCTAAAACAGTCAGTTGCATTGTTTTTTTTCCACCCAATCCTCCTACATATGTTTCGTAAGATTTTTTATTTTTTTTGAAATAAGGCGTCTCTTTATTCAATGAAGCAACTGCAATGAAGTTGACCCCTGCGCCAATATCAACAATGGAAGGAACATTTAATTTAATATGTTCCTTAAAGGATACATTGTATGTAGGATAACTAGTAAACATTGGCTTAATTAAAAAACCTTTCGTTGGATAATTGAATTCACCAGGATGGTATATGGAAATTTCTTGATTATCATAATCTATTTGAACTATGAATTGACGAAAAAAACTATTGCCAATAATTCCATGAATGGTTATCCCATAAGTGCTAGAAATAAGTTCATAATCACTAACATGAAAATTCAATTTATCTACTTTTAAACCAGGTAATAGTAAGCTATAATTTTTTACAAAATACGCTTTCCTAATTCCTGAAATGCCTCTTATAAATGAAGTGGAGGACTCTATATTCAACTTAAGATTTGACACAGTTGTTGAGTCAAGAGAGATCCCGCTATTTCCTGTATCAAAAATAAAATTGAGCGTGTCCGGGTGATTTTCAATTTGAGCATTCACAATAATCACACCCCCAGTTAATATTTTAAATTTAAACTTAGTAATAAAACTTGCTCTTGTAGAAACAATATCCTCTTGTGTAAAACCAATTAAGGGTACACAAATCAGTAAAAAAATAATTACTTTTTTCATCGTTAGGATTTTGATGAAATTAAACTAAAAACATGGATGCATTTAAAAATACATTCATTGTAGAACTGTTAGTTCTACTTAAGATAAATTGTTAAACAAACTAATGGATCAGATTTCAGAAATACCTACTTAGTATCGTCATAACCAAACTTTTGATTCAATGCAAATACAGCTTCTGCAGAAAAATCATTGTTATGAATTAAAGCGAGTTGCCCATCGATTAATCCTTTTTTAGTTGGTAGTAATTTGGCATTCTTTTCAAAAATAGCATTAGCTTGTTCCTGATTAGATGGAGTAAGTTGGCCAATTGCAGCAACTACATCTTCCATTTGACGGATGACTGATAAAATCTGATTGGGAATCCATGATGTAATGGGTGTACCTCCTGTTGCCATTGCGTACTTTGTATTGGCCATTATATATTTTTGAACAAATTGCCAATGCCCGTTTCTAAAATGATAAATCTCTTCTAAAATACCTAGTAAATAACATAGACCAGTTACATCTTTATTTTCTACCAACTTACCCATTAAACCTTTTGGATGCAATGTTTTCATTGAATTTTCAAGGTCTTTAAAAAAGTCTTGTACACAAGTGGGACGATATAATCTAAGATCTAATAAATATTTAGTGAGTTCATTTTCTGGATAATAAAAAATAACTCCAGAAAAAATATCTTGCATCGGAATAATATCGTCCTGCGCTCCTGTTTGACCTCTAAAGGCTTTTGGCTCATCCCAAACATTTTCATAAATAACACCATCACCAAATAATTCAGTATTCCCCTTCACGCCCATGATAAAAATTCTAAAATCATTATAGCGTTGCCATCTTGAAGCCTTCCACATTTCTTTTCTTCGCTCATTCATTTGCTTCATAGTGGACCAATTCTTCTCTAGCAAATCTCCAACAGATGCCACTCCTCCATGTAAAGCTTGAATGGTTTGCATAACTGTTCCAACCAAATTAGCTGAGAATCTATTGATATCAACATGCAACATAATAAAACCAACCTCGTCGGGTTGTCCTGAAAATCTATTACACATGGTAATATTTTCCCAATTCAAATCTCCATGCTGGTCTAACTTTTGATAGTTTCCTAAAGAATAGGCGTAATGATAATCTAACCAAGCAAACACATTTAATTTATCTGCTACCTTACAAAATGGTTGTGCAATATTTGCAGGTAAAACATTTCTAGCTTTACCATATTTTCCGTCTTTTCTAAACTGTTGGAAAGAAGGTTCTAATAAGTATGCAGAAGCTAAAAAACTATAGGATCTGAACAGGGCTTGTAGCACAAAAATATCTTCCTCTTTTTCAACATCGGCTAGATGATTTTTGATGGCTAAGGTTGGGGCAACAATCCCGTTTTCGGTATTCAAATACCCAAACTCATTTTCATTTAAAACAACAGGCATATTATCTAAAACAGCTTGTAAATCATCATACACACTTGGTAATTTAACTAGTGGAGCTTTAACTGGTAAAAAACCATGATTAGCGCTAACATTAAAAAAACCATCACTGTAATTAGATTGTATAGACATAAATTGTTTTTTGAATTAGGTAAATGTAGAAAAACTAACGCAAAATAAAAAAATACTTACCAAAAAAGGAGGATGAAAATCCTCCTTTTTGAAATTTGCTGTAAATGGATTATTTAATGGATTCGCTATTTACCATCAAGGGCTGATCTCCATTGGTAATAACTACTTTAGTATTAGGGGAAGTAGCTAATTTATTGAAAGCCTCAATAGTTTTATATCTCAATAACATTGGCGTCAATCCTTCTGAAATAATTTTTTGTGCATTTCGAACACCTTCCGCCTCAATAATTTTTCTTGTAGCTTCTTGACGTTCTTTATTCAATGTAAATTCCATTCTTTGCGCATCTTGTTCCGCTTCCAATTTTTCTTCAATCGCTCTTCTTAAACCTGTTGGTAAATTAATACTCTTCAATAAAACAGATTCAATAACAAAACCTCTATCTTTTAATTGGGTTTCCATTAAACGCTTAATATCTTTTTCAATAACAGCTCTTTGACCTGTATGCATATCTTTCGCAAAATATTGTGAAGATATATCAGCAACAGCTGATCTAAATACAGGTAAAATAACTACTTGTTCATAGTTGGTGCCTAATTTTTCAATTACAGAAGGTGCATACTCTCCCACTAATCTATAAAGTATTGAAACCTCAGACTGAACAGTCAAACCCTCCTTAGAAGGCAAAGGCAAATTTACTTCCATGTTAATAGTTCTAGTAGGAAGCTTAATAATGGTGGTAATTAATGGATTGAACAATCTTGCCCCTTCTGAAAGTGGTTTTTCTTGTATTTTACCAATGGTTCTTTTTACTCCCACTTCACCCTGTCTAACGACCGCACAACTGGTGAAAAGCATCATCAATCCCATACACGGCAGCATTAAATTTGAGGTAAACCATGAAAGTGGTTTAAAGATGTTTTTTTTCATATAATTTGTATTTGGTTAATCATTTTGAATAAAATCAAGTCCAGCTTATGGCTTTTCTAACGCATATTTGGCCTTCATTCAAATGCAAAATTAAATAGCGCAATAGTTTTACAAACTAATGTTTGTTAAACTATTACTAATATTAAAATACTATATGATTTTTGTTGATAATAACTTGTCAAATTAGTTATTAAACATCTACAAAATAAAATTTCAACTTCTTTAATGATTGATTAGGATTAATTTTTATTCAAATGTATTCTCGAATTTCAAATAGCCGTTTTTGTATTAACTTAACTTCAAATAGTTAATTTATGGTAAATGTAATTTGGATCATTTTGGTATTGTTGTCGATTTGGTTTATTTACGTTTTTGGGAAGGATATTATTGAAAATAAAAATAATTTAGAAAAAGTTAGTTGGATTAAAACCGGATTCATTGGATTCATAGTAAATTTTTTTGACGTACTAGGTATTGGCGCATTTGCTCCTCAAACGGCATTATTAAAATTCACAAAACAAACTTCAGATAAATTAATTCCTGGTACGATGAATGTGGCCAACACACTGCCAGTTTTAATTCAAGCCATTATTTTCATTCAAGTAGTTCAGGTAGAAACTACAACTTTAATGGTAATGTTTTTAACTGCAATGGGTGGGGCAATTTTAGGTGCAGATATTATGGGCAAACTTTCGGAGAGAAACATTAGACTTACAATTAGCGTCGCTTTGTTAATTACGGCAGGTTTTATGTTTGCCAATAAAATGCATTGGATACAAGGCGAAGGAGTAGCCATTGGTATTTATGGATGGAAGCTTGTAATAGCCGGGCTTGTTAATTTTATTTTAGGTGCGATGATGACAGCTGGTGTTGGATTGTACGCTCCATGTATGGCATTGGTTTATTTATTAGGTTTATCACCTCAAGTAGCTTTCCCTATTATGATGGGGTCTTGTGCTTTTTTAATGCCGCCTGCATCATTTAAATTTATTAAGTCGGGTAATTATAATAAAAAGGCGGCTTTAGGCATGGCCATTCCAAGCATATTCGCTGTTTTAATTGCTGCTTTTATAATAAAATCTCTACCCCTTGATACTTTAAGGTGGTTGGTCATGATAATCATAATTTATACTTCAGTAACTATGTTTTTGGCTGCTATAAAAAAGAAATAAAAACACAACATATTTTAGTAAATTTAGAATCGTTAAACCATTTTAGATGTCTAATTATCCGAGCATATTCAATGATGTGATTGGGCCAGTAATGAGGGGTCCTTCTAGCTCACATTGTGCTGCCTCTTTGCGTATTGCAAGAATTTGCCGTGATTTAATGGATATGCAGATAAAAGACATTGTGATTGAATTTGATCCATATGGATCTTTAGCCACTACGCATAAAAGTCAGGGCTCTGACATGGGTTTATTCGGAGGTTTTTTAGGTTGGGAAGCTTATGATGAAAGGTTGCCTGAATCAGAGAAATACTTAGCAACAGCTGGGATAAATTATAAAATCACCATTTGCCCATTAGAAGTAAAACATCCAAATACTTATAAGATAAGTTTATCTAACGAAAAAGAGAAAAGACAATTAACTGCCATTTCAACAGGGGGAGGCATGATTGAGGTGATCAATATAGATGGCAATAAAGTATCTATGATTGGTGATTATCATGAAACATTAATTTATTGTAAAGAAGCGGATCAAATAATCAATTATTTAAAATCAACTATTTCATATGATGAAATTATATTTCATCAAGGTGCTTGCTCATTTATTGAAATAAAATCACCTATTGCCTTATCCGAAACTATTGCTAAAGAAATATTGCAAATGTATTCAGTGGAAGCAATAAAAAGTATAAATCCTGTTTTACCTATTATGTCTCGAAAGGGAATGAAAGTACCCTTTATCACTTGCAATGAAATGATGGCATATAATAAAAATAAAAATAAAGCACTTTGGGAATTAGCAGTAGATTATGAAAGTATGCGAGGTAATATTAGCCCCGAACAAGTAATTGAAAAGATGAAGTCCATAATTCGTATTATGGGTAATGCTATTGAAACAGGATTAAAGGGAACGGAATACAAGGATCGTATTCTAGGAAGTCAGTCACCACTGTTTAAAAAAAGTTTTGACACCAATCAATTAATAGAAGGAGATGTACTTAATAAAACAATAATGTATGTATCTGCAATCATGGAAGTGAAAAGTTCCATGGGGGTGATTGTGGCAGCTCCAACAGCAGGTTCTTGTGGTGGATTACCCGGTGTTATATTTGGAACTGCACATTGTACTAATAAAAATGAAGAAGCTATTACTAAAGCCATGTTATCGGCTGGTCTTATAGGGGTGTTTATCACAGCTCATGCAACGTTTGCTGCAGAAGTTGGAGGATGTATGGCTGAAACAGGTTCTGGCGGTGGAATGGCCGCAGCTGCTCTTGTAGAAATGAAGGGAGGAAGTGTTGATCAATCAATTGCTGCAGCTTCTTTAGCCTTACAAAATTCTTTAGGTATCATTTGCGATCCCATAGGAAATAGAGTGGAAGCACCATGTCTTGGCAGAAATGTAATGGCAGCAACAAATGCAATTTCTTGTGCTAATATGGCCTTGTCTAATTACGAGCATCTTATTCCACTTGATGAAGTCATTGAGACCATGAAAGCGGTGGGTGATCAAATTCATCATACATTACGCTGCACTAATTTAGGTGGTCTTTCTATAACAAATACAGCTAAAAAAATTGAAGCTTTATTGGAAGAACATCCTCCTGTTTTTTATAAAAGTTGTTGATTATATTAATAGATTAGTTGAGCTGATTTTTCAACTACAAACCGCCAAAATGTTTTAAATTGAAGAACTTAATTTTTAAATAAAACCTGCCATATGAAAAAGTATCAAATACTATTATTTACTTTCCTATTGCCATTTATTGTATTAGCTCAAAAAAATTGGAGCCCAGAACAAGTAATTAAAATTAAAAATATTAGTAGTGCACAAGTTTCTCCTGATGGAACTAAAGTAGTTTATACCATTAGAGAAGCTTTGATGACAGATGAAAGAAGTGAATATGTAAATCAAATATGGATAAGTGCTATTGATGGATCGAATGCCAAACAATTAACCACCGGAGATAAAAATAATGCAAATCCCAAATGGAGCCCTGATAATAAATCTATAGCTTTTACGTCTTCACGTGATGGAAAAAATAATCTATATATACTTCCTATTACAGGCGGAGAAGCAGAAAAAATTACAGAGGCTAAAGGTGGAATTAGTGAATTTGAATGGAGTAATGATGGTAAAAAAATTGCCGTAATTACAGCAGATGCTCCAACAGATAAAGAGGAAAAAAATAAAAAAGCAAAAAATGATTGGTATATGTGGGAGGAAGAATTAAAACAAAATAGATTACAAGTATATTGGATCCATCATAAAGATTCAACTCAAAAATATATCCATAAATTATTGACCAAAGAAAATATTTCAGTGTATTCATTTGATTGGAATACTGACGGTACAAGTATTGTATACAGTTATGGCAAATCAACAAAAGCAAATGATAATAATTATAGCGATATTGCCTTAATCAATATTGAAACGGGATTAAATAAAATAATTGCAAATACACCAGCTAGTGAGTCTGCTCCGCAGTATAGCCCAGATGGTAGTTTGATAAGTTATTACTGTACTGAAAATCCTAATGATTGGCCAGGTGCAAAACATGCAAAAATTTATGCTATAGCAGATGGAAAAACTTGGCAATTAAAAGCAACGCCAAATGAAGATGGAAGTATTATTGGATGGACAGCAGATGGAAAAAATATTGTATGGTCAGAGACTAACAAAACAATGACAAGTATTTATACACTGAGTGTAGATGGAAAAAATATTACAGAATTTAGTAAGGGGGAGAAAAAATATATTGGTGCTACTAAAATAAATGCTACACATACTTATTTAACGTTCACTTTACAAAACACTTCAGAATTTCCTGAGTTATACGTAAGTAAATTAAACGAGTATGCTCCCCTAAAAATTACTTCTTTAAATTCTAGCTTGTCTTCATTACCTATGGGTAAAACAGAACTAATTAAATGGAAAGGCGCAGATGGTTTAGAAATTGAAGGCTTATTAACTTACCCTATTAATTATACTGCTGGGAAAAAAGTGCCCTTGTTATTAAATATTCATGGTGGCCCTGCTGGTAATTTTGGTCAAACTTGTATTGCATCTAATCAGGGCACTTACCCTTTAGCTGCATTGAGTGAAAACGGATATGCTATTCTTAGACCTAACCCAAGAGGGTCAACTGGATATGGTAGTAACTTTAGAATGGCGAACAGACAAGATTGGGGTGGTAAAGATTATATAGACTTAATGTCCGGGGTAGATCAAGTAATTAAAATGGGCGTTACCGATGAGTCAATGTTAGGTGTAATGGGCTGGAGTTATGGAGGTTTTATGAGTAGCTGGATGGTTGGACATACGAATCGTTTCAAGGCCGCATCTATTGGGGCGCCTGTTGTAGATCTTAGTTTCCAAAATTTGACCGATGATATTGAGGGATTTTTACCTTCTTATTTTAAATCAGATCCTTGGAATAATTGGTCTATGTATAGCGAGCATTCACCACTAAGATATGTTCAAAATGTACAAACTCCTGTTTTATTACAACACGGGGAAGCAGATCAAAGAGTTCCTTTGGGTAATTCAGTTATGTTTTATAATGCATTGAAAAGAAGAAATATTCCAGTAAAACTTTTGGTTTTACCTAGACAGCCACATGGCCCTAATGAACCAAGAATGGTTTTAAAAACAATGCAAACCAATATTGATTGGTTTGGTACTTTAATTAAGCCATAATTTTAATTAAAATAAAAATAAAATGAAAAATATTAAATGGCTATTGAGCTTTTTGTTGATAATTTTTTGTCAATCATTAATTGCTCAAAACATAAAAGAAAAAAGTAGAATTATTGTTATTGGTGCACATCCTGATGATTGTGAATATGCAGCAGGGGGAACTGCAGCGTTATTGTCAAATATGGGACATGCAGTAAAATTTGTAGCGGTTACTAATGGAGATGCAGGACATCAAACTATGAAAGGCCAAGAATTAGCTGCGCGTAGATATTTAGAAACTCAAGAAGTGGCTAAAAGATTAGGTGTTACATATGATGTATTAGATAATCACGATGGCGCCCTTTTACCAACTTTAGAAGTGCGTTTACAAATCATTAAAAAAATCAGAGAGTGGAATGCAGATGTTGTGATTGCACCAAGACCAAATGATTATCATCCTGACCATCGTTATACTGGCGTATTAGTCCAAGATGCCGCCTATATGGTAGAAGTACCTAATGTTGCACCTGAAGTACCCGCACTCAGAAAAACACCAGTATTTTTATATGCTCAAGACCATTTCCAAAGACCGAATCCATTCAGACCAGATATCGTTGTTGATATCTCGAATGTTTACGAAAGAAAAATCTCAGCTATTGATGCGCATGTCTCTCAATTTTATGAATGGATGCCTTGGATAGGAAGATATGAAAAAGACGTGCCTGCTGGAAAAGAAGAACGATTAAAGTGGTTAATGAAATTTTATGATCAACCTATGAAAGCTAATATTAGAAAAGCAATGGTAAAATGGCACGGTATCGAGAAAGCAGCTAAATCGAAATATGCAGAAGCTTTTGAAGTGTGTGAATATGGTGCACAACCTAATGAAGCAGAAATAAGAAGATTATTTCCTATGTTAATTAAATAGTTTGGGATATTAGTGTTTATTTATATTTAATTTTTTTTACTTTTTTATGGGTGCTTTCAATATTCCAGCATTACTTCTTGTTAATTCCCAAGCGCCAATGGCAGGTGGTACAGAACCGATTTGGTTCATCTTGTCCATAAAATCCTTAATGGTAAATATATTTCCTGATAACTCCATTTCTCTTGCATATTCAGCCATGGCCTCATCAATAAGGAATTTGCCTGTGATATAACTAGTGCCATATCCTGGTTGTCGCATATACAGATGTTGTTCAAATTTCAATAATTCCTTCTCCGTTTTCATCCATTTTCTTGGAGTATAATCTGCATGTATTTTTCCAGCTTCTTCCATGGTCATCTCATTTGCGTGTGCATACAAGGAACCTAATCCTCTTGCTGCACGCTGAGCAATCAGGATATAAACAATCTCTCTCACCCTAGGATCATCATCGTACAACCCTGCATTCATAAAGATCTCTTCTACAGCAGTAGCCATGCCTTCATTTCTTGAATCAAAAATATTATACAATAATGGAGCTCGTCTAATCTCAGATGCATGAGGTTCTAAATCCATTTGAGCCAATTCAAACCAATGATAAAAATGTGAATATAAAGGACGAGGATCATAATGCATTGTGATCAAAAAGAAATTTCGTTTCTCTTTTGGAACAAACCTTCCTTCATGCTCTCTTAATGCAGGTTCGTAATATTTTTTCATGGTGAGCAATTGCTGCTGATCAAGAAACTTAATAATATTTTTAACTGATCTATCTTTTAATGAATCATATGCCAAAACAGTATTGGCTTCAGCAAGCATGGGTAAATTTCTGTTGCGATGTTCTTCTAATTTTAGAGAGGACCAAGCACGTGCAAGCTCTCTTTTTAATAATACCACTTGGTCATCCCATGTCATGGGAACAAGGTGCACATTTTTTGCATACCAATTGTAATTTTCTTTGCCTATGCCAGATGGACCGGTCTTCTTGTAGGATTCTGCTTCAAGCCATTTTGCAAGCTTTTCTGTAGAAACAATGGATTGATTGATGATATTTTGTAGCGAGGCATCTTCCTTGATGCCAGGTTTTTCAAGTAATTCAATGAGGTCGTTTTTCTGTGACTTAATATCATTGATACCAGCAATCCAAAGTTCTCTTGCATTGCCTGTAAGATTTAATCTAGCCTGCTCATTCAATGGAGCAATCACCTTTAACTGATCAATCAATTTATTTTTATCGGCCGCAGAAAGCGGAAATGTATATTTCCATAAATCAATAATAGCATGATGCGTAGGCCCTTCATGTGCTGGAACATCACTACGTTCCGTGAATATTGTTTTATAAAAAGCTGGATCCCTATTCCATGGCTTTAATACACGATGATTAAAATCATACCCATTCATTTCCGCCCAAACCAACATCCAATCCACTTTTTGCTCAATTGACATTGAACTTGTATCCATCCCATTTAATCTTGATTGCAAGCTCTTGAATGCAGGCCATCGCTTATTGAAGCTCACATTTGTATAATCTGGAGCCCCTTTTAATATAGGTGGTTTTTCAAAAGAACGCCACTCCTTGAAAAGAGATACAAGTGCTGTATAATCATTTGTTTGCTTTTGTTGAGACATCCCTAATTCGTATATAAACGAAAACAACAAAATCAATATCAATTTTGAAATGGAATTACGATAATTCATAAAGCAAATTTTTGGCTATCATGAAGATCGTTATTTTTACTTAAATTCAGGTCATCAAAATAAATTCATCTTATGCGTTTTATTCTATATTTTTTGCTTTTATTGAATCTTACATTATCTGCTCAGGTAATCGATTTCAATAAGTTAGCCTCATTAAAAATCAGAAATGTTGGCCCTGCCAATATGAGCGGAAGAATTACATGCATAGATGCATTAAAATCAAATCCAAAATTAATCTATGTTGGGGCTGCATCTGGTGGTGTTTGGAAATCTGAAAATGGAGGAAGCTCATGGAAGCCAGTTTTTGATGAACAGCCAACACAGAATATTGGCGCTATCGCAATTCAGCAGAGTGATCCTAAAGTGATATGGGTAGGCACAGGCGAAGGAAATCCCCGTAACTCGATGAACCTGGGTATGGGAATTTTTAAAAGTGAAGATAGTGGTAGAACATGGAAGCATATGGGACTGGCAGCAACCAAAACCATCCATCGAATTATCATCGACCCTCGGAATCCGAATACCATTTATGTTGGTGCAATGGGGGATCCTTTCAAACCAGATTCCAGTCGTGGATTGTATAAAACCACTGACGGTGGCCAACACTGGAAACAAATTCTATTTTCAAATACTTCTTCGGGTGTTGCAGATCTTGTGATGCATGAATCCAATCCAGAAAAACTTATTGTAGCATTATATGAGCACCATAGAACCCCCTATTATTTTGTTTCTGGTGGAAAAGGGTCAGGTATCTATATCACCCAAAATGGTGGTGAGCAATGGGAAAAATTATCAGATGCAAATGGTTTGCCTGCGGGTGAATTAGGAAGAGTTGGGCTTGCTATAGCACCTTCCAATCCTAATAGAGTGTATGCAAAAGTAGAAGCTAAAAAAAACGCTTTGTATCGAAGTGAAGATGGAGGTATACATTGGAAAATGATCAATGACAATCCAAGATTCACCAATAACCGTCCCTTTTATTTTCAAGACCTTGCAGTAGATACAAAAGATCCCGATCGACTTTACAATATATATCAACCTTTGTCGGTTAGTTATGATGGTGGTATCAATTTTGATCCAACACCTATGATCCCAGCAGATGAAACCAAAGGCATCCATGCCGACTTCCATGCCATGTGGATTGACCCAAATGATGCACATCATTTTATAATCGGTGGAGATGGCGGTTTGGGCATTACTTACGATCATGGCAAGTCTTGGTATTTTCCAGAAACCATTCCGGTTGCACAATTTTATCATGTGAATGTTGACTACGAAACTCCATTCAATGTGTATGGCGGTATGCAGGATAATGGAAACTGGTCTGGGCCTGCTTATACATGGAAACGTGGAGGCATCAGAACACTATATTGGCAATACTTAGTGGGTGGAGATGGTTTTCATATTGCACCAGATCGCGATGATGCAAGATTTGGTTATGGCACTTCACAAAATGGAGATCTTTATCGTTATGATAAACTTACTGGATATTATCAAAGCATTGCGCCAACTGCAAAAGAAATGTCTACGCATTTGCGATTTAACTGGAATGCTGGATTTGCAAAAGATCCATTCAATGAAAATGCTGCATATTATGGTTCTCAGTTTCTTCATAAGACCATAGATAAAGGAAAAAATTGGCAAACCATTTCACCAGATTTGACAACCAATAATCCCGAACATCAAAAGCCTGATTATGGTGGATTGACATTGGATGTTTCTGGTGCAGAAAAATACAATTCCATCATTGCGATTGCTCCAAGTTTTCTTGATAAAGATCTTATTTGGGTAGGCACAGATGATGGACAAGTGCAGATCAGTGATAATGGAGGAATAAGTTGGAACAATGTTACCAAAAATATCATCGGGCTACCTGATGGAGCATGGATACCACAAATACATGCTTCAAGATTTGAAAAAGGTACTGCCTGGGTAGTGGCAAATAATTATCGTAAAGGAGATCATGCATCCTATTTATTTATCACCACTGATTATGGTAGATCATGGAAAAATATACTTAATACAAATCAGGTAAAGGGTTATGCATTATCTGTTATTCAAGATCCCGTAGAAAGGAAATTAGTGTTTCTAGGAACAGAAAATGGATTATGGGTGAGTATCAATGAAGGTAAAGATTGGGCTCCATTCAAGAATGGTTTTCCTAATGTGTCAACGATGGACTTAGTGATTCAGGAAAAAGAATCAGCATTGGTGGTGGGAACCTTTGGTAGAGCAATATGGGTACTTGACGATCTAAAAAGTTTGCGTGAAATTGTTAGAGAAAATACCAAAGAAAAAATAACGATCCTACCCATGAATGAAGTTGTTCAAGTAAAAGGCTTGTTCATTGCGCCTCCAGGCAATATCTGGACAGGATTTGGTACTACATTCGAGGGCGAGAATCGACTCTTTCAACAAGCAAACATTCCAGTTTTTATCAATGACCTTCCTTCAAAAGAAGACCAGGTGATAGGATTTATAAAAAATAGTAAAGGGGATACCGTTCAGAAATTAATTGGACAAGAACTGCTGCAAGGTTTGAATTACGTGAACTGGAAGCTTGATGAAGAACGCGAATACTTATCTGGAACCTATGATCCATTAGAATCAAGAGGAATTCCAGTGCTACCAGGTGTCTATACAGTAATCCTCAAATATAAAGGAGTTGAATCTAGCAATACCATCAAAGTAATCCCTGATCCAAGATTTAATATAAAGGAGGAAGTTGATCAAGAATTGTACCGCTATCATAAAGCAGTCAATGTTGAAGTAACCAAATTAAAATCTCTTTTGAACCTAGTAAGTTCTTGGGAAAATGAATTGAAAAAATTACAGCAAAAATATGCTAAGCTGCCTAGAGAAAATAAATCATTAAAAAATGTGAATGGACTAATGGATTTGGTAAAGCAATTAAAACTAGCGGGTAAAGATAGCCCTGGTGATCGTCAAGTTGGAGCATGGCAAAGCACTAGAATAACTCCAGTATCTGCAGTGAATGAAGCAGAAAAAGTAGCGATGGCAAGATTAGATAATCCATCTGAACAAGATTGGAAAAGAGTGAGGGATGCAGCTGCATTGATTGATGCTTATCGCATTCAATTAAAAGAATTCGAGGATACCAGATGGAGCATATTCAAAAAAGAATACAATAAAATTAAAAATTAAATTCAAAGTCTACGCCTATAATATAATTGTTGTTTGAATTTTTTTTGGTTGTTCCTGGTTGCCAAATAAAAAATGGATTAAGCTTTAGTTTTTGATATACTTCATACTTTAAGCCTAGGGAATTTTGCCACCAGTTAATGTTAAAATTATTATCTATTTTATAGAATGGTTCTACATATGCATAAATCTCCACTTTTTTTGTAAGGTCAGTTTCCCAAGTTAATCTTGGTCTAAAAAAAGATCTAGCTTGTTGGCTTGTTTCAATGTCGATAGCATTGGCAAGTCTTTGATATTGAACTAAAGGCCTTAAGGATAGTTTAGATTTACCAACTTTTTCTTCTAATTCGAATCCCAATGAATACCTATGATATACTAAATTTTCAATTAATGCTAATCTATAATTTGTCTCAACATTAAATGATTTGCTTAATTTTTTTTCTAAAGTAAAATAAAGAAAGGATCCTCTAAGTCTGGTGATATCGTCTATTATTCTAGTACGATATTGAAATTTACTTAGAAATCCATGATTAAATTTCTTTTTTGCACTTATACCTAACCATAATTGAGTGTCATTATTACTTTGAGCATGTAAAACATTAAAATTTAATACAGTTAAAAAAATAAAGACTAGCTTTTTAATACTCATAAAAATTAACCTTTATAATAAATAACTAAAACTGCAACATCTTTTAATAAATCCATAGACTCTATTTCTACTTTACTCACTGCAAAGCCTGTTCTTTTTGATAAATCCAATAATAATTCGGAATTGTCTTCTTTCGCTAGCAAATCTAGTCGATCATAAATAATATTCTTACTACTTTCCTGACTTGAAATTAGCTTAGATTCAAAAACAATTACAAAAATTAGAATCAATAAATCAATAAAGATTATTTCATACCAAGGCGCATTAATTAATGAGTTCAGTAATCCAAAGGCTATGGATAAAAACAAATAAGTCATCTCAGTAATATTAAGACTTTCTGTTCGGTATCGTAGCATAGAGAATACCGCAAATAAACCAAAAGCCGCGCCCATTGACATTTCTACTCTATTGAATAAAAATGAAATAACAAAAATGATTAAATTGAAAGAGAAAAAAGTAAATAAATAAAGACTTTTTTTATGTTTATAAAAATATATGAATTTAATTAAAATAATAATCGATAAACAATTTATAAAAAATCGTGAAACGAAATCAATAGTAAATAGTTTTAAATCTATTGATTCTAAAAAAATAGAAGCTATCATTGTTGTATAGTTAATTTATGAATGTTTTTTAATAATGGATTAAAATTATTATGCTTAATGGATGGATCTGTGCTTGAAATTCCATAACAATATTTACTCATAGATATACTTCGTTTATTGAATGATCTTAGGATTTCCATAGCAGAGGATATACATTTTCTCTCTTGCTTTACTTCAACAATAACTATATCTTCTAGTAATGTCTTTTTTTGATTGCCCGAGAAAGTTAAATTAAAATCTAAAGTAATGCGTTCATTTATTTGTTTATGTTTTAAACTAATTCTTTGATAATTTACCAATAAAGACTCTTGTAAAGATTCTAAATCATGAATTTTATGGCTATTTAAAAATGAAATAACATCAGGTTGCATGAATAAATTATCAACTTCGATTAACTTATTTCTATATTTTTCAGTTAGGCCTTTATTATTTTTAAATTTAACTTCTACAAATTGATCGTTGGTATCTAAATATGTCCTAGTTCTTATTTTGTATCTTGGAAATTTGCCTTTATGGTGCATTAAAAAGGTATCTCTTTGATAAGTATCAAAGTATTTAGTTTCGTATGATCTTATCATTATCTCATTGTTTGCTATCAAATCATACTCACTGTATAGATGATTTAAAAATGCTATCGCTTCAGATGATTTAAGTAAAAATTTAAAATCAAACCTATTCATTAATGAAAATGTTTTTTCAAAATAAACTTGGTTGAATTTATCTAGTATTGCTTCCATTGAGCAATAAATATAAACTTTTAATTACAAAGAATTAATGAAAATATTTACCGATATTTAAACTCATGAGAGATTTAAAGTCCGGATCCTATATCAAAAGTACTGCCGAATTAATAGGGAGTTTTTTTGAAAATACAACCATCTTAATTGTTGAACACAATGAAGAAGGAAGTATTGGGTTTGTTGTTAATAGATCCTTTGGGAAGTCATTGAATGAACTTATCGAATTCAATTACAGTAAACCATTCCCATTAATGGATGGCGGACCTGTTGATAGAGACCATCTCTTTGTATTACACAAGAGACCCGATCTCATTGATGGAGGTAAAGCAATACCCAATGGCTTGTATTTGGGGGGCAATATGGAGCAAGTAATTGAAGCCATCAATACTAAGGGTACCACTGATCAAGAAATCCAGCTTTTTATTGGCTACTGCGGATGGGATCTTGGAGAATTGGAAGCGGAGGTAAAAGAAGGAAGTTGGACCTTAAGTAATGATGAAATTAAAAATCAGTGATAGTGGCAATGAGCACTTATAAGATTTTGGGCAATAGCTTTATTTTCTCTGTCTACTGAAATGTAGTTTATCATTAATTACAATTCTTAAGTCTAAAATTTTGTGAAGGTTTCCATAATCACTAATTATTTTCTTTTGCATTTTTTTAATCCCTTTTGTATCAAGCATTTCACTTTGTAAAGCTTCTAATACAAATAAATCGCAAGCTGTTGATTGAATCCAGTCAATATCAGTTTTGTATCCAATTGCAGCAATCGCTCCTGTTTTTTCAAGAAAGGAATTAATTCTTCGCTTATCAATTTTTAAGGTTGAACATGATCCAAAGTAAACTATTTTACCAGTACACTTATCTCCTAAATAATTAGCTAATTCTGTTAGAGAGTATTTGTCTTCATGCGTTAGGAAAATATAGCCAGGGTCTCCATGAAATGCCAAATAGAGGATTGGATATTTTTTGTTTACGGTTTTATGCTTCCACTTCTCAAGAAAGTATTCAAGTTCCGATTTAGTTGCGCAATCATGATAGATATAATTACAATAACCTCTCTTTTCGAGTAAATCTAAAATTGGAAGCACTGTTGATTGATCTTGAATATTTCCATGATCCCAAAGTCCTTCAATACAATAAATACCTTTCTTCCAAATTTTTGCTGCCATTGTATAATTTTGTTTTGTGTTTAAAAGTTAAGGTCAACTCATATTCACAAAACAAAATTATTAGAATAAGGATACAATAAAATATAAAACAAACTAATCTAATTCATAAATTAATTTTATGAATTAGATTGTCTACTATTTTCCTTTTAGGTATTTATCCAACCAACGGCCTTGCTCATATAATAAGTGCAATACATTTTCCTTTCCCTTATAACCATGGGCTTCATAAGGTAGATAAACAAAACGTACAGTACCTCCGTGTCCTTTAATAGCTGCATACAAACGCTCACTATTAATAGGGAAGGTTCCAGTGTTGTCATCCATTTCTCCGTGTGTTAATAAAATTGGGGTTTTAATCTTATTGGCATGCGCAAAAGGACTCATATCTAAATACAACTGAGGTGCTTGCCAGAAAGTTCGATCTTCATTTTGAAAACCAAATGGTGTTAAGGTTCGATTATAAGCGCCACTTCTTGCAATACCTGCTTTAAACAAATTACTATGTGCCAATAAATTGGCTGTCATGAAGGCGCCATAGCTATGACCACCCACAGCGATTTTATTACGATCACTAACTCCCATGCTCACTAATTTATCAATAGCAGCATTGGCATTTAAGATTAATTGATTAACAAAATCATCGTTTGGTTTTTTATCAGGGGCAGTAGCCACAATAGGCATTTCGGCATTATCTAAAATAGCATAACCCTGTGTTACATAAAATACAGGAGAACCCCAGCTTAACATGGTAAACTTATGTTGATTGCCTCTTATTTGGCTCGCATCTGCAGCATTTGTAAACTCACGAGGATACGCCCATAGTAAAGTAGGCAATGGACCATCCTTTTCTTTATTGTACCCTTTTGGTAAATACAAATCGCCTGTTAAATCTACACCATCAGCTCTTTTGTATTTTATCTTTTGTTTTGTAACACCTTCCATGCTTAGGTATGGATTAGTAAAATTAGTTATAGCAACAGATGTATTCGCTTTTAAGGATTTTAGGAAATAGTTAGGTACTTCTTTTTCAGTTTCTCTGCGTGTGATAATTTTTAATGATGATGCATCTAAAACATCTACTACATACTCGAAACAATCTTCTTTACTACGCCAAATAATTTCATTTGTTTTGGTATCTATATTATAGATAGATAAATAAGGTAAATCTCCCTTATCTGATGCACCAGTAGTGTTATTCATTAACACAGATCGGCCATCATTTAAAGTAGCAATAACATTTTTACCGTATTTATTCTTTGTTGTTACTGGATAACCTAGGTTACTATAAGCATCTGTCAAACTTCTCTCATACAAAGTGGTTAAACTACCTGCCTTTGCATTGTATACACTTACTTTATAACGTTGTTTGGTTCTTAAAACTTCTGTAACTAGTGCAAGTGATTCATCACCCCAGCTTATATCTGAAAAACGAGTGGCGATCTTAAATAACTCACGAGGCACTTCTGTAAAAGGAGCAGATATTGCCATTACCGCATCATGAAAAGGCACAGCTTTTTTTATTAAGCCGCTATCCAAAGGCATTGCATAAACAACGGTAGCAGCTTCATCATCTTTCCATTCAAAACCACGAGGCGCATTTTGTACATTATCATACCCACTTGCTGTTCCTTCAGAAGAAGGTAATTGAGCAATTGTTTTTACAAGTGCTCCATTTTTGTCAAGTACTTGTATTTGTGAGGCAAAACCACCTGCGGTTACTAAATAAGAGAAAGGTTTGCTTAATGTTCTGGTAAGAATATAATTTTTATCTGGAGAAATGCTAAAGCTACTGTTTAAAGCAGGTGCACCCAGTTTTGCTTCTACCCCATTTTTATTTTTAACCAATTGGCTCTTTGCTAAAAATTCAAAAACATATTCGTCGTAGGGTGATTTAATTAAATCTTGATAGGTAACACTTGGCGCAGTTTTACCCAGGTTTTCCTGAATGGTTGGACCACTAGGAGTAATCGGTTTTTTAACCAAAGCACTAGCTATATTTGTATTCACTTTGTAAACTAAGGTTGCATCGTCTAACCAAACCAAGCTAGTACCTAAAATTAAATTAGCTGCTGTTTTATTTATTTTTTGACAAGTCAATGTTGTTAAATCTATCACATATACATTTACTGCATTGGCAGATACATTGTAAAATGCAATTTTATTTTCTGATGGATTCCAAGTGGGGCTTAACGCTGCAATTGAAGCAGGCATCCCTTTTATCAACAATGTTTTGTTAGTCCCAACATCTTTAATGGTTAATCCTTTAATATAGTTTTGGCGTGTAGGCGAAAAATTATTTGGATTTAAACGAAGCCCGGCAATTTTAAACTCAGCTTGTCCAAGTTCTTCAACCATTGGATAAGAAGGACGTTCCATCACTAGCATGTATTTAGCTTTTCCATCCACACTTATGGAAGGTGTAGGGGCAGCTAATAATAAGTCTGCAATATCTTTTGGCGGCAATTGATAATTACTTGCTACCTGTGCGGTAGTTTGTAAACTAATAAGTGCTAAAAAAAATACGCTAAGTAAAGAATTGGTGATCTTTTTCATTCAATATGTTTTGTGTAAATTTAATAATAATTGGGAGTTTTACTTGGTTTACCTGAGTAATAATCGACCGATTTTACCAAATTCGGAAGTGTTTTCCATACGGAGAGGATAAATATGAAATCCCTGATTGGTTTATCATTTTTAACTAATAATTTTAAGTACGTTAAATCCGAATCAA
>JACCDX010449002.1_pt1 | contig 29476 bp, 31 predicted proteins | sample 7449681 | NCBI WGS metagenome assembly JACCDX01 (sample SAMN15323450, study PRJNA562643) | freshwater metagenome | isolation source: river surface water | place: USA:Blue River Watershed | collected 2017-08-18
ATCTTCGTACTGCCAAGCTAATATGTTAAGACTAATCATAACGGTTGTAACGGTTAACTACCGTCAGAGGATAAGGATTCGGGTTATCTAAAAGAAGAAGAAACAAGTAATAAAGAATACACTATAAGAGATAGTAATAAGATACTAGGTCAAGTGTACAAGACTGAGAAAGAACAAGCCTAATGACGTATAGCCATTTGATCCACCTCATAATGCTGTTTAAAGCATACCAGACAAGTTAATCATTTACCGTACATGAGAGGTCTCCCACTCATATCAACACACACACCATTGCACTTAACTAAGAATAGGTATCGCTAAAAGACGCCTTTATACTCAAAACCGTTGTACTATTCTAAGAATCGGCACATAACAAGATAGAGACACGAGAGACTGAGTAGACGCTGAGCTGATAAGACACCTATTTGAAGTGAGAGCGCTGAGTAGATGAGACACCTTTTTGGGAAAGGCGCGAAGCCTCTCCCGTAGGTGTTCCTACTTGATGGTTACCCCCGATTAACGTTTCGGGAATAACCATTTGAAAGCATACTCACGCTCGAGTACGTCGCCCGTTGCTTCGTCGGTATACTCCAACATAGCTTTACGTTCAACGATATCGAACAAGTCCAAATCAGTTTCGTGCGCCTTACCGTCAACCGCGATTGGTTGTTGTAAAGCGACGAAATACGTCTGACCTGCACCTTTCATATCCATACCTGCAAACTTAACGGACTTGCCTTCAGTCTTGATAGTGTGGATGTAGTTGCCTTTTTCTGTGATAGCTGATACTTTTGCTACGGTGAATTTAATCTTGTTCATGTTAGTAAACGGTTAGATGAATAAATGATTAACGAGTCAAGATTATCCTGCTCTAAACAAAGTAAGGGAAATAAAACCCAAACATTGAATAGGGGGATACACCTGCTCAAAACAGAGTAGGGGATCAACATATCATGTCCCCTTCACACAGTACAACATGGTCATGCCCAATAGGCGGGGGTAGTTTGGTATAAGATAAATGGGGGGGGGTTATCTCAGAGCTATGAGAGGTTAATATAATAGTATATATAGTACTTATTATAATAGGGTCTCACAGCTATGACTGTACCCCCTCAGTTTGCTCAAATCAGCGTTTTTAAAAAACTTGCTAAAATACTTGCATATTAGTGGCGGTCTAGTTAAATTTGGTAAGTTTAAACCGATTAACTATCTTATTATTAGGGCGATATGATACACGAGTGTAAAGTACTGTGCAATACAATGCAAGAAGAGCAGCTTGAGGACTTGGGGATTTCTGATCCAGGGGTGTGGGTTGATGCTGCAATCGAGACGGATGCGATCATTGCAATGAAGCGTAAGTCTCCTGAGAAGACGAATGATGAGTATTTTGCAACAACTGTCTATATGGATAATACGGACGTGTTTGTTATTGATACTCCGTTTCATATTATGCTCTCTGTATGGAGGGGAAAAGCCCGAGTAAAGAAGGAATCAAAAGCAAAACTTTAAAACCAACAATAGTATGTCAGTAGAACAAGAAGTACAAGAGGAGTCAAAGGCTCCATCAAGAGAAGAGATGATCAAGTTTTATACAGATCAGATCGAGTTAAAAGAATTGCAGGTTAAGTTGCAAGAGTTAAACACTGCGTTTATAAAGGCAAAGGCTGAAGAGATTCAAGCAACTGCTTTTATTGGACAGATGATGTCACCTCAAGAGGATGAAGAATCTGATGAGGAAGATAATACTCCGATTCAACAGAACTTTGAAAAGAAGTTAAAAAGAACTGATGGCGGCGTTTAATCTTGTTGAAAGAAAAGCAAAGTTAGAATACTGGGACGCTATAAAGTTTCAGATTCTAACTTACTGCTATCTTGAGAAGGTGGCAGTGTCTGAGTCAGACTTGGACTGCTTAACGTTTTTGGCTTTATCTGGTGAGGAGGAGTTGACTGTATTCTGTACAAGATGTGCGGAACGTGGAATATTCTCTTCTGCACAGACAGTAAGGAATGCGTTGACAAAGGCTGAGAAGAAGAACTTGATTGTAAAAGATGGAAAGGCAAAGAAAAAGATTGCTCTGAATCCAGCTTTGAAAGTGTTCTCTTCTGGTAATGTGTTATTAGACTATAAATTCGCAGCCGTTGCTCCGTCCCAAGAAGCCTAAGACCGTATACGATCAAGTTGCAGATGACTTGAAGTTGAACCAGGATATGGTTGCTGATATTGGCAATCACTTCTGGTCTGTTACCAGAGAATCTTTATCAAGGTTAAAGCACGTCAGGATTCATATTGAAAACTTTGGAGACTTTACCATAAAGCACTGGTTGATTGATAAGGAGCTTGCAAAGAAACAGGCTGCTCAGGAAATGAATGAGCAGAAGGGTGACCAGAAAGCTCAGAATATCTACAGGACAGCAGAGAAGTATTATGATCTTTTACAGTTAAAGAAACAATACGAGGAGGAGATGGCAAGAAAAGAGTTTATTGAAAACCATAAGAAAACAGCATATGCGAATAAACAGGGAGAACCTACTCAAGGTATGGAAGAGTAAGGGTCAAATCTTGGAAGGTATTGTAAACAATATATTCAAACAGGATGATATTGAAGCAGTAGCGATTGAGAGAGCAAGTATTTGTGAATCAAATGCCTGTGGTTTGTACGACAAAGATGGGTCTTCAGAGAAGGCTTTTGTTAAAGGATCTCCAGCGTGTGGAGGATGTGGTTGTAATATACAACTCAAGACACGCTGTATGGCATGTGATTGCTACTTAAAAGACATTGGTGAACATCCACTATGGGTAGCAGTATTATCACCCGCTGAAGAGCAAGTATTAAGAGAACGTTTAGACCAACAAAATAATGGCGTTAATATTTAAAGCAGACAATCACGAGTATTCGTCTGTTGGCGAAGAAGAACAAATTGATTGGATCAGTGCGACTAGTTTTATTGGATTCTTTAAACAGGATTTTGATGCTCCAAAGCAAGCTCAGAAATCTGCAAAGAACAAGAAATCAAAGTGGTACGGGATGAGTGAAGAAGAGATCTTGAATGCATGGTCTTCTGAAGCAAAGAGAGCAACTGATTTAGGAACATGGTATCACAATCAACGTGAGGAAGATCTATGTTCGTTGAATACAATTGTTAGAGAAGGTGTTGAAGTTCCTGTGTATCCACCAGTTGTTATTGATGGGTTGAAATATGCACCATCTCAGAAACTTGGAGAAGGTGTTTATCCAGAGCACTTTGTTTACTTGAAGTCTTTTGGTATTTGTGGACAGTCTGATTTTACAGAGGTGATCATGAATAAAGTGAACATTGACGACTACAAGACAAACAAAGAAATAAACATGGCTTCCTATAAAAACTGGGAAGGGGTATCTCAAAAGATGAAATATCCAGTGGCACATCTTGATGATTGTAACTTCAACCACTATGCACTGCAATTATCTTTGTATCTTTATATTATACTACGGCATAATCCAAAACTTGAACCTGGTAAGTTAACACTACGCCATATCAAGTTTGAAAAAGCGGGAGAGGACAGATTTGGATATCCTGTTGCAGCACTTGACAACGAAGGTAATCCTATTGTTGAGGAGATTACAGCTTATGAAGTACCTTACTTAAAGGATGAGGTAGTTGCTTTGTTAGATTACTTACAAGAGTTCAGACCCAAGTTTAAAAAGAAAAAGAAGTGAGAGAACCATTGCTAGTAACTAGACAAAGAGAAGGAGACGTTTTAGATGAAATGTTGACCATGCTCAAAGTTCGCTTTCCTGAGCTTAATCCAAGCAACACGGTAGTTCTTATGGTCTCACCTGATTATAGTGCCACAGTGGCCATGCATATGGCTCACAAGCTAAGTAAGGATGGTGAGATGTGCGATCTAATAATGGTTGATGTTCCGTTTCCTGATCAACAGGCTGATTGGTTCATGTCTCAACTAAAAAGGACATTAACAATGTCTGCAAAAACCTACGATAATTACGTACTTGCAGAAGCTGGTATTATTAGAGGAGGTAACTATACGTGGATTTGTGACCTGATGAAGGATTACATTCCATCTGATAGTAGAATTATTACTACTGCTTTGTTTGAAAACGTGCATAGTAAGTTTAAGAGTGATGTAGTTGGTGAGTATTACGATGATAAAACGCAAGACCTTACTTTCTACTACGAAGAATATAATAAACACTGGGATTAATGGTCAGATTATTTGATGTACAGAATGGTAAGGTAATTCCTTCCGAGCATTGTTACACGCTTGAGTTCTTGAAGAACATCATGGACGAGTATGGAGATGAAGCAATAAAGATTTATACGTATTTGTTTTACTCAACTTGTCCTAATCCAGATCTTAATCCGTTCTTTGATGTTCCAGAAAAGGACAAAGAAGCAATGATCTTAAAAGAGGTTGGAGCTGATTTCTCTCTTGATGATGATATGATCTTGCATGCAAAGAAAAGATGTGAGCAAATGTATCAAACCCCAACGTATAGAGCGTATATGGGTATGAAGTCAATGCTTGATCGATTGGCAAAGTACATGGAGGTAACAGATATTGAACACGGTAGGGATGGAAACATTACTGCTGTGATAAATGCTGCTGCAAAGTTTGATCAGATTAGACAAAGCTTTAAGGCAACGTATAGAGATTTACAAGAAGAACAACAAAGTTCTGTGCGAGGTGGACAAAACCTTGCGTATGACGGGTAATTGTTTTATCTTGCATAATATACTGTAGTGTGATGAAATTGGCAGACGTGCCCTCCTGTCTCGGGGGTGTGGAGCTACTGATAAACGTAGGGTAATGGGTTGACCACAAGCGCGCAATGTCCTATAGCTAAAGTCCACTTGGAGGTTCGAATCCTTCCACTACAGCAGCAAAACTTGTAAAAACTGCAAGTTTTGATAATAGTATAAACCAACAATATAATGACATTTGGAGAAGCGTTAGAGCAACTAAAGTATGGTCACAAGATGGCCAGAGCTGGATGGAATGGTAAAGGTATCTTTATTAAGTTACAACTACCAACTGCGGAGTCAAAGATGACATCACCGTATATCTACATTGATACAACAGGTTTGGATACAACAAATCCAGATGCACCAAAATCAAGAGTACCTTGGTTGGCATCACAAACGGATATGTTAGCAGACGATTGGACCCCAGTAACAAATGGATAATACAGTAGAGCTTATAGGATTTTATGGAGGCGATCAAACACATGCGTTATCAGCTTGGACCTCAACTTCAAGAGACTTTGAACAAAAGAAAGATCGAATGCCTGCATTACTTAATATGCTTGCAAAAGAAGGGCATCATACACCGTTTGAAAAATCATCGCTTCACTTTCTGGTTACATCAGATATTGCCTCACATATACACATTCTTAAACACCGTATTGGTGTTGCTGTTAATGGGGAATCTGCACGATATAAAGAACTAAAAGAAGATAAGATATTTATACCAGAGGACTGGGCTGATATCAAACTTTCAAAGCCTTTGTTTATCCATGATGAAGACGCAAATGGAAACGATGAAGGTGGAGAGTTATCTTGGAAGGAAGGAACTAAATGGGCTAGTGTATTACAAGACTACTCAGAGATTGGTAACTACTTGTATCACAACTGTTTAGAAGATTTAACACCTGTGCTTGGAAGAAAACGAGCAAAAGAATCTGCAAGATTTTTCAAAGGATATAACTCTCAGATTACTGCTGACGTTATGTTTAACTTTAGAAGCTTTATGTTATTCCAAAAGCTTAGAAACGATGAGCATGCACAAGTTGAGATAAGAGATATAGCTAATCAAATGTTAACCATTGTGCAGGAGTTGCCATGGGAACCATTCAAACACTCACTAAATGCATTTGGATATGCTAAACAAGATAAATAGTCACAACTATGTGATTCACTTTAATCAGTACACAAAACTCTGGCATGCAATACCAAGAGAGGTGTATCAAGAGTATTGGAACAAAGATCCGAAAGAAGATGATCGTATTATTACGATGGGAAGACTTTGTGACTTACTTGATGCATTAGGTATTGATGAACAATAATTATGAGTAATCAAGCATTATATAAAGAAGTCCCTACTTGGATAGACGGTGAATGGACAACTACTGTATTCTCAACGAAAGAAGAGTATATAGAGTTTGTCCTTTCTGTCTTTAAGGAGCCTGGCGAGTATCAGTTTAATGAGACTAGCGAGATCTTTAATGAACAGGCAACGAACTTCAACAAGAACGGATATTACTGTGATGCTCCATTCAAGTCAGCTGACTTTGTTTACTATTGGGATTCAGAAAAAGATAAGTGCAGAAATGGTGTTATCTATAGATCAGGAGACCTTACATGGTATCTCTGTAGAGAATACTATATGTGGTTAAACTTTCTTCCTATCTACGATAAAGAAGAAAAGAAGTTTGGTTTTGCAAAGGTCAGAGATGCACAGTATCATATGGCATTGTATGAGCATCTTGCTGAGTTACATTATAGACATGCCATCATTTTAAAGAAACGTCAGATAGCATCATCTTACTATCATATGGCTAAGTTTATAAATACATACTGGTTTGAATCTGGTGCTGTATTAAAGCTTGGAGCATCTTTAAAAGACTACATAAACGAGAAAGGTTCATGGAAGTTCTTAGACGAATACAAAAACTTTCTTAACGAGCATACCGCCTGGTACAGACCAAATGAACCTGATAAGGTGGGAGCGTGGCAACAACGTATTAAGGTACGTCAAAACGGTCGTGATACTTATAAAGGTTTGAAATCAACGATCACGTCATACTCTTTTGAAAAAGACCCAACAAATGGTGTCGGTGGTCCTGTAGTTTACTTCTTTCATGAAGAGGCTGGTATTGCTCCAAAGATGGATGATACATACGGTTTCATGCGACCTGCCTTACGATCTGGTGATATAACAACAGGTCAGTTTATTGCAGCAGGATCAGTCGGTGACTTGGATCAGTGCGAACCTCTAAAGAACTATGTACTAAATCCAGAAGCAAATGAGTTCTATGCAGTAGAATCTAATCTTATAGATAAAGACGGGACTATTGGTAAGACAGGTTTGTTTATTCCAGAGCAGTGGTCAATGCCACCATACATTGACGCTTATGGTAACTCGCTAGTTAAAGAAGCTCTTGATGCTCTTGAAAAACGTTTTGAAAAAGCAAAGAGAGAACTAGAGCCAGAGGCTTATCAGCTTGAAGTATCACAGTCTCCAAGAAATATTGAGGAGGCTTTTGCAACAAGAAAAGAAGCAAAGTTTCCTACTCACTTGATTACCAAGCAGTTACAACGTATTGCAGATAAGGAATATCCTGTTGAGTATGTTGATTTATTCAGGAATGCTGAGGGTAAGGTAGAAGCAAAAGAATCAAGAAAGCTTCCAATCATGGAGTTTCCAATATCAAAGAAGACTGAAGATAAAGAAGCAGTTGTTTGTATTTGGGAAAGACCAATGAAGAATGCTGCTTGGGGTACTTACTATGGTTCTATTGACCCCGTTGGTGAGGGAAAGACAACAACATCTGATTCATTGTGCTCTATTATAATCTACAAGAACTCAGTTGAGGTATCAAAGATCGATCAATCTGGTTCAATGACAAACTATGTAGAGCCAGGAACTATTGTTGCTAGTTGGTGTGGACGTTTTGATGATATAAATAAAACACACGAAAGATTAGAACTGCTTATTGAATACTATAATGCATGGACTATTGTTGAGAATAATATCTCACACTTTATTCAGCACATGATTAGTAAGAGAAAGCAGAAGTATCTTGTACCAAAAGACATGATATTATTCTTGAAAGATATTGGGGCAAATAAATCTGTATTCCAAGAGTATGGGTGGAAGAACACTGGTACCATCTTTAAGAGTCATATGCTATCTTACGGTGTTGAGTTTGTAAAAGAAGAGATTGATTCAGAGGTAAATGACAACGGAGATATTACTAGTGTAACATTTGGTGTTGAAAGAATACCAGATCCAATGATTCTAAAAGAGATGTTAGCTTACCAACCAGGGCTTAACGTCGATAGACTAGTAACTTTCTGCGCTTTAGTATCTTTTGTTAAGGTGCAAGAGTCAAACAGAGGTATGTCAAAACGTGTTGAAGTCGAAGACGATAAGTTGCAGAACTCGCAAAAAATGAGTAAATTAACTATGAGATCTCCTTTTAGACATATTGGAGGTGGCAACGCTAGTTCAACAACAATGCGTAAGCCGAGAAACCCATTCAGAAACATGAAATAAGTTTTATGGCTCAAAACCGATCGGAGCGTCACGCTGAAATAACGAAGACAATCCAAGAGCAAAAGGCTGAAAAGAAACGTCCAGTTAACTTTCAGCTACAGTTGAATGAGGAGCAGAAGCAAGCAAAAGAAGTAATACTAGCAAATGCAGTTACTGTATTATCAGGAGCAGCAGGAAGTGGTAAAACTTTATTAGCATGTCAGGCAGCTCTTGATATGTTGTTTAAGAAGCAGGTAAAGAAGATCGTGATAACACGACCAACTGTCTCAAAAGAAGAGATAGGCTTTTTACCTGGCGACTTAAAGGAAAAGATGGAGCCATGGATGCAACCTATCTATGCTAACTTGTATCAGTTATACAACAAAGATAAGATAGATTCTGTCCTTAAAGATCAGTTAGAGATTGTACCACTTGCTTTTATGAGGGGTCGTACATTCTTAGACACGTTTGTTATTGTTGACGAAGCTCAAAACTGTACAAACGAAAACATGAGTATGATCATATCCAGACTTGGTCTTAGATCAAAGATGGTTATATGTGGTGATACTGCACAGGTTGACTTAAAGTATAGAAACGAAAGTGGCTTTAAGTTCTTATTATCTGTTGCAAACAAGGTAAAAGATGTTGATTCGTTTTGCCTAAAGACAAACCATAGACATCCTGTGGTTGAAGCTATGCTATTAAAGTACGAAGAACTAGAGGAAACTATAAACAATGGAAAACCTAACAAGTCAGCAGCAAAAGCATAAAGATAAGATTGAGTTGTTATCAAGGCTTATTGACGAAAAAGCAATCAATCTAACAGAAGCGTTGCTTTTATTATCAAATACTGAGGAAATAGTGGAACAAAGTAAACCTTCAATACAATACCCACCAGGTGTTAGAAGTCCTTTTACTCCACCAAGTACAAGTCCTTTTTATTATACAACTGCACCAAATACTAGTCCATATGTTTCTGTTAATGGTAATGGTATTGGATCAGTAACATATACTGATACTACAGGTGTAGTTTCTACTTTATCTCAACGTATTAATGGTGGAGATCTAAGTGGTAAAATGACAACAGACGAGATATTACAAGATTATCTACAGAAAGTAGATTCACAAGAATAAACAGTTCAAAGATGCAGATTATAAATGCCCTTGACGCCAAGGCGGGTAAGAAGACTGAAAATAACAAGATGGGTACGTTAACCCAGCCTATTCAGTTTATACCTGCAAAAGACAAAGACGATGAGTGGAGAGCTCATAACTTAGACTGGCTTGAGTTCCAGGGAATGAAACAACTACGCAGAAACTCGCGTAGATTGATGAAGAACTATAAGCTTGCAAAAGGTATTATTGACAAGACTGATTACATCGTTGAAGATGGTAATGAGATGTCTGATATCGTTGATATGTTAACTCAAGAGGATCAAACAGCTTTAGAGTTAAAGTTTTATCCTATCATCCCAAATGTTATAAACGTATTATGTGCAGAGTTTGCAAAGCGTGTTAACAAAATAACTTTCCGTGCTGTTGACGATATCTCTCATAACGAAATGTTAGAGGAGAAGCGTGCAATGGTTGAGCGTGTCTTACTTCAACAAGCTGAAGAAAAGATTCGTATGGAGATGGCGAAGATGGGTGTTGATATGGAGTCAGAAGAAGCTCAGCAACAGTTGAGTAAAGAGAACTTAATGACTCTTCCTGGTATTGAAGACTTCTTTAGAAAGGATTATCGTTCAATGATTGAGCAATGGGCATCTCACCAGATGATGGTTGATGTTGAACGCTTTAAGATGCAAGAGCTTGAAGAACGTGCGTTTAGAGATAGCTTAATTACTGACCGTGAGTTCTGGCACTTCCAGATGAGAGAAGATGATTATGAAGTAGAGTTATGGAACCCATTACTTACTTTCTATCATAAATCTCCAGATGTTCGTTACGTATCACAAGGTAACTGGGTAGGTAAGATCGATTTAATGTCTGTATCAGATGTTATTGATAAGTTTGGTTGGATGATGACAGCAGAACAGATGGAGTCTCTTGAGACTTTATATCCTGTTCGTGCAGCTGGTTACGCTATCCAAGGACAACAAAACGATGGATCTTACTATGATGGTACTCGCTCTCATGAGTGGAACACACAAATGCCATCATTAGCATATCGTCAGTTTACATCAGTATATGATTCTCAGTTTGGTACAGGAGATATCGTTGAATGGATCTTAGCAGATTCAGAAGATACTGTTGACTTTGGTAAAACACATTTATTACGTGTATCAACAATCTATTGGAAATCACAACGTAAGCTTGGTCACTTAGTAAAGATTACTGAAGAAGGCGAGATGATTCAAGATATTGTTGATGAGTCTTACAAGATTACTGAGAAGCCTCTATACAATACATCAACTGTAAAGAACAAGACAAAAGAAAACTTGATCTTTGGTGAGCATATTGATTGGATCTGGATTAACGAAACATGGGGAGGTATAAAGATTGGACCTAATCGTCCTGCATTCTGGGGAATGAATAACCCAGGTGGTCTTAACCCTATTTACATGGGCTTGAATGGTGGTAAACCATCACGTCTTCCATTCCAGTTTAAGGGTGACTCAACTCTTTATGGATGTAAGTTACCAGTTGAAGGTTCTGTATTTGGTGATAGAAACACAAGATCAACATCTCTTGTTGATATGATGAAGCCTTATCAGATTGGATACAACATTGTTAACAATCAGATAGCAGATATCTTAGTTGATGAACTAGGAACAGTTATTATGTTTGATCAAAACGCTCTGCCTCGTCACTCAATGGGTGAAGATTGGGGTAAGAATAACCTTGAGAAAGCATATGTTGCAATGAAGAACTTCCAGATGTTACCGTTGGATACAACGATTACAAACACTGAGAATCCTTTATCATTCCAGCACTATCAAGTTCTTAACCTTGAGCAGACAAATCGTTTGATGTCTCGTATTCAGTTGGCTAATTACTTTAAGACACAAGCGTTTGAAACGATTGGTATCAATCCTCAGCGTATGGGTCAACAACTTAGCCAACAAACTGCAACAGGTGTTGAACAAGCTGTTAATGCATCTTATGCACAGACTGAAGTTTACTTTACACAGCACAGTGATTACTTAATGCCACGTGTTCATGAGATGAGAACTGACTTAGCTCAGTACTATCACTCAAAGAAACCATCTGTTAGATTACAATACATTACATCAACGGATGAGCGTGTTAACTTTCAGATGAACGGTACAGATTTATTGTTGCGTGAGTTGAATATCTTCTGCACAACAAAGACTAATCAGCGTCAGATAATGGATCAGTTAAAGCAGTTAGCTTTAAATAATAATACTACTGGGGCTTCGATATATGACCTAGGAAACATTATTAAGTCTGAATCGATAGCAGAGTTAACTGGTGTATTAAAAGAGGCTGAGAACAAGGTTACTCAAATGAAGCAGCAAGAGCAACAAGCTCAACAGCAAATGCAACAAGAGCAACTAGCTGCTGCTGAGAAGGCTAAACAGATGGAGATTCAAGCTCAAGCTGAACGTGATGATAAAATGGTTCAGAAAGACATCACAGTAGCTGAGATAAATGCTGCTGGTAGAGGATCTGGGTTTGATATCAATCAAAACATGCAGTCTGACTATCAAGATGCTTTAAAAGATATAAGAGCTCAAGATCAATACAACGAGCAGATGAGCTTTAAACGTGAGCAAGAAATAAACAAGACTCGCAAGAATCAAGATCAGTTATCTTTAGAGCGTGAAAAAATAGGTGTAGAGCGTGAAAAGATGGATACAGCATTACAAATAGCACGTGAAAACAAGAATAAGTATGATCAGCCAAAAAAGAAAGATTAACCATAGCGATATAATCCTAGGGTAAGATAAATACATAGTACACATCAGAAGTTTATCTGAGAATATTATGTATATTATTATTGTAGAGATACAGAAAATAAACCAACCAACATATGTCAACAAATAACGAACCAACTACTGGTACAGTAGACTTGGATATTGATAGCTGGTTATCAGCCCCAGGAGCAGATAGTATTATTACACCTGCTTCTAACGAGCCTGCAAAGCCATCAATGTTTAGTCAAGACAAAACAGATCTTTCTTTTATTGATAAGAAAGATGATGAACCATCAGATGAACCGAATGACGGTGATGGTAAAAAAGACGAACCTATAAAGGTTGATGATTTATTCAACGAACTTGGTGAAGAGCCAGCAGATAATGAAGATCAGAAACCAAACAAAGGTGGTCGACCTAAGACAGAAAAGTCTGGCTTAGTTGATTTCTTCAAGAAGCGTATTGAGTCAAAAGAGATGTTTGCGTTTGATGACTTTGATGAGTCAAAACAAACTCTTGATGATTACTTAGGTACATTAGGTGAAAAAGACTATGAAGAGTTATGGCAAGCAAACATCGATAACTTAAAGAACGAAGTTGCTTCAAATACTCCTCAAGAGTTTTTTGAGTCTTTACCAGAAGAGTTACAAGTTGCAGCAAAGTATGTTGCTGACGGAGGACAAGATCTTAAAGGTTTATTCCAAGCCTTAGCTCAAGTAGAACAAGTTCGTGAACTTAATCCTACAGATGAGAATGATCAAGAGTCTATTGTTCGTTCATACTTACAAGCAACAAACTTTGGTGATGCAGAAGAAATAGAAGAGGAGTTGACGACATGGAAAGACTTAGGTGTGCTTGAAAAGAAAGCAAAACAGTTTAAACCTAAGTTGGACAGCATGCAAGCTGAAATCGTTCAGTCACAATTAGCTGAACAAGAAGCTCGTAATCGTCAACAAAAACAAGCGGCAGAAGCTTACATGGAGAATGTGTTTGAAGCTTTACGTCCAGCTGAGATCAATGGTCTTAAGTTAGACAAGAAAACACAAGCATCTTTGTATGCAGGTTTAGTACAACCAAACTATCCGTCAATATCAGGACGTCCAACGAATCAGTTAGGACACCTTTTAGAGAAGTATCAGTTTGTTGAGCCAAACTACCCGTTAGTTGCAGAAGCATTGTGGTTACTTTCAGATCCTGAAGCGTACCGTCAAAACATTGCAAAGAATGCAAAGAACCAAGCCGTTGAACAGACTGTACGTCAGTTAAAGACTGAACAGTCAAGAAAAGTTGGATCAAGCTATGCTGAAGAAGAAGATAAACGTCCTTCTGTAAGAAAAGCTCCTCGTCCAACAAACATATTCCAGCGTTAAACAAAACGATTATATTATAACCCTTTAACAAAAATAAAACATTATGGCAACTCCAGTTTTGAATAATGGTATATTTTTGCGTGATACGAGCTACGCAGCTTCATCTCACGTTGATTCATACCACTTATCAAACCTTCTTAAGAGCTCAGAGCCAATGGACTTAGGTCCAGTGGATTTGTGGGCAATGGCACAAAAGGTAGAAATGCCTTTGTATCAGATGTCTTCTTTCGGAGGTAAAAACGTTATCAACGTAGATAACTCTCGCGGTGAGTACAAGTGGCAAATCCCTGTAGCTCAAGATCTTCCTTACATTACTGAAGATATTGAATCAGGAAACGCTACTAAAGGTATCGATGGACAATCGTTCAAGATCAAATTGAACAAGCGTATCTTCGGTCACGGTGATATCATCACTTATGACAAGTACAATGGAGCTGAGATGTACGTAACAGCAGACGATATTATCCCTGCAGGTGACGGTTTCATCTATACAGTTCAGTTGGTAAACAACGACAACTTGAAGTTCTTAGACAACAAGTATGTTAAGCAAGGAACAAAGATCTTCCGTAAAGGTTCTGCACGTGGAGAGTACGGCGAGCGTTTCTCTGACTTAGGTCAAGTATCTGCTGGCTTCCGTGAGTTCTATAACTACGTTGGTGGTGCTGAAGCACACGTTCACTACTCTGTATCATCTCGTGCTGACTTGATGATGAAAGGTGGAATGAAAGCAGATGGTACTGTACCAGTTGTTGAGTTATGGCGTTCATTCGATAAGTCTATCGATCCTTCTGTTACTGACTTACAAGGTTTAGCTAACAAAATGGGTAAGGACTATGTTAAGAAAGCATACGAATCAGGTCAATTGACTCGTACATTCTTAACAACTTTAGAAGCTGCTCACTTATCTAAAATCTCTACTGACATTGAGTCTTACTTAATGTGGGGACAAGGTGGTCGCGTTAAGCAAGATGGTCCAGATGATATTCGTTTATCAGTTGGTCTTTGGAAGCAGTTAGATAACTCTTACAAGCGTATCTACAACAAAGGTTCATTCAACTTAGACTTGTTCAAATCTGAGATCTTCAACTTCTTCAATGGTAAGGTTGAGTTCCAGGGACCAGATCCTCGTCGTGAATTAGTAGTTCAAACAGGTATGGGTGGTATGAAGTTAATCAACGAAGCTATTAAGAAAGAGGCGATCAACTCTGGCTTAGTAATTAATGCTTCTGAGGTTGGTGCTATCACTGGTAAAGGAATGGACTTAAACTTTGGTTTTGCGTATACACAATACGTTATTCCATTCTTAGCTAACGTTAAGTTCGTATTGAACCCTGCGTTTGATAACGTACACACAAACGATATTGAGAACCCTATCATCGATGGTTTCCCATTATCTTCTTACAACTTCGTTATCTTTGATATCACTGATAATACTAACGATAACATCTACTTATTGAAGTTATCTTGGGATAATCAATTGAAGTGGTTCTACCAAAACGGTACAATGGATTACATGGGTCGTTCTCAAGGCTTCCAGTCTTCTGGACAGTTCAACGGATACCGTGTGTTCATGTCACAAACAATGCCAGCAATCTGGGTTAAAGACCCAACTAAGGTATTGAAGATTGTGATGCGTAACCCTGTTACTGGCGGATCATTCTAATAGTACTAGTAGACCTGGAGATGAAATACTCTCCAGGTTTTACTATAGACATCAAAAGTGTCACCCCTAACCTGTTGTACGCAAACCGTACTGATCATGCGGAGAGCTTGCAACTCTCAACAGGTTCTACAAACCAAACCAACACAATGAAAGCTAGACTAGGACAGTTAGTAAAGGTGAAGAATAGCAAGAAGCAACACTTCCCTAACGTTAATGATGCTTATTATGCTGTATGGGTAAAAGACGAAGATGGCCACGGTCATAAGTGTTTGCTCTTTACTGAAACAGATTTAGCAAAAGCGGAGTTGAGAGCTAGTAAGAATCCAGAGGATCTTACAGAACGAAGCTTAAACTCTTTGATATTCGATTAAGAAATACGATATTTACTAGAAGTCTAGTAAGTCTTATTATAAACCAAACCAAACCAAACATGAGTTCAGTAACTATTGTGGAACGTTATCCACAAAATAAGCGATCAACGATTGCTATTAGACCATACTTTGATCCTAGTGTTGATAACATGGGTCTTCAAAAATACGGTTTAACTTTGTTTGAAGGAGCTTTCCACGAAGAGTCGATTGCATGCCTTGAGATTAACGGAATCAAACGGTATAAGACTGGTTTGAACGAATACGCTCCAGAGATAAAGGACTTAAATCCTGAAGAAGCAGAAGCAAAGATCAAGCAGATTCGTCAAGTTGTTTCACAGTTAGAGAAAGAGTTAGCTGCAAACATCATTGATCCTACAGATCCTGACTTCTGGAATAAAGTTATCTTGTTAAAACCTAACAATGATGAGTTCTGGGATAAGATTAAGATTAGATGTGGAAACGAACCACTCTTCTTAGAGCCTGATAAAGATCCTTACGATTTGATTCGTATGTATGCTATTGAAGCAGGTGGATTTAGTATTGTTGCAAAGTCATTAGACGATGCAAAAACAACACCAGTTCCTCCAAAGTTCTACTTAGATAAGTTAGAAGAGACTGCTTCGACAAACACAGAGGTTAAGAAGTTACGTAACAAAGCGTTATCTGAACTTGATAAGTTATTTAATAAAAATACGAACAAGTTGTTCTACGTTGCAAAAGTGCTTGACGTAAACTCTGCTCAGTACCGCAAATCTACTCCTACAGACATTATCTATGACAACATGGATAAATACATCAACGGAGAGTATGTTGATAAGAATAAGCGTAAAACAGCAGAACGCTTCATTGAAGTATCTGCTCTTGACATGGAGTCATTGAAGTTACGTGCAATCGTTAAAGATTCAACATACTACAAGATGATTGCAACAAAAGCTGATGGTTTTATCTATCATATGTCAACATCGACAATGTTAGGACGTACTCCATCTGATTGTGTTGAGTTCTTGAAGAATCCTTTGAATGAAGAGATCTTAAGAGACTTAACAGAACGTGTTGAGAAATACTGGCAACAGTAATAATATTCCCCTCCTTGGATAGTATCCTTGGACCGACATCTGAAAGATGTTTCAAGTAGTGCCCCTCTATACTATGCTATAGTGCAGCACTTTAAAACAAGATGTACCTAGGTTGCATACCGTAAGATCTGCACCTAGGTCTTTTTAAAGACTATGGATAACAAACTTATACAGCTTAAGATTAAGCAACGTCTGAACAAGTTGGCTAGTTTTGATTATGACAACATCGAAAGTTGGCAGATTCAAGAGGCTTTTAATAAAGCGCAACTTGAGTGGACAAGACGAGTTATTCATGGTCTAACACCAAGAGCATTGCTTCCTGAGCAATCGGCTAGTATTGTTGATGACTTACAGATATTATTAGAGCAAGTTAATCTCAATGGTGTTGAAAGAGATGTGTATTTTGAAACATCTGATATCCCAGTTGATTATATGCACTTTACACGTATTAGTGCAAGAGCTATTACATCGTGTTGCCCAAGTAGAATCATGTCAGTTTATTTAGCTGAGGAAGCTAATGCTGATGAGTTGTTAACAGATAACTTTAAGTCACCATCTTTTGATTGGGCTGAGACATTCTGTACAATCATGGGTAATAAGATTAAGATCTATACAAACGGTGAGTTTAGTATTGAGGCTCCAAAGCTTACTTACTATAGAAAACCAAGAGCTATTAAGTTTAAAGGATCTATAGATATTGAGACTAATACTGTTATTCAGTATGATGTTACGTGTGAGTTTAAAGATGATGTTGCTGAGATCTTATGTGATGAGGCTGCTGCAATCTTAGCTGGTGATATAGAGTCAATGAATCAATATCAAAGAGATATCCAAAACGCAGGTAGAAACAGTTAATAAAACATGATACAGAAATTACAACGCCCTGCTAGTTATAGTGGAGGATCTTTAGAAGCAAAGACAGCTGCTTGTGTTAGTGAGTTAATGAATGCAGCAACTAGCTTCCATAAACTACACCTAAAAGTAAAAGACTTAGGTTCATTCTCATCTCATAAAGCTCTTAATGAGTTATATGATGCTTTACCAGGACATGCTGATGCACTAGCTGAAGGATTCCAAGGAGCTGCTGAGAAGTTGTTAACATATGAAGATAATGCACCACGTCCTTTGAATAGTGTGCAAGAAGCGTTATCTTATATTAGAGATGTATACCAGATGGTTACATCTTTACAAGGTGTAATGCCTTACAGTGAAATAGTAAACGACTTAGATATGATTAAGTCAACCCTTAACAGTATCAAGTATAAGTTACTGTTCTTAAAATAGTTTTTATTTATCTATAACCCATAAACACAATTAACTATGTATTTTCCTAATGCATTCAAAAAAGCGTTCTTGGTAGGTGCTAATGGTGTCGCAAACGGTGCGGTTTCTTTAGCGTCAACAGGAACTACTGCAGCTTTAACTGCAGGTCAGTTAGGCGTATTTAACGCATCTTCTTATGCTGCGTTATCTGCTGCTGGTACAGCTCCATTTATCATCGCTCAAGGATCTTATTTTACAGCTGATAAGATTGGTCCAGTTCACGGTGGATACCAAGAGTCTGTTAAGTCAAAGACTATCAACCCAAAGTACATCTCTCGTGTATTTAAAGTTGCTTCTAAGACTGCTCAAAATCAAGTAGTTGAAGTATCTATCTCTAATGTATTAGAAGATGCTACTTACCGCTTACGTGTTGATTTGAAAGGTTCTCCTGCATTACGTTTCTTATCTCACAACATCTACAAGACTTTAGATGCTTTTACAGGATGTGCTGCTGGTTCTACTCCAGCTGTAATCGATCCAACTAAAGTTGCTATCGCTTGGGCTAAACAAGTAAACGAGTCTCCTTACTTAGGTAAGTTTATCTCTGTTGCTGTTAAAGATACTACTGGTGCTACTGTTGCTCCTTCAGCTTATGATTCATTTGCTGGTGTTGCTGCTACATCTTCTGATGTTGCTAAGTTAGTTATCACTGTTGCTTATGTTGATACTAAGTTTGGTGATGCTACTTTCACTCCAACTGATAACTACGATCTTGCTCCATTGCAAATCTACACTTCATTTGTTGATGATTCAGGTGAGCCATGTGCAGTAAACGGAATTACTTCTGCTGAAACACAAGCTGCTCGTCAAGCATCAGGTGTTGGTGAGACTGTATTGCGTGAGATGATCTTAGACGGTCGTTACCGTCAAGAAGCTTATCCAGATGGTGGACATGTTGATTCATTACGTATGCGTGAGATCGAAGCTAACCCAGGTTTAGCTACTATCAACCGTAACGGATTGTACGATCAAGTAATGGTATTACACAACGTACCTCGTTTCAACAACCCATCTAGCACATTTGACAACGATCAGTATTTAGTTGTTATCAACGTTCCTGCTGGAACTACTACAACTGCTTTAACTGATTTCATTGTTAACTCTGCTGTTGCAGCTGGTCAAGCGATCGCGTTAGAGACTATCTAATCAGATAGAAATAAAGAAGACGAGGGTAGGTACTTTGCGGTGCCTGCCCTTTCTTTTTTGTGTTTGTGCTTGATTTTTAGTATATTATTATTGAGTACAACTACGATCATCTTATTCAAAACAATAGAAGTTTATGGCTATCAAACATCAGTTAAGCCTTGAGACTCCTGATACAAATAACTGCAAAGTATTAAGGATCTTTGACACCAGTACGTATGGTGAAGGTTTAGACAAAGAGTGTGGCACACTACAGATTACATCTCCAGGATTTAACTTACCAGTTAATATCGAGGTGTTACCTTACTATAACATCGTTCTTAATGCATGTTCATTAGGTTTACAAAAGACTGGATGTGGGGATAGCTTGCAGTGCATTCCTGACGGTATCTATGTGATTCGTTACTCAGTTGCTCCAAACGATAAAGTATATTCTGAATATAATCATCTTCGTGTTACTCAAACATTAAACAAGTATTATAACGAGCTTTGCAAGCTTGAGATCAATGGTTCTGAACCTGATGCTGACGTAAAAGAAAAGTTTGGTCAGTTACAGACGATAAAGAACTACATTGATGCTGCAAAAGTAAAGGTTGAGTATTGCCATCAAGCAGATGAAGGGATGGAGTTATTGATCTATGCACAGAAAAAGCTTAATGCATACTCAGAAACATACGGTCAGTACTGCTAATATTAACTAAACCAACAATATTATGTCACAAAACCAAACTACCTGCCCTAACTGTGGTACCGTAATTACATGTGGTTGTCAGCAAAGAACAGCTTCTAATGGAGCACAAGCTTGCACAAACTGTATTGGTACTTACGAACAACAGTTACACTTGATCAGAAATACTCAGGCAAACAAAAACTAAGATGAAGAACTTACTGCCAAAAAAAGTTGAGATATACAAGAACTATGCAACTAGCGTATTTAGCAAGTTTCGTAGATCTCGTTATGGATTAGGTAAAGCTATTCCTGATGATTATATCTTGATGGCAGAGATCAAGAAAGCTATTGTTGATTGGCAAGCAAACGATGATGCTGGTGCATTAAGTGAGGAGAATATCCAGTATAAGACTTGGTTACCAACTGGTATGTATGACTCTGAGTTATTATTCGATAACGAAGCTTTAGGATATCAATATAGTAATCCTCGTAGTCCAGATAATCTTGGTGTATTCTACGAGTATAGCAATGGACAACAGAACATTATTCAGGTTAATGCAAACGGTGCAGTAACTAGAATAAACTTGAATCCATGCATTACAATCAATAACAATACATCTTTCTTGTTTACACAAGAGACGCCGTCAACTCAGTGGGTTATTCAGCATAATATGGGTATTACACCAAACGTATTTGCAGAAGATCTTAACGGTAATGATATCCAAGGTATTATTGAAATCGTTGACAGTAACAACTTACGTATTAACTTTAATACTCCAGTAGCTGGTAAAGCTTACTTATCATAATGGGTGCTTCAGTATATTATTACGACATTGATCTTAACAAGAATCAGTTACTTAATGCTAGGTTACATCCTGTAACAACAGCAGAAAGAACTACTCTTGGTAATGGTTATAACTCTAATGATAAAGGTATTGTAGTTTACGATACAACAGTAGCCAGTTTTTATGGTTGGGATGGCAATGCTTGGCAAAGAATAGGTCTTACAGATGCCGAGTTATCAATGCTTGCACAAGCTTATAACTCAACTATTGCAAGTGTTAGTCTTAGTTCTAATAATGAGAACTTACTTCTAACTATAACAAAGAGAGATAATACTGCGGTATCTAGTTCTATAAAGTTTAAGCATATACATGTTCAAGCTGTTGCAGCAACAGAATGGAATATTATCCATGACTTAAACTGTTATCCTTCTGTTACAGTTGTTGACGCAACAAAGACAGAAGTCATTGGAGATGTTTCATATACTGACTTAAACTCATTAACAATAAGATTTACAGCTGCCTTTAGTGGTGAAGCTTACCTTAACTAATATTAATCATGGCAAAGAAGTTTTTAACCAATCTGGATCTTGTAAAAAATCAGATACTAAACGTTGCGGTACACAATAACGCTGGTCCAATAGCAAATCCTGTTGTTGGTCAGATCTATTTTGATACAACTCCAAGTATTCTTAGAATGTTCTTCTGGGATGGTACTGCTTGGATTGATATGTCAGGTGACATTCAAGACGTTTTAGGAGGTGCTGGTTTAACTGCAACGACTTCAGCTAATGGAGATGTCATTACACTTGATATCAACGTTGACAACGCAACTATTGAAGTTTCTGGTGGCGACTCTATCCAAGTTAAAGACCTTGGTATTACAACAGGTAAGTTAGCTAATAGTGCGGTAACAACAGTTAAGATTAACGGCAATGCTGTTACACTTGATAAGATTGCTCAAATAGCAAACCTACGTGTTCTTGGTAACATGTCAGGTGCTACAGCTGATGTTGCTGAAGTAACAGTTATTACAGATTTAGCAAATGCTTCAACAACTACTCTTGCTACTTCATCTGCTATCAAATCATATGTTGATGCTAATATTGGTGGACTTGGTAACTTAGAAGGTGGGTGGGATGCATCATCAGGATCTTTTCCTGTTGGATCATCACCTATTGCTGGCACAAAATCAGGAGATTACTGGTATGTAACAACTGCTGGTACTACAGGTGGAGTTACATTTGCTATTGGTGATGTCATTATTGCAAAGATAAATGCAGCATCAACTTCATCTGCAGCAGATTGGATTCAGTTAGAAGTTAATCGTGATCAAGCAACAGAATCAACTTTAGGATTAGCTGAGATTGCGACACAAGCTGAAACAGATGCTGGTACAGATGATCAACGTATTGTTACTCCTTTAAAGCTAAAGACTTTATTAGATAATCGTACAGGAGGATACGCAGCAAACGTTGGAGATACGACAAGCACTTCATTTGCTTTGACTCATGGATTGGGTACAAGAGACGTTATTGTTGCAATATATGATAATGCTACATACGAAGAAGTGATTACTGATGTTGTATTAACATCAACAAGTGTTGTTACTGTAAACTTTGCAGTTGCTCCAGCTTCTAATGCGTATCGTGTAGTTATCAAGAAATAATATACTTAATGAGATTTTTGTCTGACATACTAGCTAAAGCTGGTCTGATTGTTGATGGTGCTGCTGTATTCAACAGTAGTGCAACAGGTCAGACTCCAGCATCAAATGATAACTCTACTAACTTTGCAACAACTGCATGGGTAAGATCATTTGTGCAACCGTACACATTACCTATTGCTTCTTCTACCGTTCTTGGTGGTATAAAAGTAGGTACAGGTTTAGCTATCGATGCACTTACTGGTGTTCTATCAGTATCAGGCGGATCAGTATCTTTAAAGTCAACTCAGACATTTACTGCAACAGAAGGTCAAAGTATATTCACTATTGCAAACGGATATACTCCAGGGCTTATCGATGTCTTTCTTAATGGTGTATATCTATCACCAGGACAAACAACTGCAACAAACGGAAGTACTGTTACCTTAGCTGATCCTGCAATAGCTGGTGATATTATTGATGTTATTATTACATCTCCTATTGGCGAAGGTTCTGTTGCTACTACTGATAGTCTTCCAGAAGGTACAGTTAATCTTTATTATACTCCAGCAAGAGTTCGCACTGCAATCTCTTTAACAACAACTGGAGTATCTGGTGCAGCAACGTATGATAATCTTACAGGCGTATTTAATATTCCCAACTATCAAGGTCTTGTTCCTGCAAATGGTTTAGCTGGTCAGATTCTTGCAAAAGCAAGTGCAACTAGTTATGATACAACTTGGATAGATAACTATACTAGTCAGGTACAGCATTATGTAAAACTTAGTGTTGCAATGACTGCTGGTACAGCTGTTTATGTATCTGGCTCTACAGGTGGGTCTGGTACAAACATGATTGTATCAAAAGCATCTAATGCTTCAGAAGGTACATCATCAAAGACACTTGGTCTTCTAAAGACTGGTGGTGCAGCAAATGACGAAGTATTCGTTGTAACAGAAGGTTTACTTGCTGGTTTAGATACATCAACTGCTAATGCTGGGGATCCAGTATGGTTAGGTACAAACGGCAATCTTATCTTTGGTTTAGCTAATAAACCAACAGCTCCTGCTCACTTAGTATTTATTGGTGTTGTTACACGTGTACAATCAAACAACGGTGAGATCTTTGTTAAAGTACAAAACGGTTTTGAGTTAGATGAACTACACGATCTTTCTGTAAAGAATGCATCGGATGGTGACATGATTAAGTATGTTGCGTCAACTGGTTTATGGACTAAGATTGCTGCATCAACAACAAATATTGTTGAAGGTACAAATCTTTATTATACAGATGCTCGCGTTAGCGCATATTTAATAGCAAACTCTTACGCTACACAAGGATATGTAAACACTGCAATATCAAACTTAGTAGCTTCTGCTCCAACAACACTTGATACTCTTAATGAACTTGCAACTGCATTAGGTAACGACCCTAACTTTGCAACAACAATAGCAACTAGTATTGGAACAAAAGTACCACAGACTAGAACTATTACAATCAATGGTACAGCCTATGATCTTTCAGCAGATAGATCTTGGTCCATTGCTGCGGGTGTAACGAGTTTTAATACACGAACTGGTGCAATCACCTTAACGTCAGGAGATGTCACAGGAGCGTTAGGATATACCCCTTATAACAGTACGAATCCTTCTGGATATATTACTAGTATCACGTCAGGGATGGTTACATCTGCTCTTGGATATACACCTTACAATTCTAGTAATCCTAATGGATATATTAGCTCTTATACAGAGACAGATACGTTAGCAAGTGTAACAGCTAGAGGTGCTAGTACAAGTTCAACAATTACAGTATCAGGAACTGATGTTGCGATTAAAGCTCAACATGATGGTACTTCGGGTATTTGGAGAGGTAGAATAGGTTCATTTAATGCAACGTCTGATAAATCAGTATTTTTAGGAACATATAGTTCTGTAGCTGTAGTTGGTGCACATAATAATGCACTTACGGCTTGGGCAGCATTATACGTAAATAATGTTGACGGATCTAACGGTGGTGCTGTTTATTTACCTACGAGTAGTTATGTTGCTGGAAATAGTATTCTGCATGCTGGTAATTATTCATCTTATGCGGTTCCTCTTTCGGGAGGCACTATGACAGGTAAGCTACAGATTAACAGTAGTGTTAATACAGTTGGAGGAGCTTTACAAATATATACAACAACTGCTCAACAATATCCTCAGATATTTTCTGATGGAGATCTTGAGGCTATGTGGAATTATAGAAACTCTAACGCCCAATGGTATGTTGGTATTCGTACAACAACACAATTAGTTGGGAATAATGGATTTCATTTTTATAATACTACTAGTGGACAATCTGTAGGAGGATATACAATTGGAGGAGCCCATTATGCTATCGGTTCAGCTTATGCTAATGGTAACAGACTTGTAGAAAACACTGGTACTTGGGGTATAAACATTACAGGTTCTGCTGGCGGAGCATTTGGAATGGGGTATGATGGTAATGCTATATCAGGCATGGGTCCTATTACAAACTGGGATGCTAGACCAGGTGTTGGCTATGCTGGATTTGGTATTAACTGGCATACAGGTGTTACTATTTCTGGCTATGCTGGATATGGTGGTGTAAGACTTTATGCTTCAGGGTATCCTACACACTCTGGTTCAGTATTAAGACTAGAAGCTTCTGGTGCAGTTTATACCTATGGTGGATTATATTCTGATGGTAATCTTGTATTGCACGCTGGTAATTATACATCTTATGCAGCATCTGCTAGCCACACCCATTCTTCATTTGGTAATTTATTAATAACTCCATCATCAGCATCATGGGCAGAAGGAGTTGCGTTTAGTATGCCAACTACTTCTACATGGGGAGGACTAAGATGGAGAAGAGAAAGAGGTAATAATGATGGTAACTGGTATGTTGGTTTTACAGCTTTAGATGGTACAGATGATTTAGTTTTTGGTGCTAATAATGGAGGTACTCAAAACGATAGTATAATAAGATTAACTAAAGCAGGTCTTGTATCAATGCAAAAAGCGCCTAATGGTGCCAATCTAGTTTTAGGTAGTGTTGACCTTTCAAGAACATATGATGACTCTAATAGGCATGGTTTAGTTATAAATGCTCCATACTACCCACACCTAGAGTTAAATGCTATTAATAATGCAGGTAATGGTACTCATGGTGCTGTAATGTCTATGACAGGCTTATTAAGTGCAGGTGGTTATCGTAGATGGGGAATGGGTATTGCTAATATAGATCCTAACTATTTTTCTATTGGTTGGTATGATAACCAATCAAATCCTCACTATGGTGTAGGTCATAATTGGAGTCTTGGAGGTCGTTTTGTTTTAGATACTTCTGGAAACCTTATAGTAACAGGAGATGTGACGGCTTATGGTGCTCAGTCAGATGCAAGATTAAAAACTATTAAAGAGAAAATACCTAATGCCTTAGATGGTGTATGTAAGCTTAATGGTTATCGATTTGACTGGAAAGAACAAGAGGTAAAGATTACTACCTTTGTTGAAGATATTGGTGTAATAGCACAAGAAGTAAAAGAAGTATTTCCAGAACTTGCTAGAACTGGAGAAGATGGTTGGATGTCTGTTAGATATCAAGGTCTTACTGCAGTTCTTATTGAAGCAGTAAAAGAACAACAAGCTCAAATCACAGAACAAAAAGCTCAGATAGATGAGTTAGTTGCTATTGTAAAAACAATGAAAGGATTCTAAGATGCCGTTACAATCATCAGGAGCTATTAGTATTAATCAAATCAGAGCTGAGTTAGGATCTGGTTCATACTCGCTAAGAACACTTAGTGCTGCAGCAGGTAAAGGTACACCTGATGCTATGAGTGAGTTCTACGGATACTCTTCATTTAGCGCAAGTGGTGGAACTGTTGTTGACTATTTAGGATACAGAGTTCACGTGTTTACCTCTTCTGGTACACTTACTGTTAATGGTACTAAAGGTATGGAGATCATTGCTATTGGTGGCGGAGGCGGAGGAGGTAATGGTAGCACTCAATCTGGAGGTGGCGGCGGAGGAGGCGGCTGGGTATTGTCTTATCCTACAATTAGTGGTAATGTTACTGTAACTATTGGAGGTGGTGGAGGAGTTGATACAAAAGGTGGTAATACAACAGTTAGTGGAGGAGGAGCAAGTATAACTGCCGAAGGTGGTGGTAGATCTGCTGTTTATGGTCCATATCAAAGTCAATCACAAGCTCAAGCAGATGGTGGTTGCGGTGGTGGACACTCAAACTGGAGTTACGGTGGTTACGGTAGTCAAGGAGGAAACGGTGGTGGAGCTGGTGGAGAATCAAACAATACATCACGAGGTGGTGGTGGAGGTGGAGGTACTAACGGAGCAGGTGCTCTAGGTACAAACTGTAATGGTTATGGTAGACGTGGTGGTAATGGTGGACCTGGTAAATCACATACATGGTTAAACTCTAACTCTATCTATTATGGTGGAGGAGGGGGTGGTGGTGGTCAACCTGGAACTAACTCTTATACTACTGGTTGTGGTGGTCCTGTAATGGGCGGTCAAGGTGGTGGAGGTATTGGCGCAGTAGCAGGAGGAACAGGTGGAAGTGGTGAAACTAACACTGGTGGAGGTGGAGGAGGAACTGAAGGAAACGGTGTTGGTGGATCAGGTGGATCAGGAATAGTTTTAATTAGATACGTATTATAATATGTCACATTTTGCATTAGTAGATAAAGATGATATAGTTGTTAACGTAATAGTTGCTGAACAAGATTTTATTGACTCAGGTGCTGTAGGAGATTCCTCAAGATGGATACAAACATCTTACAATACTTACGGAGGACAACATAGATTAGGAGGAACACCACTAAGAAAAAACTTTGCTGGTGTTGGTATGTTTTATGATAGAGTAAGAGATGCCTTTTATTTTCCACAACCTAGTCCTAGATTTACATTTGATGAGGAGACTTGTTTATGGTCATATCCTCCAAAACCAGATGACGGACAAGAATATATTTACAACTATGTTCTTGATGACTGGGAAGTTTTTAGTTAACTTGTACTATACGCATAGTATAAAAATAAGATTACATAAATAGATAAGAGTAGGTTATGAACAAACAAAGGAAGACCTCCCATATACTTAACGTATTTCAATATGATCATACTACTGGAGCAGTAACGCTTCCAGCTGGTTTATCATTACCTACACCAGATAGTACTGACAACTCAACAAAAGTTGCCACTACTGCTTGGATACGTGCGTATGTAGGATCTTTATCTTACGCTACAGCTTCATCTGTTGAAACTGCAATAGCTAATCTTGTTGCATCAGCACCTACTACACTTGATACATTAAACGAGTTAGCAACAGCTTTGGGTAATGATCCAAACTTTGCTACTACTATTACTACATCAATAGGGACTAAAGTACCTCAGTCAAGAACAATAACTATCAACGGCACTGCTTATGATTTAAGTGCTGATAGAGCTTGGACTATTGCATCAGGTGTTACATCGTTTAATACTAGAACTGGAGCTATTACATTAACTTCAGGTGATGTAACAGGTGCATTAGGTTTTACTCCTTACAATGCAACAAATCCAAGTGGATATATTAGCGGAATTACAAGTGCAATGGTTACTGGCGCACTTGGTTATACTCCATATAATTCATCAAATCCTAGTGGATATATAACAGGTATTACATCTGGTATGGTTACTGGTGCTTTAGGTTATACGCCATACAACTCAAGTAACCCTTCTGGTTATATTTCTCAGTCTACAGCAGATGGTAGATATTTAATGGGAACTACTAATCCAGGTAGTGTAAATAACTTTACAATATCTATAGGTAATAATGGTACTTACTCTTATGTACAATCTCATAGCGGGCAACCATTAGAACTTAATCCTGTTGGTAATACAGTAAGGATTGCAGGTCAAACAGTTATACACTCAGGCAATATTGGCTCCTATGCAGTTACTTCTGAATCAATTGGAACAAATAATACGGCAGGAGTAGTTGGTGCTAAGTATCAATTAAATAATGAGTGGCTTCGAGTTAACAGCGATGATAGGCAGTTTCAAATATATGGTAATGCTCGTACATTAATATATCGTACTGATGGTAATAGTAACTCACATGGTGGGGGAGGCTATGCTCATATATTTTATTATGGAGGTTCAGCAGATGGTAATAGAGTATTTATTATAAATACAGATGGTAGATTGTATTCTCCATATCATGGATGGTTAGATACAATGTCTGTTAGTTATGCAAGCTCAGCAGGTAATGCTGATACAGTAGATGGTTATCATGTATCAACATCTGGTTCTGCAAATACTATTCCAACAAGAAACGGAAATGGTTACTTATCTCCTGAAAACTGGATTCAATTAAATGGTCACTATGGATTATACTCTGGTACAAACGGTGCTCATTTTTACCCTAACAATCTTTCTTATGGTTCTTGGCGAGTAGAAGGTTCAAGAAATGGTTGGTCTGGTATTCATTTTGGTGGAGGTACTGGAATGACTCTAATGATGAACGAAACAGAGTTTGGTTTTCATAGAGAGGCGCACGGATGGTATGCTAGATTTACTAATGGTAGATTTTATGGTAATGCAGATTATGCTTATTCTGCTGGAGAAGTAGCTTGGGGAAATGTTTCAAGTAAGCCATCTAGTATTTTTCAATATCCTGGATGGGGTAACTGGGATGCAAATACAATACCAGAAAACTATAGTTCATTTAGTTATTCAAACAGTTGCCCTTGGACTGGTCCACTATCTCATTTCTCTGCAGGTGGTTATGGTTTACAGCTAAACGCTAACTATGGTAATGGAACTGGTATTTCCTACAGAACAAGAAACGGAGATGGGGGTTATTGGAATACCTGGTATAGATTGTATTCTGATACTTATAGGCCTTATGCTGATTCTGCAGGCAACGCAGATACTGTTGACGGAGAGCATGCAAGTAATTTTGCAACTCATAGAGGTGAAGGTAGAAACTATGTAGAATATTCACGTTATGTATATAACAATGGAGCATACTCAGGTTCAGGATGGATAGAGCCATCTGACTTAGGTGTTAGATATGCAGCATCTTCTAACTACTCAAACTCTACGGGTTCTCTTTCTGGATTCGATAAAAATAACCCATCGTTTGGTGCTGTTTATTCTGACAACTGGTTTAGAGCTTACAATGACACTGGTTTATATTCGCAGTCTTATGGAGGGCATATAAGAAGAAGTTTAGGTTCATCTTTTGGTAACTGGGAAACATTCGGTTACGAAAGAAACGGATG
>JACCDX011495519.1_pt1 | contig 29475 bp, 42 predicted proteins | sample 7449681 | NCBI WGS metagenome assembly JACCDX01 (sample SAMN15323450, study PRJNA562643) | freshwater metagenome | isolation source: river surface water | place: USA:Blue River Watershed | collected 2017-08-18
GTCCAGCATTTCTAGCATAAAGGTCTTTAATGATGTCTGCATATATGTTCCTTGGAAATGGAAACTGTCCGTATTTGTCTAAAGCCGCTTCATCGATGTTTACTGTATGCACAGGAATTTCTTTAGCCGGCTGTCCTACAATCAATTGATCGAAGTAACGTAGCCTTACACTTTCTACAAAGCTAGGATCTACTGCTCTCACACCAAGGATTAACGCTAATGTGACGAGTGCGGTCCAGGGGCTGGTTAATATTTTTTTAATGGTATCTTTTTTCATTTGTTTAACTTATCATGTAGTGCTTTTTCTATAGGGTTTAGTTCTCTAGGTGTTGGCTTAGGAGCAGGAGCAGGAACTGTTCCTTTGTCAATAACTTCTCTGCCAGGAGGCGGACTCTTAATAGCAAACACGCTCATTGGATGTTCGTTCTCAAACCCTGGAACATTTTGAATAACCCATTTTTCAGCGGCAGTAGAGCTTTTTGCTTTAATCTTAACAGCAGGACCTTCTGGGTTTTCAAAACCATAGACATAGAAGATAGTATCAAATTCACCGTGTTGTGGTTTTTGTGCAGCCTGTCTATGTGCTGGTGCACCACCTCGCTGTATAACAAAAGCAAATGCTCCATAACTAACTAAGGTCTTGAATCTAGGATCGCTCATTACTTCGTCATAAGGAACAACATGCCATCCTAATTTGTGTGCTACACGTTTAGTAATAGTGTCGTACATTCTAGCACGACTCTTTTCTTCAGCTGTAAAGGTAATGTACTTTACTCGACGATTTTTTAGTACAAATTCTCTAACAGCTTCAATTACTGTAGCAAATACTTTACTTGCGCCGCCTGAGCCAGTGAGCTCAAATGAGCCGCCGACCATAAATTCAATGTTAACAATACCGTCGCCCATGTCGGCAAACGTAATGTCGATAGCTACATTCTTATCATTGATGTTAACATCACCGTGTGCGTAGGTAACGCCAGGGATCTTTTCCCAATCTAAGAATGAGGCATTCTCTGGGTGAAATAATTCTGTTAAAAAGTCTTTTGCTCTCATATTGTATTTAACTAAATATTCACGGGGAGTAACTAGCCTGAATAGGCTCTATATATCGTCAACACGGTCTAAAAGCCCGGTATATAGACAAAGATGTGAGACCATAACTTTTAAAGGAAAAATTATGGAACTCTTTACACTCCAGGCCCTTTGGGCATTTCTCGCTATCATTTTGATAGACATTGTATTAGCAGGTGATAACGCTCTTGTTATCGGAATGGCCGCTAATAAACTACCTGACCACTTACGCAAGAAAGCAATCTTCTGGGGTACCTTTGGTGCTGTTGCTATACGCTTTGTAAGTGTGGCCGCACTAACTTACCTACTAATGATTCCTGGCTTACGTCTTATTGGTGCTGCCGCACTGATATGGATTGGTTGGAAACTAGCGTTTGATAATGGCGAGCACGATGTTAAAGCTGCCGATACATTTTGGTCAGCAATAGGCACTATTGTTGTTGCCGATGCTGTTATGGGAATTGATAATGCACTAGGTATTGCCGCGGCCGCTAACGGAAACTTCGTTCTTGTTATTGCTGGCTTGTTAATTAGTGTACCAATTATTTTATTTGGTGCTGGCATTGTTAGCAAGATCCTACAGAAGTATCCAGATGCTGTATTCCTAGGATCGTTTGTTTTATTCATTGTTGCCTTTCAAATGGCAATCAAAGAACCTCTTCTTGCTGATTGGTGGGCAAACTTAGATCATTGGGTATTGGCTACCGTGCCGTGGCTAGCAGGGTTAGTTATCAGTGCAGTACAGTTCAATAAAGCAAGACTGCACTTAACTAAGAAGTATCTTTTCAAGAAGGATTAAGGTCCTGTTCCTTGAGTTACACTAACTGAACATCCTGCAAGGTTAGCACACTGCTGAGTTATGCTATACACTTGAGCTGTACTACCTTGCTGGATCAATGTTGCATTACTGGCTCCGCCTGCATTTATTAAACTAATAGTTGCTTTATGACCGCCACTACCAGATTGCGTAATATTGGCAGCATTGTTATTTCCGCTTAGTGTTAAGTCTAAAAAGTGATTGCCAGTGCCACTTTGTACTACAGTATCGTTGTTGTAATTTCCACTAACATTAATAAAAGCAAGTTTTTCTCCGTTGTTACTTTGAGTTACTTGATGTGTTCCACCACCGCCTGTCATAGTGTAATTTAAGAAGTGTCCGCTACTGGCTCCGCCGTCGTTACCTTGTCTTAAAATATAAGTTGCACTATTTCCAGTTACACTTAATCTCATAATGTGACCGCCGCTTTCTTGTCCGTCTACTGCACCGGTTGTTGTATTTCTAGCTTGACTTATAGTTACTACGTTCCCGTTACCTTGTACACCCATTTCAATTAAGTTGCGCCCTGAGAGAGTATCACCTTGTTTAATATCTATTGTATTACCAAATCCATTTACAGTAGCATAAGTTCCGGTGCCGCCAAGTCCTTGAATTTTATTGTAGCTGCCAATCTGTTCAATAGTAATATTAGGACTAGAACCGTCTGCTTGTATGTCGATACGATTACCTACACTAATTGCATTTCTTCTAGTACGAGCCGCATCTAATAATGCCTGTTGTGCGGCTGTTATATTACTGCTGAAACAGTCACTACATACGCTTCCAGCCTGTCCTGGATTTGCAGGAGTAGATCCTGCGGCTTGGTCCGTACTAGTCACTCCATCATTTAAATCATAATAGTAGGTAACTTCACTAATCTGCATACTGTCACAGTTTAATCCACAGCCTTCACCTGCCTTAGTTGTTGGAAACAATATATAATAATAGACATAGGCAGTAGTATTTGCTACTGCAATTTCTGGACTAGTCCAAAAGCGTGTTTCACTTAGGCTCAGACTGTCTTGTTTGATTAGTGTCCAATTAACACCGTCATTACTGCCATATAACTTGTAACTTGTGGGATCACGTCCGCTAAAATCGTTAGCAGTAGTTAATGTGAATTTTTGAACTACGCGGCCTTGATTTAGTCTTACGGTAACGCCGGCGTTCTTTTTATCAAAGTTTAGATACTTGGTGCCTGTGTTTCCATCAAATGCATTAGTAGCACCTTCGCCTGCAGGACTGTTATTACTAGTAGGAAATATATTACTAATAACAACCGGATTACTAGTAGTTCTAATTACTTGCCAATTTACTGTTGGTGTTGCAGGAGCCGCTGTTTGTCCAGCAGCCAGTGGTGTAGAACTAGCAAATGTGTATGAACTTAAATCACTACTGGAAACACTAGTATCCATGTTTGTAAATTGTGCGCTAGCACCGTAGTTATATCCTTGTGCTGTTGAAATAACGTTACCAAAGAATCCACTACCAATGTAAAAAATAGCACCGCTACCTAAGGCAGTGATATCACCGTAGTCGTGTACAATGCTGTGCTGTGTGCCGTTGCTGTTCATTAACTTTAATCCGTATTTGCCTGGATTAGTTGTACTAGCAAAGAACTGAAAGTATTGTCCTGTAGTGACTGTAACGGTTTGGAAGTTTTTGTTATATGGAGCAATAAAGTTACTGGCGTTTAAGGTTGTACCGTTCCACCAGTATTGCACGTCGAATATTTGATTGATACCAAACTTACCATCAGTGATGGCAGCAAATGCATTAGAGCATAACAACATCAAGATTAAAAATATTTTCTTCATCGGTATGTTTGATTGATAACAATCTGTCCTTGAGGTTTTCCACTGCTAAAATTATGACTTACAGTCTGCATGTCTTGAGTAATAGTAACCTGTATTTGACTGCCCATTGTTTGAGTTACGTTGGCATAATTTTTACCAGTAGTACTTAAACTTTCATACATCCATCCTACTTGTTGTGTTTGACTTTTATCTTTCCATAATACAAATAAATTAGGATTTTCTGTTTCACTTACTGCGGCTGTTTGACTAGCCATTGTTTCTTCGTCTGCAGATAAAGTTGATACTTTTGACTCGGAGTTTTCAGAAGATGTATTTTTAGAAGATGAACTTTCTTGTTTAGATGCTACGTGCTGTTTTTCACTGTCTTTACTATCGTCTTTATCGTCTTTATCTTCTTTATCTTTTTTGTTTTCTTTAGTTACGCCGGTAGATTGTGCTGCCGCCCTAGCAGCCGCAACTACGTTTGCTCCACTAGCTGTTCTTGGTGGTGCTATTTGTAAATTATTACCAATACTTGCACCAAACAAGTTTACTGTAATAGGAGGAGTTGGGGGTTGACCTGCACTCTCAACTAATGTTGCCTGATAGGGTCTATTCATACTTACTAGGTTAGGACCACTTTCAACATCGATAGCACCTGTTGTACAGCTAAGTCCTTTTAAAGCACTAGATTCCCAATCGCAACTGGGCATAAGAATAACCATGCTAGATCCAACTTCGTTAACACTCATAACAAAGTCTGTTCCGCGAACAGCAATAGCCGCAGTCGGTGTGTTGATTTTTACCTGTTTAGGATCTTTAGCAATAGCACCTGACACATAACGAACTGTTCCGCCAGCTGCCTTTAATCCAAGACTACCTTTGCCGCTTTTAGGGTCGTAGACAAAATCGTCTATAATTAAACTGCTATGCTCAGTAACAGTGACATTAGTATCGTCTTTGAACACAATTTTTATTTTGCCGTTCTTAGTTTCGATCTTGTCATTTTGTTCAATTGCTGTGCCTTTTTGTGCAGAGATGGTTTCCTTGCCACGCTTAATAGTAGCACTACCAGAAAACTCAGTAATGCTACCTATTTGAGCATGGGCCGCTGATACTACAAAAAACAGTGCAGCCAGTAGAGACTTCACAGTCTACTCCTTATGGTGTTGTACGTTGTACGATATTCCAGTTACCTGTGTTGGCTACACTCTTAATGTTTGCTACATTGTCCTGTGTACCAGCTTGGCTAATAGTGAACTTGTTAGTACTACCTGTTACATCTACTAGTACACTTGAACCATTAGTACTTGTTCCTGTTTGACTAATATTGAACACGTTGTAATCACCTGCAACTTTTAACACTTGGCTGTGTTTGTCGCCTACTGCATCAATATACATTTCGTTACTGTTACCAGTTACTTCAACTTGGCTGTTTAAACTGTCGCCTGTACCTTTGAATTGCATAACGTTGCTGTCACCAGTCCACTTCCAACTGATAGTTGCATCTTTACAAGTTGTTAGAGCTGTACCACCTACTGTGGCGCCGCCACCGCAACTTGCATCAACAAAGTTACTGTTACCGATTTGTTGAATACTGATGTTAACACCGTCACCACTAGTTGTTGGGTTTTCTGCCCTTAAACTAATGGTATTGTTGTTACCTGTTTGAACCATAGTGATGTCTTGATCTGCACCACGAAGATACACAGGACTATTAACAGTAAAACTTCTTGTTGCTGGAGTTAATCCATTTAGTCTCTGTGGGATACTAGTAATGGATTTAGTATAGGTTGCATCGGCACCTATTGTATTACCGGTACCAGTTTGTGTAACGCTGATATCTGGATTTTCTCCGCTTTGATCGATGAATACTCTGTTAGTTGTATTTGCGCCTAAGGCACTAACTGCATTTGCACTGATAGTTAATACTGGTGCAACTGGTGTATTAGTTGTCGGCTGAGTTACAGCCACGCTCTGTGCAAACACAGGAAACGCTGTTAGAAGCATGATTGTTATAATTGTTTTTTTCATTTTACTTCACTCCGAACCTTTTAGGTTATTGTTATTATTTTGCTGAACGGATTGGATTTCCTGATCCGTCTGTGGCATTTGTTTCAACTGTGTCTCTTCCCACAGTTTTTGTGTCGCTGGACTGTTTCTGTGGTGCGGCAGGTGTTTTGGCTGCTCCTTCAGATGGGGTCTCCTTTTGAACCAACTCATTAGGTTTCTCCTTATATTTCCAAAGTCCTTGGCGCTCGCCTTTGTTAATCAATTCAACAACCGCAGTCTCAATGGCGCTACGCAATGCATAGTTACCTGGCTCATTGAAAGTTTGGCTACTGTCAAATTCGAATGCTCTAGTCTGTTGATTAAAGAATTTTAAAGCTGTTACGCCATCGCTTGTACTCAAGAGATTCTTTTCAACTGTTACAGTAGTAAGAACTTCTCCTGTAGTAACACTAACAAGACGTAGACTTATGACTACTAAGTCTTGTGTGTATTGGGTGTAAGGACCGATGCCTAACCATCTAGCTCCTGTACCTCCTGTAAGGGTATTACTGTTATAGTCAACAATAGCTCCTTCCAGTATGACTCCAGCCAAGGTTAGTGGAGGTAACATCTTGGCCTTCTCTCCGTCATAAATCTCGCGTGTCTGCTTGATCATCTGACGCTCTTTCAGTAAGTTGTCGAGACCTACTCGTTCAACCACAGTGAACCACTGTCGGTTGCCAACTTCCTGTAAACTCTTGATTAGATAACTTTCAGCACCTTGTGTAACGGCTGTTGAGAACAAGCTCAGTGTGTTACTAGGTTTACGTTGTCCAGTTTTATCTGTAAATCCGTAAACTGCTATTGTAACTGGAGGGCTTGCTGGTGCAGGAACATTTGCAAAACTCTTGTTAATTGTTTCGCTAACTTTGGCTTCTTCTTTGATAGCAACATTACCAAGAGGACGAATTGTTGAACAGCCTGCAAGAGCTACCAATGCCAAACTAATTATAGATAATTTAAACATATTCATCATTCATCCTTAGAAACTAAAACTAGCAATAGGAACAACAACCGTAGTTACAGTTCCTTTTCCATCTACAACTGTCAGTGTAACTTTATCATTGGCTTTAACCCAAGTAACAGTATTTCCGTCTAAGTTGAAATTTCCTGTAGTTGGATTTGTACAGCCTGGAATTGCAGATCCATCTGCCGCTTGGCATCTGTTCTGGAATAAGTTATTGCTTAACTGTGTGGCAAGTTGAGCATATACCTGGCTTTGGAATAGATTCATAAATCTATTCAAAGGTGTGTTTAGCAGATCTGCTTCTGCTTTGGCAATTTCTGCTTTTTTATTTGCTTCGATAGCATCTCTACGACTCTTTTCAATAGAATCGATAGTTAATGCATGACTGCTCCAACCCTGTCCACTAAAGGCTGGATTCTTGAACTGATGTACTAGTTCTGCACTTGCATGTGAAGCTACTAGAGTCAAGATGACTCCTAGCATTACGTTGGTTCTCTTCATAGTCGCTCCTAGAGTTACCTTACGTAATTATTTAACGTAAGCTAGGAATTATTATAGTAGCAGATATGCGACCATGGATATATAAGTCAGTTGGTGTGCTAGTTGATCCATCCCAAACTGATTCCAAAACAAAGGTTTTGTATTGTCTTTGCAACCATATCTAACTTTAACGTAATCAATTATATAATGAATTACACCTTCAATTAGAGAAATGATTAAAATTCCAAAGACACTTATATGGTGGAAGAAGCTAAAAAGTAGTAAGACTACTAAAGTTCCCCACACGTGATCCATAGAATGGCTGATGCCGATAGGATTCAACCACACGCCCTTTTTAACAGTCTGCATGTAGGTTTGAATTACAAAGTCGGCATACCAATGCTTTATCTGTAGTAAAACTAAAAGTGCTAGTATTTCCATGTGTTTTTATTTATACATGGAAATTAGGAGTTTAAAGAAAAAGTTAGGCTTTTTTTGCCAAATATGCAGGTGTTGCACTCTGCTGATCGTCGTTGAAGTTGAATCCACCTGTGATAGTGATTTCTTTGTTCAATTTACTGACCAAATCCTTGCCGTCTTTGGCAATGGTATAATCTAGCGTAGTTGTGTTTAAAAACAATATGGATTCTACGCCGTCTGCTCTGTTGTAGCTTTCGTAGGCTAAACGAGTATAAGCTGCCATCATATCTAGCACATCAATAGTACCGTCTTCATAGATCGAGCCTGAAATTAATTTTTCAGGACTTACTCCCATGATTCTCTTACCTACTGAATTTGTTGTGCTTTTTTGTATGTCATCAAGGTTAGTGATCAAAGCCGCAAACGTATTATAGAATAAATCATATGTTAGTTCGTATGTGCTGTAAACTAAGATTTCTTCATTTAATTTCGATAGACCGCGATAGTTAAAGTTGTATGCGGCTGCTTCTTTTTTCTTACCAGTAGACTTTATGATGTTAAATGTATTTGCTGTAAAGTTACTAGGCTTAACAAGTGTCTCTAATCCTTTAGAATTAGTTCTACTCCAAGTGGTATCTTTAGGTGCACCTTTCTTAACAATCTTCTCGATACCTGCTTTCCAAATAGGCCATGCAGACGGTCCTTTGAGGATTTTCTTACTGTTAAGTCTGCCACCGGAAGTTGATCCTGCTTTAACTTCAAACATGGTATCCCCGACAACTAAGTCGCCTTTTTCTTTGGCTTTTTCAGTTGGGCTACCCATCATAGATAGGGCCATTTCGCCAGGGCCAATTGCGCCTGATGTTTTTCCCGGACTCCACGAGAATACTTTTTGGGCCGCAAAAAGTTCAATCATAGGTTGATATTCGTTCTTAACGTGGTCTCTGACATTGCCTCGAGATACCGATGTTAAGGACAACATATCTAATACATCGCCTGTTACACATGCTTCTAAGAATTTCTGAATAGATAATTTGTCTACTTCTTGATTCTGTTTACCAATGTCTAGTACCATTCCGAACAGAGCTTGTCTAAACGTTGTAGTAAACTGTCTTGCATTGTCAATGGCCTTCTTTGACTTAGCAGGCAGAGCGCCGTACTCTTCTGGTGTTACTTCTACGTAACCCTGTACTTTGTTACCTAACACAACTAATAGGTCATTAACGTTATTAATGAAATCTTCAGCTGCCTTAAGTTTTTGATTTGATATCTTTAGCTCGTCTACAACGTTGGTGTATTTTTCTAATAGCTTTAAGTTAGAGTCTAGACTTTTCTTAATTGTAGCTAATAACTGTGCCTTAACTTTTTCAGGCATTGTCATGGCTTCAATTTCTGCAATCTGCTGTTTTAATTCTTCGCAGGATGCTACCAATGCATCGTATTCAATGTCACCTGCAGGAGCATCTTCCTTTACTGGTTGTTCTTCAGTAGGAACTAGTTCAGCTGGTGCAGGAGCTTGTGGAACAGGAGCAGGTGGTTGTTGAACTTGCTGTTGAGGTGCAGGTTCTTGTGCTGGCTCTTCTTGTTCTTCGGGAGGATTTACTGATGCTTGCCCTGAACTTAATAACTTTTGAATAGTATCAGCAACTTTATCTCTAACTGCTAACAAGTTTGTTGCAATTTTAGATTTCACACTTTGCGCTTCTGGAGGCAACTGTGCAGATACTGCAATAATACTGTCTAATTCGTTGATAGAACGCGAAGCTGTTAAATCGGTGATTCCAGCAGTATTGCTTTCGATAAGTATAATGTTTTTAAATTCAGTAAATCTCATAGTAGAGTATTTATCGGATTTCAGGAAACAAACATTCCTGAATGAATACCTGCACATCCTCTTCGTTTAGGCCTAAACTTGCCATAACTTTAGGTGTATGGGGGTTTAGTTTTTGATTTTGAGCATAGTAATTCTGAGCATCTTTAGTATTTGTAGCTTTATTGTTAGATTCGCCTACAACTTTTAGATATACATCGGTAGTATTTTTTACAAGATTAATGATTTGATCAAGTTCGTCTTCGTCTTGTACGTTTCCTGCGGCAATCATGCTACCAGTAAAAATACGCTCTGCCCATTCTGGAAGTTTACGGGTTTTATTCCATTGAAGCTTTAATGCTTCTTCTGCAAACCACTCGATTAACGGATGATCACTATCCCCGGCAGGGCTAAAATCATGGAAGCAGCCTGTGATCTTGTTCTTACCAGCAATAACGTCAAATCCATAAATTGGAGCAGGGTTGTGTAAGTGCGGGAAGATGCAACAGTGCATCATCCATAGCCCTTTGCTCTCTCGAGCATCCACCACATCAACGTGAGCACGACGATATCTATCACTAGTCCAGACACGATTAACCCAGCCTGGCTGGTTAAACCGGTCCATTCCAGGCTCAAATATTTCACTACCAGTTCTGTCAAATGATTGTTCCAATAGTCGCTGGACATCAATTAGTGTATCCCATACTTTACTTTCCATTGTACAAATCTCGCATCATCTTAATAGCATATTCGAATGCTACACGAGCTTCGTCGCCTAGATCATCTGTAAGTTCTGCTCTAATGGCTGTCTTCATTGCATCGGCATTTTCAAACTCATAGAATTTGCCTTGGGAGATATGCGCTACCTGTTTCTTAATGATTTGGCCACCGAATAGGTCGCCCATATGGCGGCAATATAAATGCGCCTTAATAAGATGTTTACGTTCTGCATCATTGCCTAATTTGTGTAAGTATGCTTGATACTCTAATGTTGCTGGAGTTAGATAGCAATATGTACTATCATCTAGTTCTGTAAAATCAGCATAGATACTTTTTAATCTAGGAAGATCGGGCATGGTATCTAAGAATCCCTGTCGCTTGCAATACCATTCGATAGGATCGTAAATTGCTAAAAGATTGTAAAGATAATTTTTATAGTCTTGTTTTTCAATTTTGCCGCTAAGTAGCATCTTAGCAAATACTGTTGTTTCTGCCTCGTGGTGTAGGTCTTTGGTAATTTCTCGTAGACTCATTCTTCTTCCATTTTAATTTGTAAAGGAAACCCGTTTGATCTAGCAAGGTTAGTAGCTTCCACTGCTTTTATTTCTGCAATTTCAAAACTGTACACGCCAGCGACTCCGCTTCCTTCGTTATGGATTTGTAGTGTAATTTCTTTGGCTGTCTCTTGCGTATGCTTAAAGATCTCTGTCAAAGCAGAGATTACAAAATCTATCGGTGTATGGTCATCATTTAAAAAAACAACTTTCCATCGTTTAGGTTCTTCGGTTTTTTGTGTGATTTTTTCGTCTAACTTTACATCTGCATCGATAGTCATCTTTTTTTCCTTTTGAAGAGGGGAAGTTTCCTTCCCCTTATTATATTACTTAACCTCTACGATGTCAATTAATCTAGGCTTTTTATCTTCTGGAAGTTCTCTTACAATAGAGATTGTAAGAATCCCGTCCTGGATTTCAGCACCCTTAACGATCATGTGCTCGGCAAGAGTAAATTGACGTACGAAATCACGGCTGCTCAATCCTTTGTGTAGGTACTGACGTGCTGTGGATTCGTTAGGTGTAGCACTCTCTCCTTTGATAGTTAACTGGTCGTTGTCAACCTCAACAGAAATCTCACCTTTCTTGAAGCCGGCAACTGCTACTTCAACAGAATAGTGGTCATCATCTGTTTTAACTACGTTGTATGGGGGATAGTTTGTGTTAAGTTGATTAGCGAATCTGCTATCGAATGTGTCAAACAAGCGATCAAATCCAACTAGTGCTCTGTTTAGAGCTTGAGTGTCAAATCGTGTTAATGCGTTCATAGTTTTCTCCTTTATTAAGCAAGAACGTTTTTGGGCAACTCGCCCATTTTGTAAGACCCGTTTGGCATCCTACAAAATTATTTATGTCAGATATTATCTAGATTAGGAATATTTGACCATTTTTTTAGTTTTTCAATTTTAGCTCGTTTAGCCTTATGAAGATTTCCCCAGCTAACAATATCATTGATTAAAAGAATATCTACCATGGCTAGCATATCGCCAACTTCTTCTTCTAAGTGTTCTCGGTTAGTATACTCTGTACCTGGCTTGGCGTTATCAATTCCGAATCTGCGGATTTTGCTGACTGCTTGAATAACCTCAGAACATTCTTCTTGGAGAATGTCCATAACTTCGTTATTTTCTGGGTTCATGTTTATCTCTGATTAGCTAGTGGTCTAAAAAGTTCACCGTCTATACTGCTGGCTGTTCTTAGTTTTTTATAAACGTTTTGAACACCCACTGCTTGGTTCCAAGCGTCTTCTAAGGCATGGTGTTTTAACACAGGTGGTCTATTTGGATTGATACCAATGTCAAATAGTGTCCTAGTATCACGAACAGTCCAAAATTGCCAAGGAATAGCCTTACCAATTTTTCTAAAAATGTGTTCGCATATAATGACGTCAAAAGAAGCACCGTGACTCCAAACACGTTTTGAACCCCAACAGAATTTATACAGTTGATTCATTGCATCTGTAATTGGGATTCTGTTGTCTGGGCTAAACGCTTCGTCTTGCGCTTCTTTGCTTTGGTTGCCCCACCATTCTACTGTGCTGTTATCTACCCTAAGTCCTAGGGCATCGCAACTATCGACATCCACTTTGACGTAGAATTTTTCCATAGTAGGGTCTGCTAATTCATCGCCGAAAGGATCAAACTTAACGGCGCCTATTGTGAGTATCGTTGCATCCGGAGTGGTTGCAAGAGTCTCTAAATCTATCATAATGTCTGTATTCATAATAACATTATAACAGATTTATTAATACAAATCAATAGAGTTTTTTAGGTAATTGCTCTTTTTGTAACTTTTTGAGATATCTAGCTTTGCCTGCTGATTTTTTACGTTTGCGCTCAGTAGTTGGCTTTTCATAAAACTCTTTCTTTTGGAGTGTTTTTAATGTTCCGGCGTCTTCAATTTTATTTTTAAAACGTCTTAGAGCTCGGCCAATATCCTCGCCTTCTTTTACGTAAACTACGGTTCCTCGACTATTATTGTTTGTCATGTTCTTGATCATCTTCCTCGTCTGTATCTTCATCGGTATCGTTTAATACTTCAGCGATCCAATCTAAGTTATATATCCTATTTCTACTTATTAATCCCCACGGTGTGATTTCATCGTTGGTCAAATAGTAAGTGTTTGGCTGTGCCAATAGAAAGCTAACAAATTGTTTGGTAACTGGATCGCAATTATCTATGTCGATAATAATAAAGTCAGCTTGTTGACTTACACTAAGCATCCATTCTATATCAGCTTCTTCTGCATCATAAATGTAGACATTTAGATCATCTATACTTTTGCTCAGTATAGTTTGAAACTGCATTTTTACCTTTGTGCTAGGTTTAATTAGAAGGTATCCTGGATTCAGGTTAAACAGTTTGTCGGGTGGTGTGATTAGATTAATTTTTCCCAGATTCATGCTATCTTTCATATAATTTAATTAGCTGTCTCTGTGTCTGATTCTGTTCCAAATAGAGCTTGTATTTTGCTCACTATTTTGTACGTAGCCTATTCCTTGGTCTTCTTCACTTGATGATTGTCTTCCTTCACCATGTAGTTTTTTTTTGAAGCATCCAGTTGTTCTTGTGTTATATTATCAATACTAACTTCAAAATTAGTTGACATAGGATTTCTACGTACTACATCCGATAACTTTAACTTATTTGGTTCTTGAGCTATCTGCTGATCGAATTCTTCAACCTTTTCCCAAGGAAGCTGATCAATCAATCCAAGTTCGTATAAACGTTCTTGATGCTTTATAGTGTCGGCAGGATGATCCGCCTTCCAGTTTTGTTTTGCAGATTTTAGACCGTCGTCTAAAATTTCTTCAGGAGTTGGTGTTTCTTCAACTACAGGCTCTACAACTGTTTCTGCAACTGGTTCTTCTGGTTTATAAACCATAGGAGGGTGAGGTTCCCATCCTTCTGGGTATTTAAATCCCTGTCTTAGATACGGATGCGTGTCAGGATGGTGTTCTGCTATAAACGGTTCCTGTCTAACTTCTTCTACCACTTCTTCTTTTAATTCTTCAGCTGTTGGTTTTTCTCCGACATCTGCTACCCAAGAATCATGAGGTACTGTGTCGTGCAGTAGATAATCTTCTTCTTCCTGTTTGCGGAACCACATAAAACTATACTGGCTAGACAATAACAAGATGACTGCTAGAGGATCAAACACGCTAACAATAATAATGATAACCCATGTGACTGCTTTTTCTAAAATATTAGCATCTGGATTGTCACCGTAAATGAATGCCGCAATATATTTTATCGGTCCAACTTCTGCTTCTACTTTTCGTATCTCTGCACGGATAGGTGCGGCTTCGTCATTAAGAGCAACAATAAGTTTCTGATTGGCTTCGATATTTTTAGCCAATGCAGTTCGATCCTTTTGCTGGCTTCTTCGGATATTGTTGGCGTTGTTTGCACCACGTTCATCCTTACTACGTGCCATAACCTGGTCAACCGCCTCATCCATTTGTTTGAGTTGTTTACGGTCGGCTTCAATATTTTCCTTGGCTGTTTGGATCTTTTGATCATATATTGCCAGCTTGCTTTGAACTTCACCGCTTACTAAAGTTTGGTCGCTGTGTGCTTTACTCAGGTATCCAAAAATACCCATACTGGTGACAACCATGAGTACGGCGATTGCGGCTAACAAATAACCTTTGATAAAAGTAGGTGCTCGTTCCCAGTTAAGTTTAAGCCAGACGGTTGCAATTAATTTGCTGACTTCAAGTGTAACACCCATAACTATGATGGGAATAGGAGAGGCGGCAAAAATGCTAACCAAACCAGCAACACTGTACCATACAGCAACGGCACTAATAGAAAGCCCGCTTAGTAAAGTAAGCCAGGCTATAAATTTATCAGCTAAAGTTATTTTCATAGATTAGTATTTATCGATAAAATTCCAGGTCCTTGTGTGTGCAGGTTGGTATGCAGTGTCCTCAAACGTGCGCTGATATTGACCGTATTGTACCCAGCTATAAATTCTACGGTATACCAGACCACTGGCTGACCAGGAATATGCGATTTTAACCACTCCTCTACTTCCATTCTTATCATTAAACCATTCTACAACTTCTCCGTTGTCCAAATTGTCTAATGCATGGTAAACTGCACGGGCATGAATTTCTCTGTCTTCTTTGTTTAGTTTACTACTAAAATGTACTGTGATGTTATAGATTAGGGCAGATGCACTTTCTCCCCTAATCCAATTGTTGTATAAAGGTTGCCCCCAGCTCTGTGCATTGGCATTACTGCAAGCTAGGATGAGGCATAATTTCCCAAGTACCATCAAATTTTTTGCAAGCATACGCTCTCCGTTCAACTACCTGGTTTCTCAAATTCATGTGATATTTGTATTCTCCGCAATCAGGAGCAATACCCATTCTTACATGAGTCATTCGTTTTACTTGATCGTCCGTACATTCTACTACTGTCTTACTGTTAACAGTGTCCCCATTTTCTTTGGTAATGGTTTGACTAGTATGACAGTACGGACTTGCCGGTCTAGGAGGAGTAGAAGAACAGCCCGATAGTGCAACCAAAAGAAATAATATTACTACGATTGCCCATAGACTGTTCTTTAATCTGTACAGATCCATTATTGTGCCTTAGCAGATTTTTCTGCCTTTGCCTGTGCGATCAGTTCATCAAACTTTGCCTTTGGCATTTCTAATCGAACAAAGGTGTAGTGACGACCACTCATTGTAAAGTGAGCAGATTCTGTACGAAGATGTTCTCGAATAGTTGTGTCTTTTACAACATAAGAAATAACAGTTCGAGTTGTTTTTCTATCGTTGTTAAATTCGATTTTAGTTTCAGAATTAACTTCGCTGTTGATACGTTTGGCAAAGTTATTCATAGCGATTGCATACATCTGTTCTTCTGCGGCCTGTGCATGAACACTTTCGCCACCACCACAAGCATAAGCAAACTCTTTCTTCCACCAGAACCATCCTTTGACGCCGCTTTGTTGGCATTCAGCATACCAGTCGGGCATTGCATAGTTTTTTCGTTCTTCAACTGTTTTCATTCCTGAACATGCAGTTAAAAATGATACCAAAGAGATAAGAATAAGTTTTTTCATTTTGCCATTTCCTGTGAGTGTGTTTTAACTTGGTCAACTCCGCGATCGAGCATTTTGGCTACGCCAGAAAACCCTACCGTAGATACTACTACGCCTAATACAAAGCCTATCAAAATTCTAATCATGTGTGCCTCTGTGTGTGTTGGTTAATAAAAAGCCTCTACAGTTTAAATTATACTGTAGAGGCTGTCAAAAGTCAACGGTTTTGGTTATTTAAAAATAATCAAAGCCATTAATATTGCTTGAACGAAAAATCCAAATCCGATTGTAATGATATTGAGTAAATCTCTAGCAATTACACTTCGAATAAAGAACATGAACAGACCAAGCCACATCAAGACAATAATGTCTACTGGCGGCAATTTTTCTGTTAACCCTGTTAATACCGCAACAAGGGTAGGAATGGTTGCAAGATGGACTAATATCACGCCCAACCATCCAAGTGTTTCAGCACTTAGGTGTCCAATATTTTCTGTAATTGTTTCTTTCATTTTTCGAAAATTTACCAAACTTCTGAGATCAACTTGCATACGAATCCTTTATTTGTAAAAAATATGTCCACCGATAACAGCTACCCGTTCTTTGTTCCATTTTGGATTAATATGCTTTGCATGGAAATACAAAGCATCTTTTAGACTAGGCAGTCTAAAACCCTCTAATAGAACTTGACGTGCAACCATTTCTGCTTCTTTGTATACTGCCACGTTTCTAGGACGTACTCCACTAGGAGTTTCGCAGTACCAACTAAATTGACAGACAACTTTATCGTAAACTACATTTTTTTGATAAATGACTCTGCAGATGTCATTTGGAAATTGCCCACTGTTTGCTCTGTTGATTGTAACCTGAGCCACAGCAACCTTGCCTTCAAAAGGCTCTCCGCCTGCTTCGTAATAGATATTACGAGCTAGGCACTCTAATTGTTTATTGCGGACTTCGGCAGTTACATTTGATGTTGCCATCACTAACTGTTTATCCGGGTCCAATCTATACTTAACGGCTTTGTAACCGATAGAACCTACTACTGCTAGGCCTAACAGTACGAAAACCAATTTTATTAAAAAGCGTATCATTTTCTCTCCTTTACGCAGGATACCCAAATTTTGGAATGGTTAACTAATTATAAACTATCAACAACTAGTTATCTACGCATTTTTGCAATATCCTGTGCTTCTTCATCGCTGAAGATGGGCACACTATTACTCTTGTGCATAGTACCAATCCCCTTCATTTTTGTTCCGGTGTAGACTTTTGGTGCTGCCTTTGTTGCCGGACCCATATCCAATCCTCCGTTGAGGCTAGGGATTTTGGGATCATTCGCGCCCCTATACACTGGTCTGGTTGGTTGCCAAACTTCAGCTGACATAGCCTTGCGGCGCTTTTTTTCTTCTGCTTCTACACCCCATTTTTTCTGTAACTCTTTCCAACTTTCGTCTAAGTCGCGAGATTTCTTGGCATGTTCCGCAGAACGAAACTTTTGCTTACCCTTTTTCTTACCGGTGGTACTTAACCACGGTCCTTCTAAGTGCATACTCATATGTTTTCATCAAAAGTTAAACACATAAGCTATATTATATAGCAGATATAACTATTTGTCAATTGATTAGAGGGTATTATTGACCAATTCGAGCATTTCTTCCCAATCTAAGTGTCCTAGACGGTCTCCTAGCTCCATGACCAAATCTTCAGTATTTTCGAAATCTTCTACGCCTAATAACTCGTAGATCTCTCGTCTGCTGACTTCTTCATTCCTCATATGCGATACCCAGATTACAGTGACGAACGCTAAACTAAAGACTTTTTCATCATCCCATATTCCGTTGTTTTCACACCACTCGACTGTCCTATTCAAATAGTAGTCGATATCTTCAATTCTGTTTTCCAACTGTGATATCCAAAATTTTGTATCGTCTCTAGACCAGTACTTTGTCATACTCTAAAACTTTCTCCGCAACCGCATCGATCTTTTTCATTTGGATTACGAAATTCAAAACCTTCATTGAGTCCATTTCTAACCCAATCCATTTCTAATCCTGTGATGTAGGCCATGCTTTTGCCATCTACATAAACATGTACACCATTGGATTCAAATATGTGATCTCCTTCAAAGATTTTGTCCACATACTCAAGAACATAGGCAAGTCCTGAACATCCAGTAGTTTTAACTCCTATCCGAATACCTAAGCCCTTGCCTCTGTGTCCTAGTTGTTGCTTGATCTTTTTTGCCGCTATCTCAGTTAAGGATATCATGCTTTTTCTTATAGTCTTCTACAGCAGCCTTAATAGCATCCTCAGCTAAAATACTACAGTGTATTTTAACTGGAGGTAATGCAAGTTCTTCGGCTATTTGTGTATTCTTGATAGTTGTAGCTTCGTCAAGACTTTTACCTTTAACCCATTCTGTAACTAATGAACTGCTAGCGATGGCTGAGCCGCATCCATAAGTTTTAAATCTTGCATCTGTGATGATTCCGTCTTCAACTTTAATCTGAAGTTTCATTACATCACCGCAAGCAGGTGCGCCTACCATGCCAGTGCCTACAGAGTCATCGCCCTTGTCAAAACTACCTACATTACGAGGGTTCTCATAATGGTCGATAACTTGATTCGAATATGCCATACCAAACTCCTTGTTTGGTATTTATTATTTGCCTGATGCTTCTTTACGTGCGTTCTTAACTGCGGTAACGTCGTTACGTGTTTCTTTGCAAAGTTTAGCCAATTCTTGTAAGTGCTTGCGTACACGAGTACCTGCGGCACCGACTTCCTTGTCGTAAAACTTTTCAAAGTCGCCTTCCATGGCTTCTACGATTTTTGTGAATTCTTGAAATTTATTTGCTGACATAATTGTCTCCTTTAATAATGTTTACTAATAATTTAGCCGTTGACGGCGCTAACGTCCAGCCTAAGTGGCCGTGCCCTGTATGATAATATACTCGGGAATTCTTTTTACTCTGCTTTACAATGGGCATCATATTTGGGGTCATAGGACGTAAACAAGCCCATTGGGAGTAGTCATGTGTATTAATTTTAGGAAAATTTGTATGTACCCAATCTAATAATGGCTGAATACGATCTCGTCTAATATCGTAGTTTTCTCCCGCCAGTTCTGCGGTGCCAGCTATACGGAATCTACGACCCAATGATGAAGTTACAATTTTGGCTTGATCATCTAGTAATGATACTTTTGGTAACAATTCAGGATCTACATTGTTAATAGTAATGCTGTATCCTTTAACTGGATAAATGTCAAGAGTATCACCTACGGTTTTTGCAAGTTTAACACTACCTACTCCGTTAGCAATTACTATGACATCATGGAAATCGATATCTTTGATGTCTTCTATCGGATAATTGTAAAAGAACTCTACACCGTATTTGTCCTTTAGCACACGTTCCATTTCATAACAGAACTTGTGAATGTCTCCGGTAAAGTCATCTTTGGTCCAAGCTCCTCCTACAACTCCTTTAATGTCACCCAACGCAGGATCTAAACTAGTTGTTTGCAAGGGCCCTAATATATCCCATTCGCAGCCTGCATGGTGATATAACTCTCCAGCTTTTTTAGCATTTTCAAAATACTCAGGATCTTTGTAAAAATGCAGGATACCACTTTTACTATGATCGAAGTAGATTCCTTCTTCTTGACGAATTTCTTCGTAAAGTCTTCTTGCTTCTAATCCTAGTTCAATAGTAGCTACAGTATTTTTATAATATTCTTGATTAAAAGTGTGCCATAAAAACTTAGCCATCCAGCGCCACTGTGCCCAGTCAAGTCTAGGCCGGATCAATAGAGGAGCATCTTTAGTAAACATCCACTTGATGCCTTTTTTGACATTACTCCAAGTAGTCCAAACTTCACTGTTGCTAACAGACACTTGTCCGCCGTTAGCAAAGCTAGTACGCATTGCAGGATAGCGTTCCTGTTCGTATACCGTTACACTGTAACCTGCTTGGGCGAGATAGTAAGCGGCAGTTATGCCTGCGATTCCAGAGCCGACAACTGCTACTTTCATATTTCTCCTAGCTGTTCAACAAGCCAAGGTTTGCAGTCTTTCCATGTTCTATAGATATGAGCACGACCTCCTGCACTTTCCCATTCTTGGCAGTTACTAGTCCTATCGTCGATTAAGATATCGCCGGCTTGCTTACAGTGTCTCCATTTATCATGACTGTAGGGACCAAATGTTACAGGTATTCCTGGAAAATGATCATTAGCCCACCAAACCTTGTCCTGCGCGGCCAAAGGCATACTATAGTCATGAGGTAATGCTGTTAAGAATCTCAGTTCAGTGCCCGGATGTGAGGCAACATATTCTTTACACCAATCGACTAATTCGTGTGCGCCTTCCTTAAGGGGCAGATGTCTATAAAAATGTCTGTCATCTTTAAGACGTTGCCAATCCTTGTCCGGAATTCGCTGTCCGTAATTCCAATTTCTTTTAACAATGCTTCGTGCGTATTGCATCCAATCTGCAACTACGTCATCCATATCTAGGTAAATGTTCATAAAGACATTTTAATAGGTTTTACAAGATATGTCAACTGTCTGCAAATACATTTGGCGAACCTGCAATGATTGATCCGCTATCAACTGGGTCGCCAATTCTTGCAATTGGTTTATTGTTTACAAATACAGTACCAGAACCAGCGGAGATAGAAACTGCATGTTGTGCAGAACATCCTCTACCTCCGTATCTGTGGGTTACTGTTGGATCGCCTTGTCTTTCAATGCCGATACCGTTGGCAAAAACATCGCCAGATGGTGCGGTCAATGTTGTTGTACCGTCACAACCATGACCTGTTGATATTGTATCTCCGCTTCTGGCAACTGCTGGCATGATTTTATCCTTTTACAATACTGCCTGCACTAACAGGCTGGATACCAGTCGTTTGAAAAACGTACTGATCTGCAATTTCTTTAAATGGTTCTGCTGTTAAAATAATAGTTGATTTGTTAAATGAAAGCGACTTGTCCGGGTCTACTGTCATTAACAAAGGAGCCATAGCAGGTCCTTTCTGTGTCATAGCTAACATCACTGGTTTGGCCAATGTAATAGACATCATATCCTCTTCGACTAATTTTCCAAGAACTTCTTCCCCTGAAATTAGTTTAAGTGTTATAACGTCACCGTTGTCAAATTTTGATTTGTTTAATAACATTTTATCCCTGTAAGTGTTGTTTTAATTCTGTGAAGCCACCGATCAGTTCGCCGTCTAAAAATATTTGCGGAACTGTACGTGCTGTCGGAACTGCTTCTAGTAATTCTTCTTTGGTATACCCGTCTCCAATTTTACGTTCTTCGATTTCGATACCTTTGCTCTTTAATAGTGCTTTTGCTTGATCACAGTAAGGACAGTGATACTTACTCCATACGATTGCTTTCATATTATGCTCTTTCAATTTCTACTAATGTTCTGTTGTCGCCTGCTAACTGTTCAATAACCTGTCTTAAGGCGACAATATTTTCGTCTCCCATGATAGCTGTCATTTCAGTTCCATCTGGTAGCAGTGTGCTAATTTTTATTACTAGTACTTCTTCACTTATGTGTGCCATTTTATTTCCTCTTATAGTGCAGGTAATTCATCGTAATCTATAGCGTCACTCATAACGCCAATAACATAGTTAGTCGATTCATTTTCCTGTAGTGCTGTTTGTTTCTTGCTTGTATCGCTATGTTTATTGAACCAAGGAATTGGTGTCGACTTTGGTGCAGGGTTCCAATACTTAATGCCAATATCTTTTAATGCACCGACTGCTGTATAGTCAACAAATTCTTTTAGAATGTTCGCGTTAAGGCCAATGACTGGTCCTTTCTTAAACAAATAATCTGCCCAGGCTTTTTCTTCTGCGATAACATCACGATAAATTTGCAAGACTTCTTCCTGGCACTCTTGTGCCACTCGAGCAAAGCGAGGATCTTCCTTAACAACCTGATTAATCAACCAAGCAGTCCAACCCTTATGTAATAATTCGTCTTGTAGGATTAGGCTGATAATGTTACCATTGCCAATAAAGATTTTATTCTCAACCATTGCTAAACTTGTAGCAAATGATACCATAAAGCGGAATGCTTCTAAGGCATAACTTGCGTGTAGTGCTAGATAGATTGCTTTGATATGCTCTTGTTCTACATAGTCGCTAACTAAATTCACTGCTTGTTTGCAATTGATGACATGCAGATCTTCGTAATATTTGCCTACACTACTTGCCATCTCGACAATCTCTGCTGTATCGTGAATAGTGTTAAACACTTCCTTAGGAACGTTATAGATGTTACGAATGATATGACTGTAACTGCGACTGTGGATGTTAGTTTCAAAGAATGTCCAGTTATAGACTAAACTTTCTAATTCAGGTAAACTTACGACCGGAGTAAAGATTTGACTTGGGCCGCGACCTTGCAGACTGTCAAGAGCAGTTTGGCGAAGCAGGTTACTAGTGAAGATATGTTTAACTGCATCTGATGCATCTTTAAAGTCTCCCGCATCTTTAGTTAGACTAATTTCTTCTGGTACCCAGAAGAAGCCACGTGCTGTCTTTTCAAAGTCTGCAATTTTATTATACTTCACTTCTTCGAATCGTTGAATGGTAACTGGACCTGCAGGGTCTAGGAACATCTTACGACTAAGATAATCTGTTTTTGTGTTTAAGTTATATTGTTGTTTTGACATTTTAATAATTTCCTGAAGCAAGTACTATCTTGCAAATGTGTTCCAATCTTTCGATATGTTCGTAGGCACGCCATGGACTTGTGTCAATAGCTACAACACCGTGTCCTTTGATACCCACGATGTCGTAGGCGATATTACCATCTCGATCTAATTGTAAATTCTCATGACAACGATCAGCAAGTTCTTGGCTGATAGGAGGTACATCTGGAACATTTGGCGCTACTCGTGTATAACGGCTAAGTTCTGGAAAATCATTTGTAACAGTATTAAGATCAATTCCGGCATGCATGGCCGCAACACAATAAGTAGGATGAACATGTACTACTACACGAACATCATCTTTATGTTGTCCCATTTCTTTCTGTAGACCGAAGTGTAAGGGAATCTCTCCGCTGGGTTTTAAATTAGCACTGATATCACTATAAGGAAGATCTCTCCAGCTATAATTAAACGCCGCACTACCATATCCGCTATGGATACTTTTGTCGATACTAATTTTCTTAAACTGATCAGGTTGTAGAGTCTGCTTACGCACACCACTAGGTGTAATGTAGAAATGATCACGGTCGTGGTGACGAATACTCACGTTACCGTCACGGCTTGTGATCCAGTTACGCTTGTAAGCGTCTACCATAATGTCACATATCGTTTCTAACATTTATATGATCCCAGTTAATAATTTTCCATTGATTTTCTAAATATTTTTTCTTATCTGCTTGATAGTCTAAAGCCCAGGCATGTTCCCACCAGTCAACTAATAGAACAATGTCTTTTTTAATCTCATGATTCTTGATGGTTTTAATCTTGCCATCTTTGGCCAAGTATACCCATCCACTACCTTGTATACTCATTGCTACTTTAGCAAATTCTTCTTTAAATGTATTGAACGTTTTAAAATTACTTTCAATAAATTCTAATATTTTTCCACTTGGTTTGTTTTGACTGTTGTATTCTTGATACTGCTGAAATAAAATATTGTGCAGGAACACTCCTGCCTCGTTAAAGTTTGCATCACCTTCGCCTTTATTATATCTTTCTGCATAGGCTTTTGCTAACGTTCCATAATGATACTCTATTGTATCTTTAGATATAGCAGGATCTAATTCGTCTTGGCTGTAGGGCAAAGGCTCTATAGATATTTTATGAGCCTTTCCTTCTTGTAAGACATTTCTAATAAAGCTCATGGTCATAGCTTACATGCCTCGCAGTCATCTTCCATTTCAATTTCATGTCCGTTAAATTCAACTTCATGGAACCCGTTTAATTTAGGCTGTTCTTCTTGCATCTTACTGCCTGCCTTGTTAATCAAGCTGTAGTAGAATGTCTTAATGCCCCATAATTGAGCCTGCATTAAATTTTTAGCAATCAATGTTGTAGGAACTTTACGATCTACGAAGTGTGCAGGATTGTAGAATGTGTTTGTACTAATACTCTGATCGACGTATGCTTGTAATACTGCACTGGTCTTTAGATAAGGTAAGCAATCCTTTTGCTCCCACATCATTTGATACTTGTTCTTTAACTTATGGTAGTCTGGTACAACTTGTGTGAAAGATCCTGCTTTACTTTCTTTAGTACTGATCAAGCTCATTGGCATTTCAATGCCATTAGTACTGTTAATTACAACACTGCTAGATTCAACAGGTGCGATTGCCATTTGTGTAGCATTACGAACACCGTACTGTTTCATATTAGCACGTAATGTTTCCCAGTCTAGTTCAGGCGTAAAGTCTGCTAATTCATTAACACCTTCTGCACGTAGTTCCCAAGGAAATACGCCTTGGCCGTAACGGGTCTTGTCGCTATGCAGACACGCACCACGTTCCTTGGCAAGTTCTACGCTTGCTTCTGTTAGGTAGTACGCTTGATGTTCCATCCAGCTCTTAACTTCTTGTAGTGCATCTTTATTGCCATATAGGTGACCGCGCTTGGCATGCCAATAGGCTAGGTTAGTAACACCAATGCCTAATGGGCGAATTTCATCGTTGCTTAGTTTACTTTGAATGCTCAAGAAATCTTGATAGTCCAAAATATTATTAAGACTGCGGTTAAGAATACGACAAGCCCTACGCATATCTTCAGGGTTTCGGAAAGCACCCCAGTTGATCGATCCAAGAGTACACAAAGCGATGCGGCCAGCATCATCATCGAGACGCTTAAAGGGCCTAGTAGGTAAAAGTATTTCACAGCATAAATTTGACTGATAGATAGTATGCCACTCGGGATCAAATGGTCCTTGGTTCATAACGTTATCGATGAACACTAGATAGATACGACCTGTGTCAGTACGCTCCTTTAGTATACCACTCTTAAATACTTCCTCGGCACTCATGGTCTTCTTACGTAGACCAGACTGTCTTTCATACTTTACATATAATTCTTCGAATAAGGCAGTATTTTTATAGAAGGCTTCATAAAGGTCAGGTACCTCATTGGGATCAAAGAATGTTATGTTTTCTTTGTTCTTGAATCTTCTCCAGAAGAAACTACTAAGCACAACCCCATAATCCATATGACGGACTCGGGTTTCTTCTGTGCCTTGATTGTTCTTAAGGACAATAAGGTCATCAAACTGATGATGCCAAATAGGATAAAAAACAGTAGCACTTGCATTACGAATACCTCCTTGTGAGCATGAGCGTAGATCACCAAACCATTTCTTCAAGAAAGGTATCATACCTGTGTGCATAATCTCACCACCTCTGATGGGACTACCCAGTGGGCGTAAGCGCCCAATCTCTAAACCAATGCCAGCACGTTTGCTAGCATACTTGGCCATCATTTCCCCAGAGGCAAAGATGGAGTCAAGATCATCATCACTGCGGATAAGCACACAGCTAGAAAACTGTTTGGTAGGAGTACCAAGACCAGCAAGCACAGGAGTAGCCAAAGTGAATAACCCATCAGACGCGGCATTGTAATATTCCTTAATGTATTTCATTCGAGCACTGTTAGGCTCTTCTTTATGCATGACTGTAGCGGCGGCAATCATATAACGAACTTGCGGTGTTTCAAATACTTCTTTAGTAGCACGGTTACGTACTAGATATTTTTCAATAAGCTGTTCAATAGCGGCATAACTATATTCTTCATCTTTTGAATGATCGATCATTTCGTTCATTCTATTCCAGTCTTCTTCTGTGTACCACTCGAGAAGTTCTGGTGTGTATAATCCAACTGCTATATTCTTTTTTACTATTTCGTAAAGATGAGGAACTTCGTAGCTTCCGTAAACATCTTTTCTTAACATGCTTAATCGTTGTTTGCCTGCTACATATTGATAATTGGTGTGTCCGGTATCAGGGTTAGATTCAACGTCGATTAGGTCAACTATCGCTCTTAATGTAACTTCATCAATTTCTTGAGTTGTAATGCCATCATAAAAATGCGGTTGGCTTTTGATTTCTATCATCGATTGACTAACGTCTGCTATACCGCTACACACCTTTGCAATTTGCGTTTGCCACTTTTCAATATGAAGTGGTTCTTTTTTGCCGGAGCGTTTGATGACGGTGATATTTGACATAGTGATCTCTATTATTATTTTGCGGAATCGTATTTAGTGAAGCTTCCTCATTGCGTAAATCTTTTGCATTTGCAATGACTTAGGCAACGAAGATATATCTGTCCATTCTTCTTCTAAGTAACCATATACTTTATCTCCGAAGAACAACAAATAATACACTGTTTTATTGATTTTGTCAAACGCTACATTTATCGTAGGCTCAACATCTTTAAAACGCTCAGTTAATTGAAGTGTGTAACAGACAGATAAGATAATATTGAATTCGCAAAATTCATTTTCATCTATCAACTCCCATGCAGTGGGCCAAGTTGAACTGTCGTATGGATCGGTGTAAAACTTAACTCGAGGTTTAGTGAGAAAATATTTTACAACCGTATTGAGGGGATCTGGATCTGTTTCCAATTGTTGCCTCAAGTTGTACCAAGAGGCAAGTCTAGATTGTGAAAGTCGTTCTGCCGTTAGCATTAGCTCAGGTTAGAATATGTGTATGTCAATGTTGCTGTATCTGATAAGTTATCATTAGTATAATATATTACTAAAGAATCGTCAACAATAGATGCAGTAAATTCGATACTTTCCTCGTCGCCTGATGTACCAGTATACTCATATTCGTCTACTACTTGAACGTTCGATCTATCATAATCGACTGCAACCTGTAGTTGACCTTTTCTCAATTGTTCATATGTTATACTTTGGTATAGATAGTTAACTTCGATAGCGCTGGATCTAGTCAACGGTAATCTAAATGCTTCTACTGGAGTAGACGCTTGTCCAATGTTTAGTTGGTATGTTTCAAAGTTTTGATAAAAGGTTTTCCCTTCTACTTCTGATACATACGCACTTGATAGATCGGTGCTGGCTAAATCGATTGCTCTATCAAAGCTGTCATTCAAAGATACGTTACCAATGCTAGTAAATTTGATTTGACTGTAGAGTCCGTTGGTATTACCACTGTCACCGTTGCTACCATTACCAACACCTTCGAATGTGTTTCCTCTGGAGCGATTTCCATAACCGACTTCTACTAATATACCATGTTGTCTGATAGCGTAGAAAAAAGAATTTTTAATTGTGTTCTTTCTTGGTCCAAACTGTTCGCCTACGCTTGATCCGTTTGCTCCGAGGCCGAATGTAACACCTACTTCTGCATCTTTAAATTCACAACCATCGAACACGTTATTGTATATGTCCTGTTTTGCAAATACACCATAGTAACAGCCGTTAACAGACACATTTGTAAACTTGTTTCGTTCGCAGGTTACAACAGAACTGAAAGCATACATGCCTATTCCAATGCTATCGTCATGCGGAGCAGGTGTTCCTGTGTTTTCTGGATCTATTGCAAATCCTAAATCTAAATTTTCAAACTTAGAATCTCTTACTGCATTTAGCTTTAAAAACTCAACGGCATCTTCGGTAGCAATGATAGTAAAGTTTCTTAGACTACACTGTCTAGGCTGGTTATTGTATGTTGTTGAACTAATTGAACTTCTTACAATAGATCCATCTAATAAAAGACTGCTGTCATTTATAAATTCAAATACTGCGCCTGTGCCTGTAAAATTAAAAATAGTTTTGTCTGCTCCGCTACCTAGTATGCTGACATAGCTTGGCAGATAGATTGTTTCTGAAATCTCGTAAGTTCCAGGACTAAATTCTAAAGTAACTCTGCTGGCTGTTTCACCAAAATTAGCAATGTTGAGGAACAGGTTATCTATTGCATGTTGTAGGTTTTCTGCTTGATCTTGGCCGTTGGCTAGAATACCAAAGCTAAAAGCATTTACACGTTCATCTAATCTTTCCTGAATTGTTCGTCTTACAGGATAGTTTGCATCTAACCCTGTTTGTATAGAACTGTCAGTAGATTTGTATTGATACTGTTCTGCTAGATCAAGAATGCTGTCATTTTCTGTTAAAATCTTTGTGTTTCCAACAGCAGGAGCGCCTTCACTTACAGCACCGTTACCGATATAAAGTTCCTGTGTATCAATAGCCCATGCCATTTCACCGCCGGAAAGCTGAGGTAGTCCTGTGCCTTCATTTTTTCTACCTCTACGAATTTGAATTTTTGAGATCTGTACAACAGCCATAAAAATATCCTCTTATTGGATATTTAGCTGTTTAGACGGTAGTACTCGCTTACCCTATCGCACCAACGATTTGTCCAGTAGTCGAAATCACTGGGTTCTAGAATAAACTGTTGGTATTGTGGTTCTCCCCATTGTCCTGGGGCAATTTCAGGAGGACGTACACACATCATAATAACACCTTTGCGTATGTTAGTTCCGTGTACTTCGTTATGCGCTAGAGCATAGGCTGTTAACTGTAGAAAGTAATCGTCGATCCATTCTAGTTTCTTAGGTTTGTTTGTTTGTTTAAAGTCTAAGATTGCTTCGTCGCCATTATGTATGCCTACACAATCAGTAGTTCCCGCATATAGTTCAGGAAAGTATAAAGGAACTTCACTACCCCATACTTGTTCTATTTTAGGAAACCCTTCAGCTATGACTTTTTTAGCCATGAGCATACTCTGTTGAGCATATGGATTAGTGACAGTTTCTTTTAGTGTCTCGCCCTTGATATAGTCTTCAAGGTACTTGTGCATACGTGTTCCACGCCCAGCGGCTTCGGTGGTAATCTGCTGTGCTTTAGCTTCACCTACTGCCTTCTTCCAATTGGCTAATGCTTCTCTTGCTTCAGCTGGTTTGGTCTTGTCTAGTATTGTAGTAACGCTAGGAACTTTGTGTCCATCGGGCGTGGCGTATAAACGTTTGCCTGTGCTTTCGTCTCTAGTTAAAGGACTGTAATTGAATTTAGAAATTAATAAGGTCATAATACATTATATAGTATTATGACCGTGGTGTCAACCTAAGGCTTTGGCGGCAGCACGTTTAGCCATGGCATCAACTTTGCCAGTTTTTTTGACTTCACCGCCCACAGTTGGTTCTGGTTTATTTTTTGTTTTGAGTGTTACACCGTCAGCATCAAACTTGTCTACTACGTTTTTGATACTAGGGTTAGTATCAAATTCGGTTTTAAACGCATCGTAGTCTACTGCTTGTCCTGTTACGTTCTGTAACATCTTTGAGATTGCCTGCCAGCTAAACTGTGCTGGAGCATTTTTTGAATCGGCTCTACCTTGTAGAGTAGATAAGATGCGGATTAGGTTATCCGCATCTTCCGTTACTTTTTTTTTGAACTGCTTAAAATTGTGCCTAGTCTGCGACTGTATTCAATACTTTCGCGCTTCTCACGACCGGCTGCTTCTGTGCCGCCTGTAGCTGGCTCAGATGCACCAAATTCGTCTCCTGCTGGCTCAGCAGTGGCTTCTGGTTCCATTGCCGCGTCTTGTCCTGGAGCAGGTTCAGGAGCACCTTCAGCGCCCATTGTCGGAGCTTGTTCGCCTGTTAAGATTGCCACGGCCTGTGCTAGTGTTTGTCTATTTCTTTCTAGTACTGTGTATACTTCTTCAAGTGCTGGTTTTACTTTTTCAGCAAACTGTGTGCTGA
>JACCDX011453979.1_pt1 | contig 29472 bp, 25 predicted proteins | sample 7449681 | NCBI WGS metagenome assembly JACCDX01 (sample SAMN15323450, study PRJNA562643) | freshwater metagenome | isolation source: river surface water | place: USA:Blue River Watershed | collected 2017-08-18
GGCCGGCGCCAAAAAGGTGCTGATGTCCGCCCCGTCCAAAGATGACACCCCGATGTTCGTCTACGGCGTCAACCACGCTTCGTATGCCGGTCAGGCCATCATCTCCAATGCCTCTTGCACCACCAACTGCCTGGCTCCCGTCGCCAAAGTGCTGCATGACAAATGGGGCATCAAGCGTGGCCTGATGACCACCGTCCACGCCGCCACCGCCACCCAGAAAACCGTTGACGGCCCGAGCAACAAAGACTGGCGCGGCGGCCGGGGGATTTTGGAAAACATCATCCCCTCGTCCACCGGTGCCGCCAAGGCCGTGGGCGTGGTCATCCCTGAGCTCAACAAAAAGCTGACCGGCATGTCGTTCCGTGTCCCGACCTCCGATGTGTCGGTGGTTGATCTGACCGTCGAGCTCAACAAGGAAGCCGACTACAAAGAAATTTGCGCCGAGATGAAAGCGCAAAGCCAAGGCGCCCTCAAAGGCATCCTGGGCTACACCGAAGACAAGGTGGTGGCCACCGACTTCCGGGGTGAGTCCTGCACCTCGGTGTTCGACGCCGAAGCCGGCATTGCCCTCGATAAGACCTTCATCAAAGTCGTGTCCTGGTACGACAACGAGTGGGGCTACTCGAACAAGTGCCTGGAGATGGCACGCGTCATCGCCCGATGATCGAGCCCGACTGACCCCTGAGCTGGGCGGTCCATCACGGCATTCCACGCTGAAGTGGGATGCCGTTTTTTTAGGGCCACCCAGGGGGCAAAGCCCTGGTCACACCAGGTGTCTCACAGGGCTCGGGTAACATTACCCTCATGAGCATCCCCCTCCTGCCCTATCAAGAGCGCATTCACGACGCCATTGCACAAAAACAGGTGCTGGTCATCCGTGGCATGGGCAGCAAAGATTTTTTAGGCCATCCGCCTGCACCTGAAGCACAGGTGCTCTCCACCACTGCCCTGAACGGCATCATCAACCATGAACCGACCGAGTTGGTGATCACGGCTTATGCAGGCACGCCCCTGCGCGAGATCGAACATGCACTGGCCGAGCACGGCCAATGGTTGCCTTTTGACCCGCCCCACTACCAGGGGCAAGCCGGCACTTTCGGGGGCTTGGTGGCCGCTGGCATGGCGGGCCCGGCCCGGGTGTCGGTCGGCGGCGTGCGCGACCACGTGCTGGGCCTGGCCATGTTCAACGGCCTCGGACAACACTTGCGCTTTGGCGGCCAGGTCATGAAAAACGTCGCCGGCTACGATGTGTCACGCCTGATGGCGGGCAGCATGGGCACGCTGGGCTTGATCACCGAAATCTCCATGAAGGTCTTGCCCTTCCCGGTCGCCGAAGCCACCCTCATGTTGGCCATGCCGCAAGAGGCCGCACTGGCCCAGTTGCAACGGTGGGCCGCACAACCGCTGCCGCTGAACGCATCGTGCTGGGTTCACGACGACACTGCTGCCGCCCCTCAAGGTTACTTGTTTATTCGTTTGCGTGGAGCCCAAGCCGCCGTGCAAAGTGCCCAAGCGCGACTGCTGTCCGACGTCGGGGCTTTGGGCCACAGTGGCCAGATCATGGACACCCGAGAGGCCGCCGCCGATTGGGCCGCTTGTGCGCACCAAACCCTGCCCTTTTTCCAGCCGCCCAGCCCGGATCACGCCTTGTGGCGACTGTCGTTACCGCCCAGCACCCCGGTGCTGGAATTGCCCGCCAGCCCCCTGATCGAATGGTTTGGCGGACTGCGTTGGGTCTGGGCCCCTGGCCGGCAGGCCCAGCAACTGCGCGAATGTGTGCACCGCCACGGCGGGCACGCCACCCTCTGGCGCGCCAGCCAGGCGCACGGCGCCAAAGATTTTGAAGTGGGTTACCAAAGCCCGCTCAGCCCCCCGTTGCAAACCATCAGCCAACGCCTGCAAGCCCAATTTGACCCCCATGGGGTGTTTCGCACCGGGCGTCTCATTCCGTCTTGCGATCCATCGGGGGCCTGAACCATGCAAACCCAACTCGCCCCCCAATACCAATGCACCCCTGAAGGTCAGGAAGCCGAAGCGATTTTGCGCAAATGTGTGCACTGCGGCTTTTGCACCGCCACCTGCCCCACTTACCAACTGCTGGGTGATGAGCTCGACGGGCCGCGTGGCCGCATTTACCTCATCAAGCAGGTGCTAGAAGGCGCACAGCCCACACGCAAAACCCAACTCCACCTCGACCGCTGCCTGACCTGCCGCAACTGCGAAAGCACCTGTCCCAGCGGCGTCCAATACGGGCATTTGGTCGACATCGGGCGCAAGATCGTCGACGAGCAAGTGCCCCGCCCGGGCGGCGAGCAATTCTTGCGCAACACCCTCGCCAGCGGACTCAATTCACCGTTGTTCGGCCCTGCCATGAAGCTGGGGCAAGCGGTGCGCGGTTTGCTACCACGCAAGTTGCGCGACAAAGTGCCGGCGCCGCAAAGCGCCGGCGCCTGGCCCACCGCCAGCCACGAGCGCAAAGTGCTGATGCTGGCGGGTTGTGTACAGCCGGCCATGCAGCCCAACATCAACAGCGCCACGGCTCGAGTGCTGGATGCCGCAGGCATCCAGACAGTGGTTGCGGCCAGTGCCGGTTGCTGTGGGGGCGTTAAATTTCACCTCAACGATCAAACCGGCGCCATGGTTCAAATGCGCGCCAACATCGACGCCTGGTGGCCGCACATAGAAGCCGGCGCCGAAGCGATCGTCATGAACGCCTCAGGCTGCGGTGTCACCGTGAAAGATTACGGCCACATCTTGCGCGACGACCCGGCCTACGCCGACAAGGCGCGCCGCATCAGCGAGTTGACGCGCGACCTGAGCGAACTGCTGCCCGACATCGCCGCCGCGCTGCAAGGTCGATTGGGCGAGCGGGCGGCGGCCATGGGCACGCTGGCTTTTCACCCGCCTTGCACTTTGCAGCATGGACAGCAGTTGCGTGGCAGCGTCGAGCAGCACCTGGGCCAACTGGGCTTTGACGTCAAACTGGCCCCGGTGGAATCGCACCTTTGCTGTGGTTCAGCCGGAACCTATTCGGTGCTGCAACCCGAAATTTCGGGCGCATTGCGCGAACGCAAATTGGGTCATTTGGCCGCCACACAACCCAAGGCCATCATCAGCGCCAACATCGGCTGCATCACGCACTTGCAAAGTGGCACCGAGACGCCGGTGCGCCATTGGGTGGAAATCCTCGACGCCTGTCTCAGCCCGGCCTGAGCAAGCCCAGCACAACATACGCCGCCATCGGGATGTTCACGGGCTCAGGCTTGGGCGGCTTGAGTGGTCGCCACCGGCACTCGGGCGGACAAGGCGCACATCAACTCATAGCCGATCGTGCCAGCGGCCCGTGCCACTTCATCAATCGGCAGCACTTCGCCCGTGCTGGCGCGGCCCCACAGGGTCACCTCTGTGCCCACATCGGCCGGGGACAGATCCGACAAGTCGACCGCCAGCATGTCCATGCTGACCCGCCCCAGGGTGCGCGTGCGCACACCACCCACCAGCACCGGTGTGCCGGTGGACGCATGGCGCGGATACCCATCGGCATAACCGCAAGCCACCACGCCGATGCGCATGGAACGTTCGGCGACAAAGGTCGAACCATAACCCACCACATCACCAGCTTGCAGCGTTTGCACCGCGATCAGCTGGCTGCGCAAGCTCATGACTGGCTGCAAGCCCCAGTGCGCCATGCTGTGCTCGGGGAAATCGGGCGAACTTCCGTACAGTGCAATACCCGGGCGCACCCAATCGGCTTGCGTCTCGGGGTGGCGCAACAGGGCGGCGCTGTTGGCCAGGCATCGCTCACCCGGCAAGTCGCGGGTGACCTCGTCAAACACCTCCAACTGATGCGCCACGCCGCGCGCGCCATCGGCATCGCTGAAATGAGTCATGTGCGAAATCTCGTCGACCTGCGACAAAGCCTGTAAACGCGCCCAGGCTGAGCGATAGCGGTGCGGGGCAAAGCCCAGCCGGTTCATGCCCGAGTTGAGTTTCAAAAAAACCCGATGGGGCTCTTGCGTCTTGTGCTTGCTCAGGGCGTCGATTTGGAGGTCGTGGTGCACCGTGTGCCACAAGCCCAAGCGCGAACAAGCCTCCAGATCACGCGGTTCAAAAGCCCCTTCGAGCAACAACACCGGCGCGCGCCAGCCTGCGGCCCGCACCCGTTCGGCCTCGGACAGGTCCAGCAACGCCAGGCCGTCGGCGCCGCGCAGCGCTTCGATCACCCGCTCGATCCCGTGGCCGTAGGCATTGGCCTTGACCACGGCCCAAAAGCGGGCATGCGGTGCCCGTCGCCGCAAAACCGACAAGTTTTGACGCAACGCATCCAAATCGATCAAGGCATGGATGGGACGGGGCATATCAGGGTGTAGGATGCAGGTTCGATGAAAAGGGAACTCTCGGTTCCCTAGTGTGCCATCAAAGCCACCCGGATCCTCGGGCCGGACCCAGGGTGACGTATCGGGGAAGGCGGTGGGGCTTTACAAATGGCTTACACTGACTGAACAAAACCGACATGGAAGTCTTTGAATTCTTAATGCCCATTTTCACTGAATACGGTTATCTGGCCGTGTTCGTGATGCTGCTCATCTGCGGCTTTGGCGTGCCCATCCCCGAAGACGTGACCTTGGTCACCGGGGGAGTCATTGCCGGCTTGGGCCATGCGGACGTTCACACCATGTTTGCGGTAGGCATGGCGGGTGTTCTGATCGGCGACGGCCTCATGTTCACCCTCGGGCGGGTTTACGGGCAGCGCATCATCCGCTTGCCGCTGTTTCACAGCGTCCTGACGCCAGAGCGCTTCGAAAAAGCCCAGGAGGCTTTTCAGAAATACGGCAAATGGGTCATGTTCGTCGCCCGTTTCCTGCCCGGCTTGCGCACCCCGGTTTTTTTCAGCGCCGGCATGAGCCACCGTGTCAGCTTTTTCACCTGGTTCATCATGGATGGCTTCGCCGCCATCATCAGCGTGCCCATCTGGGTCTACCTGGGCTATTTCGGGGCTCAGAACTGGGACTGGATGTTTGGCGTGTTGCGCCAATTCCAGCACGCCATCTTTGCCCTGCTCATCGTCGGCGCGGTCATCATCGGCTGGCGTTGGTGGCGCAAGCATCAGCGCAGCAAGGAAGTGGATCCGACCTGACCCGCTTCGGGGGATCGCATGCGTCACGGTCATTTGCACCGTGGGGCGAGATCCATGGCCGTCTAACCCCGCTACACTGATTGAATTCTTTGGAGCTCACCATGCCCTGCCTGCAAGACTTTGAAGTCAATGCCATCGACGGCACACCCCTGGATCTGCAAACCATGCGCGGGCAAGTGGTGCTGATCGTCAACACCGCCAGCGCCTGTGGCTTCACGCCCCAATTCGCCGGCCTGCAAAAGCTGCATGACACCTGCGCTCAGCGTGGCCTGAGCATCATCGGCTTTCCGTGTAACCAGTTTGGCGGCCAAGACCCTGCGGACAACCTGCAGATCCATGCCTACTGTCAACGCAATTACGGCGTGACCTTTGTTATGGCCGAAAAAATCGACGTCAATGGCCCGCAGGCGCACCCCTTATTCAAATGGCTTAAAAAAGAAGCCCCTGGCTTGTTGGGCAGCGAATCGGTCAAGTGGAACTTCACCAAATTTTTGATCGATCGCGAGGGCAGGGTCGTGCGCCGCTATGCGCCCAACGACGACCCGGCGCGGCTCTTGCCCGACATTGAGGCATTGCTTTAGCGCACCCCCCGTCCCGGTGTCAGAAGGGTCTGAGGGCGCTCAAGCGATAAAACCTACTACCCCGTTTTCCTCAACCCCAGCCAGATCACCGCCCCCACCACCAGCGCTGCTCCCAGCACCTGAGACGGGGCGATGGATTGCCCCAAAATCCACCACGCCAGCACCAAGGCAAAAATTGGCTCGACATTCATGATCGCCGAATAATTCGCTGCGCCCAAGCGCGGTAACAAGGTGAACAACAGGGTAAAGGCCGTGCCATACAAGAAACTCAACGCCGCCAAACCGCCCCAACCCGCAGCCGATTCGGGCCAATGCGGGCCGCCTTGCCAAGTGATCACGGCCAATGCGATCACGCACGCGGTCATCATGTTGAACAATGTCCGCCAGCGTCCATCGAGGCCTACGGTTTCGTGTTGCGTCAGGATCAACGCCAAACCAAACGAAGCGCCTGCGGCCAGGGCAAAAGCCACGCCCGCTCCCATCTGCGCCCATTGGCTGCTGGCACCCAGCCCTGAAGCCGCACCCAGCACATCGAGTGCCAGCCCCAGCCCGAGCAAAATCACCGGCATCGCCAGCCCCATTGCCCGCGACGGCGCATTCTTGTAAATGACCCGGTCCCACAATGCAGTGAACAGCGGATAGGTATTGAAAGCCAGAAGCGCCAACGCCACCGGCAGCCGCGCCACCGACGCATACAGGCACTGGCTTTGCAAGCCGATCAGGATGCCGATCATCCACAAAGCCCTGCGCTGGCGCGTGGCCATGTGGTTCAGCGGCACACGCGCCGTCCACAGCAACAAACCGACCGTCAGCGCCGTGATGCCGCTGCGCACCGCCACTGCGGTGGCGACATCGAGCCCACTGGCAAACGAAATCCGGGCCGCCACATGGTTGGCCCCCATCATGAACCCGATGAGCAACAACGTGCCAAACGCTGTCAGCGACAGGGCCCGTGTCTGGCTCACGCCACCGCCTTCGGATACAGCCCCAGCGTCTGTAACCGCACCCGCGCCAGACCCAACAAGGCATCGGTGCAGGGGGTGTCAACACCGGTCAGTTGGCCCAGCTCGCGCACCGCGGTCACCAGCGCGTCCAGTTCGACCTCACGCCCGGCTTCGACGTCTTGCAGCATTGAGGTTTTGAAAGCGCCCAGCTTGGCCGTGACCGCATGCCGGTCTTCGGGTTCTTGCTCAATGGGCAACCCCAGGCGGGCACCGATCTCACGCGCTTCCAACATCACCCGGGACACAAATTGGCGCACATCCGGGTCGTTCAGCATGCGATCGGTGGTGGCACCGGTGATGGCACTCAGGGGATTCATGGTCATGTTGCCCCAAAGCTTGAACCACACATCCTGCTGGATGCATTCGGAAGCCCGGACTTCAAAACCGCCACTCTGCAAGACCTCGATCAGTGCATGCGTGGCAGGCCCGGCACCACCACCAGGATCGCCCAAGATCAGACCATGGCCAAAGTGGTGATGGACATGACCCGCAGCCGGGGTGTGACAACTGGCATGCACCACCGCACCCGTCACCTGAGTGGCCGGCAGGGATCGCGTCAACTGGTTGTGCGGATCGACGCTGCGCAGCCTGCCGTCGGTGTGTAAGCCATTGGCCCAGTGTGGTTGCAGACCGTGTAAAAACCACCAAGGCACACCGTTCATGGCTGTCAGTACCCGTGTCCGGGGCCCCAGCAACGGGCCCAGCGTGGTGGAAATGTGGGGCGCCATCGCCAGCAAGGCCGGGGCCTTGAGCGCCAACACCACCCAATCTTGCTCGCCCAAATCGGCCGCATGGTCGCTGGCTTTCACGGACCAGCGTTCTTCACCCTGTGCCGTGGACAACAACAAACCACGCTGGCGCAAAGCCGCCAAGGTGGCGCCGCGAGCCAGCAGGGACACCTGGGACTGGCCCGAACGCAACAAACCGGCAGCCAACCAACCGCCAATGGCGCCTGCGCCGACGATGGCGATCTTCATGCGCTTGCCCCGCTCTCAGGCCGATTTGAAACGCGCCGCCAGCGCACTGGTGTGACGGGCCAAAAGATTCACATCCAGCCCCACCGCCATGAAGGTCACACCTTGCTCGATCGAGCGCTTGGACAGTTCTTCATCGGGGGTCAGGAAACCTGCCGCCTTGCCAGTCCGGATGATGCGTGCAAACGCATCATCAATCGCCGCCCGCACCTTGGGGTGATGCGGCTCACCCGCATATCCCATGGAGGCTGACAGATCAGCCGGGCCGATGAACAGGCCATCGACCCCATCCACGGCGGCGATGGCTTCAATGTTGTCCAGCGCTTCCTGGCTTTCGATTTGCACCAGCACGCAAATCTCTTCGTTGGCGACTTTGGGGTATTTATCCACCCGACCCCAACGCGCCGCGCGGGCGCCGCCCATGCCCCGGATGCCACCGGGCGGATAGCGGGTGGCCGCCACCACTGCACGAGCTTGTTCTGCCGTATCCACCATCGGCACCAGCAGGGACTGCACGCCCAGGTCCAGGTACTGTTTGATCAGCGTTGTCCCCACATGGCCATGACCGCAGGGCACACGCACCACCGGGTGCGTGTCGGGGTAGCCTGCCACCGCCTGCAACTGCACCAGCATGCTGCGGATGTCATTGGGTGCGTGCTCGGCATCGAGCAGCAGCCAATCAAACCCGGCACCGGCGCAAATCTCGGTCGTGTAGGGGTTGGCCAAATGCACCCAGAGGCCAATTTGTGAACGGCCTTCGCGCAGGGCCAGTTTGAAACGATTGACAGGATTTTTCATGAAGGTCACCGTCGGGGAATCACCGTGAGTGGTTTTTATTTGCTTTGGGTCGGGACGGTATTAAAAAACGGGTGCAGGCTGCTGATGCGACCGTCGTAGGCCGACGGGATCTCGTCGATTTGCAACGTCAATCCGATCAGATCGCGTGCCACCGCTGCGTCCACATGCCGGTGCAACACCGCAATCAGGGCATCACCGACGGTTTTTTTCACTCCAGCGCTGCGCCCGCTGGCCATGCGCAAATTGAGGTAAATGAAGCCCATCTCCTGACCTGCCGGGGGCTTGCCGTCGGCCACCGCAAAGTGCGGCGCCGGATAAGCATAGACCCGTGTACCGCCCAGCGGAAATACCGCCTTGTGGTCTTCATCGCGTTGCGCCAGCATGGTGTCGGCCAGTTCGCGGCACATGGGCGTGAAATCGATCTTCTGCTCCAGATTAGAGGTGTACAAAATCACCAGATGCGGCATATCATCTCCTCAAGGGCTGTTTGAAGACATTCTCTCATGGGGTTCAGGCCTGCGCTGTCGCCGCAAGCGACGCCACCGTGCCCAGCGCCTGCGCCACCCGCTCGGGTTGCACATCGTTCAGGCAACGCATATGACCCAGGGGGCAATTGCGCTGAAAACACGGCGCGCAATCCAGCGCGGGCTGGTAGTTGGCCTCTTGTTGCAGCCAGACCACCTGCGCCAGTTTGTTCAGCGGTGGCGTGTGCAATGGGCTCGACGACCCAAACACCGCCACCTGCGGCACGCCAAACGCCGCTGCCACGTGCATCAACCCCGAATCGTTGCTGACGACCCACTTGGCCTGAGCGATCACCCCGAGCGCTTGCGTCAGCGAGGTCTGACCAATCAGGTTCACCACCCGCGCCACGTCGGCAGGCACTGCCGCGGCAATGGCGGCCGCTTCTTGCGCTTCTTTAGGAGAGCCCAGCAACACCACCGTCTGTCCCAATTGGCGAGCCAGCGCCGCGTAATGCGTTGCGGGCCAGCGCTTGGCCGGCCCGAACTCGGCACCCGGGGCAAACACGCCATAAGCACCCGCTTGCAGACCATGAGCCCGTAAGGCGTCTGTCGCATCCGTGGGGGATAGCAGGCGCGGGGTCTGCCCCGGCTCCCTGACCTGCTCACCGGCCAAAGCCAAATAAAACGGCACCATCGGCGGGCGCTCATCCCGGGGCGGATTGGGCAGACGATGCGTGAGCAAACCATAGCGAAGTTCGCCCAGACGACCCACCCGCACGGGGATGTCCGCCAGCCAGGGCAGCAAGGCGCTTTTCAGAGAGTTGGGCAACACATAGGCCGTCTGAAAGCGGTCACGCAACTGTTGCGCCAGGGCTCGACGCTCGCGCCATTGCACGCCGCCATGCTGAAACGGGGCTTCGAGCACATCAACCACCCCCGCCATGGCCCGGTAGACCGGCGCCACCCAGGGAAGGGCGACAACCGAAACCTGCTCTGCGCGCGCCGCCAGAGCACGCACCAAGGGCTCGCTCATCACCGCATCGCCGATCCATTGGGGGGCGATGAGCAGGCTGTTCATGCCATCGGCAAAACGGATCGGCTCAGTGGTGGCCGTGCACGAACTCGCCCGCTTTCAGGGCGTATTCGGTGCCGCAATACGGGCACTTGGCCGAGCCGGTTTTGGCCACATCCAGGAATACTTTGGGGTGGTTGTTCCAAAGGGCCATGCCCGCTTGAGGGCTGGGGCAAAACACCCCGCCATGGCCATTGAGATCCTTGGATTCGAGTTCAACTTTGGACGCACTCATGGCAAAACCCCGTGTTCAGACCTTGGTCAGCCAATGGCTGTACTTGGTGTCACGGCCATTGACGATGTCAAAGAACGCATTTTGAATTTTCTCGGTGATCGGCCCACGCGATCCGCTGCCGATTTCAACCCGGTCAAGTTCGCGGATCGGCGTCACTTCGGCCGCCGTACCGGTGAAAAACAGTTCGTCAGAAATATAGATTTCGTCGCGAGTGATGCGCTTTTGCACCACCTCAATGCCCAAGTCTTTGGCGATGTGCAACACTGTGTTGCGGGTGATGCCGTTGAGCGCTCCGGCCGACAGGTCGGGGGTGTAGATCACGCCGTCTTTGATCACAAACACATTCTCGCCCGCCCCCTCGGACACAAAACCTTGCGAGTCCAACAGCAGCGCCTCATCGTAGCCCTCATCGGTGGCTTCCATGTTGGCCAGGATCGAGTTGGTGTAATTGCTGACGGCCTTGGCTTGCGTCATGGTGATATTGACATGGTGGCGGGTGTAGCTGGAAGTCTTGACGCGGATGCCTTTGGCCAATCCTTCTTCACCCAAATAAGCGCCCCAGGGCCAAGCCGCGACCATGACGTGGATGGTGTTGCCCTTGGGGCTCACACCCAGCTTTTGCGAGCCGATCCATGCCAACGGACGCAAGTAGCAGCTTTCCAGCTTGTTCTCGCGCACCACCTGACACTGTGCTTGCATGAACTCGTCCTGACTGAAAGGCAACTTCATGCGCAAAATCTTGGCGCTGTTGAAAAAACGCTGCGTGTGCTCCTGCAAGCGGAAAATGGCCGTACCGTTGACCGTGTTGTAAGCGCGCACGCCCTCAAACACACCGCAACCGTAATGCAGGGTGTGGGTCAGCACATGGATTTTGGCATCGCGCCAATCGACCAACTGGCCATCCATCCAGATCTTACCGTCGCGATCGGCCATCGAAGGGGCTAAAGCACTCATGTCAACATTCCTTTCCAGACCCTGCCATTGTAGAGCCTGTGCCGCTAGAGGGCAGTCGCCCCACTTACAATCCGCGCCATGAACTGGCGCCACATCATCATCCCCCTGTTTGCCCTGGTCTTGCTGGGGTGGGCATACCACGCCTATGGCTGGCACGGCGTCTTGTTCGTCGTCACCGGCGGGGTCATGTGGATTTTGCTCAATTTTTACCGGCTGGTGACCCTGCTCAAACGGGCGGCCAACCGCCCCATCGGCTTTGTCGACAGCGCCGTCATGCTCAACGCCAAACTCAAGCCCCATATGTCGCTCATGCATGTCATTGGCCTGACCCGCAGCCTGGGGCAACTCGAAAGCGAAAAAGACACCCAGCCCGAAATCTACAGCTGGAAAGACGGTACTGACTCAGTGGTGCAGTGCGAATTCAGAGATGGCCGGCTGGCACACTGGGAGCTGAACCGGCCGCAAGCCTCACCCTCGCAGTCAGCGGGGACAGACCCCCATGGATGAAACACCCATCAATGCCACTGGCGCAGCACTTCCAGCGCCTCGTCGATCCGGTCGATGGCGTGGACGCGCAGACCTTCGATGGGTTTTTTGGGAGCATTGGCGCGCGGAATCAGGGCTTCGCTGAAACCCAGTTTGGCGGCTTCGCGCAAGCGTTCCTGACCCCGCGGGGCAGGGCGCACCTCGCCGGCCAGTCCGACTTCACCAAAGGCCAAAAAACCTGGAGGCAGGGCGCGGGCTCGCAGGCTGCTCTGGATCGCCATCAGCACCGCCAGGTCGGCGGCGGGTTCCCCGATGCGCACACCGCCGACCGCATTCACAAACACATCCTGATCCATGCAGGCGACACCGGCATGGCGATGTAACACTGCCAGCAACATGGCCAGACGGTCGCGATCCAGACCGACACTGAGGCGGCGCGGACTCGGACCGCCGCTGTCGACCAGGGCCTGAATTTCGACCAGCATCGGTCGTGTGCCTTCCAGCGTCACCAGCACGCAACTGCCAGGCACGGGTTGGGTGTGCTGACTCAAAAAAATCGCGCTCGGGTTGCTGACGCCGCGCAAGCCTTTTTCGGTCATGGCAAACACGCCGATTTCATTGACCGCACCAAAGCGGTTTTTGATCGCCCGAACCAAGCGATAACTGGAGTGAGTGTCACCCTCGAAATAGAGCACGGTATCCACCATGTGCTCGAGCACGCGCGGCCCGGCCAGTGCGCCCTCTTTGGTGACATGGCCGACCAGCACCGTGGCCACACCCGACAGCTTGGCCATGCGGGTCAGGTGGGCGGCGCACTCCCGCACCTGCGCCACCGAGCCCGGCGCACTGTTGAGGGCGTCCGAATAGACGGTCTGGATCGAATCGATCACCACCACCGCAGGCCCCACCTTCTCGACTGTGGCCAAAATCTTCTCCAACTGAGTCTCGGCCAGCACTTGCACCTGACTGTGGTCGAGCCCCAGCCGGCGCGAGCGCAACGCCACCTGGGCACCAGACTCCTCACCCGTCACATAAAGGGTCGACATACCCCCCCGTTGCAAGCCGTCCATGGCCTGTAACAACAAGGTGGATTTGCCAATGCCAGGATCACCGCCGATCAGCACCACACCGCCGGCGACCAGGCCCCCGCCCAACACCCGGTCGAGCTCGTCTTGCCCGGTGGGCGTTCGGGCGACATCTTGCGCCTCGATGTCGGCCAGCGTGGCGATCGCCGAGGCCGGTGCCAGCGACACCCGCTGGCTGTAGCGGTTTTGCCCGCCGCCCGACAACGGTGCGCTGGACTCGACCAGGGTGTTCCAAGCGCCGCACCCCGGGCACTTGCCCAGCCACTTGGGGCTGGAGTCGCCACATTCGGAGCAACTGAAAAGTGTTTTTTCTTTAGCCATCAGTTCACAGACATCTGTTCGGCATCTGCGCTGCGCCATGCAGCGATCAGATCGTGCGTCAGTGCGCTGGCGCTGCACTCTTGCGCTGCGGCGACGTGCTGACCCGACCACAAAGGGCTGAAGTCACCCCGCCCCTGCGCTTCGGCGGCGGCTCGCAGTGGCGCCAAACCCGCCGTCGCCATCGGAAATGCCGGTGCGACCGGATTCAAGGGGCCGAGTTCGCGCATCAGCCGATTGACAATGCCGCGCGCCGGCCGACCGCTGAAAAGCACCGTCAGCGCCGTGTCCGACCCCTGCGCCGTGCGCAAAGCCGCACGGTGTACCGCACTGGTGGTGGCTTCGGGGGTTTTTAAAAAAGCCGTGCCCACCTGAACCCCGGCAGCTCCCAGTGCACGAGCAGCGCGCACACTGTCTGCCGTCACGATCCCGCCTGCAGCGATGACGGGGACGCGCACCGCTCGCACGATCTGCGGCAGCAACACAAACAGCCCTTGTTGGGTGTTCAGATCAGTGCTTAAAAACATGCCCCGATGCCCGCCAGCTTCCAGACCCTGCGCCACGATCGCATCGACACCCTGTTGCTCCAGCCACAGCGCCTCTTGCACCGTCGTCGCCGAAGACACCACTTTGCAGCCCAGTGCCTTGACGGATTGAAACAAGTCCATCGAGGGCAGGCCGAAATGAAAACTCACGACCGCCGGCGGCGCCTCGCGCAGCACCGCCAGCATCTCGGGGCTGAATGGCGTGCGCCCTGTACCCTGAGGGACGGCGTCGGCGTCCAGACCTTGTTCGCGGTAGTAGGGGCGCAGCGCCTGTGACCAACCCTGCAAAGACCCGGCGTCCATCAGCGGTGGTTGATGACAGAAAAAATTGACCTGAAAGGCGCGCGGCGTCAATTGGCGCAGCGCCGCCATCGACTCGCGCAAGGCCTCGGGGGTGAGCATGGCGGCGGGCAGTGCGCCCAAGCCACCGGCCATGCTGACCGCTGCCGCCAGCACATGGTGCTGCGACCCTGCCATCGGTGCTTGCCAAACGGGAGCCTTCAGGCCCAAACCATCGATCCAATCGGTCATGTGCGCTCCCGCATCGGTAAATCCACCTCAAAACAGGCCCCGCCTCCAGGGCGAGGCACACACCGCACCTCGCCCCCGTGATATCGGGCAATCGAGCGCACCAGGGTCAAACCCAAACCGGTGCCTCCCTGCCACTCCTGCCTACCAGAGATGCGGTAGAAGGGCTCGAAAATTTTTTCCTGGCGATCCTTTGCAATCCCGGGTCCCCGATCGCAAACCTCCAACAAGACCCGTCCGGGCAATCCGGGAGACACCTGCATCAGCACACCATCTGGAGACCCTCCGTGTCGCAAGGCGTTATCGAGCAAATTGCGCATCAGTCGTCGCAACAAAGTCTCGACCCCCGTCACCTTCAAGCTCAGAGCCGATTGCAGATCCAGATTCACCTGCAAACGACTGCACTCTTCACTCGCCAGACCAGCCAAATCGACCTCGATCATGTCAGCGTTCAAACCCGGCAAGACCTGATCCAGGCGGCTGGCCAACAGCACCTCTTCGACCAATTCATCGAGTTCGGCCAAATCACGCAGCATGGCCTGATGCCGAGCCGGATCTGGGTTGATGTGCTGCAATTCCAGGCCCATGCGCAAGCGCGTGATGGGTGTTCGCAACTCATGCGAGGCATAAGCCAGCAAGTTTTTGTGTGCCACCATCAGACCCTGCATTTGCTCTGCCGCATCATTGAAACGCTGGGTCAGCGAGGCAATTTCATCCCGGCCTTCAATCGGCATGCGGACCGACAAATCGCCCTGGCCCCAACGGGTCACGCCTCGTTCCAGACGTTCCAATCGCATCGTCAAACGGCGAATCACGGGGTAACTGCCCAAAGCCACGGCCGCAGCCGTGAGCAACAAAGTCCATAGCAATCCATTGGGCAAAGACCAAAACGAACGGGGCGGACGTGGAATGTGCACATGCAGCCATTCCCCGTCGTCCATGGTCAGCAAAAACTCGGGGCCTGGTCCATACAAACCCAAAGTCATGTCTTCCATGTCGGGGCTGGGCTTACGCTTGCCTTCAGGCGAGCCATCGGAGGGCAACAACAACGCACGCCCGTGCGCCACCACCGTACCCGATTCATTGCGAGCCACCACCTCCCGAATGGGAGGCTCGCCCAAAAAGCGCGAACCAAACGAAGCCAACAGGGTCGTAGCCATCACCACCAGCACGACCGAGAGCCAGATTTTCAACCAAAGTCGTGCGTGGATCGAGGTCAACCAGGTCAACACGGGCAAGGGCCTTGCGAAGTGAATGAACGGGGCCAAGTCATCCAACCCTGTTCGGGCTTAATCTTGCACGCGTGAAAACACATAACCTGCCCCACGCACCGTCAAAATGCGGCGTGGCGACTTCACATCGGCCTCGATCGCCGATCGGATGCGACCAATGTGTACATCGATCGAACGGTCGAAGGCTTCCATTTCGCGCCCGCGCACGATCTCCACGATCTGTTCGCGCGACATCACCCGACCGGCGCGCTCAGCCAAGGCGAGCAACAAATCGAATTGATAAGACGTCAAATCAGCCAACGCACCCCTGACCCTCACCGTGCGGCTGTCGCGGTCGATTTCGAGACTGCCAAAACGCAAAACCTCAGACAACGGCTCGGACATCCGCCCGCCCATCGTGTGACGACGCAAAATGGCACGCACCCGCGCCAGCAGTTCGCGTGGCTCAAAGGGCTTGGACACATAATCGTCGGCCCCCAACTCGAGGCCCACGATCCGATCCATCGGATCGCCTTTGGCGGTCAGCATCAGGATCGGCGTTAGGCTCTTGGCCCCCCCCAGTTCACGAATCCTGCGACACACATCCAGACCATCGGTATCGGGCAGCATCAAGTCCAAAATGACGAGGTCGGTTCCTTCGCCACGGGACAAGCGTTGCATCCCCTCTGAACCCGTGCTCGCATGTGACACCGCATAACCTGATTGAGACAAATAGTCTCCCACCATGCCCGCCAGCCTTGGGTCATCTTCGATGATCAGCAAAGAATCCATGCCACTTACCCCCATGCCCCGGAACTAATCCTGAGCTATGCTTTTGAAATGATTGAATTTGACTCCATTGTGCCTCAGCCCAAAGTGGCTGTGTTGGCCGATGCGGTGCGTGCAGCGGCCCTGCAATGCCCCGACCGCCCGGCCCTGATACATCAGGGCCAGGTCTGGACCCATGCCCAGTTGCACGATCTCGTGGGGCGCTGCCGCAGTCAATTCAGAGAATGGGGTGTCTGCACGGGCGACCGGGTGGCCGCCTTGGCGTCGGGCCATCCCCTGCAACTGGCCGCTTTGGTGGCCCTGAGCGAGATCGGCGCCATCTGGATGCCGCTTAACTTCCGCTTGGCTCTGGCCGAGTTACAGCAAGTGCTCGCCGATGGCCAACCGTCGTTGTTGTTGGCCGACGCCGACTGGTGGCCCCAGGCCACCGAGCTGGCTCAGGCCAGTTGCCTGCCGCTGCGCCGCTTGGCCGACCTCGATGCGCCCTCTGTGGCGACTGAACCCCGCTGGGATGCCCGAGCCCATGGCGACCCCGATGCGCCGGTCTTGCTGGTGTACACCTCCGGCACCACAGGTCGACCCAAAGGCGCCTTGCACACCATCGCCAACCTGATGGCCAACGCCCGGGCCGCGATCAAAGCCCAGCAACTGGGGCCCGACGACAGGGTGCTGACCCTGCTGCCCCTGTTCCATGTCGGCGGCCTGTGTATCCAGACCTTGCCAGCCTTGCTGGCGGGCGCCAGCGTGGTGCTACACCCCCGATTTGACCCTGCCGCCGCCTGGCGCGATTTGGTGCACGAGCGCATCACCCTGACCCTGATGGTGCCAGCCGTCATGAAAGCGCTCATAGAACACCCCGCCTTTGTCGCCACCACGTTGCCCCATTTGCGCGCCATCTGGGCCGGCTCCAGCGTCTTGCCCGACCACCTGCTGCAGGCTTGGCACCAGCGAGGTGTCCCGGTTTGCAACGTCTACGGCGCCACCGAAACCGGACCGTTTTCAATCGCCCTGGAGTCCGAGTATGCCTGCACCCACCTGGGCGCTTGCGGCTGGCCGGCGTGGGGGGTCGAGGCCCGTTTGGACCAGGCCTCAGAGGACGGCGTCGGCGAAATCTGTCTGCGCGGCCCGGCCATCGTGCGTCGCTACTGGCCTGATCAGCCCGCACTCGACGACCAAGGCTGGTTTCACACCGGAGATTTGGCGCGCATCGACCCGGACCTCAGTTGGCGCATCGTAGGACGTGCCAAAGACATGATCATCTCGGGCGGTGAAAACATTTACCCGGCTGAAATCGAACACATCCTGTCGCGTCACCCGGTGGTGGCCGAATGTGCCGCTATCGGCTTGCCCGACCCTCGTTGGGGCGAGCAGGTGGTGGCGGTGGTGGTGTTTAAGCCGGGGGTTTGCGCCCCGCCCGATGAGGTATTGGCTGAAGTGCGCCATCAGTTGGCGCGATACAAACACCCGCGCCGCCTGCTGGTGCTGCCCCAATTGCCCAGGACAGCGCTGGGCAAAGTACAAAAAGACCTGCTGGTGCGCCAGGTCAGCGCATTGCTCGTTGATACAACGGCAACACCTTCGGCAGATTCGCCTCGATCTCCCTGATGCGGCTCTCGCCCGAGGGGTGAGTGCTGAGCCACTGAGGAGGCGCGTTTTTGTTGGCTGCGCTCATCTTGTGCCACAGCGTCACACCGGCTTGCGGGTTGTAACCGGCGCGAGCGGCCAACTCCATCCCCACCAGATCAGCCTCGGTTTCGTCCTCGCGGCTGAATTTCAGCGTGACCAAATTGGCCCCCTCGCGCGCCACTAGGTCGGTGATTTGCGGGCTGATGCCAAACACCCCGGAGACGATCGCTCCCCCCAACCGCGCCACCCCTTGGGTCGCTGCCGTTTTACCCATTCGTTCGCGGGCGTGCTCGCGCAGGGCATGGGCGATTTCGTGCCCCATCACCATGGCCACCTCATTGTCAGTCAATTCGAGCTGCTTCAAAATGCCATAAAAGAAAGCAATCTTGCCGCCTGGCATGCAAAACGCATTGATCTGCCCCGATCCGATCAAGTTGACTTCCCACTGCCATTGCCGGGCCCGCGGATTCCACTCGTAGCTATATGGAATGATGCGCTGCGCGATTTGACGCAGACGCACCACTTGCGGATGCGTATCGGCACCCAGCGCATTTTTGCTGGCCGCCTGCTGCAGCATCTGCCGATACTGTTGCAGTGCCGAGCGCTCCAACTCTTCGGCCGGCACCAACTTGGCAAACTTCGACGGTTCGCCCACGGCCACACCCTCGCGGGCCCAGACTGTAGGCCCGAACAAGCTCAATCCCGTAGCGCAAAACGCGCAACGATGAAAAAAACGGCGTCGCTCTGGAGTTTGCATCCCCGTATCATCCCTCAAAACACAGAAAATAGGGATCATGTCCGCCGCTTCAACACCACCGCCTGATCCAAATGCCGCAACCCATCGCACGGGCTGGCGCGAGGCATTCGCGGTCTACTTCAGTCCGCCCGCCATGCGGATGTTTTTTCTCGGCTTTGCGGCGGGTTTGCCGCTCTTGCTGGTGCTGGGCACCCTCAGCTTCCGGCTGCGCGAAGCAGGCATCGACCGTGCGACCATCGGTTATCTGAGTTGGGTCGGATTGGCCTACGCTTTCAAATGGGCTTGGGCTCCGCTGGTTGACCGTTTGCCAGTGCCGATTTTGCATCGCAAGCTGGGTCGGCGGCGCAGCTGGTTGCTACTGTCGCAAATCGCCATCATCGCCGGCCTGTTGGGCATGGGACGCATCGACCCGCAGGCCGACTTATCTTCCTTGGTGGGCTGGGCCTTGCTGGTGGCCTTTGGGTCGGCTACGCAAGACATCGCCCTGGACGCCTACCGGATTGAGTCGGCCAACGCCCGCCACCAGGCGGCCTTGGCCGCCACCTACCAAACCGGCTATCGCCTGGCCATGATCTGGGCCGGGGCTGGGGCCTTGTGGCTGGCCGCTTCGGCCCAGACACAAGCGGGCTACCAGCACCAGGCCTGGCACTGGGCTTATCTGGCCATGGCCGCATCCATGGCAGTGGGTTTGCTGACGGTCTTGCTCTCACCCGAACCCATGACCGCGCCGCGTCCTCCCGCCCGCAATCTGGGCACCTGGTTGCGCGAGGCCCTGGTAGAGCCTTTTGCCCAATTCATCGTCCGGCATCGATGGCGCGCCGTCCTCATCCTGGCCCTGATTGGCATCTACCGCATCAGCGACGTCGTGATGGGCATCATGGCCAACCCCTTTTATGTCGACATGGGCTACACCAAAGAACAAGTGGCCGCAGTCAGCAAAGTCTTTGGCGTCATCATGACCCTGCTTGGAGCTTTTGTCGGCGGTAGCCTATCGATGCGCTTTGGACTGATGCGCATCCTCACCCTCGGTGCAGTGCTCAGTGCCGCCAGCAACCTCCTCTTTGCCTGGCTGGCGCTGCAAACCCCCAGCGTTACCGCTTTGGTGCTGATCGTCAGCGCCGACAATCTGGCCGGGGGCATCGCCTCAGCGGCCTTCATCGCCTACCTCTCCAGCCTCACCCAGGTGCAATACTCGGCCACCCAATACGCCTTATTCAGCTCGATGATGTTGCTCGCCCCCAAATGGCTCGCGGGCTTTTCGGGCGTCTTCGTCGACGCCTACGGCTACCCCGCCTTCTTCATCGCCACCGCCTGCCTCGGCCTGCCCGTTTTGCTCTTGCTCAGGTCATTGCAGAAATTGGGGTCAGACCCCAATTAAGGGCGGCACGCCTTGATGCGAGCGGCTACAGCCGTTGTGTCGCATTTCAAGCGCATCGGTCAGCGCCCCAAGCCCCGCAGCATTCAAAAGCAAAAAAGACGGATTTCCGCAGGCGGGGGCATGCCACCGATTGAAAATCAGCCAGACTCGCATATATTAATAAATTACTCATAAAATAGCTATAGTTCATATTAAAGTGAACAATATGGGTCAAATTCTTTGAAAAAGAGTTTCCCTAATCTTATAAAACATGGAGAAGCGGTATGTCCAGCACCAAGAGCGGCAAAGGCAAAACACCATCAGCACCGGATGGGACGACCGAGCCGACTCCTCTGTCAACCACTGTCCGTCCTGAGTCGGCTCACTCGGTGCCATCGCATCCTCCAGGTGAGCCTGCACAGGCCCTGGCGCCCACCCGGAAAAAGCGCCGCACCTCCAAAAAAGCCCAACAGGATTCAAGCGAGGGCCTTGATCAACCCGCAGCCCGGGGCGACGACTCCACCACGCAAACCGCACCCCGGGTGGCCATGGAGCCGGATTCATCGACGGACAGCCAAACTGCTTCGGTCGGGGACGATCCCGACAGCAACGAAAGCCAGACCGACGCCGACCTGATCCTGACCCCGGCCGGTTCCGCAAACAGCCACCCCGCCGGCGACCCGACAGGAGCCGCAGCAAGGGGTGCCCCGGTCTCGGCAGGCGCCATCGAATTCAGTCCATCTTGGCCGCTGGCGATCGTGGGTGCAGCGATCCTGAGCCAGGCTGGCGGAAGTGCAGCTGTAACCCCCCATCGAGTGCTGACCGCCCAGATCGTCCTGGGCAAAGTGCTCGCTGGAAGCGACCTGCAAGTCATGGTCTTCAAAGTCCCCGCCAGTGGCAAGCTGATCGACACGGATCCCGCCAAAGCCGATTGGACATTCAAGGGAGCCGGGGGCTTCAACGCCGGGGGAGCCATCCAATTCGATCTTGGGGGCTATACAGGGATGGTCAAGATCGTGGTGCGCGATGGCGGCAAGAGCCACGACTTCAAAGACGATCGAACGGGTGATCCCGTAGACGCTCCCGACGATACCGATCTGGCCGCGGCCTATGTCAGAGTGGGAGACTCTGGCCAAGTCGTCAACGTCAACCACGCCACCACCTTGTTGGCGAAGATGGTGGACAAGGCAAGCAGCCCCACCTTCACCCTGGAAACCGCCAACGCATTCATCCTCTCCAAATTGTTTGGCGACCTGGGCCATGCCGACCTGTCGACCGGAGCGCCCCCGATGGCCCCGGGTGACCACATCGACGCTGACACAGGTGTAGACAGTCTGGCCACCCGATACGGCATCCTCAATGCCGTTTTGTACTCGGCCAGCGCAGGGCAGACCTATGCAGCCATCGACACCCTGATCGACAGGCTCGCCGATTTGTCAGACACAGGCACAAGCCAACAGATCGCACAGATTCTCGGTGAGGCAGCCAATCTGTTCTTCAATAGCCCCTTGGGACACAACCATTTGGTCAAAGAGATTCTGTCGATTCGGTGGGGCATCACGCTCTACGACAGAATGCCGCCGAAATTCGACAATGGCCCCCATGTCACGCTGACCGGGGCTGAAAACACCGCCTTGACCTATGTGGCCCATGCCAGCGATCTCAGCCTCCTCACCTACAGCCTCTCCGGGGCCGATCAGGCACTGTTCTCGATCAACACCGACACGGGTGATCTGACCTTGCTGGATGCGCCCGATTTTGAGTCCTCACACTCGCCCACCTACTCCACCATGATTGTTGCGCGCGATGCGGTGGGCAACACCAGCACCCAAACCGTCAGCGTGGTGGTCACCAACGTGGAAGAGGCGGGCAGCATTGCGGCCATCAGCGGATCAGCCACCCAAGGCCAGCTGCTGACGGCAGGCACCCTGACCGATCCCGACGGCAGCATCAGCGCCACCACCTACCAGTGGACGGCGGATGGGAGCCCGATCAGCGGAGCCACCAGCAGCACGCTGACCCTGGGTCAAGCCCAAGTGGGCAAGGTCATCCGGGTGGTGGCCAGCTACACCGATGGCCAAGGATCGGGCAAAACGGCCACATCCACCGCCACGGCGGCGGTGACCGACATCGACGATGCGGGCAGCATCGCGGCCATCAGCGGATCAGCCACCCAAGGCCAGGTGCTGAGTGCCAGCCTCAGCGATCCCGACGGCAGCATCAGCGCCATCACCTACCAATGGACAGCAAACGGGGTCAACATCAGCGGAGCCACCAGCAGCACGCTGACCCTGGGTCAAGCCCAAGTGGGCAAGGTCATCCGGGTGGTGGCCAGTTACACCGATGCGTTCGGCGCTGGCAAGACGGCCACATCCACCGCCACGGCGGCGGTGGTCAACGTCAACGACGCCCCGCAAGGCACATTGGCCCTCAGTGGTGCAGCAGTTCCGGGCCAGACCTTGACAGCCGATGTCTCGGGCATCACCGATGCCGACGGACTGGGCACCTTCAGTTACCAGTGGCGGCGCAACGACGGCACCGATGCGGCGCCCACCTGGACGGCCATCAGCGCAGCCACCAGCAGCACCTATGTGCCGATCGGCTCCGATCTGGGCAAAAAGCTCTCGGTGGTGGCCAGCTACACCGATGGGCAGGGCACGCCGGAGACAGTCACCTCTGCCGCCACGGCGTCGGTGACCAACCGGCCCTCGTTCAGCAGCATCGTGGCCAGCGACGCCACCAGCCCGAGCACCCAAGGTAAGGCGGGTGAGGCCGTCACCATCACCTTAACCGCCAGCGAGTCGGTCACCTCGACCCAAAACGCCACCTTCACCTTCCAGGTCGGCAGCACGGTCAGTGACACCTTCACCGCCACCTTGGCGCCGGTGGCCACCGCCAGCAGCAGTTTGGTGCTGACGGGCACGCTGCCCGCAGCGGGCGATGGCAGCATCAAATTGGTCAGCATCAGCGGGGGGATATTTTGCGCACCTTGCCACCGCACAGTTTGCAACAGCCCGCCGATCCGGTGCCCGGTGATTGTGCGGCCGCCTGGCAGGATTGGGTGTGGGCCGAGACCAGGGTGTTGCGTTTGTCCGAGGCCATCGACCGGGGGCTGTGCCGCAGCACCAGGGCGCAGTCGGCCTGGGCTGCGATCAAGCGCGAAGCGGGGGGGTTGGGGGAGGTCAAAGCGACGTTGTTGCCCAGTTTGAAGGCGTCGGTCACGCGCAACAAATTGCGCAACGAATATCTGCGCAATCCCGAAAGCAACGATCGGGGCATCTCGACCACGTTTCAGGTCAACCTCAGCCACCGGATGTTTGACGCGGGCAGCCGGGAGATGTCCCGCGATGCCGCGCAGTGGGCGCTGGAAGCCACCCTGTACGGTTATGACGTGGCCTTGTCCGACACCATGCTGGCGATTGTGGGGGCCTACTACGAGGCTTTGAGCCAGCAGTCCAATGCCCATGCCAATGCCTTGGCACTGCGCGTGTCGCATGACATTTATCAGACTTCGTTGCGGCGCGAGCAAAAGGGCTTGGGCAGCCACAACGAAACCCTGCAGGCCAGGACGGCTTGGTTGCGGGCCGAGCTCGATCACAAAAAATCGTTGGCTGAACAATACAAGTCGCAGGATTTGCTGCGCTATCAGATGGGCGAGGCGGGCATCGAGCGGCGGTTGATCCCGCTGGAGGATGAGGCACAAATTGATGAGTTCAATCTCGAGGAGTTGGAGCATTGGTACCGCCTGGCGCTGGTGGTGCACCCCAGCCTGAGCCAGACGCAGGCCAATGTCAAGTCGGCTCTGGCCAAATTGGCGGCCACCGAGCGCGAGTTGTCGCCCACGGTGGATGCCAACCTCAGTCGCAATTTGTTCGGCTTGGACAATTCCACCTCGGTGGGCATCAATGCCAGGCGGCTGGATACGTCGCTGGGGGTGACGGTGAATCTGCCATTGTTTGAGGGGTTTGCCTGGAACTATCGCGTTTTGGGCGCCAAGTCCCGGGTCGAACAAGCCGAATCCGAGGCTCGGGATGCACGCCATCGGGTGGTGACCGAGATCGCCCGCACCTATCACGATGTGCTGTCTTTGCGCAACAATCTGAACCACAGCGAGCAATTGCTGGTCTCGGCCGAAGAGACCTTCAAGAGCGCACGCAACCGACTGGAGCATGGCGTGGCCGATATCATCGAGGTGCTCAATGCCCAAAAGGCGCTGAGCGATGCGCGCCGTGAGCGCATCCAGAATTTGTCGAATTGGCGGGTGGCGCGTCTGAAGTTGCGCATCCAAACGGGTATTTTTGAGCGCCTGGCGCAAAAGATGCAGAGATGAGCATGGCCGCTGATCGCAACAAACCCCCGGTCTCCCCGCCCCGTGGCAAAACCAGGGGTCGACGCAACGAGCCCGATGACGCGCCGCTTGATTCGGTGCCGGTCTATCCGGCGTCTGTGCCTCAGGCTGGCGCGCATGGCAGCAGTCCGGTGTCCGATGCAGATCTGTCTGCGTTGGGGGGGCAGGATGAGGCCGATGCGGCTAGGAGCGACGCCGGCGGGGCAAGCGAAGATGTGCAATGGGCGGTGGGCCGGATCGAGGACCCTGAGCTGCCTGCATCACCACCCCGTCCTTCGTTGGTGCGTGCGGCAGCGGCGCGCGAGGCCGAGTTGGCCTTGCTGGCGCAACCCGTGTCGCAGCTGTCACCGTATGCGATCGGCGCCGGGGGGGGCGTGGCAGCGGCTGGCCTGGCTGGCGGCGGGGGCGGCGGTGGTGCTGTGGCGGCCACGGTGGCTGCGGTCACGCCGCCAGGGGTCGGGGTGATCCCGGGGCTGGGTCCGGTGATTCGCTCGGACAACCTGGCGTTTCGGGTGTATGCCTTGCAAACCACCGCCAGCGGCACCCGGTTGACCGAGCTCCCGGATGTGGGGGTGAGTTGGAACGCCAACGGGACGGTCCTGCTCAACTTGAACGGCTATCGCGGCATGGTCATGGTCAGCCTGTACAGCAAGCAAACCATCACCCAGGTCGATACCCAGTTTCTGGGTGACTATCGGGACGAGGCCACGGCGCAGGGTGCACTGCTGGGCACCACGGTGTTGCGGGGCATCGGTCTGTCGGACAACGCCAGTACCCTGACTGTGCATGTCACGCCACTGACCGAGGTGCTGGTGCGGCAATTGGGTTTTGCCTCTGCCGAGCAGCAGGGGCCGGATGCGCTGAGCAGCAGCAAGATCATCGATGCCTCGCCCGGCGGGGATCTCAGGATGACCGCAGCGCGTTTGGCCGCTCTGGTCAACGCCCTGATGGGGGTGGCCGACAGCGATGTCAAGGCGCTGACGGTCGAGAGTTTGCTGGGCTTCGATGCCAGTCTGAGTTTTGTGATCAACAGCGACGGCTTTTTACAGCCCCGATCGGATTTGCATGGCAAGGTCCTGGCCCTGATTTCGCATTTTCAAAACAGCCAAAGCCTGACGACTTCGGCGGTGATCGAGCGGCTGGCCGCACAGTGGCTGGATCCGGTGGCTGCGCAGCAATCAGAAACCTTCCTGGCGTTCCAACCGCTGACTTTGGTCAGCGGAGCCGGCACGCTGGTCTTGAACCCCTCGTTTGACACCGGCTACGGCAGCGCAACGGCGCCTGCCACCGACAACGGCACCCTGAGCGACAACATCACCAGTTATCGACAACCCCGTTTTGACATCAGCGGGCTCGATCCGGCCAGGTTGCGTGTCAATGACGTGATTCAGGTCATTGACACCTCGGCGGGCGATCAGGTGGTGGCCAGCTACAAAATCCTGCCCAATGATGAGGTGCTGACCACAGGTTCTAAGTCGGGCATCCAGGCCACGGTCGCCTTGAGTCCGGGGGCTCACAACCTGAAGTCCCAGGTGTTGTCGTTCACCGGACAAGTCAGCACCGCCAGCACAGCGCTGAGCATCACGGTCGAGACGAATGTCCCCGATGTCAGCAATTTGCGCTTGACCCTGAGCAGTGGTTCGGATTCCTCGAATGCCTCGCTCGCCGATGGCAGCACGAGCACCACGTCGGACAACATCACCAATGTCCGAACCCCCACTTTGTTGCTGACCGGGCTCAGCGGCAAGGCCCTCAACCCCAAAGACCGGATCGATTTGCTAACACAGAGGGGCAGCACGGTGCTGGGCTCTTATGTGGTGAATGCGGCCGATTTGAACAGTCAGGGGTATTGGACGGGATCCAACTCGCTGGACATTGCGGTGACGTCGCCGCTGCCAGATGTGTCTGACAGCCAGACCAACGGCATTCACGACATGGTGGTGCGGATCACCGGGCGTTCTGGCACGTTTTCTTCGGTGTCGACCTCGCCGCTCAGGCTCACCATCGACGCCACCGCGCCGACGCCGACGTTGCGGGTGCCCGCCATCAATAAGGCGGGGGCGACCCAGGATCGCCTGCTGTCGGCCAACGACACGGTGGATTTGGAGCTGACTTACAACGACATGCGGGCCGGTGATGTGGTGCGCTTTTATGTCAACGGCCAGTTGTTCTTGGTCAACAACAGCGAGCGCTACAAGCACACCATGTCGTCGGGCGACGTCAACAACGGCAACACGTACACCTTCACCCTCAAAGGTTTCGACTTGGCGACGATGTCTCCGGCCAATGGCGAACTCAGGTTCAGCGCCATCGTGACCGACATCGCGGGCAATGCCAACAGAGCGGTGGAGCAGGTCTTGTGGTGGGGGCCGCCGACCTTGACTTTGCCAGCCGGTCAATCGGACAAACTGGGGCAGTCGGCGTCGTCGATCACACTCAATCTGACCCAGTTTGCGCTGGACAGCAACGATCAGGTGGTGTTGTCCGATGGCCAGGGCAGAAGCAGCAGCCCGTACACCATCACCACCCGCGACTTGGTGGCGGGCAGCAGTTTTGTGCCGATCACGCTGAACCGATCCCTGCTGGGGGCAGGGGCGGATGGCACCTATGCGGTGAGCGCCACGGTGTTGCGCAACGGGGAGGCCCTGTACACCACGGGCAGCCTGAACCTGACGGTGGACACCGTGGCCCCGACGGTGGACCTCAATGGCGCTTTGGCGGGCACGAGTCTGACCAACACGCTGTCGGCGGCCCAAGTGGCATCGTATGCCAGCAGTCCGTTTTTGTTTGCCAATGTGGCGCCCCCCGCGGATCAAGACATTGCGGCCATCCGGCTGAGAATCAACAATCCGACCGGGCCTTTGAAGCCCGGGGATCGGATGCAGCTGGGGGGGCGGGACATCGACCTGAATCAGATCACGGGCCTGACGGCGACGTTGGCCACGGTCGGGGATGTGAGCGGGGTTGATTTTCTCTATCAGGGCGCCAATAAATCGCTGACCCTGAGCCTGAACTCGGGTGCCGCTTTCAGTCCGCAGCAGGTTCAGAAGGTGCTGGGCGGGATGGAGTGGATGAACAGCGGCTCGCAGGGCAGCGTGTCAGGCACCCGCGAAATCAGCGTTGACTATGTGGATCTGGCTGGCAATATGTCGGCCAATCCGGCTCTTTTTTATCTCGTCATCTGAAGTGCGCCATGTTTGATCCCCGCCTGCCTTTGTCTGTCCCTGTTTTGTTGTCAATCTGGCGCGGCTTTGCGGTGCTCTATGTGATGATGGCCCTGGGGTCGATTGTTTGGCTGATCTGGTTCCTGCCCGGCGAAGCCGAGATTCTGGCGCGTCAGGATTGGATCGCGGGGTACGCCCGCGAGTGGGCCAGCGCCTGGGGCTTTGAGTCGATTCGCCCGTTTTTGTTCCGGATCGGTTGGGTGGTGCCTGTGCTGTTGTTGTTCATGGCGTGGTTCATGGAAATGCTCAGGCGCTATTTTTTGCGCATGTTGGCGCAGCGCTGAAGGCGCCTAGGCCATCCACTGGGCGGCTTTTTCCGCCATCATCAAAATCGGGGAGTTGGTGTTGCCGCTGGTGATGGTGGGCATGACGCTGCCATCGACCACGCGCAGACCGCGCACCCAGCTGCCGGTGCCGTCGAGCAGGCGCAGGCGTGAGTCGACCACCGCATCGGGATCGTCGGCGCGGCCCATGCGGGCAGTGCCGACCGGGTGGAAGATGGTGGTGGCGATGTCACCTGCCAGGCGTGCGAGGTCTTCGTCGGTCTGGTACTGCGGGCCCGGTTTCCACTCGATGGGTTTGAGGTGCGCCAGCGCAGGTTGCGAGACGATGCGCCGCGTCAGCCGCAATGAGTCGGCAGCCACTTGGCGGTCTTGTTCGGTGCTGAGGTAGTTGGGCGCAATGGCCGGGGCCCGGCGGAAGTCGTTGGTGGTGATGTGGACCGTGCCTCGGCTGGTGGGGTTGAGGTTGCAGACACTGGCGGTGAAGGCCGGGAAGTCGTGCAGGGGCTCACCAAAGGCGTCCAGGCTCAAGGGTTGGACGTGGTATTCGATGTTGGGCCATTCATATTCGGGGCTGCTGCGGGTGAATGCACCCAACTGCGAGGGGGCCATGCTCATCGGGCCGGTGCGCCTGAAGGCGTACTCCAGGCCGATCATGGCTTTGCCCCACCAACTGTTGGCCAGGGTGTTGAGGGTTTTGACGCCCTCTACCTTGTAGACGGCTCTGATTTGCAGGTGGTCTTGCAAATTGGCGCCCACACCGGGGCGGTCTAGCACAGGTTCTATGCCCAGGGCGTGCAGGCGTTGAGCCTGGCCCACGCCGGACAATTCGAGGATTTGAGGGGTGCCGATGCTGCCGGCGCACAGGGCCACTTCGCTGCCGGCAAGGGCCACGACTTCTTGCTGGCCGTCCCAAACCTTGACGCCTGCACAGCGCAAAGCGCCGTTGTCCTGGCGTTCCCAGATCAGGTTCATGACATGGGCCGAGGTCCACATTTCAAAATTGGGCCGGCCGTAGCAGGTGGGGCGCAAGAAGGCTTTGGCGGTGTTCCAGCGCCAACCGTTGCGTTGGTTGACCTCAAAATAGCCCACGCCTTCGTTGCTGCCCCGGTTGAAGTCGTCGGTGGCGGGCACACCCGCTTCTTGCGCGGCTTGGGCAAATGCGTCGAGCACATCCCAGCGCAGCCGCTGTCGGTCGACACGCCATTCGCCGCCGGCGCCGTGCATGGCGGTGCCACCCCGGTAGTGATCTTCGTGTTGTTTGAAATACGGCAAGCAGGCGTCCCAGGTCCAGGCATCGTCCCCGGTCAGGCGTGCCCACTGATCGTAGTCGCGCGCCTGCCCGCGCATGTAGATCATGCCGTTGATGCTGGAGCAGCCGCCCAGCACCTTGCCGCGCGGGTAACGCAGGCTGCGCCCGTTCAAGCCCCGGGCGGGTTCGGTTTGGTACATCCAGTCGGTGCGCGGGTTGCCGATGCAGTACAGATACCCGACAGGGATGTGGACCCAGTGGTAGTCGTCTTTGCGCCCGGCTTCGATCAGCAACACCCGCTTGCGCGGATCGGCACTGAGGCGGTTGGCCAGCAGGCACCCGGCGGTACCGGCGCCGATGATGATGTGATCAAACTGGGGTGTGCTCATGACAAGGATTGAAATAATTGGGGTCAGACCCCAATTTCTGAATAATTGGGGTCAGAC
>JACCDX010126606.1_pt1 | contig 29464 bp, 19 predicted proteins | sample 7449681 | NCBI WGS metagenome assembly JACCDX01 (sample SAMN15323450, study PRJNA562643) | freshwater metagenome | isolation source: river surface water | place: USA:Blue River Watershed | collected 2017-08-18
CAGACTGTTAACGAGGTTTTGTTAAAGTTTGCTAAGAAGTATAATGTCAAAGTTATTGCTTCAAACGATTCTCATTATTTGGATCAAAAAGATTCCAATGCACATGATATTCTTTTGTGTATCAATACGGGAGAAAAGCAAGCTACTCCTACCTATAAAGATATCGAGGGTGATTTTGACATGAAGGGAAAGCGTTTCGCTTTTTACAATGATCAATTCTATTTCAAGACAACGGAAGAAATGACCCAGTTGTGGTCGCATGTTCCTGAGGCGATTGATAACACCAATGAGATTGTTGGCAAAGTCGAAACGTTGAAGTTGACAAAGGATGTGATGTTGCCCAACTTCCAGATTCCGACCGAATTCCTTAATCAAGATGACTATTTGGAGCATCTAACCATGGAGGGGGCAAAAAAAAGGTATGTCGACATAGATCAGGTCGTTGAGGAGCGTATTCGGTTCGAGTTATATACGATTAAGACCATGGGTTTTGCCGGTTATTTCTTAATTGTTGCCGATTTTATTCAAGCTGGACGTGATTTAGGGGTTTATGTGGGTCCTGGTCGTGGTTCGGCGGCAGGGTCAGTGGTAGCCTATTGTTTGGGAATTACCAACATAGATCCGATCAAGTATAATCTGCTTTTTGAGCGTTTTTTAAACCCGGATCGTAAGTCATTACCCGATATTGATACGGACTTTGATGATGAAGGCCGCCAAAAAGTAATTGATTATGTGGTAGATAAATACGGCAAAAATCAGGTAGCGCACATTGCTACCTATGGTACGATGGCAGCCAAGATGTCGATAAAAGATGTTGCTAGGGTGTTGGATCTGCCATTATCTGAGTCAAATGCGTTAGCTAAATTGGTTCCAGAAAAGCCCAAAATCACCTTAGAACGTATATTTAATGCGCCATTAAATGGCGATAAGAGTTTGGCCGATAAAGAGGGCTTGAATTCCGATGAGATTGAACAGGTTAAACAATTACGTCAAATTAAAGAGGCGGGTGGATTACCTGCGGAAGTGATTGAAAATGCATTGGTACTGGAGGGTTCCGTTCGTGGAACGGGTATACATGCGGCTGGGATTATCATTGCTCCTTCTGATTTGACTGATATTTTACCTGTGGCATCATCTAAAGATGTTAGTTTATTAATTACGCAATATGATGGTTCTGTCATTGAGAATGCTGGCGTAATTAAAATGGACTTTTTGGGGTTAAAAACCCTATCTATTTTGAAAGAGGCTGTCCGATTGATTAAACAGAATCATGGGGAAACCATTGTTTTGGATGATTTACCTTTGGATGACCGATTAACCTATGAATTGTACCAACGAGCGGAAACAAATGGGACTTTCCAATTTGAATCGCCTGGTATGCAGAAACACTTAAGGGATTTAAAGCCCGATCAGTTTTCTGATTTGATTGCGATGAATGCCTTGTTCCGTCCAGGACCTATGGTATATATTCCAAATTACATTGCGCGTAAACATGGCCGTGAAAAGATTGAATACGATGTTCCTGAAATGGAGGAGTATTTAAAGGACACATATGGAATTACTGTTTATCAGGAGCAAGTCATGTTGTTATCGCAGAAATTGGCCAATTTCTCCAAAGGAGATGCCGATGTCCTTCGTAAGGCCATGGGGAAAAAGGACAAGGCGACGATTGACAAAATGAAGGGTAAATTCATGGAAGGTGGTCAAGCTAATAATCATCCGGCGGATAAGTTGGAAAAGATTTGGACCGACTGGGAAGCATTTGCTCAATATGCCTTTAATAAATCCCATTCAACATGTTATGGTTTAGTTGCGTATCAAACGGGTTACCTAAAAGCTAATTATCCGTCTGAATATATGTCGGCGGTGCTTTCGAATTCTTTAGGGAATATTGAAAAGATTACGTTTTTCATGGATGAGTGCAAGCGTATGGGCTTGACTTTGCTTGTACCTGATGTGAATGAGTCTTCGCGCTCATTTGCGGTAAATAAAAAAGGTCAAATACGTTTTGGTCTAGGCGCAATTAAGGGAGTTGGTGAAGCTGCAGTCGATGCGATTGTGGAAGAGCGCAATCTACGAGGCGAGTATAAGGATATTTTTGATTTTGTATCCCGGATAAATGTGCGTCAGGTTAATAAAAAGAGTTTAGAATCATTGGCGCTTGCAGGAGCCTTTGATTGTTTCCCCGAGGTGCAGCGCGCGCATTATTTTGCGTTGGACAACGAGAATACGACCTTTATTGAAAAGATAGTTCGCTATGCTTCTCGTATGGCTGAATTAAAAGCGGAAGCAACGCAGTCGCTTTTTGGTGAACTGGGAGCAGGAACTGGGAATGATATAGTTAAACCTAAAATTCCTGTTTCTGAACCATGGTCTGTGATGGAGCAACTTCGAAACGAAAAAGAAGTTGTAGGCGTATACATTTCAGGTCACCCGTTGGATGAGTATCGCGTGGAGATTCAAAATTTCACGAACTCAAATACGACTTTATTAGATTCTCGGCCGAATGCGGTACAATCCATCGCTGGAATCGTTACGAAGGTAAACGTACGCACTTCTGCGAATGGTAATCAATTTATGATTTTTACCTTGGAAGATTATTCCGGGAATTATGAATTCGCGTTGTTTGGTAAAGATTACATTGAGTTTGAGCGATTTATAGGTCAAGACCGGATGCTGTATATTCAAGGGTCTTACCAGCAAAAAAATCGCTATATGGAGCAAATGGTATTTAAGATTCAATCCATCGAATTACTGTCTGAGATTCTCGAGGAAAGAACGAAGGAGTTAAAGCTTATGTTAGATTTACGCTATTTAAATCCTGCTTTAATGGATAATTTGTATGATGTACTCGAACGTAATAAAGGCACAAAAAAGTTAGTGGTGGAGGTTTTTGATGAAGCAGATAAATTGCAGATGGATTTCCTGTCTCGTAAGATGCAAATTCGGATTGGTAAGCCTTTGATTGCTGAATTGGCTGAATTAGAAAATGTTACCTTCAAATTAATTTCATAAATTATTCCAAGGGAACTTAATCTTATACCTGAAATGTTTTAATTTTGAATTTTTAAAATAATCTAGCAAATGGGAAAATATGTAGAGGCAACAGATGCCAACTTTAAAGAATTGATTGGAACATCAACACCCGTATTAGTTGATTTTTGGGCTGAATGGTGTGGACCATGTAAAATGATTGGACCTGTTGTTGAAGAATTAGCAGGAGAAGTGGAGGGTCAAGCAATTGTAGCTAAAATGAATGTTGACGCTAATTCAGCAGTTCCAGCTTCATTAGGTATACGCTCAATTCCTACGTTAATGGTATTCAAAAATGGAGAAATGGTGGAGCGCTTAGTAGGTGGAAATATTCCAAAGTCTGTTTTGTCAGAAACTTTATTAAAGCACGCTTAATTAGCTTTTATAGACCTTGTCCATGGCTTGTAACAATATGTTGCAAGCCATTTTTATTTCATCTTCTGTGATCACCAGAGGTGGAGCAATTCGAAGGGCATTATCACAGAATAGGAACCAATCTGTGATAAGGCCATTTTCAATACAGGTATCAATTACCGCCTTAACGGTCTTAAAGTCCTTCATTTCAACGGCGATCATGAGTCCAACTCCCCTTACTTCATGGATAATCGGATGAATTAATAATTCCTTGAATAAGTTTGATTTAGCAGTAACTCTGGCCAATAAATTCGCTTCTTTAATGTAGGTAATGGTGGCTAATGAAGCTGCACAGGAAACGGGGTGACCTCCAAACGTGGTTATGTGTCCTAATACAGGATTAAATGAAAACGTGCGCATCAGGTTTTCATTGGCTATAAATGCGCCGATAGGCATTCCTCCGCCCATTCCTTTGGCTGTTAAAAGAATATCAGGTTGAATATCCATGGCTTGATATGCCCAAAAAGTGCCTGTACGCCCAAAGCCTGTTTGTATTTCATCGATGATTAGCAAGCAACCTGTTTGGGTACACCTTGCACGTAACGCTTTAAAGTAAGATTTTGTGGCTTGCTTCACTCCTGCTTCACCGGCTACGATTTCAATAACAATAGCTGCGGTTTTTGTCGTAATATGAGCTAAGTCATCCATATTTCCATGTCTGATATGTTTGATATCAGGCAAGAGTGGCCTAAAGCTATTTTTAAAATTTTCGTCTCCGGCTAAGGATAATGCGCCTTGTGTAGCGCCATGATAGGCATTTAAGCAAGATATAAATTCTGTTCTTCGGGTATATCGCTTGGCTAATTTCATGGCACCTTCGAGTGCCTCTGTACCGGAATTCGTAAAATATACTTGATTCAGGTGTTGAGTTTCAGTTGAATGAACGAGGGCTTCAGCAAGTAATACTTGAGGACTTTGAATATACTCACCATATACCATCAGGTGCATGTATTTATCTACTTGATCTTTGATGGCTTGTACAACAGCTGGATTACGATGTCCAACATTAGAAACGGCTATTCCTGAGATTAAATCAATGTATTTTTTGCCGAAACAATCTGTTAAATAGATATGTTCTGCAGATACAATTTCCAACGCCAGTGGTGCATCCGAGGTTGGCGCTACGTATTTTTGAAATAGTTGTCGGTGAGTAAGTCCCATTTACCCAAATTTACAGCCTTTTATCAAATTATCAGTTTCTGTTATGGTGTTTTGCCTGATTTTCCTTTGTATTGTAACATGAAAAAGCCGCTAATTACATTATTACTTATTTTATTTAATTCTTCTTGGTTGTTTAGTCAAATATTATCGGGTGTCGTTAAGAATAAAAATGGAGAAATTTTACCTTTTGCTACGATTTGGGTAACCAACTTGAATAAAGGGACATTAGCGAATGAAGATGCTAAATATGCTATCCAATTGCCAAAAGGTGAGCATGAAGTAGTTTTCCGTTTTCTAGGTCACACACCGAAACCACATAAAGTTACGATTTCAGGAAACGTGTCGCTTGATGTTGTCCTAACTGAAGAAGCAGTCACGCTTCAAGATGTCAATATAGGTGGTTTGAAGGAGGATCCTGCTATAGGAATTATGCGTAGGATGATATCCATGGCTCCATTTCATTTAAAGGAGATTGATCGATATACGGCCAAAGGATATGTTAAGGGAGCTGGTAAAATCACCTCCATATCTAAAGTGATGAATGCACTCGTGGGTAAACAGTTGGAAAAAGAGGCTGGAATTAAAGTGGGTTCGACCTATGTTTTAGAGGGAATTAACCAGATTACCTATACGCGGCCGAATAAGTTAGATGAAAAAGTACTTTCAAATCGAAATAATCTACCGGCTGTAATTAAGAATTCTGGAGCCCCTAATTTACGAATTACGCAAACGAATTTTTATTTGCCGAAGGTATGGGGCTCATTGATCTCCCCGATCTCGCCTTCTGCGTTTTCATTTTATAATTTTGCCTATTTGGGTAGTTTCCAGTTAAATGGTCAAACGATTTCGAAGGTTCAAGTAAAGCCAAAGTCCACATCGAATGATTTGTTTGAAGGTACCCTTTCTATTGTAGAAGATACTTGGAGTATCTATTCGTTTAGTTTAGCCTTTCGGAATTCGCAGGGATATTACACGTTTCAGCAACAAAATGCCTTGTTTCAAGGGGTTTGGATGCCTGTTAATTATGACGTGAATATAAATTTTGATGCGATGGGATTCGGGGCAAATTTCCGTTATATCACGCAGGTTAAAGAGTATTCAATAAAAGTTAATCCTGCTTTTGTTGTCAAGCCAACGATTATTGAGGAACGCTTGCATAAAGACTGGGCTAAAGAAATAAATAAAGAAAAAATAGCAGCTCCTAAATTGGCCTTAGGAAAAGAGCTGACACGTAAAAAGCTTAAGAAAGTACTGAAAGAAATAGACAAGGAAGAGAAAAAAGAAGTAAAAGGTGAAGAGTTTAGCTCTGATTATACCATCACAGTTGATTCGTCTGCCTCGTTAAAAAAAGAGGAATATTGGGAAGCAGAACGTCAGGTACCTTTAACAGAAGCCGAGGTAAAAGGATATAAAGAAGCCGATAGTTTATCTGTGCAAGACGAGAAAAAACGTTTAAAGGATTCAGTCAACTCATTACCTCGTTTTCGATTTGGGGATATTGTGAATGCTAGAACCTACACGTATGGTCAGAAAGGACTAGGCGCTCGCTTGACATTGAGTGGGATTCAGTCTGGATTTAATGCGGTTGATGGATATTACTTGGGTCGTGGGTTAGATTATCGATTTACCAACAAATTGTCTGATTATTGGGAAACTGGATTTGATATTCGCTATGCTTTCTCTAGAAAGGCATTGAATGGATCTGTCCGTTTCGTACGTAATTGGGATGAGAATCGAAAACGGTTTAGTCTTTCTGCTGGTTCCACCGTGGAGCAAATCAATGCGACAGAGCCCATTTCCGCCAATATTAATCGATACTATGCCTTATTTTTATCACAGAATTTTTTGAGACTATATCAGAAGGACTTTATTAAAGCTTCTTATGCACTACAATTGAATGCTAAATGGAGAGTAAGCACGGATTTGGAATTTAGGTCTCGAAGTAGTTTTGTAAATACAGAAGAGCATGGTTTATTCTTTAAGGAACGCCGTTTTGAATCCAATGGCTTACCTTTTATGACAAGTGACCAGGCTTATGCGTATGTATTTGTACGTTATCAACCATTTGCTACGTGGAGACGTTATAATGGTTCTCGGAGATTATCGAATGAAGTAGGACCTACCATTTCGGGTGGTTACGAGCAGGCTTTAGGGGATAATCCATTTTCAAAAGTATCTCTTCAAGTTTCTCAGTCGATATCTTTAGCTAATTGGGGAGAATTTAACTACCGCCTAACAGCGGCACATTTTATTCAGAAACCATCCTTGATTTTAGATTACCAACATTTTAAAGGAAATGAGATTAATATTTCCAATGGTGAGAATAGCTTTTTAGCCCTGCCCTATTATGCGCTTTCTAATCCTGGAGGTCATTTTAAGGCTTTTTTATCATGGGAGCCTAGAAAATTTATCTTTACTCAAAATGCCTTTCTCTCACTATATGGCCTGAAAGAAAAAGTAGGTTACTCTTACCTTCAGACTTCTATGAATGCTCAAACCATTCATTACCAAGAGCTTACTTATGGTCTTACTGGTATTGGAAGAATTTTTGGTATTGATTTGGTCTACCCGATGGGGAATGTCGTTCCTGAAAAATGGAAAGTTCTAGTCAGATTGCCATTCTAATTGTTTATTTGCACCTTTTTACCTAAATTGTGCTAAATTTTTTTGATATAATCTAAATTAAACTTTATGAATCAAATTGTTTACTTAGTTCCTGCTTTTGGTTTGGTGGGATTGCTTTACACAGCATGGAAATTTAGTTGGGTGTCCAAGCAAGATGCCGGGAATGATAAAATGCAGGAGTTATCCGGTTACATAGCGGATGGTGCCATTGCATTTTTAAAAGCAGAATGGAAAATCTTAGCTTATTTTGCTATTCCGACTGCCTTATTACTCGCTTGGTTAGGAACTCAAACAGGTACAGTTGAAAATCCAATTCACTCTTCACCTTTAATCGCCGTTGCATTTTTAATTGGTGCAATTTTCTCTGCAACTGCAGGATATATCGGTATGATTGTTGCCACAAAAGCAAATGTTAGAACGGCAGAAGCTGCTCGTACATCATTGGCTAAAGCATTAAATGTTTCTTTTACTGGTGGTTCTGTCATGGGTATGGGTGTAGCTGGTTTAGCTATTTTAGGTTTAGGTGGTTTATTCATCGCTTTCTATCAAATTTTTGCACAAGGTCAAGCGTTGACATCTGTGGAAATGAAAACAGCAATCGAAGTATTAGCTGGTTTCTCATTAGGTGCTGAGTCAATTGCCTTGTTTGCACGTGTGGGTGGTGGTATTTATACGAAAGCTGCTGATGTGGGTGCTGATTTAGTAGGTAAAGTAGAAGCAGGTATCCCTGAAGATGATGTGCGTAATCCTGCCACTATTGCTGATAACGTTGGTGATAACGTAGGTGATGTGGCTGGTATGGGTGCCGATTTATTTGGTTCGTATGTTGCGACAATTTTGGCTACGATGGTATTAGGACAAGAAATTGAGGTTTCTGACAACTATGGTGGCTTCTCTCCTGTTTTATTACCTATGTTAATTGCGGGTGTAGGTTTACTGGCTTCTTTAGTATCTACTTTTTTTGTTCGTATCTCCAAGGAAACGGATTCAGTTCAAAATGCTTTGAACGTAGGTAATTATACTTCTATCGCTATTACGTTTGTTACTTCATATTTCTTGGTAACAAATATCTTACCGGAGAGCTTAACATTACGTGGAACCACCTTCTCATCGATGGATGTATTTTACGCAATTATCGTAGGCTTAATCGTAGGTGCATTGATGTCAATCATTACGGAATACTACACAGCGATGGGTAAGCGTCCAGTTGATTCAATTGTTCAGAAATCTGGAACAGGTCATGCAACTAACATTATTGGTGGATTAGCTGTAGGTATGGAATCTACGGTATTGCCTATTTTAGTTTTAGCAGCTGGTATTATTGCCTCTTATCACTTTGCTGGGATTTATGGTGTATCCATTGCTGCAGCAGGTATGATGGCAACAACAGCGATGCAATTAGCGATTGATGCATTTGGTCCAATTGCGGATAATGCAGGTGGTATTGCTGAGATGTCTCAATTGCCTTCCGAAGTACGTGAGCGTACAGATAATTTGGATGCAGTTGGAAATACAACAGCAGCTACTGGTAAAGGTTTTGCGATTGCATCCGCTGCCTTAACATCGTTAGCTCTTTTTGCTGCTTTCGTAGGTATTTCAGGAATTACGCAGATTGACATTTATAAGGCTGATGTATTAGCTGGTTTATTTGTGGGTGGTATGATTCCATTTATTTTCTCTGCATTATGTATATCAGCGGTTGGTAAAGCTGCGATGGAAATGGTGAATGAAGTACGTCGTCAGTTCCGTGAAATTCCTGGGATCATGGAATATAAGGCAAAGCCTGAATATGAAAAATGTGTAGCAATTTCTACAGAAGCTTCAATTCGTCAGATGATTTTACCAGGAGCTATTGCACTAACAGTTCCAGTACTTGTTGGCTTCACCATGGGACCAGAAGTATTAGGCGGTTTATTAGCGGGTGTAACTGTATCTGGTGTATTGATGGGTATTTTCCAATCAAATGCCGGTGGTGCTTGGGATAACGCTAAGAAATCTTTTGAGAAAGGTGTGTTAATTGATGGTCAAACATTTAAGAAAGGCTCTGAACCGCACAAAGCAGCCGTAACGGGTGATACTGTAGGTGATCCATTCAAAGATACTTCAGGTCCATCGATGAACATCTTAATTAAATTGATGTCTATTGTTTCTTTAGTGATTGCCCCTTACATCCACGTAGGGAAGTCGGCAGGTCATGCATCACACTTGGAGAAAGCTCCAATTGTGAAGGTGATGGCTAAACGCTAAGAACTGAAATAATTCTATTGAAAGGCCTCAAGCAATTGGGGCCTTTTTTTACGGCACATAAAAAAGCCTGACAAATATGTCAGGCTTTTTTGATCTATCGTTCTGTCCTAAAAAGATTAAGCAGTTAACTTACCTCTTAATGCTCTTGGGATATCGATTGTCGCGACTGGGTTGGACATTGGATTTAAAATCTCACAACCTTCAACTACTAACTTGTTTACTTTAACAGTTTGACCTAAGTCTAAACCTGAAATATCAGCTGTAACATAATCAGGAATGTTGGCTACTAAACCACGTAAAGAAACTTTACGTAATTTTTGCACCATTTTACCCCCTTTGATTACACCTGGAGAGTTACCTACGATTTTGATAGGTACTTCAATTTTAATTGGCTTTTTAGAATCGATTTCTAAAAAGTCAACGTGTAAGATCATCTCATTTACTGGGTGGAACTGCGCATCTTGCAAAATAGCACGGTGAATATCACCTTCGATGTTTAATTCTACTTCGTACACATCTGATGAATATAATAATTCGCGGAAAAGGATCATCGGTACAGCGAAGTGTACTTGCTCTTTACCACCGTAAAGAACACATGGAGCTAATGCTTCTAAACGTAAATCTTTAGAACCTTTCGTTCCTAATGTAGATCTCTTGTATCCTACAATTTCTAACTTTTTCATTTTGTTTTTGTTAGTGTTTCCAGTCTTTCGCACGTGGGCTATCCCCTGAAAACGGTTAAAATTAATATTTAATAAATAATGAACTGATAGATTCGTGATCACGGATACGACCAATAGCTTTGGCAAATAGTTCAGCTACTGATAATACCTTTATTTTGTCGCACGTATTTTTTTGTGGAATCGTGTCTGTCACCAATAATTCAGTCAAAACTGAATTAGCGATATTTTCATACGCTTTTCCTGATAATACGGGGTGTGTAACCACCGCGCGAACTGAGTTTGCCCCCTTATCCATGATTAACTGAGCGGCTTTACATAAAGTACCTCCGGTGTCAATTAAATCGTCAACAAGAACGACATCTGCCCCTTTGACATCACCAATTAATTGCATCGATGCAATTTCATTAGCACGTTTCCGGTGCTTATCGCAAATAACCATTTCTGCATTAAAGAATTTGGCCATGTTGCGGGTACGTACTACTCCTCCTACGTCTGGAGAAGCAAAAATGATATTTTCTAAATTCAATGATTTCAAATAAGGAACAAAGATGGCATTGCCTTCTAAGTGGTCAACTGGAAAATCCATGAATCCTTGAATTTGACCAGCATGCAAGTCAATCGTCATTAAACGATCAGCACCCGCGGCAGTCAATAAATTTCCAATCAATTTAGCCCCAATGTCTACCCGTGGACGATCTTTACGATCTTGACGTGAGTACCCGAAATACGGAATAACGGCCGTTACATAATGTGCTGAGGCTCTTCTAGCCGCATCTATCATCAGTAATAACTCCATTAAATTATCTGCCGTTGGGAAAGTAGACTGAATAATAAATACATCACAGCCACGCACAGACTCATCAAAACTCGGTGACATTTCACCGTCTGAAAACTTTAAAATAGTTACTGCACCCAAATCCTTTCCGTAATATTTGGCAATATCCTTTGCCAAATAATTCGATGCCGATCCAGAAAAAATCTTAACTGCGTTAATCGCTGCCATGTGTGTGTTGAAAAAGGGCTTAATTACAAAAATTAAGGCGCAAATTTAGTAATTCTACGCCTTAAATCAAATCTATTTTACAGAAGCACGAATAATATTCAATGCACCACCTGCTTTAAACCATTCAATCTGTTGTTCATTGTACGTATGATTCACCGCAAAGCTGTCTTTTGAACCATCCGCATGAACTAATTCAATCGTTAATGTTTTTCCAGGCGCAAATGAGCCTAGGCCTACAATATTGATATTGTCGTTTTCTTGAATCTTGTCATAGTCTGCGTCATTAGCGAATGTTAATGCCAGCATACCTTGTTTTTTCAAGTTGGTCTCATGAATACGGGCAAATGACTTCACCAATACCGCACGAACACCTAAGTGACGTGGCTCCATAGCCGCATGCTCACGCGATGATCCTTCACCGTAGTTGGTATCACCCACCACAATCGTACCTACGCCAGCCGCTTTATAAGCTCTTTGGGTTGCCGGTACCGGACCATATTCACCTGTTAACTGATTTTTTACATTGTCCGTCTTATCGTTAAAGAAGTTAACCGCACCAATCAGCATGTTATTTGAAATATTATCCAAGTGACCACGGTATTTTAACCAAGGACCTGCCATGGAGATATGATCCGTTGTGCATTTTCCTTTGGCCTTAATCAATAATTTCAAACCAGAAATATCAGTTCCTTCCCAAGCAGCGAATGGATCTAATAATTGTAGACGATCTGAAGTTGGCGAAACTTTAACCTGCACACCAGAACCGTCGGCAGCTGGAGCTTGATATCCTGCATCTTCTGCAGCAAAACCTAATTTCGGTAATTCGTCTCCTGAAGGAGCATCCAATTTAACTTGTTCTCCTTTTTCGTTTGTCAACGTATCCGTTAATGGATTGAATGTTAAATCACCCGCAATGGCTAAGGCAGTAACCATTTCTGGCGAGGCAACAAATGCAAATGTGTTTGGATTACCATCCGCACGTTTCGCGAAATTTCTGTTGAATGAGTGAACGATGGTGTTCTTCTCACCTTTTTCAGCTCCTGGACGAGCCCATTGACCAATACATGGTCCACATGCATTCGAGAATACCGTCGCGCCAATCGTATTGAATGTATCAATGAAACCATCACGCTCGATGGTATAACGTACCAATTCAGAACCAGGCGTAATCGTGAATTGAGCTTTTGTTTTTAATCCTTTGGCAGCCACTTGCTTCGCTAAGGAAGCTGCACGTGCGATGTCTTCATAAGATGAGTTGGTACACGAACCAATCAATCCAACTTCCACTTTCGTAGGCCAACCGTTTTTCTCAGCCATTTCTTTCATTTTAGAAATTGGCGTAGCTAAATCTGGTGTGAAAGGACCATTCAAATGTGGTTCTAAAGTATCTAAATCAATCTCGATTACTTGATCAAAGTATTTTTCAGGATTTGCGTAAACCTCAGGATCAGCTGTTAAATGCTCGCGCACTTGATCTGCCATGGCAGCAACATCCGCACGACCTGTAGACTGTAAATAACGTGCCATCGAATCATCATATCCAAAAGTGGATGTGGTTGCGCCGATTTCAGCACCCATGTTACAAATGGTACCTTTACCTGTACATGACATCGAAGTAGCACCTTCGCCGAAATATTCAACTACACATCCTGTACCACCTTTAACAGTTAATATACCAGCCACCTTTAAGATTACGTCTTTTGGAGCTGTCCAGCCGTTTAATTTACCTGTTAATTTAACACCGATTAATTTCGGGAATTTCAACTCCCAAGCTAAACCAGCCATTACATCACATGCGTCTGCTCCACCCACGCCGATCGCGATCATACCCAAACCACCTGCATTTACTGTATGTGAATCTGTACCAATCATCATTCCACCTGGGAACGCATAATTCTCCAATACAACTTGGTGAATAATACCCGCACCTGGCTTCCAGAAACCAATACCGTATTTGTCAGAAACCGATGACAAGAAATCGTAAACTTCTTTATTTTTATCTACTGCAACAGCTAAATCCGTTTTTGAAGCAATTTTAGCTTCAATTAAGTGATCGCAATGTACTGTTGACGGAACTGCTACTTGTGGCCGACCAGCCTGCATGAATTGCAATAAAGCCATTTGAGCAGTCGCATCTTGCATAGCAACGCGATCTGGAGCAAAATCTACATAGGAATTACCACGTTCATGTGCCGTAGAAGGAGTTCCTTCCCAAAGATGGCTGTATAAGATTTTTTCAGTTAACGTAAGCGGCTTTCCCGTTAAAGCGCGTGCGGCAGCAATGCGAGCAGGCATTTTATCGTAAACAGCTTTAATCATTTCAATGTCAAAGGCCATGTTAATAGTTTTTATATAAGAAATTGCTCGCAAAATTAATAGTTTCAAAGCAAAATTGCCAATTTTGACTACCTGATTTGCTTAGTTTTATTTTTTATTAAAATAATTATCTTTTTACGGATTTTCTCCCGAGCTGCATTTCATTCAATAGGTAATCTAATGGATATGAAGCCTATTTTTTGGTCATTTTCGTTTTTGTTAAAGGAGCAATTCGCACAAATAGTCATCCAAAATATAATTTTAATGTTTTTTTTTAGTGCTTTCGCGCGAATTGTGTACAAATACATTTTAAGGTTCTATATTTGAAATCTTTTCTAAAATTCAACTTGTAAATTATATCTAATGGCAAAAAATTTGGTCATTGTTGAGTCCCCTGCTAAAGCAAAAACGATAGAAGGTTATTTGGGTAAAGATTTCATTGTCAAATCTTCCTTCGGTCATGTGCGGGATTTACCTACCAAAGGTGATAAAGCCATCGATATTGAACACGATTTTCATCCGACATACGTTGTATCTCCTGATAAAACGAAAGTTATTTCAGAGTTAAAAAGTTTAGCTAAATCATCTGATGAAGTTTGGTTAGCTACGGACGACGACCGTGAGGGAGAAGCCATTTCATGGCACTTAAAAGAAGCACTGAATTTAAAAGACAATACGAAACGAATAGTTTTTCGTGAAATCACGAAAACTGCAATCCTAAAAGCAATTGAGCAACCACGCGAAATTGATATGGATTTAGTGAATGCCCAACAAGCACGCCGGATTATGGACCGTTTAATTGGGTTTGAACTATCTCCCGTTTTATGGTCTAAAGTTCAAAAAGGATTATCTGCAGGTCGAGTTCAATCAGTTGCTGTACGCTTAATCGTAGATCGTGAGCGTGAAATCGAAAAACATGAAGCGGCCGCTTCCTTTAAGGTAGCAGCCCTATTTGACCTACCGGGTAAAAAAGTATTAAAGGCAGAACTATCGAAGGCGTTTGCCACAGAGGGGGAAGCATTGGAATTTCTGAAGAAGTGTGTGGGAGCGCAATTCTCCATTAAGAATTTAGATACTAAACCAGCGAAAAAAACACCTGCACCTCCGTTTACTACATCCACGCTCCAACAAGAAGCCTCGCGTAAGCTTGGCTACGCGGTAGCGACAACGATGTCTATTGCACAGAAACTATACGAATCGGGTCGTATCTCCTACATGCGTACGGACTCAACCATGCTATCACAGGAAGCACGTGATAAAGCGAAAGTAGCGATTGAAAACGCTTATGGCGAAAAGTTTCATCATGCTCGACAGTTTAAAACGAAATCAGATAGTGCGCAAGAAGCTCACGAGGCTATACGGCCAACGGATTTTGCTTTAAGTACCTTAGGTGGAGATTCTCGGGAACGTAAATTATATGAGTTAATTTGGAAGCGCGCCATCGCTTCACAAATGGCTGACGCGCTTTTAGAACGGACGACTGCCCAAATTGAAATATCTACGGCTTCCGAAATTTTGGTGGCCCAAGGTGAAGTAATTGCATTTGAAGGTTTTCTGAAGGCTTATTTAGAAGGTAAAGATGATGAGGATGATGAGGAAAACAAAGATATGTTGCCTCCATTAGCTATTGGTCAAGTACTAGCCTTAGATGAATTAAAAGCACAAGAGCGTTTCACGCGTCCCGCGCCACGCTACACAGAAGCAAGTTTAGTGAAAGCGTTGGAAGAAAAAGGTATAGGCAGACCGTCTACCTACGCTCCTACTATTTCGACTATCATCAAGCGTGCTTATGTTGAAAAAGAAGATCGCGCTGGTCGTGAGCGTTCTTTTCAAACATGGACATTAAAAGATGATGAGATTTCAGGTGTCAAAGCGACTGAGATTGTGGGAACTGAAAAAGCCAAACTTTTCCCGACACACATCGGTACGTTAGTCACTGATTTTCTAGTAGAGAATTTCCAGGATGTTGTTGATTTTACATTTACAGCTGAAATGGAAGATGAATTCGACAATATTGCCAAAGGCAAATTACCTTGGGTGAAACTGATGAAGGATTTCTATGGTTCTTTTCATAAAACAATTGAAGACAGTAAATCCATTTCCCGCAGCTCCGTAGGCGGTGGCCGCGAATTAGGTGTGGATCCAGAGACCGGAAAAAAGATATCTGTTCGTTTAGGGAAGTTTGGCCCCTTCGTTCAATTGGGCGAATCTGGTGAAGAAGATAAACCTGTTTTCGCTAACCTAGCTAAGAATCAATCCATTGCCACGTTAAGTTTAGAACAAGCCATTGCATTGTTAGCCCGACCAAAACTACCTCGTGAAATCGGTATTTTAGAGGATAAACCGGTGGTCATTGGTGCTGGGAAATTAGGACCTTATATTAAGTTTGATGGTAAGTTTATCAGCTTACCTGAGCCCAATGATCCGTTTACGATCGAATTAGATCAAGCTGTTTTGGTTATGAAAGCCGCACAAGTTGCAGCTGAATCTGCCGGTTTAGGTTATTTTGAAGATCAATTAATTGAAACAGGAAAAGGTCGTTTTGGACCTTATGTTAAACATAACGGAAAATACGTCTCTTTAGGAAAGACAGATAATTTAGCTTCTTTAACTCAGGAACGTGCGATTGAATTGATTTTGGCTAAGCGTAATGCGGAAGCCAATAAATTCATCAAAGAATTTTCTGAAAATGCGGCAATTAAGGTGGTTAATGGTATGTATGGACCTTATATCCAAATTGGGAAGCGCAATGTGAAAATTCCAAAAGACCAAGATCCAGCTTCCTTAACGCTTGAAGATTGCATTGCCTTAGGTGACGCAGCCCCTGCACCTAAAAAGACGACTAGAAAAAAATAAGTAGCTATGAGCCAGATTATTGATGGTAAAATGGTTGCCGAATCCATGAAATCGGCCATTGCTGAAGAAGTTAACGCGTTAGTATCAGCCGGAAAACGTCCACCACATTTAGTAGCGATTTTAGTGGGTGATAACGGAGCATCAGAGACCTACGTGGCAAACAAAGTAAAGTCATGTGGTGAATTGGGCTTTGCATCTACCCTATTGCGATTTGATCCGACAATCACAGAAGCAGAATTATTAAAAGCTGTACAGGAAGTAAATGATAATCCAGAAATGGACGGCTTAATTGTTCAGTTGCCATTGCCCAATCATATTAACCCAGATCGTGTCATGGAAACGATCCATCCGTCAAAAGATGTGGATGGTTTTCATCCAATTAACATCGGTCGAATGGCTAAGGGTTTGCCAGCCTATATTTCGGCTACTCCACAAGGAGTGTTGGATTTGTTGGCCTATTATAACATCGAAACAGCAGGTAAACACTGTGTGGTGGTTGGCCGTAGCCAAATCGTCGGTTTACCGATGTCCATCCTAATGCAACGTAATCATCCGCAAGGAAACTGTACGGTGACGTTAACGCATTCACGGACACCTAATTTGGAGGAGATGTGCCAACAAGCAGATATATTGATTGCGGCATTGGGTAAGCCAGAGTTTATCACCGCTGCTCATGTTAAACCGGGCGCCGTGGTTATTGACGTTGGTTTAACACGCGTTGAAGATGCTAGCAAAAAATCAGGCTTTGCTTTGAAAGGTGATGTGGATTTTGATTCGGTCTTCCCAATCTGTTCATATCTGACACCTGTACCTAAGGGCGTTGGTCCGATGACCATCGTTTCCCTCATGAAAAACACACTCCTAGCTGCAAAAGGAGTCATTTATCCGAAAAACTAAGACTGATATAAATATCGATGGAAAACTCCCAATGGGAGTTTTTTGTCGTATTGGTCATTTAAGTACAATTCACCCGACTCTGCAGTTGACGGGACATTAAATATTCCATTGACCAAATTTTCTACTACGAGCGTAGAGAAACCTAATGAGTACACGTTTGTGAGTAAAATATGCTCTTTGGGATCTAAGATTTCCTTAACGGAGCGCAATAAATCATCTATTTGCTCTTCTAAAACCCACTTTTCTCCATCTGGACCGCGTCCATAAGCCGGAGGGTCTAACAAGACACCTTGGTAAAAATTACCTCTGCGAGCTTCTCGTTTTACAAATTTTAAAGCATCTTCTGCCATCCAGCGAATGGATTCAAGCTTTGAAACCTCCATGTTTTCACGTGCCCAAGACAATACAGGCTTAACCGAATCTACGTGCGTTACATCCGCTCCCATTTGTCGGCAAACCAAACTTGCCCCGCCTGTATACGCGAATAGATTCAGCAACTTGGGTTTGGGAGTCTTGAGCAATGGAATATTCTTGGCTAAGAATTCCCAATTGGATGCTTGCTCAGGAAATAGGCCAACATGCTTGAAGGATGAAAGGCTTATTTTGAAATTTAAATTAAGATTTTTAGATGTGTAAGGAATAAACCATTTATCGGGTACTCCTTTTTTGATATCCCAAACGCCTCGTTCTGTACTTCCTTTTTCCTTTTTGAAATGTGCATTTGCCTTTACTGTCCAGAATTCTTCAGATAAAGATTTCGTCCAAAGTGCCTGAGGTTCAGGTCGTCTCACACAAAAATCTCCAAACTGCTCAAGCTTTTCAAAATTACCTGAATCAATTAATTCATAACTTTTACCCCAAAATTCGGGCGTTTCGATGGCAATAGCGGCTTGTTTGTTTTCCAAAATTTAGGGATTGAATTGAATCTTGTTGATAAAAAATACGTCTCTTTTTCCATCTTCATTATTATTGATGGATTGCGTACCATGGGCAATGAAATAAGGACCGTACCAGTAATTAAGATCTACTTTTGATGATTTTCGCACCCGGTCTGCCTCATTTTCGGTCTCTATATTGATGATCCGCTCTTGTTCTACGGTTCCCGATTGACTAATTATTTTACTGATGATTTGGTTATCCTTACTGTATGAAAGTGTGACTTGATCACCCACAACTGAGGTTTTTATTTTTTGTGTCAACTTCTCTTCTTTGGTGTCATTTAATGGAATGGAATGATCCCAAAGCACATGTCCATTTTCATCCAATTCAGCCACGATGGCATGCGTATACACCCATCCGTCAAACTGCTGATTGCTGCCATAAAAGTTGTACCCTCGATATCCCCATGGACTGTAGTAACTTGAAAATGGCGAGTATAAACCATAGTAACCATATCCCCAGCGGTACGGATTATATAACATGCTCCATGGAGAATAGAAATTATTGAATCCTCCCATATTAAGCATTCCCGGTCCATAAAGGCCCATATTATTGTATTTGTAATCTGGGTAAAATGATTCAGCCACAACAATGTAATGATCACCTTTTCGAATAACCTCATGCATCAACAAGCGGTAATCCAAACGTAGTTCTTCGCCTTTAGCTGCTTTTTCTTTGATTTTTTTGGCCTGCCGCTCTTGTTGTTTTGGACTTAAGAACTCAAAGAAATTAGTGAATTTGGTGAATGATTGAAAATTCGTGTGCTGTAATTCCCCATCGATGAATGACTGAAAATAGAATCCTTGTGAACTAGGTCCCTTGGATGATCCAATCGTGTTTTTGTGACCGTAGGTGCCCACAACGATTTGTAAGGAATCATTCATTTGACTTAATTTTCCATTCATCATGGCAAATTCTTCATTTGGTTTCATCTGAACCGACCCCAAAAGATTCCCGTCTTCATCAAACGAGCGAATCAACAATTGATAATCCTTTGCTTTTTTGCCAACTGAATAAGTGACGTTTACCTGTTGGAATGCCGTATCCAAGTCCATGGATTGAATTTCAGCTTCTCCCTTAACAACCGACGGAAGAATGCGTGTTTTCTTTTCGTTCAGATTGGTAAAGAGAATAACGGCTTGACTATTTACGACACCGCCGATGAATAAAGAGGCATTGAATGCTTTGAAATTGGATATTTCAATTCGGTCAACGGATATAATTTGGAATTTTTCAATTTTGCCGCTTAACGTATTGACGCGAAAAATGATGTATGAATTGCTTTTAAAGCGGCTGAAGAGTAAAAATAAGTTTTTACCATCGTAACTGTGTGTTACATAATCTTGCGAAGCTTCAACAGCTGCATTCGCGGACCAGGTTTGCTCTAGGTTCGTATTTAATTTTCGAATGTTAAAATCTTGATTATTTAATTGACTTAGGAGCACTACCCCTTGTTCCCCGATAGGAATTGTAAAATTATCAACATTGCTGTTTAATTGGGGAATTTCGATTCGCTGAGCCAAACTTAATTGGCCACAAAACATCAATAAAAGCAAGATTAACCTTTTCATAATTTATTCGGCTAGGCTTAAAATAATGTCAAATTCTGCTTTTAAAACGGGCGTAACGGATAAACGCGATTGTTTAATTAATGCTAAATTACTTAACCTCTCATCGGATTTCATGGTCTTTAATGTTACCGTCTTGGTTAATTTTTTAATTGGTTTTAATTCGACAACTACCCATCGAGGGTCTTCTGTGGTGGGATCTTGGTAAAATTCTTTTGAAATTTCCGCCAAACCTACTACTTCCATACCTTCGTTCGAGTGGTAAAATAACACCCAATCACCCTTTTGCATGGCTTTTAGGTTATTTCGTGCCTGGTAATTTCGCACCCCATCCCAAACAGATTTCCCTTCTTTAACGAAATCATCCCAAGAATATTTGAATGGTTCTGATTTAACTAACCAATAATTCATCTTTATGGGAATTTAGGGAATTTTGAAAAATCAGGTTTGCGTTTTTCCAAAAAGGCATTTTTACCTTCTTTGGCTTCATCAGATAAATAATACAATAACGTCGCATTTCCAGCTAATTCTTGAATACCTGCTTGACCATCTAATTCAGCATTGAAGGCTGATTTTAACATACGAAGCGCTAATGGGCTCTTTTCTAATATTTTTTCACACCAGGAAACGGTCGTATTTTCCAACTCCTCTAGGGGAACAACTTTATTGACCAATCCCATTTGTAATGCATCTTGTGCATCATATTGATCGCACAAAAACCAAATTTCACGGGCCTTTTTCTGCCCAACCACGCGCGCTAAATAAGAGGCGCCAAATCCACCATCGAATGAACCTACATTAGGACCTGTTTGACCGAAACGGGCATTTTCAGCGGCAATAGATAAATCACAAATCACATGTAACACATGTCCTCCTCCGATAGCCCATCCTGCTACCATAGCGACAACAGGCTTAGGAATGGTACGAATTTGACGTTGTAAATCCAGTACATTTAACCGTGGTACATAATCTTCTCCTACATATCCACCATCTCCGCGTACACTTTGATCTCCACCCGAACAAAAGGCCTTTCCGCCTTCTCCGGTCAATATAATCACCCCCACAGAGGTATCTTGTCTAGCCATTTCCATAGCCTCCGACATCTCTTGAACCGTCAATGGCGTGAATGCATTGTGTTTGTGTGGACGATTGATGGAAATTTTAGCAATCCCATTGTATTGTTGGAACAAAATTTCTTTGTACTCCTTAATTGGCTTCCAGGGAAAATTAGAAATCATCATGTTTAGTCGGTTCTTCGTTATAAGTTACATCCCACGTATGGTCTGCGAGTAAAATCACTTTGGCTAAATAGCGGCTATACTTGAAGGAACGGCCCCATTCGTGCGGGGCAACTAATGAAAGTAAGTCACTTCCATCCTCCTTTTCGTACATGTAGTATGTTTCACTAATGATGGGTTCGAAACCCATGGCGGCGTCGTAAATACGCTCTGAAATTTCTTTTCGATCAGCAATCATTTTAGCCTGCTTTGCCAAAACCTCCATCTGCTCGTATAATTGATTCATTTGTCGGTCCGTCTGCTGACGCATCGCCAGGATGGATCTTCCTTTCGTTTTGCCTGTGTCTTCCGGTTTGATGACGGCACCACCCGCTGTATGCGCGTAGGGCAACAAGCCCGGATTTTGGGCAACTTTGTCAGGATTAATGGGATTTACAAATGGATCTTCGCTCATGTACACAAGGTTAAACTGATTAACCTTTTATTAACTCACGAAATTAGAGAATGTTTGGCTATTTTTGGAATGATTTAATGAATTATGATTCTTTTCTCCCCGCTTGCTCCAGATTACCCTACACCTGCCTCTGATTTCGAAAGACAGGTGTTTGACTTTTGTCAAAGGTGGAAAGATGGAGTGACGCATTTTGAGTTCATGACATCTGGATCTACAGGTTCACCCAAACCCATCCTGATTCCAAGAGAAGCTATGATTGCTTCTGCCCGTTTGACCGGAGCTTGGCTTCAATTAAATCCTCAAGATGTAGCTTTGCTTTGCCTACCTGTACATTACATAGCTGGAGCCATGGTACTCGTACGGGCGCTGGAGTTAGATTTATCGATTGTGTTAGTGGAGCCATCCGTCAATCCCTTGCAAGGAATACCTCCGTTATCTATCCAATTAGCCTCATTTGTGCCTAATCAATGGCATGCCATGTTGAGAGATAAACTAGATTTAGCTGCTTTTTTTTCTAATGCCAAAGGTGTGCTTTTGGGAGGTTCAGGTTTAAGTCCTTCACTTGTAGTCCAAACAAAGGAATTTAAGTTTCCTGTTTATTTAACTTATGGAATGACTGAGACCGTATCTCATGTGGCTTGTCAACAGCTTAGTCCCAATTATACCGCTTATTTTAGTTGGTTGCCAGGTGTGACACATCAAGTGGATGAAAATGGGTGTGTATCCATTAAATCGGATGCTACATCGCAGCAATGGAAACAAACGAATGATATCATTGAGCAAATAGATGATTCGCATTTTAGCCTACTCGGACGTGTAGACCGTGTCATTAACTCCGCTGGGCGTAAAATTCAAGCTGAAAAAGTTGAAAAAGCACTTGGGTATATATTGCCAGACCGTTCATTTTTTGTAGGTTGTTTACCTGATGACGCTTTGGGCCAGAAAGCTGTTTTGTTTATGGAGGGATTAACGGTCATAGATGAGCAGAGTTTACGAGTACCTTCGCTTGAATCATGGGAAATTCCCAAGGAGGTAATTTATCTTTCTAAATTTGAAACTACGAGTTCAGGTAAAATGGACCGACTTAAATCCGTAGCTTTGTACCTTAATGCGCAAAAATGAACCCAGCTAAATTAGAAAAGAAGTTTCAGTTGTTCTATGAGAGTCCGAATAATGTACCTCCGCCCTATCATTTAGAGGCAGCTTTTGAATTTGATTCTTTTCTAACGGATACGCCTACAGTTAAATGCACGATTCAATATATTGACCGCGATGACTTTTCCCGAGAGGAATTGCTAGCAGAGGGATTAAATATTGAGGATCGCTTTGAGTGGACAGGTGCCTTACCAATTGCTTGGCGTAATCGCCTGGAAGATTCCTTCCGTATGTTTAAGTCTGGTTCATGTAATCCACGTGATGAGGAACCATTTATTACCTTGGAAGCGGCGGATACAACCACAGCATTACCCGTTATATTGGAATTAGATGATACGCTGATTCAGGAGTTTATGCAAGCAATTCTAGAGACGGCAGGAAAAGAAATGCCGCTTTATTTAGGATTTCAATTTGCAGATGAAGATGGCATGTGGGTACGTATAGAGGGAGAATTGTCCTTTTTTGATTTGAGCTTTAGGTATTCCAAAGACGGTCATGAGACGTTACGGTTTACGGATGATTGGAAAGGATTACAAGCATTGATGTCCGTTTTGTTTATCGGGGAATTTGTCTTTGAAAAGGGGGTGGAAGAATTGAAACCTAAAACGGAATTTGCTATTTATCCGGGTGATGGAAAATGGTATGTAGCTGGTGATACATGGTTTAGACCTTCCGGAAATAAAGGATATTTTGATTTGATTGAAGATAATTTACGCACATTGTTTACCATTTAATTTCTATCTATGGAACAGCAAATTAACGAAACCTATGCCTTACAAAAGGCTTCTTTGCAGCGATTAAAGAATGCAAGTGCTGCTTCACGTATTGAGAAACTTCGTTCAATCGAGACATATATGTTGGCACACAAACAAGATTTGTTTGATGCGTTGTATGCCGACTTTAAAAAGCCGAGTTCAGAGGTAATTATAGCTGAATTGTTGGGTGTTAAAAAAGAGATTAATTACATGATTAAGCATGTTAAATCTTGGATGAAACCTCAGAAAGTAGGTACGCCGTTAATGTTATTAGGAACCCAAGGGCATATTCAGCTTGAGCCTAAAGGCATGTGTTTAATCATTGCTCCTTGGAATTACCCATTCAATTTGGCCATTAATCCCTTAGTTCACGCGATTGCAGCGGGTAATGCCGTGATCTTAAAGCCATCTGAATTAAGTGAGCATACGTCAGCTTTTATCAAGAAAATGATAACCTCGTTGTTCGACCCTTCTGAGGTAGCTGTATTTGAAGGTGATGCTTCTGTGGCCAGTTATTTATTGGAGCAGAAATTTGATCATATATTTTTCACAGGTAGCCCGATGATCGGAAAGAAAGTAATGGAGGCTGCTGCCAAACACCTTTGCTCGGTAACTTTAGAATTAGGTGGAAAATCTCCAGCGATTGTAGATGAATCTGCTGATATCGTTGCTTCGGCTCAAAAAATAGCGTGGGGGAAATTCCTAAATAATGGACAAACATGCATCGCCCCGGATTACCTATATGTTCACGAGAAAGTGAATTTCCAATTCTTGCAGGCGTTGGAACAGACGATTGCCAACTTCTACGGTGTGGGTAAAGAAATCGCAGGTAGCAAAGATTATGCCCGAATTGTCAATAAACGTCATTTTGCTCGGATAAAATCATTGGTGGATGACGCGATCCTTCTAGGTGCTAAGGTATTGACGGGTGGGGAATTTGATGAAGCTACTTGTTTTATCAGTCCGACTATTTTAATTAATTGTACTCATGACATGCAAATCATGCAGGAGGAAATTTTTGGTCCTATCCTACCGGTGATGACATTTAAGCATGAAGCGGATGTTACGCGCTATTTAAGTCAAGAAGAAAAGCCGTTAGCCTTGTATGTGTTTAGCCAAAATAAGGTCTTCTCTGATTTTATTGTACAAAATACATCGTCAGGATCATGTCTAATTAATGACTGCTTGATTCAGTTTGGACATGATGAATTGCCATTTGGTGGCGTAAATAATTCAGGTATTGGTAAGTCTGGTGGCAAATTTGGGTATTTAGAATTTTCACATGCCAAATCAGTTTTAGTTCAACGGACTAATTTACTCCGGTATTTTTATCCGCCATATACGATGAAAACGAAGTGGCTTATCGAACAAGTTCTCAAATGGTTCTAAGGTATCTTACCTTATTGATTCTTTTAGTTTGTGGCCAATTGAGTTTGGCACAGACGACCTATTCCATTTTAGATCAAAATCCATTTTCGGTCCGCCATAGAATTCTTAAACTGCAGCGTTTTCCTGTGCAGATTATTTACCCTGAAGGCTTAGATTCGTTGGCTCAAGTAACGGCGAATTCATTAGATCGTTCGCTTGCACAAGTTGGCCAAGGTATGGGTGTTTCCTTGCATCCTTGGAAAGTTGTTTTACAGAACCAAGGAATGCTTTCGAATGGTTTTGTCTCTTTAGCGGCTCCTAGGGCTGAATATTTTATGATGCCGCCACAGGATCCTAGTTTAATTGGTACCAATGATTGGATCAATTTATTAGCCGTACATGAGTCACGTCACATGTATCAAAATGAAATAGGCCGCACCGGGGTTTCTAAATGGCTACATTATTTATGGGGTAGTAATGGGCAGACTGCTTATTCTAATTTGATGATTCCAAATTGGCTTTGGGAAGGAGACGCGGTTGAAACGGAGACACGGGTTACCGGTTTTGGTCGAAGTGTTATTCCGCAATTTCAAATGCCGCTTCGTGCGTATTTAGATACCTATGGCGCACCTACCTATGCAAAAATGCTCGGTCGGTCCTACCGCGAATATGTACCTAATCACTATGTTTTTGGTCAATACTTAACCTATCGTTTACAAGAGAAATATGGCCATGATGTCATAGGTCAGTTATGGTCAAAGACTTTAAATGCACCCAGACCCTTCTCCTTTTCCCGATCGGTTAAACAATTAACAGGTAAGTCGGTGGACGCTTTTTCGCGCGAGAGCTTAGGATTTCAAGCAAATGCTAAAGCGAAAAAAATCAAATCTCCTGGGTTTACGAATTATTTATACCCGGTACCTGTTAGTGACACGTCTTTTGTTGTATTAAAAAATGGATTTGATGTCAATACGCAGTTGGTCTTGCGTACGCCTTCACAAGAGCGTCGGCTGGTTTTTTTAGGTCCTTACTTTGATAATGCGATGTTAGCGGCTTCGTCACGATTCGTCGTTTGGTCGGAGTACCAGTATCATCCGAGGTGGGGTCAAAAGAACCAAACGGTTTTTTACTTATATGATTTATTACAAGGTAAACGAATCAAATGGGGTTCTTTAGGTCAAGCAACGAATCCAAGTATTTCTGGAGATTCAAAGTATATAGGCGCGCTGGTTTACCGTTTATCAGGCGCATCTTCTTTGCAGGTTATTGATCGTGAATCGCGAGAATTGGTCGCGCAGTTAGCTGTTAAACCTGGTGAGCAGTTTGTTCAACCGCGTTTACATGGTGAATCTGATTTTATTTTTGTGCGTAAAAAGGGTCAATCAAAAACGATTGTTGTTTGGAATTGGAAGGACAATATTTTGCGTGATTCTGTTCAATTAGGTGCATTAAATGGGGCTTACCCCTACCTAGCCGGTCAGCATATATTGTTTAATCTACCTGTGGATGGCATTGATCAGGTGGTTCGAGTAGATCCTAAATCGAAACAAATGAATGTCTTAACATCGGATACATACGGAGCTTATTTTGGGGTTTCTCAAGGTGGTAAGTTGACATATGCACAATATACCGCTTCAGGTTACACGGTTGTCGAAGGTGATACATCCGCAAAGAAATCTTTTCAATTAAGTCTAGAAACCAAAGCCGCTAGTACAGACTCAATCACGTCCTTTCCCACGTCTACATTTTCCAAGTGGAGAATATTTAATCCATACGCTTGGGGGCCGTTAGTGGGCGCACAAGGTAATTCCATCGATATGGGTATTGTGAGTAAAGATGTTTTGAATAACCTTCAGGCGAGTTTTGGGTATCAATGGAATGCGAATGAACGTGTTTCGAATTCTTTTGCGCGTGTTTCCTATCAGGGATTTTTCCCCGTAATTGATTTTAATTATGAATCAGGTAATAGATTTACGGAGTTAAATCTACCTGCGATGAATAATCAATTTGCCTTAGTTTCTGATGAATGGAGGCAAACCAAATACTCATTTGGTGTACGTATTCCATTCAATTTAACCCGTTCCGTGTTTCAGGAATCACTTGAGATAGGATCGAAAGTCGACTTTCTCCAAGTTGCTGGATATGATTTGCAACGGCGATTTATTTCTCAGGCCTTTAATGGAACCTATACCTCCGTGAATTATCAGATTTCGTATTCAAAATTGTTTAATCGGACTTACCGCGATTTACAATCGAAATGGGGTATTCAGGTAGTAGGCCGATTTAACTCAACGCCTTTTGCTCAATCTTTACAGGCAGAAATTTGGTCCATTCAATCGAAGCTCTTCTTCCCTGGGTTTTTGAAGCATCATGGATTTAGTGTTCGGACTGGTTACCAACAAGAATCCAAGGGTAATTACCGTTTTGGCAGTAATCTATATTTTCCGAGAGGATTTAGCTATGCCTCATTTGATCAGATGTTTAGTTATAGTTTAGATTACCGGTTTCCGGTTGCGTCAACAGATTTTAATGTGGGTAGATGGCTTTATTTGAAGCGTATCAATATGGATTTGTTTGCTGATGGTGGCCGGGGAAAAGTTGTCCAGAAATCTCAGTCCCTAACACGTGATTATCAATCAATCGGCGTAGATTTGTCATTTCAAGTACATTTGATGCGCTTTTCTCAAGAGTTTGAGTTTGGCGTTCGAGGAGTTTATTTACCACAAACAAAAAACTTCGCATGGTATCCGTTGGTACTCGATATCGGTTTTTAATCGTTATTTGTTCTTCTTGGCTTTTTGCTTGTGGTCCATCAGCAGATCAACGAGGCGAAGTTATTCCGCCCAAATCAGCATATAGCCAACTGCAGCGTCCTGGTTTAGTGGTGTCTTACATCACCCAACTTTTGCGAGATAGTGATGATGCTCACTTATACTTTTTACGTGCTAAAGCGTATTTGCAATTGCGTGATTACTTGCACGCGGAAAATGACATAAAGCGCGCGTTAGCCAAGAGCCCGGGCGATGTTGATTATTTGTTGGTTTCTGCTCAGATTAAAAGTCATTTAGGTTGGTACGCGCAAGCGCTTGAAGAAGCAAAAGCGCTGGAATCGTCGGGATATAACTCCTCAACGATGTATTTGACATTAAGTGAAATTTATTTGGCCTCACATTCGAAGCGAATTGCGGCTAGCTATTTACGTCAAGCAGAAATTATGGGTGTCGCAGTAGCTGAAAAACCGTATCTGTCTTATTTGCAAAAAATGGTACGTGGCGATAGTTTATGGGCGATGCAATCCATTCAACGTAAAGACCTTACGCACAGTCATTTAAGTGATGCATATTTTAGGTATCATTTACCGCGTATGTCGCAATTGAATTATCAAAATTTGATTTTAGCTGAGCTGAAAAAATATCCTTTTGACCCTTATTTGCTTTTAAATTGGGGGCGCTTTTTGGTTCAGTTACATCAATATGATCGTGCTGAAAAGGTTTATTTAAATGTTTCTCGTCAATTACCCCAAAATCCAGCCATCATGTTAGAGCTGGGAGAATTTTACACAAGGTTGGGAAATAACAAACAAGCGCTTGTGTATCTAGCTCAAGTCCCTACGCAATCAGGTCTCTATCGAGATGCCCTATTTAGTCAAGCGCTAGTTTATTTAAATATGGGCCAAAAATCAAAGAGTATCGCTATGTTAGATTCTGGGCAAAAGCAATTTGTTTCTGACTTGCGGTTTGTTCAATTGCGTGATCGTTTACTGGGTAAGCGCCTAGATAGTGCCACGATTGTAGTGGATTCAACTGGACAAAAAAGCGATTAAGCGCTGTTAAGATTGCCGCTTAATTTGTACCTTTGCAAAAATTTTTTCTATGATTAAGATATCTTTTCCTGACGGTCAGGTTCGTGAGTTTGAACAAGGAATCACTCCAATGGATGTGGCATTGTCCATATCTGAAGGATTAGCCCGCAATGTATTAGCTGCCAAAATTGATGGTGATGTCGTGGATGCTGATACAGCAATAACCCATGATGTAGCTTTACAATTGTTGACCTGGAATGATACAGAAGGGAAAAAGACGTTTTGGCATTCTTCGGCTCACTTAATGGCAGAGGCAATTGAGGCAATTTATCCGGGGACGAAATTCGGTATTGGACCAGCGATTGAGAATGGTTTTTATTATGATATTGATTTAGGAGATCAGGAATTTGGTTCAGATGACTTTAAGGCGATTGAGGATAAGATGGTGGAGTTAGCGCGTCAGAAAAGTAGCTATGCGCGTAAATCAGTGGCTAAATCGGATGCCATTGCATATTTTAAAGAAAAGAATGATGAATATAAATTAGAGTTGCTTGAGGGTTTAGAGGATGGTAAAATCACTTTTTATACCCAAGGTAACTTTACAGATTTATGTCGGGGTCCGCACATTCCGTCGACTGGATTTATTAAGTCGGTGAAGTTATTAAGTGTTGCTGGGGCGTATTGGCGTGGAGATGAAAAGCGTAAGCAGATGACGCGAATTTATGCCATTACGTTTCCTAAGGCAAAGGAATTGGATGAATATTTATTCTTATTGGAGGAAGCGAAGCGTCGGGATCATCGGAAATTAGGTAAGGAATTAGAGTTATTCGCATTTTCGGAGAAAGTGGGCATGGGATTGCCATTGTGGTTGCCTAAAGGAACTATTTTACGTGAGCGTTTGGAGAATTTCTTGAAGCGTGCGCAAGTTCGGGCAGGATACTCCCCTGTCG
>JACCDX011785245.1_pt1 | contig 29453 bp, 42 predicted proteins | sample 7449681 | NCBI WGS metagenome assembly JACCDX01 (sample SAMN15323450, study PRJNA562643) | freshwater metagenome | isolation source: river surface water | place: USA:Blue River Watershed | collected 2017-08-18
ATCTGTATCTATCACTGGCTCTGCAGTAACTTATGCTGGCGGTGGCGGTGGAGGCGGCAGATCAGGTTCTGATTCTACTGGTGGCTCTGGCGGTGGAGGAGCAGGTAGAGGAAGTACCAGTACAGGAGGTCCTGGATCTACAAACACAGGCGGTGGCGGTGGTGGCGGTGGCTACAGCGGCTCATCATCTACTGGTGGTTCAGGTGGATCAGGAATTGTAGTACTTAGTTACCCTTCAGGTTTTACAATTACAATTGGTGCTGGATTAACTGGATCTACCAGCACAGTTGGTTCTAACAAAGTAACAACAATTACAGCAGGCACTGGAAATGTGAGTTGGGCATAATGGCACATTACGCTTTCTTAGATAGTAACAATATCGTTACTGAAGTTATTACTGGTATTGATGAGACTCAGCTAATAGAGGGTCTAAATACTGAAACTTGGTATGGAAACTTTAGAGGTCAAGTATGTAAACGCACCTCTTACAATGGCAATATCCGCAAGAACTATGCAGGTATTGGCTATACTTATGACTCAACAAGAGATGCTTTTATTGCACCTAAAACTAACTGTCATCCAGAGGAAACTCTTGATGAGGCAACCTGCAGATGGGTCTGCACTAATCCAGAACACGAGGTAACTAATGCCAATAATTAGTCTTAAGACTGGTACCAAGAGTAGGAGCTTGCTGGTAGGTAACCCCTACTTCCAACCTACTGCTTATGAATCTATTGCTAGTGCTACTGGTACGGGTTCAAGCGGAACAATAACCTTTACTTCAATCCCGCAAACTTATAGTCATTTACAAATTAGATGTATATCTAGATTAAGTGCTACTAAAGGTTACAGTATTGTTAAACCTAATAATGACTCATCAACCGCAAATTACACTTATCATACAATTTATGGCGATGGAACAAGCGTAACCGTAGATAAATATACTACTGGAAGTCTTGGCGGTTCTTATTCAATTTATTCTACTGGTGCTACTAGCGAACTAGCAGATAATGTTGGCGTAGCAATTGTAGATATTCACGATTACGCATCTACAACAAAATACAAAACATTCCGTTCGTTTACTGGTTATGACAATAATCAAAATGGAAATGGAATTGTATTTTTGATAAGCACTTTATGGTTAAGCACTTCTGCAATAACTTCATTAACAATAGACGCACAAGGTGGTAATTTTACAACTGCAACAACCTTCGCCCTCTACGGAATCAAAGGTGCATAATGCCAGCCACATATGAGAAAATTGCAACAACTACTTTAAGTAGTACTGCATCATCAATTACATTTAATTCTATTGCTGCAAGTTGGACTGATTTAAGAATAACATTTACTGGAAAATCTACTGGTGGTGCTAATTTAAGGATTCAACTAAACTCCGATACAGGAACCAATTATAGTAAAACTAATTTATATGGTAGAGGTGCTAGCGCTGCTAGTGCTAGATCCACAAATTTTGGACCAATTTATTTAACAGATGATGGTGTAACATCAACACCACATTTTTACGCAGTTGATTTATTTTCTTATACTGGATCTACCTACAAAATATTTCTTTGGGAAAGTTCAGAAGATAATAATGGGAGCGGTTCAGTTGTAAGAGGTGTTGGTTTATGGAGAAATACTGCTGCTGTTACTTCAGTTAGTTTATATGATAGTGGAAACACTTTTGATTCAGGCACTACCGCCACCCTCTACGGAATACTGAAAGCGTAACTATGGCCACATATACTTTAATCAGCTCAAATGTTTTAACAACAAGTGCAGCCAGTGTAACTTTTTCTGCAATACCATCTACCTATACGGATTTAGTAGTTCGCTTTAGTGTTCGCTCAACAGCCGCTAGCGGTTGGATGATTGTCTACTTTAACAATATTACAACAACAACCTACAGTGAAACTTGGTTAACGGGAACAGGTTCAGCAGCTACATCTACAAGACAAGCAAGCACTAATTACTTTGGTGGCAATGGAAATGATTTGCTTATCAACTTAAGCGGTTCAACTGCCAACACTTTTACAAGTGGTGAATTGTATGTGCCGTCTTATCTTGCCTCTCAAAACAAGCCAGTTAGTTTCTTTCTGGCTGAGGAAAACAATGCAACAGCAGCAGACATAACAGCATTGGCTGGTTTATGGAGCAGAACTGATGCTGTTTCTTCTATCAAATTAGAAGATGCAGGTGGAGGTTTTGCATCAGGCAGTTCATTTTATCTATACGGAATATCCGCTAGTTAGGCTATACTAATCGTATGGGTGGAAAAGGTAGCGGTAGAGTTGTTCAGTATGAAGTCTGTACTATAGTTACAAAAGATAAAAGGCAGTGTAAAAAACCACACGCTGCTAAAGGTATGTGCCAAATGCACTATAGAAGAGTAAAGCTTTATGGTGATCCCTTTGTTAGAGAAAAAGGACATAAGGGTAAACGCAGATACTATAAAATAGTTCCAGCATTTGGTCATCCAAATTCAAATACCAAGGGTTGGATTGCCGAACATCGTTTAGTAATGTCAGAACATCTAGGTAGAGAACTATTACCAGATGAAAATGTGCATCACATTAACGGTGATAGGTTTGATAATAGACTAGAGAACCTAGAACTATGGTCTAAGAAACAACCATCTGGTCAAAGAGTTCAAGATAAAATTAAATATGCAATAGAAATACTAAAGCAATACGCACCAGACAAACTAGCTTAACCAACAAAGGAGCAACACAATGGCAGATACACCTACTAAGGTCATCGTTAACTGCGAGACTGGAGTAACAGAGGTACTACCTCTCTCAGCGCAAGAGATAGCAGATCTAGAAACTGCAAGAGTTGCTGCTGAGGATCAACGCAAGGCAGCAGAAGCAGAGGCAGCAGCCAAAGCCGCAGCTAAGCAAGCAGCACAAGATAAGTTAAAGGCACTAGGCCTTACTGATCTTGAGATCGCTGCAATCACTGGCGCTTAATAAGCGCTTAAGTTCCTCCTGGGCAACGAGGCTAAAAGGCCCCTATTTTTATGTACAAAACTAAAGGAGAATAATGGTCCCACCATATGGCGATGATATTACCGAACGCATACCCGTTCCATTATCTAATCCAGCAGGCGCTACATCGTATGCCTTAACTGGCGTTGCCTACGATATGGCTATTGCAGGGCTACCATTCTTTGTTAACGCATCCGATGATACTCCTTATCGTAGACAAACTGCAGAGTATCGTAAGCAACAGATTGACCAGACTAGAGAAGCTGGTGAGCAAACACTTACTGGTTGGTGGTTAAGAAGCCAGTCATCATTCCATCAAGGACAAGGTATTAACTTCTTTGAACCTATCCAAGATGAGTCATTAAGATTTCAATATACAGAATCTAAGGGTTGCAATATCTGGACTAAAGGACAAGTAACTCTACTTAACTCTGTATCAGCAGAACATATAACTACTGGTGAAGTAACTACCAACGGTAGACCACCACAAGTAGCAAGATCTATTCAATGGAATGGAACTAACGGCATCCTATTATGGGATGAGTATGATGTTGATAAGATTGCATCAGATGGAACAGTAACTCACTTTATAGATTACAATGCTGGTACAGATGATCCAGTATTTGGTATCTGCGATGATGGTGTTTATGCCTATTGGGTAACTAACCAAACTGCAGGTGGCGCTAAAAAGATTCATATGTACAAGAAGTTACTAACTGCTGATAGCACTGTATCACCTACATTAATGTTTAATGCTACAGGTATTGTAGTTACTAATGCAGTCCTTGAATACACTAAAGAACGTATTGTTGCCTGTATTAATAACAAGGTTTATGAGATAGCAACCACTGCTACTACTTTACCTACTGCTGTATACACACACCCTGATACAGATGTAGTCTTCACTGGCATCACCTCAAGCGGTGCTGCAATTTATGTAGCATCTTATAGTGGTATTCAATCTACTATTGCTAAGTTTACCTTGGCTACTAATGGAACTATGCCTACCTTGACTAGCGCCATTACTGCTGCAGAGTTACCAGTAGGTGAGATCGTATTTGATATCTACTACTACCTAGGCTTTATGGCTATAGGTACTAACAAAGGTATTCGTATGGCAGTAGTTGGTGATGATGGATCTATTAACTATGGTCCTTTGATAGCTGAGACAACTACACCTTGCTATGACTTTGCTGCAAGAGATTCATATATCTGGTGTGCTACTGGTGTAGAAGGTAACCCAGGAGTTATTAGAATTAACCTTGGTACTAGATTAGGTAGTGATCTAAACTTTGCTTATTGCTATGACTTATATGAGCCAAGCGTAACTGGCTTTGATACTACCACCTGTGCATTTATGGGTGATACAAACCAACTAGCATTTGTTACTGCTAATAATGGAACCACTGATGGTGCTATCTATGTTGAGAACCTTAATGAGAAGGTAGAACAAGGATACCTACAGACAGGATTTATCCGCTATAACACTTTAGAGTTAAAGGTGTATAAGTTCTTACAAGCTAGAATTGATAATGCTGATGGTGGATTGTTAATAGATACAGTTACCTATGATGGTAGCGAGTATCGTATTGGTACATTCTCTGAGGAAAGTTTAGTTCCAGAGGTTACAGTTTCATACCCAACAGGAGCACAAGAGTATCTAGGCTTTAAGTTTACACTTACTAGATCTACTACTGATCTTTCACTAGGCCCAGTATTTAATGGCTATAACCTTAAGTCACTACCTGCAGTACCTCGTCAGCGTTTAATCCAATACCCACTATTCTGCTATGACCACGAGGCAGATAAGTTTGGTGTTGAAGAGGGCTACGAAGGATCAGCATATGAGCGTATGAGCCAGCTAGAGCAGGTAGAAAATGCTGGCGATACAGTTAGAGTTCAAGACTTCAGAACAGGCGAGTCATATCTTGGCCTTATTGAAGAGCTTAGTTTCGTAAACAGAACACCATCAGGTGCAAGGTTTTCTGGCTATGGAGGAACACTATTCGTAACCGTTAGATCTATTTCATAGGAGAGATGATGTCCCCGACTGACTGGGCTACCTTTGGCGTAGCTATAACTACTTTACTTGGAACGCTGGCAATGAGTGTAAGACATTTAGTTAAACACTATCTATCTGAACTTCGCCCCAATAGTGGCTCAAGTTTAAAAGATCAGGTCAATCGGCTTGAACAAAAAGTGGACAGCCTATACCAGATACTAATACAGAAATGAGTAACAATGAAACTTGTTGCAAAGAGAGCAACACCTGCTGCAATAGCAGTCCTAAGACAAGCGACAGCGTTTTGGCCGAAGCGCAAGAAAGCCTCAGACGGCTTATTGCCTTCATCGGCACACATTAAACAAAGCCCTAACTCAGATCACAATACTGGTCTAGCAGTTGATCTAACCCACGATCCAGACAATGGAGTGGATTGCAAAGATATCTACAAGAGATTGCAAGCAGATCGTAGAGTTAAGTATCTAATATTCAGTGGTAAAATTTGGAATCAAGTAGATGGTGAAAGAGTTTATAAAGGAACCAATAAACATAATAAGCACCTGCATATATCTATCAAGGATCAATATGCCAAAGATGATTCCAACTGGTTCAGTTGGATGGGTGATGTGCCTAAGAAGTTAACACTTCCTAAGCCACTACCTAAAAAGAAACAGGAGAAACAATGAGTGATCTACTAAAGAAGTTGACAAGCAAGAAGGCTAAGTCTGCATTTAAGTCTTACCTACGAGCTGTACTTGCTTCAGCAGTAACAATGGGATTAGCACTTGCGGCTGACCTAGCACCTGAGTATGCGATTATCGTAGGCTCTATTGCAGGACCATTAGCTAAGTGGGCTGACAAGACTGAGAAAGAGTTTGGTCTTACTAAGTAGTTTTAATACCGCGAGGCAACACAGAGGCCGCCCTTAACTGGGCGGCTTCTTTTTTTATGCCCTTTTTAGGTGTATAAGATGGCGAGTTGAGGCTGTTTCAGGAGCGGGTAGGGATAATCTATGGGTAGCTAAAACAAAATGGCCCAACTCGTTAAGCCTAAGTTAATAGAAGTTACTCTGGCCTATCTAAAGGTGTTGGAACTATAACCAAGTTACCGCAGTTAGCACACTCACCGTCTAGGTGATACCAGGATAATTCATAATCGTAGAAGGATGCCATAATTGTAAAGGTCATAGAACCGCAGGGACAGGCGTGTAAAGGTCCGAGGTCTCTTAGATCAGAGCCGAACTTTGGTGGTAGGCTTTCCTTGTTTTTTCGCAGCCTTGGTAGACGGAGCATAAACACCGTACCATCGCGGCGCTTCAGAGCGCCGCCCGTTTTAATTCGCCTCACGGCTCATATTGTAATCAATTCCGAACCCACTAAGTGATGATATACGCGGCGTGTCGCTAATGGAATAATAATCTTTTTTCCACTACCATTATCCACAAGAGATAGGAGAAAGTAGTGACCACAGTTGTTGGTGTACAAGGTAAAGACTTCTGTATATTGGCTGCAGATTCACAGATCACAGAAGATAACCTTAGAACTATATCCTTAAAGACTCCTAAGATTATTGAGAAGGGTCAGTATCTACTAGCTATTACTGGTGATACTAGACCAGGAGATATCCTTACTTATAACTGGAACCCACCATCATATAAAGTTACCTATGATCCAGTGCAGTTTATGGGCAAGAGAATCATTCCTTCCATCATCAAGACTTTTAATGACAATGGCTACGCTTGGAATGATAACGACAAAGACAAAGATGCTGGCTTTGATTACCTATTAGCATTTAATGGAGTTATATTCCATATCGCATCTGATATGTCCTTTATACAATCAGAGGCAAACTATTACGGCATTGGTTCAGGTGGTCAGTTTGCACTTGGGTATATGTATAACAGGCAAAGCGACAAGTACTTAGTACAAGATGAAGCAGCAGAGCTGGCACAGAAAGCAGTTGAGATAGCCAGCCTATTAGATATCAATACCTGCCCACCAATTCAGATTGCGGTGCAGAAGAGAAGGAAAAAATAATGAACAAGACTAGGATATTTGCTATCCAAGAAGCCTATGAAAAAGGCTACGAAGATGGTGTAAAATCTTTACACAGTGCTGAAATGGATTGGGAGAAACAAAACAAATTGAGAGAACAATGGTTAAGGGATAATCCCAATGCAGAGTATGAAGGATGGATGTCAATATGAGTGATCCAAAAGAATTATTACTAGAGGTCTTACGGGCTAAGGATGCTGGTAGAGCTAGATCTAAACAGACACAAGTAGGTCCATCAGAGTTGGGTGGTTGCCGTAGAAAAGTTTGGTATCGTCTTAACGATCAACCTGAAACTAATGAGAACGAATTAAAGTTAGCAGCTATTATGGGTACTGCTATCCACGCTACTATTGAAGAAGCAATACGCAGTGTAGATCCAAAGGGTGAGAAGTACTGGGTTGAAACTGCAGTTGAACATTCTGGGATGAAGGCTCATATTGATCTATTCATTCCAGAGTCAGGTGATGTTGTAGATTGGAAGACAGTTAAGAAACAAAACCTTTCTTACTTTCCTTCAACACAACAGCGCTGGCAAGTACAGGTCTATGGCTACTTGTTAGATAAGTCGGGCAAGGGGAAGGTCCGAACTGTCAACCTTGTAGCCATAGCCAGAGATGGCGATGAGAGAGATGTTGTTGTACATTCAGAACCTTACGATCCTAGTATTGCTGAGGAAGCTCTTAACTGGTTAAGCGCAGTTAAAGAGTCAGAGGTAGTACCAGACCCTGAGCGAGATCAAAATTACTGCAAGTCATATTGCAAGTACTTTGATGCGACAGGTGAGATCGGTTGCTCTGGCTTAAAAAAAGAACGTATCAAGGATGACTTGCCTATCATTGAAGATGGCAGCGTTGATCATTCAGCCTTGATGTACTTGCAACTTGATCAACAAATAAAAGAGTTGACCGAAAAGCGCGACTCATTACGAACTGCGTTTGACGGTATTACTGGAGAGACTGCTAGTGGTGTACAGATTACCTGGACAACTGTTAATGGTAGGTCTACAGTAGACACTGCCGAAGTAGAGAAACTACTAGGCTTTGTACCAAAGGTGGAGGGACAACCTTTCGCTAGATTAAATATCAAAACTGGAGGAAAATAAATGGCTGCACCAGAAACTACAAAGTTTCAGATCAACTACAAGTTAGCTGATGGAACTTTAGTAAATCTATATGCAACAAGTCAGACTGAACTAGAGGCATCTCTAACTTCAATTGCTGATCTATCAACATTAATTACTACAACTGGCACCACACTTGGTGCTACTGCTCAACCATCAGGTGGAGCAATTGCTTATGCTAAGAAAGCATTAGGTGCTACAGCAGTTGCACCATCAGGAGATGCACCTGATTGCAAGCACGGGTCAATGAGCTTTAGATCTGGACAAGGAACTAAGGGACCTTGGAAGGGATGGATGTGCGCTGCACCTAAAGGTGCAACAGATAAGTGCGATACAGTCTGGATTAGATAACTAATGCGGGGGCCTGCTTCTTATGAGGACCCACTCTGTAAACAAATATCTACGGAATTATTCTTTCCAGAGATTGGCGAAGACAGAGTACTGCTAACGCAGTTAAAATCAATGTGTAAGAGATGTCCCCACTTGCAAGAGTGTGCAGAGTGGGGCATCAAGAATGAGAAGTATGGAATATGGGGCGGTCTTAGTTCAATGGAACGAAGGAAGATTCGCAGACAACGAGGGATAACCTTGAGAGAGGCAGACGTTGCTTAATTTACATAGAGCTTGGAATAGCACAACTACAAAGGCTACTCCTCTACCTGATGTTTGGAATGATTTAAAGTCCAAGCAGATTAGGTTTAGAAGAGGGCAGGTTTGTATGGTTGCTGCTGCACCGAACGCTGGTAAATCTATGTTTGCTTTAATCTATGCAATCAAGGCTGATGTTCCAACACTTTTTTTCTCTGCAGATACTGACATAGCTACAGTTATGATGAGGACTGCAGCACATATATCAGGTCATAATCAAACCCTGGTGGAAGAGAACTTAAATAAGAGTACTCACTTCTACGATTCTAAGTTTGACCAAGTAAAGAACATACAATGGGTCTTTGATTCATCACCATCATTAGATGATATTGAGATGGAGATTAAGGCCTATATAGAACTTTACGGTATTCCACCAGAGTTAATAGTTATAGATAACTTAATGAATGTGGCAGCAGAATCAGACAATGAGTGGGCTGGGCTTCGTCAGATAATGGTGGAGTTGCACGATATGGCTAGACAAACTGAAGCTTGCGTAATGGTTCTTCATCACGTCAGCGAGCAGTCTGAGTATGGATCCACCACTGAACCACCTCATCGTAGATCTATTCACGGTAAGGTATCTCAACTACCAGCAATGATCTTGACTCTAGGCTATGAGCCTATTCAAAGTCTATTAAGAGTTGCTGCAGTTAAGAATCGCTTTGGTAAACATACTGCTGATGGTAAGGATTATGTTTCATTGTTTGTTAACTACGGCTCTTGTCAGATCTATGACTCTGATACTTATGGTCGTATGATTAGAAGGGACTCGGTGCTAAACGTTGGCTAATACGGAGATACAATATGTCAAAAAGAAGATTGCTAAGTTGGAAAGTGATTTTGCTGCTTTTAGTTCTGTACTTATACAGGCAGGAATTGTTGAAGTATCTGAAGAAGATGGCCAGCAAACATTCAGAGTAAACAAGGTTAAGGTAGATGAGCGCAAAGAATAAACGCAAGGGTGCATCCTTTGAACTAGATGTTATGAAGTGGTTTAGATCTAAGGGTGTTAATGCTGAACGCTTGCGCTTATCAGGACAAAAGGATGAGGGTGATCTAGTAGTTATTGTTGCTGGTAAAACCTTTATCTTGGAGTTAAAGAATACTAAGTCAATGGATCTACCTCAGTTCTGGAGAGAGGCTACTATTGAAGCTCAGAACTACGCTAGTGCTAGAGGTATTACACCAGCACCGTTGTCTTATGTAGTAGTTAAAAGAAGAAGTGCTGGTATAGAAAAGGCTTGGGTGGTCCAAGACTTAACACAATGGTTGGAGGAGAAAAATGCCAGTGCCTAGTGGAAAGATAACTACAACAAAAATTATGCAAGGCTTAGAGAAATCACCTGAGCCAATACCAGATGAGGAAAAGGAAATAGTTAAAGAATGATTTGCGAACACTGCAAGAAGGGTGGCGAAGAGAATGTTAAGCGCCACTTTAAGTTAGCTTATAAGCACCATTGTAAATGCAAAGGAGACTGCGGATGCCAGCACAAGACTGGTCCAGGAGTAGGAAGCCTAGCAAGGGAAATGGCAGAGCCGATGCGAACACAATTCCCATTGGAGTAGTAGTTCAGTTTTACGGTGGTGAAGTAAGGGAAGGCAGAGCTTGTTCAGTAAGGTGTGTGATGCACGATGACTCTCGCAAGTCAGCAGTGATTAACACAGTAGAGAACCTATACTTCTGCCATACCTGCGGTAAGGGTGGGAACACCGTCAATGTTGTAATGGAAAAAGAAAGTTTGGGGTTTAAAGATGCTCTCGCAAGAGCAATTGAAATCATATCTACAAGCGGCCACTCGCTACCAGCAGGGGCTAAGCGTAGAAACCGCAACGTTTCTAAAAGAACGTGGCATATCTAAGGAGATAGCTGAGCCTTTTGTTTTAGGTACAGTGGTTGATCCATTACCTGAACATCAAGGCTATGAGGGTTGGCTATCTATTCCATACTTTACTGCTCTTGGTCTTTGTGTTGGCTTTAAGTTTAGGAGACTAGATGATGGTAAGCCTAAGTATGGTATGGCTGTTGGCCAGAAGACTCACCTATTTAATGTGAGTGCTTTACTAGAATCTAAAGACACTATCGCTGTATGTGAGGGTGAGCTAGATGCAATCATCTGCACTGGTGCATTAGGTATACCTGCAGTTGGTGTTCCTGGTGTTGCTGCTTGGAAACCACACTTTGCAAAGATGATGAATGGATATGGCAGAGTACTTGTTATAGGTGATAATGATATTAAAGAAGATGGTTCTAATCCAGGAGCAGAGTTTTCTAGGAGAGTAGCATCAGAGGTAATCAACGCCACGATCTGTGTGTTGCCACCTGGAATGGATGTAAATGATGTATATTTAGCAAAAGGGACAGAAGAGACAAAGCGGATATTGGGGGCAGTAAATGTATGAGGAACTCGGACCTGACGGAATTAGCCGTATGGTTAACGACATTTGGGATCTTGATAAACAAGATAGATTACGAAAGCGGAACGATCATAGTATCGCCACCTCCAACCAAGGAGTAGATAAAGAGTTCATCTCTAATATGTGGAGGGTACTTGATAGTGCTGGCAATCTACTCATAGATAAGCATAAAGATTACGGTCCAACTAATATCTCTAACGCACCTGGTGGTGCGCTTAATGGATTAAGAGTGCGTATGCACGACAAGACTGCTCGTATCAATCATCTAATAGATACTGGTGCTGAGCCTACTAATGAATCTTTGAAAGATAGTTTCGTAGATCTACTTAACTATTCAGCTATTGCGATTATGGTTTTGGAAGGTACTTGGCCTAAGTAATTCAGCACACCTAGTAGATAAGAAGCGTAGAAGAGTAGATGAATAAAGAATTACACCCAACTGTTAAGGACCTAGTGTCAGCAGTTGCTGGCTCTATTGCCCGTAAGTTTAAGGGTTGGGTTGAGCGAGATGATCTAAAGCAAGAGCTTTATCTTTGGTTTATTGGTAGACAAGATCAATATACAGATCAACTTAATGAAGAGAACAAAGAGAAGCGTGAGCATAACGAACGCAGACTTGCATACCAGATGCGTAGAATTGCAGAGAAGTATGCTCGTAGAGAGAAGGCTCGTAAGGCTGGCTATCACATAACAGATGAGGTCTTCTACGATACTGCAACTATCGCTAGGTTAATGCCATCTATTTTACAATCTGTAATAGAGGGAACTGTATTAGAGCAAGCACAAGATTTAATAAATGATGGACAACCTCGCAAACAACCAGCCCCTTCTGAGGGTGGCAACCTTCTTGCTATCTTAATAGATGTAAAGAAATCATACTTAAAGTTAGAAGAAGAAGACAAGGTCATACTTCGTATGCGCTATTACGATAACAATACCTTGCAAGAGATAGCACAGTACTTAGAGGTAGCAGTATCTACTGCTGATCGTAGATGCACCTCAGCTCTGCGTAGGTTGCAAGATAAACTTGGAGGGGACACACCCTGGGCATAGATGTATTAAGAGAGTCTGAATTATTTGACTACCTAAAAGAGTTTCACTTCTCTGACCTAAGTAAAAGTGAAGATGAGTTTGATAGCTTTGACTGTGTGAGTATGGAACATAAGATGTTTATTGAATTGAAATCTAGGAAGACACACTATGACGATCTTTTAATAGAGGAACACAAGTACTCCTCTCTCATAATGGCGGCTGGTATCAGGTCCCTTACTCCCTGGTATATCAACTCCACACCTAACGGCATCTGGGGGTTTAACCTCTCTAAACTCCCGATGCCCAAGTGGGAAGACAAATGGCTACCAATTACTACTGAGTTCGCTAACAAGAAGAGTAGGTCTAAGCCTGTTGGTTATCTGAATATAAAGGACGGAGAAGAGTTTTGATCTACGAATATGAGTGTCCAGGTGGCGATGAAACAATACAGATTGAAAGATCTATCAACGCACCTGAAGAAAACTATAGGTGTTCAACTTGCGGAGATACGCTCAGGCGTATCTTTACCTCACCCCCTGTTAGCTTTAGAGGTAGCGGCTTCTATACAACTGATAAATAATCTGATATAGTTCTACCACCTGTGCTAGAAATCCTAGTATGAGTGCTGGCAATAGCCCCTTCGGTATCCTATCCCGAAGGGGTTTTTGTCTTTAGGAATTAGAAAAGCCCCGCAGTAAATGAACAAAACTGCGAGGCTTCTGTTGCCCATAGGAGAGGAACTCTATTACATCAACAGCAATAACTGTTTGCCAATCTCTTTAGTATATACAGGTGGTATCGCTTCTACCAACTCTCCCCATATCATCCAATCAATTCCCATAGCTTCTCTTGCTTCCTCAATACTCTTGGCAGTATGACCACCCTTTGGTATCTCATCTCTCATAGATCCATAAACTCCTACTGGTTTGCCCTGTGATTTATGATCGCAAGGTGAACCAACAATAGGTAGATTACTTTCAAATCTTCTATGTCTTCTAACCTTTAATCCAAAGTGTGAGCCACACATTTGTATTGGGTTAATCAAAGGTGAGCCTGGCACATTCTCAATAACATAAGGCTTACCGCTTGCTATCAAAGCCTCTCTTGTTTGTGGTATCAAATCAACTTTATCTGTTGATCTACCTTGAGCGTTGCGTAAGTGTTGAGTAATGCTATGAGTCTGGCAAGGCGGGCTAGCTGCTATCACATCAAAGGATTTAAGGAAGTCCATATCCTTCATTAACTCTAAGCAATCAGCCTGAATAAACTCAAATGGATAACGCTTCTGCTTCTTTATATCCACACCTACTACCTCAAAACCTGCCAACTGGTAGCCCTTACTTGCACCACCAGCCTTGCAGTATAGGTCAAGGAGTTTCATCAGTAATATCTATTCTTGAGAAAGAACTTGTGTGCTCTACAAGGTGTTTCGTATCTTTTAGAAATGTATTTAAGACCTCTAAGGATTTGATACTCAGCTCTGCTATCTGTTTCTCTAAGGAGTTGAGCAATTCCGTAAGCACTTGATCCTCGTTGGTTCTTGGCGTAGTTATCAAACCTGCTCTCACTGGTCCAAAGGGAGAGTAAGCACTCCCACTCTCTTCCTCTCCAGTCCCAACCAGCCGAAGCGTAGTCCTTTGCGAGCTTCTTGTTATGGTTCTTTTCATCTTGCGTTGCCTTCCTATGCGATATAACACCATCAGGTATTCTACCTACTGGCGGTGGAAATAATTTATCTTGACCTATTACTAGAAGACTTAGTGTTGCCAGTAATATCAAGCCATTTCTTACCCATTTGATCATCAGCGTTCATCTCCTCCTCAAGGTAATTGCGATAGACATTTGGGTAATCTCTACTCAAACGAGCTAACGCTCTGTCCCTTGCTCTGCGGTAGTTTCTCTTGCGAACGGCCTGAGATTTGGCCACCTCTATTCTTCTCTCAACCCTGCTCAATTACTCCACCTTTCCAGACAATCTGCGATAGTAGATAATACCAGTGGGGTTAGTTCAATAGGCGACATCATCTCCCTTGCATCTTCCTCATCTGTGAGCCACTCCGATACCCATATCTTACTATCAGGTGGGCTATTCCGATACCATTTTAAGGCCTCTGAAGGGCTTTCTCCGCCCCATATGGCTATGTTTTGGGAGTCTGATACCTCATAGAAGATCACCCGCTTCTGCTGGCTATTAAATAGTTCTACTATATTACCCATCACTTCCCCTTTTCATAGCATTTATAGCAGGTATATCCTGATACATCTTGATCTAAGTTGTCGCAATCACACTCTTTGCTCATTACTCTTCGTCCTCCCACATACGATCAGGTAGGCCAGTATCTCCAGCCTCCTCTTCCTCTCCTTCAACCCCGTTCAGGGCGTAATCATCTCCCTCTAAGTAGCGTGGCTCAGGCATTAGCTACCTCCTTATCGTAATCAACTAGCACTTCGTAGCAATCCATACACTCTATTGCCACAGCTACAGGCTCTCCTTCAGTATCGGTGTATTGAGCCACCACTACTTGATGTCCATAGTGCTTGTGTAGTTCAGCAAAATTACTCATAGTGCGCTCTCCTTCTCTCTCTCAATCGCTTGATCCATAAGGCAATCATCACAGGCGTAGCCTCCGTTATAGTTGTTATACCATTCAGGTTTTGTTATCTCCCACCCACAGAATTGGCAGATATCTTTCATTTACTTAACTCCTCTCTCTCTTTAGTTAATTGGATTAGTTTTTCTGCTGAGCTTGCTATCTCTCTCATATAACTTAGGCAATCGCACTCAGTAATTGGGACTAAGTGATCGCCACAAAACGCAGGTGTAGCCTTCATACTGCTACCTCCTCCTCAGCTTTTGTATCGGTATCTCCATCTTTAATACAGCCAGCACACACATACCAGCCACCATCTAGCCATATAAAATCGGCTACGCCTTCACAATATACGCACTCGTTCATTACTTAACCTCCTCAGTAATCCAATTAGCTACGCTCTCTATAGCTTCTTTAACCTCGTGATATATCTCCATAGTGTATTCATTAGAGTTATAGTCATAGACTTCAAACCAAGAGTTATTGATCCACTCTCCACCCTTATCTTCCAACTGGGCTAACTCTTTATCATTAGTAAAGCCAACTTCAACCAAGTCATTACAATATCTAATAACTTGATCTTTGTAGTGGATACGCATTTCTCCTACACAATAGATACCAAACTCCCTGCCCTTGTAAGATAACCGAGCCACTAAATTAGTATCACTCCAAGTATAGAAGGCACTATCCTGCCTGTCCTCTCTCTCTATATCGTAATCAACTACCTCTAATTCAACGCCCTGTGGTAGTTCATACTTCATAGTTTTAGTATTCATTTATTCATCTCCCAAGTTAGCTCATCTATGTAGTGCTCAAAACTCATACCATTGTGGGTTTCGCTATCCCACTCAAGCACCCAATCTGGAACTTTATCTGGCACTCGCCAATAACTCTCATACCCGTTGAACTCGTCCCAAAATAGGGTTATCTCGTATCTCTCTCCCTTGTAATCAAAATAGATGTATCTCTTCCACGCAGTTTCCTCGTGGTAGCACCCTTCAACTACAACCTGATCCTCTAAGTGTCTTTTGATCTTACTCATTACTTAACTTCCTCTCTGAAGTAGTAAGTGTTGCCCTTATGATCTTCCATCTCGCAGGTAATAAATGCACCCTCATTGGTTTCCCATTTGGTAAATCTTGTTTCGCATTTGAAACAGCGATTGTCTAGATCGTTCATTAGTTCTAAATCACTAATGTCGGTAGTTTCTTTACCGCAAGTCAAACAAGTTGCCTTGAATATCCCGTGGTATGTGGTCTTCATCTTCTCCCCTATCTGTAATTAAGGCAGAGCGTTCGCTCTCCCTCTCTCTCACCTGTTGGTAAGATACTACACCATTCTCCCCCATCTCTGGAAGAATGGCATAGAACGCCACCAAAAGCTATGCCCATTATGTCCGTTTTTAGATTTCACCCTCTCTCTCAATCCCGCAAACTACACACACTCCGCCACGATCTACGATTACTCCTTCAATCTCATCAGCACAAGTTAAACAATATTCCTGCCCTATTGAGTTAATTTTAATCATAATCCGCACTTCTCAATCGTCCCCACGCACCAGCCCTCTCCCGCCCACCAAAGGCGGGTAGAGATTAGATACAAGGCGACCAGTAGAGAGAACCAAAAGGCGATCCTCGCTATCTTCCTCACTCGGTAATAAGTTTTAGATCTCATTTAAGCCACCACATAACTAGTAAAATCTTCGGCGATCTCTCTCCAATTAACTCGGTAGAGTGATCCGATATCGGTCAGCATTGAGTAAGTAGTTGAGTTTAAGTTCTCAAATGCCAATAATTCGGTGGTGTAGTTTTCAATATACTCCGCAAACTTTCTCTTGATCTCGGCAGTAGTTGCCTCTCCCTCACTGTGAAGTTCTTGGAAATAGATCTCAAGATCTTTGGTCGTTCCGTATTCATTGGTTAGCCAAAGATTAGTAGCCCAAGTTTCACGATTAGACCAGCCGTTATATTCCAACTCGTTCATTTCCTTATCTTTCCCACTCCACTCAGTTTGAGAGAGTGCCACCGCCCACCCTGAAAGGGTGAGCGATAGCCCGCCATCAAGCCTTATTTAAAGATAGTGATCGTCATCTTGGCAATCAGGGCAGAGAGCATTACAGCAATCACAATCTGGATCTTTGTCGTGCTTACAGCACTTTTCATCAACATCAAAGCCTTCAATTGTGCAATTGATGAATTTAGTTTCGTAATCTTCATCTTCTTGATCTGCATTGGTTGGCTCTTGAATTTGAAGAGTTAAAGCATTTTCCAGATCCATCAACTCTTGTTGAGTTAAATCTCTGTAAGTTTGAAATGATAATTTAAATTCGTAGTGTTTCATTATTTCAACTCCAATGCTTCTCTAAGAGTTGCGATATCGCCCCGCAAGTTGCTGAGGATTAACTTGTCTTTAGCATTAGTTGGATCTAAAGCAACCGCAACTCCTGAATATAAATCATTGATTATTTGGCTAATTTTTGCCTTGTCTTGCTTGTTCATTTTTAACTCCTATCAATTTAGTGGGCGGGATTGCTCACTAGGTAAATAGTAAGGGACGATCCCCCATCAAGTCAATAACCGAATTAGATCCAGTTTCAGGGTGTCGCCCCTGTTCATAAGCTCCGACACGCCCGAGCGCGGGGTAAGACATCAAGAGAAGGTGGAGAGTTTTGGGATCTGAATCTGAGTTTGAATTTAGATCTGGAATCGGATCGGATTGGGATCAGGATCGGGATCGGTAGGCGGTTTATTAACTAGGGGAGAGTGCTGGATTGTGCCAGGGTGGGAGTGCGCCTTCTAAAACTAACTAGGATTAAAAGCAGATCGGTAGGGGGGTGGGGGTCGCCGTAGCCTGTGGATAACCAACCCGCCCCTTTAAGTTTTGGGCGCGACTGTTACTGTACTCCCCAAATAAATATATTTCCTAAAGTGTAACCAGCTAGTCCGTAATGTCCGTTTTGATATAATATATTTGTGAGGTGTACCACATTTATAAAGATTTTTTGTGTAAAAACGGGAAATCACCTATTTTTCTCGGCTTATATATAGTAGGGGAGTAAAACGGGGTGTGATGAGTTTTACGACCACATCGCTACGGCGAAGCCTCCGCGATGCCCCCTAAGGGCGAGCGAGGCTTTACCCCTCACTTCGCTGTAGCTCGTTCGGGAGCGTAACGATCTAGTGAAGCGAACCGAACAGCACACACACACTACGCGGCAGGTGTATTAGATTATTCGCTCCACTAATAATTTTCCTCCCCACTAAGTTAAGTTATCTCGTGGAGTTATCCACAGGTACATCCACAGGAGGATTAATGGCTGAGAACTCAGCAGACATCGCAAAGAGAATTATTCTCAACTGCGTAGCAGAAGCTTTTACAATTGAACAGGCCTGTGCCTCCGCAGGTAAATCTATGAAGACCTACGAGTACTATCGTAGAACTGACAAGGTCTTCGCGGACAAGATAGACAGAACTAGGCTAGGTCTTAAAGACAAGCAGTTCGCATCAGGTGATGCTCACGATCTATCCTTCGCAGAGTTTAGGGAACGCTTCCTTCATAATAAGACCTTTCCCCACCAACAGAATTTAGTAGATGTCATAGAAGGGCAAGAGCCTTCCTGGTTACATCCCTCTATGAAGTATGAGAAGGGCATTGCGAATAATCGCATCCTTATCAACATACCTCCTAACCACGCCAAGTCCATCACCATTACAGTTGATTATGTAACCTGGCAAGTTTGTAAGAACCCTAACTTTAGAATCCTAATAGTCTCCCAAACCCAGCGCTTAGCAGCAGACTTTCTCTACGCTATTAAGCAACGTTTAACACATCCTATGTATGAAGAATTACAGACTGCCTACGCTGCTGGGGTTGGGTTTAAATCTAAGTCAGCCTCCTGGCAAGCAACTCGTGTTACCTTCGGTGATGAGTTGCGTGAATCCAGCGAAAAGGATCCCAACATAGAAGCAGTTGGTATCGGTGGTCAGATCTACGGTAAGCGTGCAGATATGATTATTGTTGACGATGCTGTGACCCTATCAAATGCTAATGACTTTGAACGACAGATCAAATGGCTTACCCAAGATGTTAGATCTCGTCTTAACCCAACAGGTAAACTTATTATCATTGGAACTCGCGTAGCTTCCGTTGACCTATATAAAGAACTACGCAACCCAGATAGATACCCTGGTGGATTAGTTCCTTGGACCTACTTGGCTATGCCAGCACTCTTAGCCGCAGATGAGGATCCTGATAAGTGGGAAACTTTATGGCCTGCCTCAGATCAACCTTTTGATGGACAAGCTGAAACGGATAAAAACGAAGATGGCTTATACCCAAGATGGAACGGGCGCAATCTTTACAATGAGCGACAGAGTATGGATGCTTCAACTTGGGCGCTCATATACCAGCAACAAGACATCTCTGATGATGCAGTTTTTGATCCTGTGTGCGTTCGCGGTTCTATTGATGGTATGCGTAAGAGTGGTCGGCTTACCCCAGGTCATCCTGGTCACCCAAAAGATTTAAACGGCTTTTCTATAATCTGTGGTTTAGATCCAGCTATGGTTGGAGATACCGCAGCTATCTGCTATGCGATAGATCGCATTAACCATAAGCGTTATATAGTAGATGCTATAAAGATTACTAGACCTACTCCAGCACAAATTAGAGATTTAATATTTAACTGGACCTCTATCTACGGTCCTACTGAATGGATTGTAGAGCGAAATGCTTTCCAGTCATTCTTAACCCAAGACGAAGGTATTAGAGCACACCTTGCAACTCGTGGTGTTATATTACGAGAGCATCATACTGGCAACAATAAGTGGGATGCAGGCTTTGGTGTAGCCTCTATGTCTACCTTATTTGGAACTAAGCAACAAGATGGTAAACACCATAGAGATAATCTAATGCACTTACCAAGTGATCAAACTGAAAACGTTAAGTCCTTAATAGAACAGTTAATTACTTGGTCACCAACTACCAAAGGCAAGACCGATATGGTTATGGCCCTTTGGTTCTGTGAGATCCGAGCAAGAGAGATGCTCAACCAAGGTATGCACGCTAAGCATCATATGACTAACCCATTCCTATCAAGCGCAGAAAAGCGCAAGCGAATGGTTATTAACATAGATGAGATGCTTAACGAAAAACAAAGAACGTTTATTTAAGGAGTTATAATGGCAGCACCATTAGTAATAGCAGGACTTAGTGCAGCAGGTAGATTAGCAGTAAAGAAATTTGCTGAAAGCCAAATTAAAAAAGCAGGCGCTAAAGGTGCTACTAAGGTAGGACAAACAGTTGGCAAGAAAATTGCTGAATCTACTAAGGCTCCAAAATATCCTTCAGCACAAGGTAAAACAATTTCCAGTAAAGTACAAGGTAAAGTATCTACCACATCTAAGTCTGGTCGTACTACTAGTAAAGCTGCAGAGTCAGTTAAGTATACTAAGAAGCCGCCTACTGAAAAACAACGTTTAGGTTCATTTAAAGCACAAGATACAAAACGTACTAAGGCTATTACATCTGGAGCAGATACTGCTAGAAAAGCAGCAGCATCAGTTGTTGGTAAAGAAGTAGTTAAGAAAAATGTTTACAAAGGTGCAGCAGTTATATCTGCAGCAGAAGCTGCAAGACAACGCAACAAGAACAAGAAGTAGGGTAAACAATTGTTAACAGTTAAAGAGATCGCAGCGAAGGCGAGTAGGCTACAAACAAAGTATGCCGCTCGTGATCAACGTATGCGAGATGTACTCTCTGTACGTCAGGGCGATATGTCCAAGGTCTATCCTTCTATGTTCTCAGAGGATTATCCAAAGCCTTTAGTTGCAAACTTTATTGATGTAGCAGCAAGAGATCTAGCAGAAGCAATGGCACCTATGCCATCCTTTAACTGCTCAGCTACTAATATGGTTTCAGATTCACAGCGCAAGGCTGCTGATATCAGAACCCGTATTGCTAACTACTATGTAGCCTCTTCAGATCTACCATTACAGATGTACTCAGGAGCTGACTGGTTTAACACCTATGGTATGTTACCTGCTCTCGTTGAGATGGATTATGAAGGTAACAATCCCCGCATCAGACTACTTAACCCATTTGGTGTGTATCCAGAGATTGACCGTTTTGGTCGTACCATTTCACTCACACAGGTTGTTGTATCAGATGCTGAATCATTAGCAGCACAGTTTCCTGAGTACGCTAGAGAAATTCTAAATGTTCGTAGCGTATATCAATCAGCATCACCTTATCTATCAGTAATGCGTTACCACGATAAAGACCAAGATATGCTCTTTATCCCAGAGCGCAACAACTTAATTTTATCTAACACACCAAACCCAATTGGTAAATGTCTTGCTAGAGTCGCAGTCCGTTCTTCTCTTGACGGCGAAGCTCGTGGACAATTTGATGATGTATTAGCAGTACAACTTGCTCGTGCAAGATTTGCTATTCTACAGATTCAAGCAGCAGAGAAATCTATCCAAGCACCTATTGCTATCCCACAGGATGTGCAAGAGTTGGCTCTCGGTCCAGATTCAATTATGCGTTCTGCTAACCCACAAGGTATTCGTAGAGTTCCACTAGAACTACCACCAGGAGTCTTTACAGAGTCTGGCGTACTAGAGCGAGAACTTCGTTTAGGTGCTAGATATCCTGAGTCTCGTTCAGGTCAACTAGATGCTTCTATCATTACTGGTCGTGGAGTTCAAGCATTACAAGCAGGCTTTGATACACAGATCAAAGCAGCGCAAGCACAGTTTGCTAAGTTATTCCAAGATGTAATCGGTCTATGCTTTGAAGTAGATGAGAAGATCTTTGGTAATGTTACTAAGTCTATTAAGGGAACCGATGACGGTACTCCTTACACAATGAAGTATGTTCCATCTCGCGACATCAAGGGCGAGTATGGCGTAGATGTTCGTTATGGAATTATGTCTGGTATGGATCCTAACCGAGCCATCATTGCATTACTACAAATGCGTTCAGATAAATTAGTTAGCCGCGACTATGTTCGCAGAGAGATACCACTAGACCTAAATGTTACACAAGAAGAACAAAGAGTTGACATTGAAGAGATGCGGGATTCTCTTCGCGTTGCTGTTGCTCAGTATGCTCAAGCTATACCCGCACTTGCCTCGCAAGGTCAAGACCCAACTCAAATTATTTCTAGGATTGCAGAAGTAATTCAGGGTCGTCAAAAAGGACAATCTCTAGAATCAGTAATTGAAAAAGCATTTGCACCAGAACCAGTAGAACAACCATTACCTGGTGCAGCACAACTTCCAGTAGCAGGTGCGGCCCCCGCCCCTGCCTCGCAGCCAACTCAAGAACAACAAGTCGGTGCGGCCCCTGCTGCTGGACAATCTCAACCAGGTATAGATCAACTACTCGCCGCCATTGGCGGAGCGTAAGGAGGTGGAAAATGAACAAGGGATCAAGAGCAGCAGCACCAACCGCAAAGCCAACTGAAGGCAAGAACAAGCCAGCAGGAAAAGAAGGCGGAAAAGTGTTTTTCGGATATGCAGCACCAGGCCGTAAAGGTAAGTCAGTAAAGAAGTAATTATTTAAGAAAGGGGCTGGGCGTTATGGATGATGATCTACAGCGCCCAGTCCGTTCATCAGATTTTTTCGTAATCATTTCAGGATTCTTTTTAAATTTAATTAGCGCATTTGAAGCGCTGGCAGAAGATCTGCATCATATGAGTATTTATTACACAAACCAGAAAAGCCAAGAAGCTAGAGTCTGGCAAGAATTTGCACAAGATTTAGAAACTATTAAGGAGAACAACGATGGCTAGAGGCCCATTAGCAGGAGCATCAGGTCCTGGTAAGTTCTCAAAGAGAACAGATATGGATCTAGGATCCACAGCATACGGTGAAGGACAAGAGACTGCTATGTTAAATACAGCAGCACCTAAGTCTAAGACTCGCGGTATTGCAGATGATGTTGGTGGAAGACCAGCAAATCCATTAACTCCAGTAACGCCATTGTTTGCACCAACAGAGCGTAAAGATGAACCAGTTACCGCAGGTGTTGCGGCTGGTGATGGTCCTGGACCAGAAGCATTAATGATGCAATCTAAATTTGCACAAAGAAAACTGTCAGATATTTTAGCTGATATGATTCCTTATGATGATACTGGTGATGTAGCAATTCTTTATCAGCAGGTTATAGCAAGAGGTCAATAGTGTCTGAAAACTTAAAAGCAGCAGCATATGCAGCAGGCTTATCAGAGTCAGACAAAAAGAAAGTAGATAGCCTTAGTAAGTTATTAACTGTTCATAAGGAACTATCTAATCTTCCATCTGATCTTGCTCAACGTCAAGCTGCCAAATACACTCCAGCGCAACAAGATTCTTTAGTTAAAGTAATGGGTAATGAAGACCCAATAACTAAACCATCTCGCGGTTGGCTTGGATCTGCTTGGCATTATACAGGTGGTCAAGTTGCAAACCTTGGCGGTAAAGTTCTTGCTGGTTTACAAAACGTATCAGATTTTTCTACTCGTCTATATCGCACTGGTGCTATTGCACTATCAGAAGGTGTTGATTTAGAAACCGCTTGGAATGAAGCAAACGATAAAGGTGATAAGAAATTTAATCCTAATCGTATTACAGATGCTCGTTCTAAATTTGGTAATGATGCAGTAGATGTAGCAATGCGTATTGCTGCTGGAGAAAAGATTGATGAAATCATTAAGACTGCTACTCCAGAACAATCTAAGTATTTAGCACTAGCTGATCCTAGAAGAACTAATATTCCTGGCTTTCAGGATAAGTTAGCAGAGGATCAAGCAAGAGGATTATTCCAAGATACATTAGATGCAGTCAATGCAGCTAAGTACTCTCCTGGTCGTCAAGTTGCTAACTTAATATTACCTGGCTTTCTAGAAGGATCTGGTTTTGCCTATAAGGCAATCTCAGGTTCAGTTGATGCTGCTTACCGAGTATTTGCTGACCCATTACTTCTTGCTGGTAAAGTTAAGAAACTAAATGATATTCGTAAATATTCAGTAGAGGTTATTACTGGTAGCGCTGCAGCAGATGGCGTTAAGTTTAATCAATATTTTGATCTACCATCTACTCAAAATTTTTGGAACACATACGGCGCTAAATTAAAAGATCTTCGTAAGGCACAAGAATCTCAAAACACTCTTGCTGCAGTACAGATCAAAAAAGAATTAGCCACACTAGCACCAGAATTTGGCCCTGCAGTAATTCAGTCTTTTAATAAAGCAGATGAACCAATTGAAGATGTTTTAACAGCCAAGGCTTTCTTTTTGAATGGCAAACAAACTGGCGAAATGATGATTGGTTCTGCTGGTCGCAGAAAAGTAATTGCTCCTCGTATGACACCTACTCGTCAACTTAGAGTAGCAGCACTTACTACAACAAATAAAGTATTTGATATTGATAAAGTAGGACCTGAATTAGTTAATGCTTCATTCTTTGGTGAGGATGCAACTGATGCTGGTATCTACAAGGCTATTGTTAATGGTAGAGAACAGATCGTAGAATCTGTACAGGCTCTTAATAAAACTAAAAAGTTTGGTCCTGCAAGATTTTCAACTGCGGACATAAATGTCCGTATAGATAACTTTAAACGCAAGTTTGCTATAGCACCTATGTTCAAAGATAATGAACTAGATGTGATTGCTAAAGATGCACCAGATCAGATCTATCGTTTGTCTCGTTTAGTTTTACCACAAAAAGAATCTAAACTGATTTCAGAAGCCTTTGCTAATACACCAGAAATTGGTAAGCGCAAAGAAATGTTCTACGGCTTAATGAATACAGTTACGGACATTCGCGGTATCAATACTACTGAGCCAACAAGAAATGTTGGGCGATTATTAGTAGGTAAAGGAAAGATGAAGTTCGGGGTAGATGATTCCCTGGAAGATGTCGGCGCTTTTGCTACAGACTTTAATAGCAAAGTAACAGTTCCTAACCTAGTAGATTTAGATAGATTATCTGCCCGTAGCACACTAGGACAAAAGTTAATTGGTCCAGTTGCAAACAGTGCTTTTCTTGAAAGAATGACGGGCTATTGGTCTTTCCTAACCTTAGCTGGTCCTCGTTATGCTCTTCGTAATTCTATTGAAGACTTAATGGTCAATCTATCAATTGGTAGTACTCCTTGGGGTATTGCTAATGGTCGTAGATTAAATACAAGAGTTTTAACTGCATTGCCATCTGGTGTAAAGGCAAAAACATTAGATACCCTTAAAGTGGATGTAATGGCAGAAAGCCCACTGGGTTCTATTATGCGTATTGTAAACAGAGATGAGTCTGTTAAATACTCAGAGCAAATTGCTAAACTTGATGAAGAGATCATTGCTGGCAAAAAGAAAATATCTGAACTATATGCAGTAACTAAAAATAGTAAAGATCCAGCAGAGATTGCTTCTGCTAAAGCTGAGATTGCAAAACTACAAACCAAAACAGAAGGTGGCGTAGTAGAGCAAACAAGAAAGATTCTTGCTACTGCATTATCTGAAGGTCGCGTTAATCGCTACCTAGATGCTGCTGGTCTAGGTAAACTAGATGATGAAGCAATTGAGTTGCTTGGTGAGCAGATTGTTTATGGCGACTATGAAAACGTTTTATCTGTAATATCTGAGGGTGGATTTAACTTTGCTACTGGTGGAGATTTCCTATCTAGTGCGGTAGATACAGTTCGTCAATTAAATACCCGTACTGCTGCCCTTCGTATTGAAGGTCCTAAGAAGAAGTACACTAGACAAGCTGGTCAAGTAGGATTTAAGAATGTTCGTCTAGATGGTCAAGATGAAGCTACATTAGTATCTTGGTTATTGCGTATCTCCTATATATCTAATGATGAATTAGGTAAAGTAGCTGTTGCTAATCTACATAAGACTGAAGCACAGGCTATATTAGAGATCAAGAAGGCTATTCAATCTAGACCAGATTTAGTAGATTCTTCAATTCTTGCTGCTAGAAATATTGATATAGATCAACACGCTAAGTTAATCTATGATCGCACAAAAGAAGTTTTTGTAATGAGCAAGAATGGTGAAATCAATCCAAACCTTTTGAACAAGGTCCGAGTTTTAGATGAGAAAACTGGCGAGTATGTAGTTCAAGGAAAGTTATCTCTTGATGATCTACCTACTAGCGAAGGTGATATTCCTAAGTATGTAGTTGGTCCATCATTGGTACCAGTTTCAGATACTGGAAACTTTGCCGCTACATTCACTCAAAGTGGATGGCGCTGGCTAGGTATGGCTAACGCTCGTATGTCTCGTCAGCCAATTGTTACTAACCAAATGATTCAGATCCGTAAGCAAATGCGTAAGTCTGGATTTGAAGATGCTTGGATTAAGTCTTATACAAAAGATATAGATCCAAATAGTCTTGGTAAAATAGAAGAAGCCACAAAGAAGGCTAAGCAGGATTTAGCAAGAGTTACAGAGGAACGAGCATTAGGTGAAGTATTAGCCTATGTTGATAATCCTTTGATTAGAACTCAAATGGCTTTCTCAGTCCGTAACTTTGCTCGGTTCTATAGAGCTACTGAGGACTTCTATCGCCGTATTTCTCGCGCTGTTCGTTATAATCCAGAGGCAATTCAGAAAGCTGCCTTAACTTATGAAGGTGTAAGCCACTCAGGATTCATACAACAAGACGATCAAGGCAATGATTACTTCATATACCCAGGAATTACTCCAGTATATAACGCAGTAAACAAGGTTTTAACAACTCTTGGTCTACCAGATGAGTTTAAATCACCACTGCCAATTCAATTTGGCTCACAAGTGAAGATGATTACCCCATCTTTAAACCCAGATTCTTTAATTCCAACCTTTGCTGGTCCAGTTGCTGGTGTATCTATCAGCACTCTTACAAATTTAGTAGGAATTTGGAACCCAGGCGCTGCAGATACTATTACTAGATACACTCTAGGTAAGTATGCAGTAGATCAACCAGTAGTTTCAGCCTTCTTACCTGCTCATATCAACAGAGCATACGCTGCTCTTAATAGAGATGAGCGTAATTCTCAGTATGCAAGCGCTTGGCGCAAAGCAGTTACTTATTTAGAGGCTTCAGGTAATGGTATTCCAGAGCGTTTTGATGATCTTGGCAACAAGATTCCACCAACTGCTCAGGAGCTAGAGGAATATAGAATCAGAGTTAAGAATACTACTATTGGTATTCTAGGAACTAGATTTGTATTTGGATTCTTTGCCCCAGCATCACCACAAGTACAACTTAAATCTGATATGGCTGAGTGGATACGAGATAATGGAAGAGCCAGCTTTAAACAAGTTTGGACTAATCTATTAAATCAATATCCTGGTGATTATGATGCAGCAATGGCCAAGTGGGTTGAACTATATCCTAACCAAATTCCATTTACAGTCACTGAATCAGAGCGTAATACAGTTGCATACTTTAGATATGCAGAAGAGTCTGGTCAATTCGTAAACCAGAACAAATCTTTATTTGAGAAATACAAAGAAGGTGCGGCCTTCTTGATTCCTCATAAAGGCGGATTCTCATTTGATGCTTATAAGACTATGCGAGATATGGGTCTTATAGAGAACAAGAGAGTAGAAGATTACCTAAGAGAAGTACAAACAGCATCTGCTATGCAACAGTACTTTGAGAAGAAAGACGAATACGAAAGAACTCTACAATCTTCAGGTAGTGATTATGTTCGTAGATTAGCTCGTCAACAATTTAATACCTGGAAATCAACATTCTTTGCTGGTAACCCATTAGTAGCAGAGGAACTATCTCAAGGTAGCCAAAAGGCTATAGATCGTCAAAATGCACTTAACGATCTAGAGGTTATGGTTTCAGATCCAGAAGTAGAAAAGACAAGTCCTCAAACCGTTAGGGCTTTAAGAGAGATGGTTAACTTATATCAATCATATAAGAATCAACGTCAATCTTATGACCTACTTGGTGGTTCATCAGATTTAATCCAATCAGTTAAAGATAGTACAATTCTTCGTATGAAGGATTTAGCTACATTTAATGAAAACACACAAGCAGCCTACGATGTTCTATTCGGTAGATTGCTTGGAGAGTAAACAGGGAGATATCGCCTAATGGCCGTTAGTCTTGAACAGTACTTAAAGAATGAAAGCACGGTAAAGCAAGCCCGTAGTAAGGCCGCAAAAGCCAAGGCCGCACTTACTAATGCTCAAAGGGCTGCTGCTGGAGTTCCAGCAAGTGCTGGTGCTGCAGTTGCACAACAAACTAAAGATGCTTTAGCTTTAGCACAGACTGCTTTTAATGAAGCAGAACAAGCAAGAGTATCGGCAGAAAGTGCTGCAACTAATTACTACAATACTAATAGAGCATCTATTGATCAAAAAGCATTACAGGCAACCAAGGCAACTGATGAAGCCAGACTTAAAGATGCCTTAAAAGATAAGGCAGCTCTTGCTGCAGCAGGTCAAGATACAAGTTTAATTGATTCAAAGATTGATGATCTTAATCAAAAGATTACTAATACTGGCAAGTATGCCCCTAAGGCAGAAACTGCAGGTACTCAAGGTCAAGGTAAGACTGAGACTAAAGTAGTATTTAGAGATTACACCACTGAAGCAACCAATGTTCCTAGTGCATTAAAAGCATTAACAGATCCAGAGCGTTTAGATTTAGCCAATAAACTAAATGCTGCTGGCTTTAAAGTACCAGCTACTGGTGTTTACAATGATCAACTAAGAGATGCTTATCAACAAGCAATCCTTGCTAATCAAGGTCGTAGTCAAGAGTGGAAAGAAGAAATCCCTTTTGATAGATTTTTAGAATTAAAGAAGATAGAGACAAATGCTATCAAGGGTCTTGGTGGTGGGGCAACTACAACTGTCAGTATCTCATCTCCAACAGAAGCTGCTGGATATATCAATCAAGTATTCCAGACCCTACTAGGTAGATATGCTACACCTGAAGAAATAAAGAAGTTAACACCTAAACTTAATAAGGCTGAGAAAGATAATCCTTCTAAGACTATTAATGGTGTATCTACTGGTGGATTAGATAGAGGACAGTTCTTAACTGATATTATCTTATCAACTCCTGAATACAAACAACGCAAAGAAAGCAAGCAGAGTACTATCCGTCAGGATCTTGCCAACACTGCAAAGGCTAATGGTTTAGATCTAGATAAAAACTTTGGCGCTAGTGTTGAAGATTGGGTTAAGCGTATTGAATCTGGCGAAAAGGCTGATGCTTTTAAACAACTAATTCGCAATACTGCTAAGTTGGGTTTACCAGATAAAGTATCTGCTTTATTAGATCAAGGTGTAGATTTAGAAACAGTATTTTCTCCATATAAAAATGCTATGGCTACAACCTTAGAGATTAATCCAGAAACTATATCCTTATCAGACCCAACATTAAGAGCAGCTATTGGTCCAGACAAAGAGATGTCTTTGTATGACTTCCAAAGAGCGCTACGCAAAGATGCTCGTTGGCAATATACAAACAATGCTAGAGAAGATGTATTTCAATCAGTTAATAAAGTCCTTCAGGACTTTGGATTCCAGGGGTAGTAATGGCAATTGATGCGGAAACCGCTAGAGAAAATAGAAGAGCTGCCACAGTTAAGCCAGCACCACCTCCTA
>JACCDX011001240.1_pt1 | contig 29452 bp, 29 predicted proteins | sample 7449681 | NCBI WGS metagenome assembly JACCDX01 (sample SAMN15323450, study PRJNA562643) | freshwater metagenome | isolation source: river surface water | place: USA:Blue River Watershed | collected 2017-08-18
CTATGAGTAATCAAATAGCAACCCAAATTGATGTATCCCTAACAGAACGCAATCGCTTAACTGCGCTTTTTCGTCTCATTTTAGTTGTACCAATGGCAATCTTTATTGCCTCATTTGCACCTGCTGCCGATCTATCTAGTGGTGATGCAAGTTATTTCATGGTTGGTTTTCTATCATTACCTGTTTTTCTAGCGATAGTTTTTCGTCAAATTTATCCAAGCTATATTCTCTCTTTTAATGAAGCGCTACTCTCACTTCAAACACGTGTTGATGCATACGTACTAATGCTTACCGATGAGTTTCCTTCGATTGAAGAAAATGATGTAGTAAGTGTGACTTTTCCTGAAGTTGATGCAAAGGCCCTAAATCGTTGGCTCCCTTTGATCAAGTGGTTTATTGCAATTCCTTTGTATTTAGTCGGAATTTTCTATGCCATCTACGCAGCAATCTTAACGTTGATTGGTTGGATCTCGATTTTGTTTACTGGTAACTATCCAGAAAAATGTGCAGAAGGCGTTGTAGGAACAATTGCCTACTGGAACCGAGTTATCGGATATGCACTTCTGCTTGTTACAGATGAGTATCCAACTTTTTCCTTGTAATTAAAGTTGAATTAGCGAGGTTCTAAAACCAGCGATACGGAATTGATGCACCAGCGTTGATCTGTTGGAACGTCATAACCTTCGCCATCAAAAACATGTCCTAGGTGAGAGCCGCACGATGCACAAAGAACCTCTGTTCGAACTCTTGGAAATAGTGAACGATCTTCGACTAAACGAACGGCATCATCTGCTTTTGGCGCATAAAAAGATGGCCAGCCACATCCTGAATGAAATTTCGTCTCACTTCTAAATAGTTCTGCCGCGCAGGCTTTACATTTATAAACACCGACAGTCTCGGTGTCGGTGTACTCACCAGTAAATGGGCGCTCTGTAGCCGCATTACGCAAAACATCGTAGGAAAGTGGATCGACTCGGGCAGCCAGGGCCTGTTCATCGATTTTTACAGGGAACTCGTTTTGGCCTGACATTTTTTTATCTGTGTTGCCTTTACCTGAACTATCTTGAGAGCTCAATTGACCACCGCAGATGTTGGATAGGCAACCCCTGTACTGGAGTGGCAGTCATAGCCATTTGGATTTTTCTGTAGATACTTCTGGTGGTACTCCTCAGCCGGGAAGTACTCAACACCTTCGGCGCTCAAAATCTCAGTGCAGATCTGCTCTAACCCCGCATCAGTGAGGGCTCTTTGGTATTCATCTTTAGATGCCACAGCTATAGCCTGTTGTGAATTTTCAGTTGTATATATTGCACTGCGGTATTGCGTACCAATATCTCCGCCTTGTTGATTAAGAGAAGTTGGATCGTGCATTACCCAAAACTCTTCAAGAAGTCTTTGGTATGAAATCTTTGAAGGGTCAAAAACAACTTTCACCATTTCGGCATGGCCTGTAACTCCGGTACAGACTTGTTCATAACTTGGATTTGGTCGATTACCACCCATGTATCCAACGTTTGTTTCAATAACGCCATCCATCTGCCAAAAGCGACGTTCGGCTCCCCAAAAACATCCAGTTGCGAAATAAGCAATTGAGTTCATAGGCTGATTGTTGCAGTATGCACACAACTTTGCACCCGCTGATAACCTTGTGTAGTAAGCCCACAGAGCCCCCGTAGCTCAGGGGATAGAGCGTTGCCCTCCGAAGGCATGCGCACAGGTTCAAATCCTGTCGGGGGCACTTGAGATAGATCACTATTGATTTAACAATCTCTTCCGAAACATCCTTGTAATACGCGTGCGCAACATGGATAATTGTCACCTTGCGTACACAAGTGTGCGTATCTTCATTCGTAGAGTTATAGAGTGATTGCGCTGGCAATCTAAGGGGGTCCGTCATGGATTGGCGACATCAATCTGCTTGCCGCGATGAAGATCCCGAACTTTTCTTTCCTGTGGGAAACACTGGACCTGCAATTAGCCAAATTGAAGAGGCAAAAAAAGTTTGTAACCGGTGCGTTGTAAAAGAGCCTTGTTTGGCATGGGCATTAGAAAGTGGTCAAGATGCCGGAGTCTGGGGCGGATTATCAGAAGATGAACGTCGTGCTTTAAAGCGTCGTGCAGCTCGAAATCGTGCCCGCCTTTTGGAGCAACAGAACCAATTCTAAAGTGGGAAGCGAAGTTTCGCTTGTGTTCCCTTTTCACTCGACTCTAATTTGAGATCTCCATTTAACTCATTTTCAGTCAAGGTAAGAACTATTTGTAATCCCAGATTTGCAGAGGTTGCAAGGTTAAAACCATCTGGCAGTCCAACCCCATCATCTGAGATTGTCACTAAACCTTCATTGCTATATCGCTGGAGTTCAATTCGAAGGTGAGTTCCAGATGTTGCTAAGCCATGCTCTAGTGCGTTATGGATTAGTTCTGTGACAACTAGTGAGAGTGGGGTTGCAAGGCGAGATTCAAGGGAGCCGATTTTTCCTATCCTCTCAATGTTTAGCTGGTTCATCCGTGGACTTAACTCCAAAGAGTGGGTAACAAGGCTGGTAAGAACCTCATCAAATGCCACAGTGGTTTCGTCGCTGTTTGAAAGTGTCTCGTGAACCAGGGCAATCGAGGCAATTCTGCGAACCGCTTCATCTAGAGCGGCGGCGGCCGATGGGTCATCAATTCGGCGAGATTGCAACCTAAGAAGTGCCGAGACGGTTTGCAGATTGTTTTTCACACGATGATGAATTTCTCGGATTGTTGCATCCTTAGTAACAAGTGCGCGATCAAGGCGGCGAAGCTCTGTCACATTTTGAAGCAACACAATTGCACCAATACGGTCTTCTCCTTGGATCAAAGGCAATACAAGAAAGTCGATCGTAGTTCCTTTATTTTCAATCTCTACTCGGCGCAGTGTTTTTCCATTTAACTGCGTTTTGATTCCCTCTTCATGGGGGTTTTCAGTTGTTATCGAAACCTGCTGCGCTGCTTCACCAAGATTATGTCCCTCTAAATCTCCATGCCAACCCATTCGAGAAAAAGCTGACTTAGCGTTAGGGCTTGCAAATGAGATTACCCCGTTAACATCTAATCGAATTAATCCATCACCAACTCGTGGGGCAGGCTCAATGAGTGCGCCAGCATTTTTGTAAGGAAAGTTGCCTTCAGCAACCATCTGATACATCTGATGTGCGATCTCTCGGTAGTTAATCTCTAACTTACCTGCAGTTCTCATTTGCTCAACATCTCTATGTCTAGAAATCACTGCAATTGCTTGGCCGTTGAAAGTAACTGGAATAGCTTCTTCTTTTACAAGCATCATTCCCGGTGGCTCTAATTGGCTATCTCTGACAATCTCTCCGTGAGAGAGCGCTTCATCAATGTTTGTGCGAATCCCCCAAGCAATTTCATCTCCAATAACATCGTTTGCAAAAACAGTTGCGGCAGTTGTAGGTCTTATGTGAGCGATTGCAATATGTCCACTTGGCCACATCTTTATGTCTTTGCGAATTGGTACCCAGAGAATTAAATCTGCAAAGGAAAGGTCTGCTAGCAACTGCCAATTGGCAACAAGTTCACGTAAACGATCGGCTTGATCCAGTGTGATCGTGGTTCGAGAACCAAGGAGATTTTCAAATGGAAACATCTTATTTCCACTCATTTTCATGTTGCTCAATTTCTTCTTGTGCAAACCATGCAAGTTCTTCTTCTCCTCGATAGGCAAGAAGCGCGCACTGGACCTGCCCCCACACGATTGGTGATGTGAGAGTAATGTGATCTGCATATGCCTCACCGATTTGCTCTGGGGTAAGGTCAAGAGCTAAAACAATTCCTGGAGCGTTTTGTGTTAGGCAAAGATCTAGGGCATTTTCTCCAGCAATGGCAGATAGCAAGTACTCAAGCTCTTCCTCATCACAATCGCTATTTTCTTCTTTAAACAAAGGAGTTGGCGCATACAAGATTTCACTGTCTAGAGTTTTTTCCTCTAGAAAGGTTTTTAGCTGTTTATGGCTTAATGGAAGGTATGCACGCACAAGCCAATCGTAATAGATTTTAAGATGAAAGTTCACTGGCTAACTCTGCGATTGATTTACGCACAGCAGATCGCTCATTTGTCTCAATCAAGGTTGCTCTTTCATCCTGTGCGGCCAGCACAGCCCTAGAATCTTTGTTGATAGATCTCACTCGTATCGGCTTAACTGACGATGTCATTGCCATGAATTTAGCCAATTCAACCTCCCCTTTTCTTCCGGAGGTTTTCATATTCATTACAAAACTTAACTTTGCTTTGATTGACGTTTGCGCCAAAAGCTCAATGACTTTTTGCAGGCGTGATACTCCGAGTAGATCGGGCCTTGAAATCACAATAAGTTGATCGGCTAGATCACAACTCCAAGTGGTCGTTGTTGAAGTCCAACGTCGATCGGTAAGTCGATTTGAAAGACCGGCAATAGATCCCAAATCGATAACGACATAATCAAACTCTTTTCCAGCACGCATCATTAGTGTTTCGGTTTCGGCTGCTTGAGCCTGAGTAATTTCAAATATTGCCAAATTGGGTGCAACTGTTTTCCATAACAAATCTGACTCTGTATTTCGCATAGAAAGTAATTCAAAAACTGAAGGTGCTCGAAAATTTGCATCGATAAGCAACGTTGTTTTTCCCTCGACACTTAGCTCCATCGCCAAATTCATTGCAATTAATGTGCATCCCGTGTGAGTTCCAGCAGAACCTATGGCAAATACTTTTGCTCTTCGCGGCAGATTGGGTACATGACTCATCTCACGCAACATCGGTGTTCGAACAAAGCCACGAACTAATGAGACTAGATCGGCGGCATTTACTGGAGCTTGATTCAGGTGAGAGAAGTTTTCATCTGTATTTGTTGCAAACCCAATAACCTGACTAAATTGCGTGGAGAGCGCTTGCACTTTCTCTTCAGAAATACCTGGCAAGTCTGAACCGTAGATTAATAGAGTAGAGCCAAGGTCCGATGAGTTATTGCGGATATATGTTTCTAAACTTTGCCAGTCAATTGCCCGAAATGTAACACTCCAACCTTGGGCAAATAATGTTGATGCGATGAATCCTTCAATATCGGTTCTCGCAATGGCAGTGATAACTACTGGCATGACTTGTTCAGACATGTGAGGCGATAATCACTAAACGTCCAACCGTAGTTGCACTTAAAACTCTTAAAACTTGGGTGTTCTCTACAGCAATACTTAAACCAACATCTCCACTAAAGGAGTTGCCTGTACTTTCTATAGAAAGAAGCGCCGCCCCTCCTAGAACTAAAACTGGTTCAACAGATTCTTCACCATTGTTTGAATCCTGAACCCAGTAAACATCTACTCCTTCTCCAAGAGCTAAGCCTTTTGCTATGTCCACTGAACGCACACTCAGTGGAACAGCACTCGTGGACTGGCCTGCAATAGAAGCGCCCAAATCGGCTGCACCAATAACTTCACCCTGTTGCATCGTGCGTAAGGCGATCAAACCCATCGGATTAAAGCTCTTGTCTATGTACAGATCTGAACTATTGCTTAAGTTCAAATGTGCAGCTTCAAGATCGGATGAAGTGATCACGTGCCCGGCAACGATTGCCCCTCTAACCACCCAGTAATCATCACCTTTATTTGCGATTGAAGAGATGAATATTGCCGATACAAAAGAAGCAATGATCAAAGTAATTGCTAGTGGTAGACGTGCATTAAAGGTATTTTTCGGTTGTCTCATGGGCACACCTAATAGGCAATGGTGACATTCCACCTAGGCTTATCCACAGTAGTACTTTGGTCTGAGAGAGTTTCGTCCTTTCGGTTGAAGTGCTAATTCTTCGCGGCAGCAATTATTGGCTCCATGGATACACAACGTGAGTACAACCCAAATTATCTTGCTATGCCCACTTTCACATCACTGGAAATGCTCCCAATTTCCAGTGATCCGGATGAAGATTGGCTACACCCTGTTCTTGAAATGTTTCGACCAAAAAAGGTAATTGAGCCAGTAAAAGAACCCCGTTTGTACTTGATCGCTTCAACATTTGGAGAGGAGTTTGATTCTGAATTCTGCCCGGAGCCAACTTCAGCCAAAGATCTTCCCGATATAAAGATCTTGGTACATAACTTCATTCATGTCATTGTCGAAGTTTGGGCGGGCAGACGTTCTGCATCCCAGATTCAGCCTTCCTGTCACTACTCCGTGTTTGCACAACTCTTACGTAAAGCCGGTTCAATTAAAACGGTAGGAAAGGTTCGAAAAATTCATATCTCACAGCCCATAGATGGAATAGTTGAAGCAACAATTACAGTCCGCTATGCAGAGAGATTGCGCGTTGTTGCAGTTAGATTTGAAGGGTTAGATCATCGTTGGTTGTGCACCACATTAGAGATGATCTAATTTTATTGAGCTTCTCCATGGCATCGCTTGAATTTTTTGCCTGAACCGCATGGACATGGAGCGTTGCGAGAGACTTCACCAGTTGTGTGAACGCCAGACTCATCAGCTGCCGTGTACTGCAATCCGCTGACTGGAAGTGTCTTTGATTCAAGACCGGGTGCAGTAACGGAATTACTTGCAGGCTCTACGCTGACTTCAATATTGAAAAGTAATCCTGCGATCTCTTCCTTAATTGCATCCATCATCGCAGAGAAGAGTTCGTAGCCTTCTCTCTGATATTCAACGAGTGGATCACGTTGGGCCATTGCGCGAAGTCCAATACCTTCTTGCAGATAATCCATTTCATAGAGATGTTCACGCCATTTACGATCTAGAACCGAAAGAAGAACTTTGCGTTCTAGTTCGCGCATAACGCTATCCCCAAGTGATTCTTCTCGCTTGGCATAGGCGTTCTGGCAATCTTCAACAACCTGGGCAACTATAAATTCGGTATCTAAACCTGCACGAGTACCAGCTTGTTCAACTAGTTCATCAATTGTGAATGAAATTGGATAGATGGTTTTCAAGGCCGTAAACAGAGTATCTAGATCCCAATCTTCACCATAACCATTAGCTGTTGCTGCTTGAACATAAGCAGTCAAGGTGTCGCTAACAAAAAGTGCAATCTGATCTTTAATGTCAGCACCTTCTAGGACCATGCGTCGTTCGCCATAGATAACAGTACGTTGACGGTTCATAACATCGTCATACTTCAAAACATTCTTACGCATTTCAAAGTTTTGAGCCTCTACCTGAGTCTGCGCCGAACGAATTGCATTAGAGACCATCTTAGATTCGATTGGTTCATCATCTGGCAATCCAGCTGCAGTAAGGAAGCGTTCGACTAATGCAGAGTTGAATCGACGCATCAAATCATCTTGAAGTGAGAGATAAAAACGTGATTCACCAGGATCGCCTTGTCGGCCAGATCGTCCACGCAGCTGATTATCAATACGGCGTGATTCGTGACGCTCTGTTCCAAGCACGTAAAGACCGCCTAATGAAACAACTTCCTCATGGCCCTTTTCTACTGCTGCTTTTTGTCGAGCAATCTCTGCTGGCCATTCTTTTTCATACTCAACCGGATTATCAACAGGTGAAATTCCACGACGTTGTAATTCAAAATCTGCCATGAACTCTGGATTACCGCCGAGCATGATGTCTGTACCTCGACCTGCCATGTTTGTTGCAACAGTTACGGCGCCCTTAACTCCAGCGCGCGCAATAATTGCTGCCTCACGTTCATGGTGTTTGGCATTTAAAACTTCATGTGGAACACCTGATTTGCGCAAGAATGCTGAAAGCTCTTCAGATTTTTCAACACTTACTGTTCCAACTAAAACCGGTTGTCCCTTACGGTGACGCTCAACGATATCGGCTGTTACTGCAGCAAATTTTCCAACCTCAGTTTTGTACACTAAATCCGGAGAATCGATACGTTGCATATCTCGATTAGTTGGAATTGGAACTACGCCCAACTTATAAATTTGATCAAATTCTGCTGCTTCAGTTGAAGCTGTTCCTGTCATACCTGACAATGTTTCGTATAGACGGAAGTAATTCTGCAAAGTAATCGTTGCTAATGTCTGGTTTTCATTCTGAATTTCAATGCGCTCTTTAGCTTCAAGTGCCTGATGAAGCCCGTCGCTATATCTGCGCCCTGAAAGCATGCGGCCAGTGTGCTCATCAACAATCAAGAGTTCACCGTTCATCACAACATAATCCTTGTCGCGCTTGAACAACTCTTTCGCGCGAATAGCATTATTTAAGTAGCCAATCATTGGAGTATTGGCAGCTTCATACAAGTTGCCAATCTGCATCATCTCTTCAACTTTTGTGACGCCCTCTTCAAGAATTCCTACAGTCTTTTTCTTCTCATCTACTTCATAGTGAAGGTCTCTAGTCAATTTTCCTACAAGATTTGCAAACTCCACATACCACTTGGTTGCTTTATCAGCCGGACCACTGATGATCAAAGGAGTTCGGGCCTCATCAATTAAAATTGAGTCAACTTCGTCAACTACTGCAAAGAAGTGATCGCGTTGCACGCACTCCTGAAGTGACCACGCCATATTGTCTCGAAGGTAGTCAAAACCAAACTCATTATTTGTTCCATATGTGATGTCCGAAAGATATGCCTCACGACGTTCTGCAGGTGACATATTGGCAAGGATTACGCCAACCTTTAATCCGAGGAAGCGATGAATGCGTCCCATCCATTCACTATCGCGCTCAGCTAAGTAATCATTAGTTGTAACAACGTGAACACCGCGACCGGCGAGTGCATTTAAATATGAAGGAAGGGTTGCAACAAGAGTTTTACCTTCACCAGTACGCATTTCTGCAATGTTTCCTTTGTGAAGAGCTGCTCCACCCATAATCTGAACGTCATAGTGGCGCTGTCCAAGGGTGCGTTTTGCTGCTTCACGAACTACAGCAAAAGCTTCGGGCAACAACTCATCTAAAGTTTCACCTTTTGAATAACGATCTTTAAAGATGTCAGTTTGCCCACGAAGTTCATCATCAGACATTGCGATAAAACGAGATTCCTGCGCATTGACGGAGTCAGAGATTTTGACTAATTCGCGAAGGATGCGACCTTCACCCGCACGCAAAATCTTGTCTACAAAGGCTGGCATTGATGTGACCCTTCAGTACGTCAAAATCATCTAACAAACATTTGAGCGTTAGTTTATTAACTCTCAAGATTTAAGTCTCAGGATGAAATCTCAGGATTTAAATCTATGGCCCTATCTTAGAGGCTGTGCAACACAGGCGGTAATCGCCGAAATTTGTGCGTGAAATCCTTGAGAATTTATCGCCCTTGCAGCCTCTTTTAAGGTTGCTCCCGTAGTTATCACATCGTCTACAAGTAAGAGTTCCCCACGGGCCATAGCTTTCATTGAAATTGATCCTTGCATATTCTGTAATCTCTGCTTTCTATTAAGCCCACTCTGATCACTTGTTTTTCCAGTCAACGCTAAACAATCCAGCATTGCAATCCCTGTCTTCGCAGATATCTGTCGAACAATATCAACCATAAAGTTTCGACCCCTTCTCCTGCTTGAGCGTCTATTTGAGGGAATTGGAACCATCCGAATTTGGTTCAGATTTAGTTGAGAACTTTCTAATAGCCCAATCAGTGCCTCGATAAGTAGGTGATCTGCAGATGATGTTCCATCTTCTTTTGACTTCATAATAATCTTTGAAGCAACTGGCGTATATAAACTTGCTGAGCGCACAGTTAGATTCGATAAACGTGAAGTAAATGTAAATGTTTGCCACTCCATTAAACACTCCGGGCAAATGGTCAGTGAGAGTTTATGGCAACTAAGACAGCGTGATGGAAAAAGTAGCTGGGATATCTCTTGAACGATCTGCATTATTTGATTGTTACAAACAATTTTATGAGAATCACATCTTGACGTGATTGATGTGGAGATTAAGGAACAAAATCCTCAGGCTTTAATGAAATCAAGCGTGAATGAATTGATGTGTTTTCTTTACGAGGCAATGTTAAGACAAAGTGTGCTCCCCGGCCTGGTCGGCCCCAAGCTTCAAGTTCACCATTGTGTAGGCGCGCATCTTCTAATGCGATTGAAAGTCCAAGTCCAGTTCCTCCCCGGGTGCGTGCACGTGAAGGATCTGCACGCCAGAAACGATCAAAGACTCTCAGCAATGAGTTTTCATCTAACCCGATACCAAAATCTCGAACTGAAACAGCCAGATCGTCAAGGGAGGCTTCAATATTTACATTTATTTGATTCTCCTCTGCGTGATCGATGGCATTTGATAAAAGATTTCGCAAGATCCGTTCGACTCGGCGGATGTCTGCACGCAAAAAGATTGCTGGCTCTTTCGAGTTTACGTAAATTGTTGTTTTTCTCTGCTTTGCAACTAGTGCTAAATCATCTACGCATCTCTTTGCTAATGCAACGATGTCAAAATCAGAGGTTTCTAGCTGTGCTACCTCAGCATCAAAACGAGAGATTTCTAAGAGATCTTCAAGAAGCTTTTCAAAGCGATCTAGTTGGGCAACAAGCAGCTCAGCGCTGCGAGCAATTGTCGTATCAAATGATGTTTTTGAAGAGTTGATAACCTCTGAAGCCATACGAAGAGTTGTTAATGGAGTTCTAAGCTCGTGGGAAACATCAGAGACAAAGCGTTGCTGGACTCGAGAGAGGTTTTCAAGACGAGCAATCTGTTTTTCAATAGATTCTGCCATTTCATTGAATGCATGACCCAAAATTGAAATCTCATCTTGAGAGGTCACTTCCATGCGTTTTCTAAAATCACCTGCAGTAAATTCAGTCGCAATCTGGGCAGCATTGCGAACAGGCTTAAGGACTTGTCGTACAACTAGCCATGTAATCAACGTAATTAAAAACAATAAAAGTATGCCAGCAATTAATAAGGATCTACTTATCAGATCTAAAGTTTCCTTCTCATTTACCAAGGAGAAAACTAGGTACATTTCATACTCGCCGGCATTTGGAATAGTGACTTTCTGTCCAACTGCAAAACCTGGAATATTTTGTACCTCTGCGTATTTCATCTGGGTATATTGTGAAACAGGAGTCACTGACGCTTGAACATTTTTTCGCAGAGATTGTGGAATGGTCGATGGTAACAAAGCGTTTGAAGCTGTCTCATAGTTTCTATTTGACTTGTTTCCGGGGGTACTAAGGAATACAACTTCACGTGCATTTTCACTACTTGTAAAGGTTGTTGCAGAACTTACAACGTCGTCAATGATTTTTTGAATCTGTTGGTCATTTTCATTTTGTGCAAAAAGCAGCTGATACTCTGCTGTAAAAATCGTTGAACGTGCCTCAATAACTGCAGAGTTTTGGTTTACTTGTTTGATTCCATCTGCAAGGCGAGAATTGAGCGCCGAACCCGTAACCCACACAACCACTAGAGAAATTGTTGCTGTTGAAACGATCACCTTGAATGCAAGGGAGTTGCGAATCTTCCACAGAATTCGATTCATAGTTAAGAACCGACCAAAACTCCAGCTTTGTAACCCACTCCTCTTATCGTGATTACGATTTCGGGATTCTCTGGATCGCGCTCAATTTTTGATCGGAGCCTTTGTATATGAACATTCACCAAACGAGTATCGGTTGAATGGGCATATCCCCACACTTCGCTCAGTAGTGCATCACGCGTAAAAACACGACCTGGCTCGCGTGCTAAAGCCACGAGTAAATCAAACTCTAAGCGAGTTAGTTGAATTTGCTTTCCAGCACGCAAGAGTTGGTGCGCCTGCACATCAATTTTTAAGTCACCTATAGTGATAGTTCCTGATACATCCGTGTTTGTACGTCGGAGGCGTGTTCTAACGCGTGCTACTAGTTCGGATGCATGACGAAAAGGCTTAACGATGTAATCATCTGCCCCAGCTTCTAAGCCTCTGACAACATCTTCTGTTTCACCTTTTGCCGTCAACATGATTATTGGAACCATTGATTGGGCACGAATTAATCTACAAACCTCGACACCATCGATTCCAGGCAACATGACATCAAGAAGAATTAAATCTGGAGCCTTTTCACGAAAAGCATCAAGTGCTTCATCACCACGACTTACTAAATCCACATCGATGCCGGCATCATTTAAAACGATGCCGAGCATCTCTGCAAGATCCTGGTCGTCATCGACGACCATAACTAAGGTCATTAGCTCCCGTGTTCCCAAGAATTCAAATACATATCCTGAGCAGGCGTTAGTACATCAATTCGTCCACCCATGCTGATCAACTTAAGAGCTGCAACTTCTTTGTCGATGTATGTAGGAACTTCATGAACGCCAGGCTTTAGATTCTTTGCTTCCTTAACTAAATATTCAGCTGTTAATGCTTGGTCTGAAAATGACATGTCCATTACAGATGCAGGATGGCCTTCGGCGGCTCCTAAGTTAACTAAGCGACCTTCTGCAAGTAGAAGAAGACGTCGCCCATCTTTTTGGACGTACTCATCAGTTTGGTGACGCATTTTTTCATTCTTCTGCTTTGAATTTTGCTCAAGCCACGCCACGTCAATTTCGATATCAAAGTGACCAGAGTTAGCCATGATTGCTCCATCTTTCATGACAGCAAAGTGCTCGTCACGAAGAACGTCACGGTTTCCGGTTACGGTGATAAACACATCACCAATTTTTGCAGCATCTGCCATTGGCATAACTCGGAAGCCTTGCATCATTGCATCTAAGGCTTTAGTTGGATCAATTTCTGTAACGATTACATCAGAGCCCATGCCTTTTGCTCGCTCTGCTACGCCTTTACCGCAGTATCCAAAGCCAGCAACGACAACAATTCTCCCTGCTAGTAAAAAGTTTGTCGCACGAAATACTGCATCAAGAGTTGATTGGCCTGTTCCATAACGATTATCAAACATGTGCTTGGTGTCAGTGTCATTTACAGCGATCATTGGGAACTGTAGAGCGCCATCTTTAGCCATCTGATTAAGTCGAATCACTCCTGTAGTCGTCTCTTCGCAACCACCGGCAATGTTTGGAATTAACTCTTTACGAGTTGTGTGAAGTGTATTAACTAAATCGCAGCCATCATCAAATACTTGATGTGGTTGAATATCTAAAGCAGCATTGATGTGCTTGTAGTAGCCATCACGATCTACTGAGTTTCTTGCAAATACGCTAATGCCATATTCGTGAACAAGAGCGGCTGCAGTGTCATCTTGTGTTGATAAAGGATTTGATGCACACAGTGCAATATCTGCTCCACCTGCTTTTAAAACACGCATTAGGTTTGCAGTCTCTGTTGTTACGTGCATACATGCTGCAATTCTTACTCCAGCAAAGGGCTGTGACTTTTCAAATCTTTCACGAATCTGCGCAAGCACTGGCATATTGCGCTCTGCCCATTCAATTTTCATGCGACCAGCCGCAGCTAACGATGCATCAGCAATGTCGTGCTTTGGAAGAGTTGCAGTAACAGGTACGTTCATTTGAATCTCCTTATGAGGTATTTAAAGTATTTATGGATACCTAAGGCGTAGGGCTCTACTGTGCTAGGCGGCTATGGCTATAGATTACTGCCCCAGTGCTGAAAATTCGTAATGGAAAACGGGCGTTAACTACGAATTAAAGCCAAAACTTGATCACGAATTGTCTGCATCTGAGCCTGATCTTTGGCCTCTACGTTAAGCCTAAGGAGAGGTTCCGTATTTGATGGACGAAGGTTAAACCACCAACTATCACCATTAACCGTAAGACCATCTAAGTGATCGATCTCCACCTGGCTTGATGAATACGCCTTTTCAACCAACTCTGTTGCTTGCCCAACGCTAGCTACTTTCGTATTAATTTCACCGCTTTGAATATATCGAGAGTATGGAGCTAAAAGTTTTGAAATGCTGACCTCACTAGTTCCAAGAGCTGCAATGGCATGAAGAGCTGCAAGTGCACCAGAATCAGCGCGCCAAAAATCCTTAAAGTAGAAATGGCCAGAATGCTCACCGCCGAAAATCGCACCACTTTCTGCCATCAATTTCTTTATATTTGAATGACCTACTCGAGATCGAAGCCCTACCCCATTGTTTTCAGAGATGACTTCTTGAACACAACGCGATGAAATCAGGTTGTAGATGATTGTTGAGCCAGGATTTCGCTTTAACTCGCGTTCGGCGATTAAGGCTGTGAGAGAGGATGGGTTGATCCCTTCACCGTTTTCATCTACTAAGAAACAGCGATCGGCATCGCCATCAAAGGCTAAGCCAAGATCTGCTGAATTTTCCTTCATCGCTTTCTTCAAATCTACTAATGTGGATTCATCAAGAGGGTTTGCTTCATGATTTGGAAAACTGCCATCTAACTCAAAATACATTGGAATAACTTCGCAGTTAAGTTTTGCAAAAATGGCCGGAGCTGTGTAGCCAGCCATACCGTTGCCAGCATCAATAACTATCTTTAAAGGTCGAATTTTATGAAGATCAACAAGAGTTAATAAGTGATCTACATAATCTTCTAACATGTTTTGATGCTTTTCTATACCCACATTTCTAAGTGCAATTGGTGATCCTTCTCGAACGAATTTTTCAATTGTTAAAAGTCCTGACTCTCTACCAATAGGTCGGGCCTGACTCAGGCAGAGTTTTATTCCGTTGTACTGCGCGGGATTGTGACTGGCAGTAAACATTGCTCCAGGTAAACCAAGTTTTCCTGATGCAAAGTACATTAAATCTGTAGATGCCAAACCAATACGGATGACATCCATTCCCTGAGAGGTCACTCCGGCAGAAAATGCATCAGCTAATAAAGGTGACGATGGGCGCATATCTTCACCGATCACGACCGTTGCGGGTTCGCGTTCGATTTGTAAAAACCTTGCAAAAGCAACGCCAGTTTCGAAGGCAAAATCAGAATCTAATTCACTTTCGACAAGGCCACGAATGTCGTAGGCCTTGAAAACATTTGGTGAAATATCCATCAATGATTTTAATTGGGGACAGAGCGTAGATGCCCGCGGCGGCCAATCTGTTGTCCTGTTGGAGTCGGACTGCTTACAGAGTTAACTTCAACTGCGTGTGATGCAACTTCTCTGACTGCATCTGCGATAACCATTAAATCATCTTCACTTGGCCCAACATCTTCATTTGTTATCTCTGCCTTGATGACATTCCAACCATTAGGAACTTTTAATCTGGTTCCATGAAGAACGCACAGGTCGTATGCGTGAGGTTCGGAGTATGTTGCAAGCGGACCAACAACGGCCGTTGATTCTGCATAAATATATGTCAAGGTCATCGTTGCAAAGGATTTGCAACCTGCGCGGGAACAACTACGCCCACCTTGAATTCTCATAACCTTAAGATTAGTGGCATAGGCCAAGAATTCTTGGGATTGCTAGGGATTTAAAACTTGGATGTTTGAATCTGGGATTTCTATCTTTGCCAATTCGCTACCAATGGCAATGGGGAAATACCCAATTCCATTCACTGAAGTCACAATGGCTCCTGCATAGCTGCCCTTTTTAACCTTTGTAATTGTTAGTGAACGGGCAGATGATGGGGGCCTCCACGTAGCAATATCATTTCCCACGACGCTCTTGGTTACAGTTTTTCCATTTACTAACTTCAGATCGATTGAAACATTAATCTGATCACCAGCAAATACGAGCAGCGGAGCCAGCCCAGTAATGGCCATCGTTAACTCTGAAAGTTCAGGAGATGGCGTACTCCATACAAAATCAGATTTTCCAGAGGTGTTAATCCGAGATTTAACAGCAGCCACGACTGGTTCTGTTGCTGTAATTCTAATTGCAAATGCCTCTGAAGAAACATCAGGCTCTAATTTAAATTCAGTTACTCGCCCGGCTGCTATCAATCGTGAGTTAAGACCCACAGGGATAAACACACCATTGGCAGATAAAACCTCAACAGTTATATCGGCATCTACTTGGCCTGGAGCTAACACGCGAATTACATGGGCCTGTGAATTTGATTGCCCTCGGTTCGGTTTCTGTGTTGGTATCCCGGGAATAACAAGAGATTTATTGGCAGAGCTTACTGAATTCACTAAGTCGCCACCAAGACTTCGCAAACCTTGTCCCTGTTCATCAACCATAAATGAGTTCACTCGACCTGATTGAGGCTCAACTAACAATGCCAATGCTTGATCACCGGGTGCAAAAGTATCGACTGAAATTACTGAATAGTTCTTTGCTTTTACGTTAATCGTTTGTAGTTGTTGCTTACCGTTTTCAGAAAATGCTTGAATATCAACAATTGATTCACTCAATCCGGAGTTGATTACAACCAGGCGCCCTCTAGAAGTTACATCTGCGGTAGCACCCACAAACCATTGTGATTCGACAGGTCCTCTACACAGCGCTGCACCTGCCCAACGCCCTGCACGGCTTTGCCAAACCACCGGCGTAGTTAATTCACTACTCACCAAAAGCGAATCAGCAATTACAGGAAGCCTTAAAACCTTTACAGGGGAGGTTTTTGAAGATTTATCCTGTAGACGTTGAAATGGAGTTTTGGTAGAGCTTAATGAAATTTGTGATGACAAGCCTGCAAGAGTTGGTGGGCAAACTACCGCTGGAAATGACTCGGTGTAAGTCTTTGAAGTGGTTGTTGCATCAACAAGGTTTGCCAAACCAAAAACAATGAGAAAAATAGTGATGAACTGGATGGGTCTAGTTAACTTCATGCCAGCTCCTTATCGGATATTTCACGTTTGCGACGTCCACCAGGGAGAGCCAAAACCAAAAGCGTGACATAAAAAATTAGCTGTAGGGAAATCCAACCGCGACGAATAGTGCCATCATGAATGAGGGAGATTTCACCGGCTTGTTCAACTTTGAATGTTGGTAAACCCTGTTGATTTTTGCTTCGTTCGAGTCGATAACCATCTTGAAGTACTTGCCATGAACGATTATATGTTTCAGTCAATGTCAGTGTTCCCGCTGAAGGAAGATTTGTGCGTGCTCCTTCAACGCCTGATTCTAAAAATATCTTGGTGCCGTTCTCGGTAACAAATATCAAACGCCCTGTTGGGGTAGCAACTTGCCATACAACCCCTGCCGAGGTTTCAGAAGTTCGTGTAAACCCTCCTAGACCATCGATGGTTCGAATTGTCTCTTTCTTTATTGGAGCTTTTGCAAAAACATATCTGATCCCATAATCACTTAGAACCGTACTACTTGTAATTCCCGAACCATCTATGAGGCCAAGTGCAGCCTGTGCGATTGCATCTGTCTGAGCTGGAGCCACATCTGGATCGCTCATTGAAATATCCTCACCACGTGAGATGAAAAATTGAATCTTCTTTTGATCTCCTGATGTAACTTCTCTTAAGACCAAGATCTTGAGATCGCCTTCAACATTTAAAAATGCTGGCATTACAGTTGCCTGATTGGCTTGGACTAAAGATTGCGCCCCTGATGTAACTGAAAACGCTGATGCTAAAACGCCGTAGACAATTGTTGTGAAGAGTAAAAAAGCAGATAAATAGTGTCTATAGTGAATGTGACTCAAAACCAACGTTGGACGCAATCGATCTAACAAAACAGTACCGGCACAAATTGCTGCCAATGTTGCAAATGCAATCACAGGACCGGCCCAGGCCTTTGTATCTGCTTCATGTCCATGAGTAGATATATTGATAGAACTTATAACTGCCGCAATTGCTAGAAGGCCCACACCATACTCAGCCATTCTGCGGGCCTGAGTGGATGAAAAAAGTGAAACGAATAAAACTAAGAGAATTGGACTTACTAACCAAAGAGGCAAAATTCCACCTGGATCGCCTACAACTGTCTTTACAACTCCGGCTCCAGGAATTGCTACACCTGGTTCTACTAAGAACCTACTTGGTTGCAGGATTGCTTCGAGTGAGTAAGGAATATTGACAATAAATGGGACAAAAACAACTGCAGCACGTTTCTTAAATCTATGTCCATAGAGTTCTTCATTGGCTAACTGAGCATGCTTGTCATAATCTGAGATGGAGATAGCGATAAGGCCAATTAGGGCAATCACAAATGCCATCAAAGTAAAGGCATAAATGACCGATAGAAGTAGCGCGATTGAAAAAATCTGTCGCCATCTAACAGTTTCGATTGTTTCCCACTTGGAAATGGAGCTGGCTACAAATGGTGCCAGGGCCAAGATCACAACTGTTGCCAACCTTCCAGTACTAATGGCTGCAAGAGTTACTGGAGATATCGCATAGAGAAATGCTGCTGGAATTGAAATCCAAAGATTTTGAGTTAGTTTTTTTAACAAGTGTAAAGCTGACCACATTATTAATAATGGTGCAGTTAAGAATAATAGGGTCACAAAAAACGATGCGTTACCAAGTGTGATTACCGAACCTAAAGCAATAAATGCGACCCACGTTGGTGTGGCACTTGAAGAGCCCATTCCAACTTGATGCCAGGATTCAAAGTACACACGCCAAAGATCTGTTGCACCCTCTGGTGTTAATGCAAGTGCACCGCCAACAAGGTCACCTAATCTCTGTCGAGAATTAAGCAATGTAATGACACCCAGAATAAGAAATCCCAAAATCTCTGGTCTCTTGAAGAATCTGACCCACTCATTACTTTTGACTGGAGTAAGTAGATCCTCGTCATCTTCATTTGATTCTAAAACAGATGAGGCTTGAGAAGTTTGTTCGTGACGGAAAAGTTTGGATCTAAGGATTTCGATTAAGTGTTCACTACCGTGACGAATCTGTGACCAACGTGGAGGGATATAAGCAGAAACAACTCGTGATGAAATCAGACGGTGCTTTCTTCTGAGCTGTCTGGCATGGAGAATTAGTTGCGGTTTGATCAGCAAAGATCCAATCGCAAGTAATTCATCTCCGGCATACCCGGGCAGTTTCAAAAGTAAGTAACCAATTGCTCGGGCAACGGCCGAACCTAAAAGTTGAATAGTTAACCAGGGCAACATCCACCATGAAGAGTTAGCTAAAAGTACATAGGCTGCATTGCGTCGATCTAATAAAAGTGGACGATGTAAAAGTGCACCTTCTACATCTACTACTCGACGTTCGTTGGCTGATGCTTGCGCGTGATAAGCAACTGCATTTGTTGCAGCAAGTACTGAGTGACCAGCAATTCGAACTCGCCATCCAAAGTCCACATCATCTCGAAACAGAGTTAGGTTTGGATCAAGTCCACCAATCTCTTCAAAAACATCACGTCTAATCAGGGCTCCCGCAGTGCTAACTGCCAATACATCGTGGTTGCCATCGTGTTGTCCTTGGTCGTACTCATTTGTTTCAAGACCAGTCCAGCGCGCACCATTGCCGGCAATACTCACACCAGCTTCAAGTAAGTGTGTTCGATCATGCCACCCTAGAAGTTTTGGACCAGCCATTACAACTTGTGGTCGCTCTTGTACTGCTGCAAGAAGTTGAGCGAGCGCAGTGGGTGCTGGTGCGCAGTCATCATGGATTAACCAAATCCATTCATCGGCTTCACGTTCAGGCAAAGATTGCACAACCATTGATACAGCTTTTCCATATCCAACATCGGACTGTGTTGTCGTAAAAGGAATTCGTGCTGATTTCAATAACTTTGTTGATGAATCAGTTGAACCTGTATCAATTGCAGAAATCAAATCGATTGGTCGAGTTTGTGAACCTAGCGCTGCAACAACTTCAGGTAACCACAACGCCCCATTGTGCGTCACAAGAACTGCGACAACGCGGAACTTATCTTCGACAGCTTTTGCGGCCATGATTACACCTCGCTATCTCAAAAGAGACTCGCTACCTCAAAAGAGATAAGGGAAACAAACTTTATGCAGATCGGCGCTTTAGGCGGCGGCGTTCACGCTCTGAAAGTCCGCCCCAGATTCCAAAACGTTCATCGTGTGCAAGTGCGTATTCCAAGCACTCTGCACGAACATCACAAGAAAGACAGACGCGCTTTGCTTCGCGAGTAGAACCACCTTTTTCAGGAAAGAAAGCCTCAGGATCAGTTTGTGCACACAGTGCACGCTCCTGCCATGAGAGTTCCATATTTTCGCCAGAGGCAAGAGTGATTGTTGGACCGGACGTGGGGATCTGGCCGGAAGAGGCTGCGGGTTGGATCGGCATAGGCTCGATTCTCCATTAGCTTTCATGATCTCATCCCTTGTGGACAAGACTTGTTATAGGTGAATTACACGCGTGTAACTCGCTTATGTCAAGCCAGCAGGTGAGAAATAGGCCGATATATAGGGGTAAATAAGGGGCTACAAAGGCATCAATTGTGCGAAATTTCCGTGGAATTTGAGCGTGAAATCCCGAAAATCGCGGCTCTGATCAACTCCAATTAAAAAAATCTAGGGAATTGAGACAATTTCTTGATTCGTAACAAATGAACTCTCAATTTTTGCACCAGCTGCAACCTTTGTTCCTCGAGAGATAAAGGAGTTGCTGATCTGTGCAGCTAGCCCAATCGAACAATCTGATTCAACTATCGAAGATTGGATGTGTACGCCAGCTGCAACATCAACGCCCGGGGCGATACTGCTGCCGCCAGTGAGTTGGGCCGAAGGGTCAACGTTAGATCCTGGCATTATCAAAAAATCACCGTGGCGCTTAACAATTTCGCATGAAGCATTCATCAGAGCTTGAGGTGTTCCAATATCTACCCAGTATGAGTTTTCAACATATCCATAGACAGCTGCGCCATTTTTCACCAGCAGGGGGAAGGTTTCTCGTTCAACTGAGACCACAGTATCTAATGGGATCGAGTCAAGAACACGAGGATTAAAAACATAGCAACCAGCATTGATTTGATTTGTAACGGGCTTATCCATTTTTTCAAGAAAGGCAGTCACTCGACCGTTGGAATCGGTTGGAACGCAACCATATGCACGGGCATCTTCCACTTGAGTTAGATGTAGGGTCACATCAGCATTTTTTGCTTCGTGTTGGCGAATCTGTTCTGAAAGATTATGTGAACTAAGTACGTCGCCATTTAAAATCACTATCGATTCTGAAGAGTTAATCAACTTGGCAGCGTTTCGAATGGCTCCACCAGTTCCTAACGGTGTCTCCTCCACAGCATATTGAATCTGCATCCCCCACTTTGAGCCATCGCCAAAATATGGAGTAAACAACTCTGACAAATAAGATGTAGCAAGAACTATCTTCGTAATTCCAGCTGCTTTAGCCATATTTAGTTGATGCTCAGTAACTGGAATACCTGCAACGGTTAACATGGGTTTTGGAGTGTTTTTCGTCAATGGCATTAGCCGAGTACCAAAACCACCAACGAGCAAAATTGCAATTGCCATGTGTTATCCCTTTAATCGCGAAACAGCTTCGGCAATCTGACTATCAGTTGCAGTCATTGCCACTCGAATATGTTGAGCACCAGCTGCCCCATAAAAACTGCCTGGTGTTGCTAATATTCCAAAATTGGCCAACCATTCCACACTCTTCCATGCATCTTCATTTCTAGTGCACCAGAGATAAAGACCCGAATCACTATATTCAATAGTAAATCCATGGTTGATTAAAGCTGGGCGCATTGCATCCTTGCGTGAGTTATATCGATCGCGCTGCTCTTTAACATGTTCATCATCAGCTAAGGCAACTGTCATTGCTTTTTGAACGGGCAGCGGAACGATCATTCCGGCATGTTTGCGAATCTCTCGAATGCGAGCAATGAGTGCAGAATCACCCACCATAAAGGCTGCTCTGTAGCCAGCCATAGATGAGCGTTTAGATAGAGAATGAACGGCAAGAATGTTTGTGTTGTCTCCGCCTGTTTGGGATAAAACCGAGAGTGAATGTGCGCTCTGATCAAACTCTAGATAGCACTCGTCAGAGACTAAAACTGAGTTATTTTTTCTAGACCAGTCAATACACGCTTTGATCTCTTGGGCGTTGTGTACACGCCCTGTTGGATTTGAGGGTGAGTTCAGCCAGGCTAAATCTGCAACTGGCCACGTTGTTGCATCGATTGGAACAGGGATGGATTGCGCACTAGCTAGCAGTGCACCTACGTGATAGGTCGGATAAGCGATTTCAGGTATTAAAACTTTTTTTGATTCAATAATTGTAGGAAGCCAAGCAACTAACTCTTTAGAACCAATAACAGGTAAAACATCAAAATCTCCGGTTGCACCTAAACGCTTAGTTGCCCAGTTTTTAATTGCAGTTCGTAGCTCATTGGTTCCTGCAGTAAATGGGTAACCTGGAGAGTTAGATGCTTCACGAAAAGCTTTTTGTATGAACTCTGGAGTTGGATCAACTGGTGTTCCTTGTGACAGATCAATTATCCCATTGGGATGTGCACGAGCTTTGTCACCAAATGGCACCAACGCATCCCATGGAAAATCTGGGAGCTGTGCTCTCAATTTTTACTCGCTCTTTGGCGGAAGTGCGGCAACAATCTGATGATCGCTACCGGTTGCTCCAACTTTACTTGCACCACCTGGTGAACCAATTTCAACGAAAAACTCTGTATTAACTGCGCCAAATTCTTTCCATACTCCTGGAACATCGTCTTCGTAATAAATTGCTTCTACTGGACAAACTGGTTCACATGCACCGCAGTCCACGCACTCATCAGGTTGGATGTAGAGCATGCGATCACCCTCATAAATGCAATCCACCGGACATTCTTCGATGCAGGATTTATCTTTAACATCGACACAAGGTTGGGCGATCACATAGGTCACAACAGGCCTCCAGATTTTATGGTGATTAGATTGGCGTAATTCTAACGCGTACCTCACCTACATCGCCAGATTTGCTACTTCGGTTTATCGTAGGCACATGCCCGCAGAGCTAGAAGCCACCTTTGCTGCCCTTATTGGAAAAAGGGTGAGTATTCGCTTGCACGATCCTGAAGGTGGCTTCCGCGACATTGTTGGATATCTTCAGAGCCCCACATCATTAAAAAACCGCCATGAAGAGTTGATTGAATTCTCTCATGATGAGATTTTCATCTGGAGAGAGGTCATCGCAAAGAAATGACTCTTCGTTTATATGACACCAAATCTCGCCAGCTCAAAGAAGTTGCAAGCCACCGGGGCGCTACCTCCATGTATTGCTGTGGGCCCACGGTGTATCGAGATGCGCATGTGGGAAATCTAAGAACTTTCCTTCTTGCAGACCTGATATCACGTGCATTAACTCTTTCTGGGATTAAAGTTTCGCTGGTCCAAAACATTACAGATGTTGGACATATGAGCGAGGATTTTCAGGAAGATGACAAAATTCTAACCCAGGCACTGATTGAAAAAATCGATCCTTACGAAATCGCTCGAAAATATGAAGAGAAATTCCATCAAGATCTCTCTCGCTTAAACATTAAAAAAGCAATGGTTTATCCAAAGGCAAGTGAATCGATTGAATTAATGCAATCGATGATTGCAGAGCTAATGGAAAAAGGTTGTGCATATCTGGGTAACGATGGCTCTGTGTATTTTGATGCCCATAGTTATCCCGGCTATGGGGAGTTAAGTGGCAATCGAATTGATGCACTTAAACCGGGACATAAGCACGAAGTTTCTGAAGATACAGCGAAAAGATTTCATGCCGATTGGGCGCTTTGGAAAGCTGCAGGCAACAGATCAGAAATGATTTGGCCCTCACCTTGGGGACCAGGATTTCCTGGATGGCATATTGAATGTTCGGCGATGTCTATGGAGATTTTAAATTCTCACGTTGATGTTCATGTTGGAGGAATAGACCTTCGTTTTCCACATCATGAAAATGAACGCGCTCAATCAAATGCAATTACTGGACAAGAGAGCGTTGATATTTGGGTTCATGGCGAGCATCTCTTATTCGAAGGTCGCAAGATGTCGAAGAGTTCGGGAAATGTACTCTTGCTTCAGGATGTGATTGATCGTGGTTTAGATCCACTTGCACTTCGACTGTGTCTTTTGGAAAATCGATATCGATCTCAAATGGATTTAACGTGGAGCTCTATTCAAGCCGCTCATGAGCTACTTCTTCGCTGGCGGGGCAAGCTCTCTGAATGGGCAGGCAGTGAACCAAGTGTGAATCTTTGGGAAGTGGATTCTGAAATAGAGTCAGCGATCAATAACGACATTGATACACCAAAGATTCTGATTCGGTTGCGCGCAATTGAAAAAAGTGATCAGAAAAATAAACGCGCATTATTTATGTACGCAGATCAAATTCTAGGTTTAAATCTTGATCAAGGCGTTGAAGAAAAAACCCTGACAGAGCAGATGAAAGAACTTTTGGATGCTAGATCTATTGCAAGAAGTGAAAAACGTTGGTCAGACAGTGATGATCTGCGGGTTCAACTCGAGGGTTTGGGTCTGATAATCAAAGATACCCCTGAGGGGCAAACCTGGTCTTAACCTCTGACTCGGTAGATAGAAAAACTAAAGAGGCATGATGATTGCAATTACGATTGCAATAAAACCAATGTTTAACAGTGACGTACCTAAGCCATCGCCCTGAATCAAGTACTCATCATTTAATCCTGGAAATCCTGCGCGCAAAACTACGATTGCCCAAACAATTGCAACGATAAATCGAAATGTGCGACCACCCCATTGTCTTCCAGATGCCCAAACTCCAAGACTGGCACCTGCAATTGAAAGGATTAATCCAAAGGGCGGATACAAACTGTGAACAAAGACAGAACTTGCACCTAATGCCAGTCCAAAAAGTACAGAGTAGAGGTACTTCATTTGGTGATAATTCCAGATGCTAAATCGGTCTCGCGGCCCTGATTATCAAATGGCTCACTCTTCTCACCCTTTACAAGTGTGTAGTACTCATCTCCCCAAATCTGTAAGCCTAAGTTATTTGAAAGAGCAAAAAATGGCCCATCGAGAGAGATTTGAGTTTCATGTGCTTTCATTGCGGCAAGTTTCTTATCTACAAATTTGCTTCCATCTACTAAAGTCGTAACAAATGAATCATCTTTTGCAAAGGGCAAGTCATCAACTGTTTCTGCTCCAAAAAAATCTGATCCAATTTCTTTCATCTTGGCAATTCCTTGTGCCAAAACTGACTTCGGCATTGTGTTCCAATAAATTTTCTGTATCTGCCAATTCGCAATTTCAGAGGCTCGCATTGCAATCCGATGTGCTTGAATGTGATCAGGGTGTCCATAACCACCAAATTCATCATATGTAATCATTATCTGTGGCTTAACTTCTTCAATAACTTCAACCAAATACTGTGCTGCAGTATCAATGTTGGCTTGCCAAAATACATCAGCTCTATTATTTGGTTCAGTTCCCATCATGCCACTGTCTCGAAACTTTACTGATGGTGCACCAAGAAATCTAAAATCACTGATTCCTAATTCTTTCATTGCTAATGCAAGTTCACCCTCACGATGTAGGCCAAGTTGATCTTTATGGATACTTGCAAGATGAGAAAGCTCGGGTACAAGAACTTCACCTTCTTCACCACGAGTGCAAGTAACCAAGGTTACGCTTGCACCACCGGCGGCGTATTTGGCCATAGTCGCCCCGTTGTTGATCGTTTCATCATCAGGGTGTGCATGGACCAAGAGGATACGAATTCCTTCATATGAGTGGTTCACAATGGGTAATTCTGCCGTAGGATTGCGCAAATGAGTAATGCAGAGATTGTTAATAAGTCGCGCTTACCGAAAGATGAGCGTCGGGCTTTATTGTTGTCGGCGGCCTTGGAAGTTTTTACTACAGCGGGCTATCACTCTGCAGCGATGGATGAGATTGCAGACCGCGCAAAAGTCTCCAAGCCCGTTCTTTATCAGCATTTTCCCTCAAAATTAGATTTATATCTTGCAGTCCTTGATCTTCACATTGACTCTTTGGTCTTTGAAATTCAAAAGGCTATTGCATCGACACCAGATAACAAAGATCGTGTCTATGCAACCGTAAACACCTATTTTTCTTTTATCGAAAAAGAGGGTGAAGCTTTTAGACTTTTATTTGAAAGTGACATGAGTGTTGAACCTCAAGTGCATGAGCGCCTAAATCGCATGACATATGACTGCGCAGCAGCGGTAAGTGCGGTTATTGCAATCGATACTGGGTTATCAAAGGAGGCATCAATGCTCATTGGTGTGGGAATGATTGGATATGCCCAAGTTACCGCTCGTCATTGGTTGGAGCGCGATAGTAAATTAACCAAAGAAAATGCAGTCGAACTTGTTCATAGCCTCATGTGGCGAGGTATTTCAGGGTTTCCACTGACTTAAACCCGATAGGATGGGCTTTATGAGTTCAATTGTGAATCCGCATTCTTTCAATTGCGGCGTTTTATAACGTGGCTTTAACTTTTGCAGAGCTTCCACTTCGCAGCCTAACGATCGAGGCATTGCATGCCCATGGTTTCTTAGCGCCCTTTGCTATTCAAGAGATGGTTCTTCCCATTGCATTGGCAGATGGCGATGTTATTGGTCAGGCAAAGACAGGAACTGGTAAAACTCTAGCTTTTGGTATTCCTGTTATCGAGCGAGTCATTGCACCCAATGATGTTGAATGGGAAAGCTTTGAAAAAAAAGGTTTTCCTCAAGTTTTAATCGTTGTTCCAACTCGCGAGCTATGCACTCAAGTCACACGAGACATTGAAGAGCTTGCTGCAAATCGCGGCATTAGAACTTTAGCTGTCTATGGCGGGCGAGCATTTGAACCGCAGATTGAAGCGTTGCAGGCAGGTGTAGAAATTGTTGTTGGAACACCTGGGCGATTGCTTGATCTATCTAGACAGGGTCAATTAAAACTTAAGGAAGTTTCTCGCTTGGTCTTGGATGAAGCAGATGAAATGTTGGACTTAGGTTTTTTGCCAGATGTTGAAAAGATTTTAGCAAGCACGCCAAACCGCGCACAGACAATGTTGTTTTCTGCGACCATGCCTGGTGACATCATTGCGTTAGCTCGTCGATTCATGAATCAACCAATTCATATTCGCACTCAAGATAGCGAAGATGAAGGCGCGGTAGTTACTCGAATTGCACAACATGTTCTGCGTGCACATGCAATGGATAAGATCGAAATGCTTGCTCGAATTTTGCAGGCCAACGGGCGAGGTCCAACCATGGTTTTCTGCAGAACAAAGCGAACAGCGCAAAAGACTGCAGAGGATTTACTAGAGCGTGGTTTCAAAGCAGCTCCAATTCATGGCGATTTAGGTCAAGGAGCACGCGAAAAAGCCCTTAGTGACTTTAAAGCTGGCAAATCAGATGTTCTTGTGGCAACAGATGTAGCAGCGCGCGGAATTGATATTGATGGAATCACTCACGTAATTAATTATCAATGTCCAGAGGATGAAAAAACCTATGTTCACCGCATTGGACGTACTGCACGAGCTGGGGCGCATGGAATCGCAGTGACATTTGTGGATTGGGATGAACTTGCCCGATGGAAAATGATTAATACAGTTTTAGATCTTGGGCTTGCCGAGCCTGAAGAGACCTACTCTTCTTCGGAACATCTCTATAAAGCACTTGATATTCCGGCTGGTTCAACTGGACGAATTGTTAAAGCAAAACCTGTCACTAATTCTGTTTCTAGTTCTAGATCTGATGCTAAATCTGATACGAAAGTTGAAAGTCAAACAAATAAAGGATCTTCCCAAGTAAAAAAAGATGCCCCAAAAGCTAAGACTGAACGCTCACGTGTTCGAACAAAAAAATTTAAAGAGAGTTAATTTCCCAAAAACTTTAGCTTCTTAGTTAGCTACGAATACTCTAATTGCATCTACTAACATCTGCACCGCAATAGCAGCCAGTAGTAAGCCTGCGATTCTTGCTACAAGTGTGACACCTGCTTCTTTGATAACTTTCAAAATAGTTGTAGAAGCCATCAGTGCAACTGCTATAGCAACATGGACGGCAATTACGGCAGCGATTAATCCAGCTGCCATTTCTGGTGTATTGGCCTGTTGCACAAAGATCATGGTTGCAACAATTGCACCTGGTCCTGCCAAGATTGGTGTTCCTAGTGGAACTAATGCAACATTTGAATCTGCATCTTCGCCATACTTTGATGTATTACCCGTTAAGAGTTCCAAAGCGACCAATAGAAGTAGAAGTGCACCGGCGGCTTGTAGGGCTTCCATTGAGATATTTAGATAATCAAGTATAAATCGACCAAAGAGGGCAAAGATTGAAATAACTAGTAGAGAAACCGCTGCAGCCTGAATTGCAAGGATTCTACGAACTCGTGGAGTCTTATCGGCTACTAGCCCCAAGAAAATTGGCGTTGCACCAGGAGGATCCATAATTACAAATAAAGTTACGAAGGATTGAACTGCAAAAGTTATTGCACTTATCTCATTCATTGCGAAACAACCCTTCTAGCATTTGCAACAGATTCTAACTTCTCCCATTGTGCCCTATCGGTGTGGTTCTCTGCTAATGAATTAAGTTTTCCAGTTCCGTGATAATCACTACTTCCCGTAATTACTAAATCTAAATCTGTGGCAATTGCACGCAGCATTGCCCGTTCTGATGGATTCTGATCACGGTGATCAACTTCAATTCCATTTAAACCAGCCGTTACTAAATCGGCAAAATCATCTGTGCCCAGTATCTGGCCTCGCCTAGAAGCAAATGGGTGTGCAATAACTGCAACTCCCCCAGCCCTACGGATTAACTTAACTGCCTCGATTGGAGTTGGCGCCGCATGTGAAACATAAAATCTCGACTCATTATGAAGTAGATCAGTAAATGCTTCATCACGTGACTTAACAATTTTTTTGTTTACTAGAGCATCGGCAAGATGTGGCCGACCCATAGTTGCACCAGGTGGCATCGCCTTTTCTACATCTTCAATTGAGATATCAAAACCTTCAGCCTGCATTTTCTGAATCATTTTTCTCATTCTAGGCAATCGACCATCACGAGTTTCCTCAAGAACTGTCTGCATTTCTTGGTGCAAAGGATCAAACAAAAGCCCAAGCATGTGAACGCTAATTCCATCGTCAGTCAAACAAGAAATCTCGGCACCCAAGACAAGTTTTAAATTTCCACGAAGGCTCTCTGTTGCTTCATGCCATCCTGAAGTTGTGTCGTGATCTGTAATTCCTAAAATTTCTAAACCTTGGACAATGGCTTTGTTGACTAACTCGCGTGGTGAATCGGTTCCGTCACTTGCTGTTGTATGAGTATGCAGATCAATCATTGCTGGCACCTCTAGTTCTAGTAACAACAAGCACGCAGCCAACCAAAATTAAAACGATCCCTGGAATGATTCCAAGCGGTGGTTTTTGTCCTAGCCACCACAATGCAAGTAACGCACTGAGTGGAACTTCAAAAAAGACAATTAAAGATACAACAGCAGGAGAAACTCTTTTTAAAACTGAGTTAAACATTGTATGTCCCAGCAACTGTGCGCCAACAATTAAACCAAGAAGGATTAACCACTCTTTCCCTGAAAAATTAGTAATTTCATTTCCTGCGAGTAAAGCCATAGGAAGTGCTGTCATAGAACAGACGAAGTAACAAATAGTTGTATGTGTGGAGGTTTCTAAAGTTCTTTGTGCCTTTGCGCCAGCCATGATGTATGCAGCTGCAAGTGCAGCAGAAATTATCGCCGCAACATCGCCAGTAAATGCCCTGAC
>JACCDX011083501.1_pt1 | contig 29446 bp, 38 predicted proteins | sample 7449681 | NCBI WGS metagenome assembly JACCDX01 (sample SAMN15323450, study PRJNA562643) | freshwater metagenome | isolation source: river surface water | place: USA:Blue River Watershed | collected 2017-08-18
AAGTGATTCGCGTCGACGCCGAAAAGCGTTTTCTCGGCGCGCTCACCGATGTTCATGACCCGGAACAAAAGCGCAAAATCATCGGCAAGATTTTTATCGATGTGTTCGATGAAGAATCCGGAAAGATTCACGACGCAAAATGGCTGGCGCAGGGCACCATTTACCCGGACGTGATCGAATCCGCCGCCAGCAAACACGGCAAGGCGCACGTGATCAAATCGCACCACAACGTCGGTGGTTTGCCCGAGCACATGAAACTGAAACTGCTCGAACCGCTACGTGAACTATTCAAGGATGAAGTGCGCAAGATCGGCCTCGAACTCGGACTGCCATACGACATGGTCTACCGTCATCCATTCCCAGGCCCCGGCCTGGGCGTGCGCATTCTCGGCGAAGTCAAAAAAGAGTACGCCGACATTTTGCGCCGCGCCGATGCGATTTTTATCGAAGAACTGCACAAGGCCGACTGGTATCACAAGACCAGCCAGGCATTCGCGGTGTTCCTGCCGGTGAAATCGGTCGGCGTGATGGGCGACGGCCGCACCTACGAGTACGTGGTCGCGCTGCGTGCGGTGCAGACGCAGGACTTCATGACCGCGCATTGGGCGCACCTGCCGCACGAGCTGCTCGGCCGGGTGTCGAACCGCATCATCAATGAAGTGCGTGGCATCAACCGAGTGGTGTACGACATCTCGGGCAAGCCGCCGGCGACGATCGAGTGGGAATGATAAATCATCACGCAAAGCAAGGCAGCAAAACGTAACAAAGCCGCGCCAAGTCTATGATTTGGCGCGGTTTTTTTGTTTTTGCCTCGCAAGATAGCGCAGCAAAACGTACCCACAAGCAAGACTTTTCCGAGGCATAGCGCTGGGCATCGCCTCGCTGGTACTATACCGCTCCGGTAGATACCTCTCATTGATCATTTGGTTTTCCGAGGTATGAAGTCGACGAAAACCTAGTGTTGGCGCGGGTTTGCGCCATTTTTCGAGGTTCTTCGTTTCGAGGTATCAACAAGCGAGGTATCGCGGCAGTCCGATGCCTTGTGATCGTGGTCCGCTGCGGCCAACCCATTGACGAGACAAGGAATTTTCATGCTGACCGATACCCGGCTTCGCAATTTGAAGCCCAAGGAAAAACTCTACAAGGTGTTCGACCGGGACGGGCTGTATGTGGCGGTGACGACGGCTGGTTCGGTTTCCTTCCGCTACAACTACGCGCTGAACGGGCGCAACGAGACGCTGACGATAGGGCGGTACGGAGTGGGCGGCATCACCTTGGCCGAAGCCCGTGAGCGGCTTCACGAGGCCAAGAGAATGATCGCTGCTGGCAAGTCGCCAGCGCATGAGAAGGCTCGCTCAAAGGAGCGCTCAGGTCAGGAAAAAACCTTTGGGGATTGGGCTGAAGCGTGGCTGCGTGGTCACGAGATGGCGGACTCTACGCGGGACATGCGGCGCTCAGTCTACGAGCGGGACGTCAAGGAAAAATTTTCCAATCGGCTCCTTCGGGAGATCACTCACGACGACCTTCGGGCACTGACCGACAAGATCGTGGAGCGGGGTGCTCCGGCCACCGCGATTCATGCGCGAGAGATTGTAATGATGGTCTTTCGCTGGGCTAATGAGCGCGGTCAGAAAGTTGATAACCCTGCGGATCTGGTGCGACCAACTTCTATCGCTCGCTTTGAGTCACGCGACCGCGCTCTTTCGCCGGAGGAGATCGGTTTGTTTTATCGGTATCTCGAAAAGGTCGGCACGACGCCATCTATTCGAGCGGCATGCAAACTACTGTTGCTGACAATGGTTCGCAAGGGAGAACTGACGCAAGCGACTTGGGACGAGATCAATTTTACCGATGCGCTGTGGACGATACCGAAAGAGAGGATGAAGCGAAGGAATCCCCATCTGGTGTTCTTGTCTCGGCAGGCGCTGGACCTGTTTGTGGCCCTGAAAACTTTTGCGGGTGGCTCCCGTTATGTGTTTCCTTCGCGGTATGACCCGGACCTGCCGATGTCCAAAGCAACGCCCAACGTCGTGCTGACGTTATGCGCAAAACAGGCCAAGGAGGACGGAAAGCCTTTGGGTCATTTCGGGCCGCATGACCTGCGTCGAACGGCCTCGACGCTGCTGCACGAGGCCGGTTACAACACCGACTGGATTGAGAAGTGCCTTGCCCACGAGCAGAAGGGCGTGAGGGCGGTCTACAACAAGGCCGAGTATCGAGAGCAACGCACGGCCATGCTGCAGGATTGGGCTGACATGATCGATGGCTGGGTCAGCAAGTGTGATTGATCCCCGGGCGAGCAACTTGTTCGCATGCCATTTTTCTCTCGGCGATCCAGTTCTCAATATCTTCTAAGTCCCAGACGACGTTGCGCGGAGAAAGGGCGAACCGCTTTGGAAATTCACCGCGCTTTTCCATCGCATCGATGGTTCGTTCCGACAGTGGCACCATTGTTTTGAGCACCTTCTTGTTGATGAGTTGCTTCATTCTTCTACTCCTGATTCATCGGGGATGGGACGCGAAGTCCGCATCGTCTGCAGCGGTATCGAAAATTTCGTGTGTGCCGCTTTTTTCCTGTGATCCAGCACTCCCATTGCTGGGGCTGGTGTCCGCTCCACCAGCATTTAAGGCGCTTCGCTAACCGGAACACCCTCATTGGCGTCCTCCATGATCATTTCCTTCCACCGTTGAAGGGTGATGATCACCTCGTCGATGTCCTGCTCTAGCGTCTTGACGGATTTGCCAGCACGGAGCAGCTTTTTGATTGCATGCTGCTGTGCCGGGTGGCCGATGTCATACACCGAGAAAATTCGATAGGGATCTAGTTTCACGCCACGGTACGAGAATCGGTAATGCTTGGCGCGGTCCTCATTCAGCGTCGTCATCTTCATCCTCGTTCTGCAGAACCTCGTTGCGGGTGTTCATGGCGCGGACTTTGATCCGCAGCTGGCGAATTCGATCTATCTCGTCTTTTGTGATCTCGTTGAACTTGCGCTTGGCTGCGCGAAGGCTCTTGAATACGGTGACGTTCAGCTGGTCACTTTTTGAGTAGTGGCCGGTCGGCTGAACTTCAGTCTGGATGCCGCTTTGAAGATCGACACGGTAGTAAATCGTCATTTCTGTTCCTCATAAGGTTGTTGATTTATTTGGTACAGCGGCTGCATCACCTGCAGGACAATTTCAGCTTCATCGAGCATCGTTTTTGCCAATTTGGCTGATTCTGACCAAGATGAGTCCGGCGATAGAGGTGGGCAAACCACTCGGCGGATACCTGCTTGGATGATTGACTTGGCGCATTCGTTGCATGGGTGTTTGGTGACGAACATGCTTGCCCCATGAAGCGAAATTCCGTGTCTGGCCGCTTGATCCATTGCGTTGCGCTCGGCATGTGCGATGAAAAGCAGCTTGGTAGACTTGTCCTGCATCCTCTCGTCGGTTTCTTGTACTCCACGGGGGAAGCCGTTGAACCCTGTCGTGAGGATGTTGTTGTATGGGCCGACCACAACACATCCGACCACTTGCCGCGTGTCTTTCGACTTGAGGGCGGCGGCTTGGGCCAGCAGCATGAAGTAGTCGTCCCATTTCATTGGTCAGGCTCCTGTGCTGCCAAATCCGCCGTCGCCGCGCTCGGTCGCGCTGAGGTCATCAGCGCACTCGAGTACGACGCGCTGGACAGGGATGACCATCGCCTGCGCGATGCGCTCGCCTTTTTCAACACTCATCACGCCACGGATGCCGTCCGGGCCATCTTTGGCGAGCTTGACCTTAACTTCGCCTCGGTAGTCCGAATCGATGACGCCGACGCAGTTGGATAGCCGGACGTCGTTCTTGAACCCGTGACCGCTTCGGCTGAAGATCAGCATCACATGGTCTTGCGGAATCTCGAAGGCAAGCCCGGTTCCAAGGACCAGCGCTGCGTCTTTGCTCACCATGCCTTGGTCGGTGCTGTGCAGGTCAAAGCATGCGGCTCCGGGCGTCGCGTACTGCGGCACGATGGCGTCTGCGTTCAGGCGCTTGACGCGCATTCTGAGTTCGGTGGTCATCTTGTGCCTCACTTGCCTGCCTTGCCGTAGAAGCCGGGTTCCACCATTGCGCTGGCAAGTTCCTTGTCGGTAATGCCAACTTCCAGCGACACGCGGATGGCGCTACTCAGGAGGAACATGGCTGCAGCTTTGCGCTGCTCGGTGTCAAAGAAGTTTCCGAGGACGGCTCCGCTGATCAGGCTGATCAGGGCGGACATGGCGATGTGAGACGGCTCGCCGTCCAGCTGCTGGCCCAGCTTGTCAATGACGCGCTGGATCTCGATGCTGACTGTGTTCACCAGTTCGTTTTGTTGCTCTTGGGTGGTCGCTGCCTCAGTCATGGATTTCTCTCAGTTGTTGGTGTGTAATTTCGACGAGTTCGAGTTCGGTGACGCCGTACTCGCGCTCAAATGCTTTGCGTCCCATCCCATGCAGGCCCGTGTTCCCTCGATGGTGCTCAGGGCAGAGCGGGATGCCTTCCTTGTGATCGGCTCTCCTGCCTGCGCCTGTGCCGGTGCGTGGATGGTGAATCTCCGCTGGGGTGGCCCCGTACCCGAGTCGTCGACACAAGACGCAGCCAAGTGCTGCGGCGCGTCCCATGTAGTCTTTGTCGGAGCGTGTTGCCGCCTTTTTTGCCATCAGAATGGGATGTCGTCGTCGCCCATGCCGTCGTAATCCGACGACCCTGCGTTGCTGCGCTGTTGGCGCTGCTGCTGATTTCCGCCACCACCGTCCTGACGGTCGCTCTTTCCGCCCAGCATCTGCATGCGCTCGGCGACGATCTTGGTCGAGTAGCGTTTCTCGCCGTTCTTCTCGTATTCGTCAGTCTTGAATCGGCCCGAGATGAAAACCTGCGATCCTTTGGTCAGGTACTGGCTGCAGATCTCCGCCAGCTTTCCGAAGGCGGAGATGGAAACCCACTCTGCCCCTTCCTTGTCTTTGGATTTCCAGCCGACTGCAATTCGGAAGCTGACAACGGCGTCGCCGCTGGGCAGGTATCGCGTTTCCGGGTCGGCTCCGAGTCGTCCGATGAAGTTGCATTGGTTGAGGTCGTTTGCCACGGGATTACTCCTTGTTGTCTGTGGTGGTTTCGTTGTCCGCCTGCGGCGGCTTGTAATCGAGCAGGGTGCAGAGGTCGTTCACGACCGAGGCAAACATCAGGCTTTGCACGGCGGCTTCATGCTGAAATTCAGCAACTGCGTCCGGGAAGCCATCGGGCGGCGGCTCCGACAGCGGGAACGTGACGCCTTTGATCTGGAAGGAGTCGTTCAAGCGGAACTCAACCGAGTCGGCAATCAGGGCGATCTCGGTGACCTTGGCGTTGTGAACGCTGATCGCTTCGCGCAGGCCTGCCACGGCGGAGTTGAGGTTTTCCGAAAGGTCGAAGGAGAACTTCTGACCGGACTTCGTCTGTAGCTTGCAGCGCTTTCCGACCGAGAATTCGTCGAAGGCAGCAGTCTGGCCATCGAGGTAGGCCGTCAGTCGCGTGGTCAGGCCGTTCTTGGCCTCCGACACGTAAATCGATGTTGCCTTGAGTGACCCCATCACCTGCACGAGCAGGCCGGTGACGACGTCGGCCATCGTTGCGCTGGTGGTGGGCACGATCAGCAGTTGGTGTTCGCGCACGTAAAGGCAGGTCAGCGTTTTGGAGCGGGTGAGCGCCTTCAGCTTGAGGGTGTGGAAGGTTTCCTCGCGGATCTCGTTGCGCTCGCTTTTGCTCAGACGGCGGTCCTGCTGTTCCTCGATTTCTGCGATGCGCTTTTTCGATTCGGCGTTGGTGACGCTGGCCGGGATGATCTTTTCGTCGAAGCGGACTGCGAAGCCGTATCCTCCCTCGAACGATTCCGTGAATGTGCCGCTGATCGTTGGCGGGATAAACCCGGCCCCGCTGTAGTCGGACGGAGCGAGTTCAACAAACGGTCGCTCGGCCATGTGGTTTTCCATCGTCGCCGCGTCTGGCATGACGCATCGGTAAACGTTCGCTGCTTTGATGAGTTTCATGTTGCCTCCCTGTGTGGGTCTGTGAGGACGGGTTAGTCCTCGGCCCCTTGAATGAATGTTTCGATCTGCTGTGCGGTGACTGGCTTCCAGTTCGTGATGACCCCGGTATCGATGTCAATGTCGAGAATCAGGTAGTCGCCGTAGTGCTGCTCTGGCATGAAGTCGGGGACGTACCCTTCGTATTCCTTGAGCACGTCGCCTTGTTGATCAACCAGATCAGCCTCGAACCTGTCGCAAACTTTGATGTGCAGCTTCAATGTCTTGGCATTCACCTTGATTGGCTTGGTGATGTTGATTTCCATGTGCGCCCCTTACGCCGCTCGTGCGGACATGGACTCGCTGGACACGGCGCGAATGCCCGGGATGTTCAGCTTGTCCTTTAGGGCTGACGCCATCTGGTTCAGCGGCTTCATGCTGATGTCGATGGTGTCGAGCAGTTCTGGGTGGTCAATCACATGCTTGAGGTACGCGATCTTGTCGGTGACCGTGGCGGACCAGATCGTGCGTGTGCTGATTCCACCGACCTTGGCTGGCTCCATCTGGACCGTGGGCGCGACGATCATCTCGGAGGCGGCGGTGAGCGCCACGGAGGTGGCAACGTCGCCCGTGCGTTCGGCGGCTTGGGCTTGTTCGGCCATGCGCTTACGCTCGTTGGCTGCAGCTTCTTCCGCTTTGCGCTGGGCCTCGGCGGCGATGCGGCGCTGCTCGCTGGTGTAATCGAGCATCGTGCGCTTAAGTGCCGCCTCGGCTTGCTCCAGCATTTCGAGCGGCTTGCGAAAGAGGTCCATGACCTCTTTCTTGGCTTTGTCCATCGGCGCGGTGATCTTCTTGCGACGATCCTCCAGTTCCTTGAACTTGGCTTTGATGGTCTTGAGTTCTTCTCCGGCCATCTCGTACATGATCGGGCTGTCGATCACGAAGGTTTTAGCGATCTCCAGAATCGGGGTGGAGACGCTCACAAGCTGCTGCTCGGTGGGGACGTTAGGCTGGGTCATAGTTGATCCTTGTCTGGTTGCGGTCGGCCCAGCCGACAACGGTGCGCAGGGCAACGAACGTCGGCCAGTCAGATTTGTCGGTGCAGGGGTGCAGGCTCCATGTGCCGTCGTCTTTCAGCTGCACCGCATATCGAGCGGTGTGCTTCGGCGCTTGTGGCTCCGATGCGTGAAGGGCTTCGGCGTAGGCGGCAAGCTGCATCCCTACGGTCGGGTACACGGTCTTGCTGGTCTTGATGTCCACGACGGCCAGTTCGCCGTCGATGACTCCGGTGCGGTCAAGCGTCCCGGCGTAGAACAGACCCGGGTGGAACACTCGGGACTCGATGCGCTGCGGCTTGAACCCGGTCACCGCCCTGAACTCCGCCCATGCTTCGATGTACGGGACCAGTTCGTCGGTAAGCGAGTCCCAATCGAGGTCGTCGGTGTCGTACAACTCGCAGCCGTAGTGGACTGCGGTTCCGCGATCCGCCGCGTAGGCGAGGATTGCCGGTGGTATGGCCGACAGGTCCGTGAGCGGGGAGAGGATGCGCGTCACCGATGGCACCTTGACTGAGCCGTGCCAGTAGGTGTGGGTGGCCGGGTCGAAGGTGACCATTACTGCGCCTTGATCCAAGTCACCAGCAGGTTGCCGACTTCCTCGCTGATGCCGTCGAGGGTTTCGATGCCGTTGGCATCGCAGACCGTCGCTTCGTCGATGCCTTTTTCGGCTGCTTTTTTGCGGATGAAGGCGATCATGCCGACTGAGGCTTGGCCGGATGCCGTCTGCTGCTGTGCGGGTCGAGTAGGCTGGCGTTGCTGCGTTTCGTGCTTCGCATCGAGCACTTCGCCGGTTTCGTTGTCGATCACGTCGCCTTGCTGCGGGGCCGGTGCGGATGCTGCAGCCGGTGCAGGCTTGTTTCTGGCCTGCGGCATGGCGACGCGGGGCTTGTCGACCACATCGGCGTTGCCCATGTTTTTGGATTCGACGATGACCTCAGCTTCGTCTTGATCGAAGATGCCGCCGTATCCGAAGGCAATTCGGGCGCATTGGATCATCGCCTTGTGGCGCAGCATGCGCTTGGGGTGGCTTTGCCACGGGCCGGTACCGCGCTTGCACTCGCTCATGTATTCGGTGACCTTCACCGGGTGTGAGCGGTCTTTGCGGAAGATGATCGCCGTGCAGGACTCATCGTCCTGCTGGAAGTCCATTCCGTCGAACTGCGGGTGGTTATTGATGATCCTTGCCCAACCGTCGACGCCGACTACCGGGACAATGCCGTTGTTTTTTTCTGGGAAGGCGTAGATCTCTTTGGTCCAAGGGTTCAGTCCGTACTGGTTAGCGACGACCATCAGGGCGGTCATCTGCGCGTCGCTGACCTGTCCCTTGAAGGCGGTTGCCTTGAGGGTTTCGATCAGGCCGCTGCCGTCGCCCATGTCGAGGCGGCTGGCGAGTTTGTTGGTCAGGGTGGTCAGGGCGTTGCTCATGCTTGTTCTCCAGTGATGGCGCGGATGCGCTGGGCGAGTTGGTAGGCCGGGTTTCGCTCGCGGTCACGCTGCGCGACTTCGGCGACCGCTGCGAGGTAATGTGCTCGCGCTGGCCGGTAAATTTCTGGGTTGTGGCTGTGCCGTGGGTTGGGCACATAGTCCGGGTGGCAGATCAGTTTTTTGCCCATTGCGGACTTGACCTGCGAGAGGCGCTGCTCGATGTACGGAGTGGCCTGCGGGAAATTTTTCTCGAAGCGGACGAGTGTCCGCTTTTGGACGGTCGGCGGTTGACTGATGCCTATCAACGCCGGGATCGCTCTCAGCTTGTGGACCATCTGACTTCCTTTTTTCCCTGCCTTGTCGCGCTCGGAAGGGACCGGGTGTTGAAGCGTCGCGCCGCTTATCCTGTGAGTAAGTATGCTATACCCGGGAGGTAAGGAAGTCTAGCTTTTTGGCGTTTTCTTTTTTGTTGGCGTCGTTTTATTGACTCTTGCCTTACCTATCTGATAAAGTCTTTTCGTCTGAGAAATAGAACGAATTTTGCAATTTGGGGGTTTTGTGGCGCAGGAAGTGGTGGCGACCTTGTCGGTCACAGTGGAGCCGTGTGCAGACGTGCGAATTCGCCTGAGCGGAATACTCCGGTCAGCTGATATTGATGGTGTTCTGGGAGTGTTAGACGACTTGGAGCGTCGTCTGATGGACCCTGCCGACCGCCTTGAGGCGGTCGATTTTTACGACTTAGGGTCGGTTGCGGCGGCGAATAATCTCCGTTTTCGCTGCGCGAATAGCTGATGCGAGAGCAGTGCGTTGAGCTTGGCTGGAAATGCCAGTTACCACGGCTGATGCGTGGCTGTCGTCGCAAACAGTCAGCTTGAGTGATGCGTTTTTATCGTTTGTTGGCGGCCTTCTGAACTTGATGATCGTCACTGGTTTGCCTTTGCGGGATAGTCACTTCAAATGACTCAATGTTCTTTGAGTCGGCGTTCTTCGCCGGGTGACTGCTGCAGTAGGCTGCGATTTGAAATACCAGTCGCTTGAACTGCTCGCGCACTTCGTCCGGCATCGACTCGATAGAGTACGCGACGGACATGACGTCGGCAGCTGGAATCGCGTCTGGTAGTGACTGCACGTCATGGACAACGTCCATGTATCCGCGCTCAAGACCGAGTTTTTCCTCAACTTTCCGGGCCACCTTGTCGCCGATGGATTTGCTCCGGGCTTTCAGTTGAGGCAGGTAGCTTGGGTTCATGTCGATCCGTTTGCAGAACTCCACGTCCTGCCCATATCGCTTGGCGAGAGTGAGCAGGTTGATGAGCCGAATCTCCTTGGTTTCCATACAAAGTCCTTTGGTTGCCACATCCCCATGTGTGGCGTCGATGGGGTGTCTCCCACGTTACTTACGCTCTTGTCCTACGAGCGTATCACTAACCTTACCGCATAGGTAATACATTTGCTCTGGTAGCCGAAATATCAATGGCGACCCGATTCGCGTTGCCTACGGAAAATTTATCTCGCAGGTGTTGCATCGAACTTATCCCTGAAGTAAAGTTCATGCATGACCCTGAACGACTACTTCATGCGGCATGGGACGAAAGGACTCCGTGATCTGGCCGAAAAGGCTGGCACCAAGCTGTCCTACCTGCTGCAACTGAACTACTCGACCGACAAACGTCCATCGATCCAGATGGCGTCGCGTCTTGTCGAGGCCAGCAACGGTGCGCTGACCCTCGAAGGTCTGGCGAACCCCAAGAAAGTCCTCGTTCGTGAAGGCCGGAGGGTTGGCTGATCGTGCTGCTTTCCGTGACCATTCCCGGCGACCCGGTTGCAAAGGGACGTCCCAAGTTGACCACGATCAGCGGGATGGCTCGGGCGTACACGCCTGCGAAAACGCGCAACTACGAATCGCTGGTTCGCCTTGCCGTTGAGCAGGCAATGACTGGCCGCTCTCCGTTCGACTGTCCGTTGGACTGCGAAATCTCGGTGTTCCTTGGCGTTCCTGCGTCATGGAGCAAGAAGCGATCTGCCGCTGCGCTGCTTGGTTGTGTGCTACCGACCAAGCGCCCGGATCTGGACAACTTCACGAAGGCAATCCTTGATGGCATGAACTCGGTGGCGTTCACCGACGATGCCCGGATCGTAGATCTTCGTGTTCGCAAAAGGTATTCCATGTCGCCTCGCGTGACCGTGAATCTCTCCGAAATCAGTGGGGAACTCGCGTGAACGTATGGCACCATGAAAAGCGAAGCCGTCAGGTGCGGGAACACCTGACGGCCTCTGTTCATAACTGACCTAAAAAGGAGGCCAGCAATGCATGCCGCAAATTCTACCGGTGCGGTAGTTTCCGCACAACCCCCCACCCAATTTGGTACCGACCCCGCGCTGCTGTTTCGCTCCGGGTCTGGCGACACTAGCGTTGAAGCCGCCTTTGCGGTTGACACCACACGGCTTGAGTTGATGGTCTATGAGGCCGTCTGCGGCTTCGTGCATGGCTGCATTCAGGATGATGTGCTGGCCTGCTTTCCCGGCGTTCCGTATTCCTCCGTCACGGCCCGGTTTCGTGCGCTGCTCGACAAGGGGTTGATTGTCGATACCGGCGAGCGTCGCAAGGGGCGCTCCGGTCGCTCTCAGCGCGTCTTGCAGAGGGCCGTGCCATGAGTGTCACCAAGGTTTGGATGCCGCTCTACATTGCGGACTATCTGGCAGACACCACCCGTCTGACCACCGAGCAGCATGGCGCGTACATGCTGCTGATCATGGACTATTGGCGCAATGGTCCGCTTCCGGATGATGACGCTGCCTTGGCGAACATCACTCGCCTCCCTCAATCGGTGTGGAAGAAGCATCGTTCGACGCTTGCTCGAATGTTTCAAGTGGAGTCGGGCGAGTGGCGTCATAAGCGAATCGATGCAGAACTCAAGGAGGCTTTCGAGAATTCCTTGAAGTATGCCGAACGTGCGAAGAAGGCCGCTGCTAAACGGTGGTCCAAGCAATTCATCGAGGAATCCAAGTTGGATGCCTCAAGCAATGCTTCAAGTAATGCTTCTAGCATTCCTTCAAGCAGTGCTTTAGGTGAGCTTGTCGATTGCACATCACCATCACCATCACCTAATTATTCCGTTCCTAACGGAACGGGCGGCAAGCCGCCGAGGGTGACCGATCCTGACGAAATCATTTTCGGGTACGGCGTTCCTCTGCTGACCGCTGCTGGCAACTCCGACCGTGCTTCGCGGTCGTTCCTTGGCGGATTGCGCAAAAACCACGGTGACGATGCCGTAATCGCCGTTTTGCGGGAGTGCATTCGCGCCAAGCCCCTGCAGCCGTTGGAGTGGCTGGCCGCTGCGCTGCCGCCATCGGGCGGCTCGAAAAAGCCCGGTCGAGTGCCGGTCGCTGAGGATTTTGATGCGGTCGACTACGGCTCGGGAGGTGCGCTGTGAAGAGGTTGACCGATGAGTTGATCGGGCTGCACTCGGACCCGAAAACCCGCATGGCGGTTTGCGATGTGCATGGCCAGTACCCAAGCCGGTGTTTTATCGGGAATGTCTGGTCGCGTTGCCCGACTTGCGAAGCTGATCGCCTTGACCGAGAGCATCGGGAGATCGAGGACCGAGCGAGGCGCGAGAGGCTGGCTGCATGGCAGTCCAAGATCGGCGACGCCGGGATTCCAGAGCGCTTTCAGAGCCGCACCCTTGATTCGTTTGTTGCCGAGACGCCGGAGCAGCATCGTGCTTTGGCGTTCTCTCGGTCCTATGCGGACAACTTCGACGATGTGTTGGCTACGGGCCGCAGCGCGGTGTTCATCGGCAAGCCCGGTACCGGCAAGACCCATCTCGCGGTCGGCATCGGCCTGCAGGTGATGCGCGAGCAGGGCCGAACGGTGCTGTTCACGACCGTGATGCGAGCGATTCGCCGGGTGAAGGATTCGTGGTCGAAGGATTCCCGGGAGTCTGAGTCTCAGGCGGTCAAGGCGATGGTTTTTCCCGACCTGCTGATCCTCGATGAAGTCGGTGTCCAGTTCGGCACAGATTTCGAGAAGAACATCCTTTTCGATGTGCTCAACGAGCGCTACGAGCGGCGCAAGCCGACGTTGCTGATGTCGAACCTGCAGCTGGATGCGGTGCGCGGCTACCTCGGTGAGCGTGTGATGGATCGCATGCGCGAGGACGGTGGGCAATTTATTCCGTTCACTTGGGACAGTCATCGGAGGCGTCCTGCAGAGGGGGCGTCTGCGTGAACGTGACTCTGTCCGCCCAAGAGGTTGCGGCTGGCGCAATGGTTGGCGTTCGTCGCCGGTACACGTCGACCAAACGCATCGATACAGCCAATCAGGGCAAGTCTTGGGACACCGATATTGTCGGTGCGCTGGGCGAGTGCGCGGTTGCCAAGGCGGTGGGCCAGTACTGGAGTCCCGACGTCAACGTGTTTGCGATTCCGGATGTTGGCGACTCGCTGCATGTGCGTTCGACTCCGCTGAAAACTGGCTCGCTGATCATTCGTCCGGATGACCCGGAGGGGATCTACATCCTTGCTATTGGCGAGGTCAAGGACTGGCGCATCTGCGGCTGGATTCGCGGTGTCGATGGTCGTGTAGACCGTTTCTGGCGCACCGACCGTGGCACTCCGGCTGCTTGGTTTGTCCCGCAGTCGGCACTTCGGCCCATCAAGGAGTTGATCCGTGGATGACTCGTTGTGCTCTGGTGACGTTCCGCGTGAGTTGATTCCCGGGATTGTGTGGTGCGAGAAGGCCGAGGCCGAGTTTGTTGAAAGGACGAAGGCGTTCCTGCGCACTTCGCCGTTGCCTGCGAGTGACGCGCTCAAGGAGTGCGCGATGCGTGAGGCGCGTTGGGCGGTTGAGATCCGGCTTCACCAGAGATTTACCAAGGCTCGTGTTAAGGAGGCGGATCGCTGTTTTTCTCCTGCGGACAAGCGTCAGCTGGTGACGCAGTGGAAGAAGCTGTACGGAGAAAAACGTGCTTTTGCGCTGGTCGACATCGTGAAGAGCGACCGCCTGAAGGCCAAAGTTTTGGAGGCGTGGTGATGGGGCAATCGATTGGTTCTGTCATCAAGCCGGAAGAATTGCGGGTTCTGCAGATGCTTGCGTGTGGTCGCACCCTGACCGTTGATGAAATTGCAGAGCATCTCGGATGCGACGAGTGCGATGTGCGCGAGCGCATGACGATGCTGTCGACCCTGACGGGTATGCCGCTCACGGTACCGGCCAACTGGGGGAACGCATGAAGTGCGTCTTTGCCAAGGGTCAAGGGAATGTGCTGATTCCTGCCGATCCTGCCGCCGAGCAGTTTATCGCGTCGCTCAAGCTGGGCAGCGGCGCGGCAGTGGAGGTCAAGAAGGCTCGGAACATTCGATTCCATCGGAAGTTCTTTGCGCTGCTGCAGCTGGCTTTCGATATCTGGGAGCCGACCGGCGAGAAGGTGTGGAAGGGCGTTCCGATCCGCAAAGACTTCGAGCGCTTCCGCGAGGACATCACCATTTTGGCCGGTCATTACGACGTTTCGTATGCGCTGGATGGCTCGGTAAAGCTGACCGCGAAATCGATCTCGTTTGCCAACTGCGACGAGCATGAGTTTGAGTCCGTCTATCAGGCGGTGCTTGATGTGGTTTGGGAAAAGATTCTCCGCGAGGCGAACTTCCGCTCGAAGGCGGAGGTTGAAAACGTGGTCAACCAATTGATGGCTTACAGCGGATGACGGTATCGGTCACGTACAGGACGATGGATGGCGCTCCCGGGCAGTATTTCGACTGCCCTTATGGCGTCGGCATGCTGTCCGTGTCGTCGTGCTCGAAGCTGTACCTTGAAGCCATGTCGCCTAAAGGCCTGCGCGAAGGGCTTCGAATTTCCTGCCGCGCTTGTCCGGTGGGCGCGGCTCATGCTGGTGTCCCGTCTGACGTTGCATCCTCCTCTCGATTCCTTGGAGTTCTGTACTGCTCTCGCTGCCACGGCGATGCGCGTCGCCTGATCCGTGGCTCCATCTGCGTGTCCTGCTACAACCGCGAGCGCGAAGTCTTGATCGGAAAAAACGCCAAGGGCGGCAGGCCGATCTTTGGGCGGTCGGTTGGCGCGACGACTGTCGCCTGCGTCATCGACGAGGGCAAGCGGACGCAGGTGCGCCAGATGGACAAGGTGGCTTCCCGTCTGGAGGCTGTGCTGTCGATTTTGCGCATGGAGGCTAAGGCCACAGCGTTTGGCTGGGTCGGCCCATCCATCGTGAAGGATGGCGCATGAAGCAGCCGAGCCTTTTTGATGAGTTGGCGCTGTCGTCCTGCGCAGACGCCGAGCGGCCCAGAAAGAAACGCACCAGCACCGGCTGGGAGTTTACGGATCACGCCTGCCGTCATTGCATGGGCCGGGTGATGCGTCGCGTCAACGCGGACGGAACGGCGGTCGTGCGCTGTGCGGAGTGCGGCGCGTCGGCGGTCGGTGAGCACGGCTCATTGTGCTGGTGCGGCGTTGAGGTGCGCGGTCACGGTTCTGTCTTTGAGTGCTTCCGCAATACGGCTGTGAGCATGAGCACTCCGCAGGAGGTGCTGGTGCGGGAGCGAAAGATTGTCAGGGCACCGCCGAAGGAAGCGCCTCGCCGGTCCAACCCTGTTCGGATGAATGAGTATTGACGATGGCAAACGGCACGATTAGCAAGGACACATGGGAGAAGTTCCGCACTCTGTGGGAGGCGGACCCGACCATGACGCAGGGCGACCTCGCAAAAATGGCTGGCGTTTCGCAGCAGGCAATTCAAAAGCGCATCAAGCGTGAGGGTTGGAAGAAAGTTTCCGATCAGAGTGATTTGGCTCGTCGCGCCTACGACAAAGCCGACGAGGCGATGCTCAAGAAGGCTGGTCCTGTTGCTGCGCAGCCGGAGGCGGAGCAGGCGCACCCAGAGGCGGCACCGGCGTCTGTGTCTGGTGTGCTCGCGGCGACTGCTGTGGAGCTTCGCGCCAAGATTATCGACCGTCATCGCAAGGAGTGGGACGGCGCTCGAAACCACATTTACAAGGCCATCCAGAACGCCGATTTTGAGAAGGCGAAGCTGGGAAAGATTTCTGCCGAGGCGCTCAAGATCGTTCAGGACGGTGAGCGCAAGGCGTGGGGGCTGGACAAGGACGAATCCGAGAAGGCCGTGACCGTTGTTGTGAAACGTGAGGAGCGTTGATTGTGGAAGAAGTGCGCGAACTGCCTGAGTTGAAGGTCAAGAAGGTCGATATTGAAAAGTTGATCCCGTATGCCCGGAATGCGCGGACGCATTCTCCGGCGCAGGTTCAGCAGATCGCGTCAAGCATTCGGGAGTTCGGCTGGACCAACCCCATGCTCGTCGATGGCGAGAACGGCATCATTGCTGGTCACGGTCGCCTCGCAGCTGCCCAGCTGCTGGGATTAAAGCGTGTGCCGGTCATCGAGTTGTCCGGGCTGTCGGAGGCGCAGAAGCGAGCCTACATCCTTGCCGACAACAAGTTGGCGCTCAACGCCGGTTGGGATGTTGAGATGCTCAAGGTCGAGTTGGAGGAGTTGCGCGACCTCGATTACGACCTGCTGATGACGGGTTTCTCGTCGGTCGAGTTGGCCGACATGCTCAATCCTGATGTGCTGGAGCCGAAGTGCGACCCGGATGAGATTCCGGAGTCTGCCGTGGAGCCGTACTCGAAGCCGGGTGATCTCTGGCTGTGTGGCGACCATCGCGTCCTGTGTGGCGACTCGGTGAACATCCAGCATGTTGAGCGCCTGCTTGGCGGTGGCGATGTGCAGGTGGACTGCGTGTGGACTGATCCGCCCTACCTGATGGATTTTCAAGGGGCCATCGGCGGGGATGGCAAGACGCGCTCAAAGCACGACAAGATTGCCAACGACAAGATGGGCAAGGAGGAGGGCGAGAAGTTCCTGCGGGATATCACCAGCATGATCAAGGTGAAGTGCCGTGGTGCGTTCTATGTCTCGTTTTATCGCTTGGGCATCGAGTGGATGATGCGAGCCATGACGGACGTCGGCCTCAAGTGGCGCAATCTGATCATCTGGAAAAAGAACCAGATCAACCTGTCCAACTCGGACTACAAATCGATCTACGAACCGATTCTGTTTGGCTGGGCGGACGACTACCATGCGGTCCTTTACGGCTGGGGCGACAAGCATTTCTTCCGTGGATCGAAGGGCCAACCAGACGCGATGGAGGTGGGTGTTCCTTCTGTGTGGGAGATCGAGCGGACCAAGAAGAATGCACTTCATCCCACGGTTAAACCGGTGGCGCTGGTGGAGCGCTCGCTGCTTAACAGCACTTTGCCCGGGGAGACGGTGATGGATCTATTTGGTGGTTCCGGCACTACGTTGATCGCTGCGCAAATGACCGGTCGAAAAGCGCGGCTGATGGAGCTTGAGCCAAAGTACGTGGACATCATCTGCCGCCGCTTTGCCATGTTCACCGGACTCACGCCGATTCATGCGGAGACTGGTGAGCCTTTCCCGTTGGATAAATTCGAGCAGTTGCCCGAGCAAAAGTAATCTCGTTAGCGCCAACACTTTACCCTGCGGGTAATGTATGGCTAAATGCCCTGATCTCGAAGGTTTGTTGAAAAGGGGGTTTATCCATGAAGGTTTTTTACTCTGATTTGATGGTCGCCAACTCGGGGAGTTATTCCCCGAGTGCTGGCAAACCTGCGCTGGCCGTGCAGTCTTGGGTTTCTCGTGGATTTCCCGTCGAGATCCAGAACCCCGCAGGTGCAACGCGGGATCAACTTTGTCTGGCGCATGACGAGGGTTATGTGGATGCCGTCCTGTCGCTGCGTCAGTCCAACGGCTTTGGCAACCGTTCCGGCGACGTTGCTAAGTCGCTTCGCTACACCAGCGGTGCGATGCTTGCTTCGGCGCGGCATTCGGTGCGCACCGGTGAGAATTCTTGCGCTCCGGTGTCTGGATTTCACCATGCTGGTTACGACTTTGGCGGAGGCTTTTGCACGTTCAATGGCCTGATGGTCGCTGCTTTGGATCTTCTGTCGAACGGCGATGCCGCCAAAGTCGGCATTCTTGATTGCGACCAGCACTACGGTAACGGCACGGACGACATCATTGCTCGGCTGGGCGTGGAGGACGAAGTTGTCCACTTTACAACCGGTCGGCACGACTTTGACGCGGACTGGTTTAACGAATCCGTTCCAGACATCATCTACGCGCTTTTCTCTGATTGCGACGTTCTGATCTATCAGGCTGGCGCGGACCCGCACGTCAACGATCCGCTGGGCGGCTGGATGACGACGGCGCAGCTGTACGAGCGTGACGCGCAGGTGTTCTCGACTTGCAAGCGCCTTGGTTTGCCAGTGGCTTGGGATCTGGCTGGTGGCTATCAGCGCGACAAAGATGGCGGCATTCCTCGCGTCTTGCAGATCCACGACAACACCATGCGAGCCTGCCTGCAGGTTGGTTGATGGCCTGCTGTCGTGACAGCACGATTGACCTGTTTATGGTCAATGGGTGCTGTTATGCGAATTGTTTTCCTCAAGGGTGAAAGCGCAACGGAGTTGCTGAAGGCAACGACGCTGCAGGAGATCACGGTCCCGGCTTACACCCGCGCCGATGGCACCTATGTGCCGCAGCACCGCAAGATGGTGCATATCAACACAGACCGCTCTCGCGAGGATGTCCTCGCTGGGCGCGGATCTCACTCGCAACGCGAGGCACATACCCGACTGAGCCGTTTGCCGGGTTTTGCCGATAAACCGGAGGACCACCGGTACGCGCACATCCTGTCGCATGCGACGGGCATTCAGAATCGTCGTTCCGCTGCCGCCCAAATTTCCGGCTGGCGCTCTCGTGCTCGAGGTGGGCAGAACCCGACGCCTGCCCAATGGCAGGCGTTCTACCAGTTGAGCCGCGAGCAGCAGGCGGCAGAGTTGGCAAACGTCCCCGGCCAGTCGCGCCTGTCTGCGCCAGCGCGTGAAGTTTCTGCGCAGGCAGATCAGGCGGAAGCGCAACCAACTTCCGTGGTGTCTCCTGCTCCTACTCCGGCGACAGCTTCCGATGGGCCGACTCGGGATGATGTGGTTCGCCAGCAATGGTCCGGGATTGCAACCGACGACTATCAGAACCGCCAAGATGAAGGTCGTGCTCCGAGCAGCGACGTTCCGGACCAAATCACGGTTGGGCGCTATCGGGACGGTCGGATGTTTGCCCGTTTTTCGTTCAAAGACACGGACGGCGCAGCGGGGCAGGCGTTTGTTCAGAGCTACATGCGCCAGCGAGGCATCGAGGTCGACGACGATTCCATCAGTTTTAGTCAGTCTGGCGACTATCGCAACGATTGGATAGACGTTCTTGTCACTTCCCCGGCTCAGGCTGCTCAACCTGCGGCTCCCGTCACGAAACCTGTGCGCTTGAACGACATGACGATGGACCGCCAGCCGGACGGCTCTTGGCTGACGCGGGGCGGCGTCGTCAATGGCGTTGGAAGTGCGCTGGCTATTGCTGCGGACGTCATGGCAGGTGTGGACACTCCGGTTGATCAGATCCATGCCTACACCGATGGTGCTCGGCTTCGCGCCGTTGAGGCGTTGATTCGCGCAGGCAAGGATCCGGAGGCAATGCTGGACAAGCTGTTGCCGGACTCCACCAATCCCCGATCTGGCCGTCGTGAAGGCGAGACCAAAACGATCTTGGGTCGCACGTATGTGCTGCGCAATGGCCGTTGGCATCGTCAGGATCAAGACCCGGAAACTGCCCAGATTTACCGCATCAGAGAACAGGAGTTCCGCCCGACCGCCGATGGAGGTTGGGAAGCGAAGGCTGGTAACAGCTGGACTCGGGTGCGCAACTTCTCCTACATCGACCGTCTAAACCGGATGCGTGAGCGCGGTCAGACGGCTCCTGCCGCATCGGCTCCGACGATGCCTGCTCCAACTGGCGACATTCCGGCCAACCGATTTGAGATGGTGGGCGAAGGACACAACAAGTTTTGGACCGTCGCCGTCCGTGGCAACGAGGTCATCACGCATTGGGGGCGGATTGGCACCCGTGGGCAGACCAAGGTCGAGACTGTCGCGTCGCATGAGCGAGCGATGGCGCTGATGGGCGACAAAATCAGCACGAAACTGCGCGGAGGCTATTCGCAGGCTGGCGTGTCGACCATTCCTCTGGATGTTTTGCCGTCTGATGGGGCCACCAGACGAATCATTCTTCCGCAAGCATCAAGTGCTGCTCCCGCTGTTCCCGCTGCTCCGGCGACGGCTCAGGCAGTCGCTGCTGCTGACACCGCTGGTCCTGTGGCCGCTCCGCTGCCTGCCGGTGAGCAGGCGGCGATTCGTTCTGCAATGGCTTTGGTGCAGATCCCGGAAGGGGTTTCGCGCTGGTCCAACTCGGCCACCAACCAGCAGGCTCGTCGCAGGATTGAGCAGCTGGAGGAACTTGCTCGCGATGGCGATTTGGACGGAGTAACGAACTTCTCCACTTCCCGGAGTCGCCCAAACTATCAACTGGTTGATGACTATCGTTCGGCGCTACTGGCTGCTGCGCACAGCGCTCGGGAATCTGCTGTGGCGACGCCTGCTGCTGTAACTACTGCGATTCCGCTGCCGCCTGCTATCTCTGGCACAAACCCCAACAACACGGCTCTGATCGCGGCGCAGCGCAAGGTGGCTGCTTTGTATGCTGCGGCTCAGTCGCCCAACCCGGTCGCTGCCCTGCTGGCTATTACTACCAGTCGCGGTAACGGCTACATGAACCGGGCCGACGATTACAAGGCGGCGTTGCTGCGTCACTTCAACCACGACCATGCCGGAAATGCCACCAGCGAGAATGCTCGCTCTGCGGCTCCGGCTGTTCGCTCTGTGGCGGCGACTCCGGCACGTCCTGCGACTCCGGCACGTCCTGCGGCTCCCGCACCAGCTTCCGATGCCAATCTCCCGGCAGAGCAGAACCCAATGTATGCGGCCAACCCGGATCGAAAGACGGTGGCGCAGCTGGGCTTTGTGCCGCGTCCAAATGTGCCGCTCGACTGGACTGTACGAAGCAATGGTGTCGCGCATCCGTCTGGTGAGGTGATCCCGTGGCCTGATGACAAGATGCGCGATCTGGCTCGCCGGTATCTGGCGCAGCTGACGGATAAGCAAAGTTTGGCGAAGGAACACCAGCGGATGATGCGCTCGCGTCTGTCTCCGCTGCATTCCTCTTTCCAGAACGTCGAAACCCGTATTGCTCAGATTGCAGCGGAAAGGGTTGCTCAGGAAGAGGCCAAGCGTCGCAGGATGATGGAGCGTTCTCGTGGCGCGACGCGCAAGTTCCTCGACAATCTGGCGGCGCTTCCGGACATTCATAAGCCGCAGTCTCCCGTGGGAGCAAACATCCGTTCCTTCTCAGGTGACTTTGCCGCTGCGGGTGCAAAGCTGGGCCTGACCGATGTCGCTATGAAGGAGGTGGTTGGTCGTTTGGTAGCCGATTATGGCGGCGGCGTTGTATTCACCGCCTCAGTCTCTGTGTCCGGCGACACCATCGAAATGATATATCGCGGCAACGACGGCACCCAAATCAATCGGGTGTTCAAGAAGAGTGGAGGCAAGTACCATGTCTACCACTCGTATTTCGCCGCTGGAAACCGAGGGCAGGGCGCAGGCAAGGCGCTGTTCCGAACGTCGCTTGGCGTTTACAAGGCGCTGGGTATGACCCGAATTGATGTGTTTGCCAACATCGATGTGGGTGGATATGCGTGGGCCAAGTTCGGTTTCCTGATCAACTCGGACGAGTGGTCGGCTTTGCGCAACAGATTTTTTAACCGAATCGATCAGCTGCGGCTGTCGTCGCCAGAGGTCAAGCTACGGTTGCAGCAGATCCTGCAGGACTCGAACCCGAGGGCTATGTTTGCTCTGTCCGACTTCAAAGACGGCGAGCGCAATATTGGCAAGGAACTGCTTCTGGGGAATAATTGGCACGGTTCGCTGGATCTCAGAGATGAGATGTTGCATCGACGCTGCATTGGCTACATTTCTCAGGGAAGGAATTGAGCATGACCGAAAAGAAAGTCGTCGTTTTTGAGCACGACGAGAAAACTCCGCTCGGTCCGAATGTCGTCGATGGCATGGCTGACTGGATTGCCGAGGCTGAGGCCAACGGCTACGAGGGTGAGCATGTTTTCGATGCTTCTGTCGAAGATCCTCCGCACCCATTCTGGAATGCCAAGGAAGGTCGGTGCTACACCGATGCCGAGTTGGCCGAGCGATTGAAGAACGAGAAATCCTGATCCAGACCGACCTTCGGGGCGGTTTCCGTTTTACCTGCGCGGTCGTGACGGGACAATGTTCCGATGAGTGAAATCACGATCTCGCTGCCAACGCTGTCGCGCAAGCAGGGCCTCGTGCTGCAGGGTGGCAGGCGCTTCAATCTGGTGTCGGGAGGCCGTGGGAGCGGCAAGACGACGCTTGCCGATGATGTTGCTTGCGACTCCAAGCTGGGGGTTCTCAACGGCCACACGGTGGCCTATTTTGTTCCTGACGACGACGCGCTCACACAGGCCAAGCGCAGGCTGTTCCACATTCTTGAGCCGTTGCTTTCCGGGCGTCCGCAGCGTAACCGGCTGGAGTTGGTCAACGGCGGTGCGGTCCAGCTGTTCTCGCTGGAGGACGGTGCTGTTGATCTGTGGGAGCAGGTTGCGCTGATCGTGGTCGACGACGCGCCGAAGATTGAGAATTTCTACGAACTTTGGGTCGACGTCCTGCGACTGTACTTGCATCGCTCGCACGGTCAGGCGTGGATCTTCGGCAAACCGCGTGGCGCGAACAACGGCTTCGGTCGGCTGTTCCGCGAGTACATGAATGACGATTCGTGGCAGGTGATACAGCTTCCCTCGGACGCAAACCCCAAGGCGGACATCAAGGCGATCCTGCAGGCAAAGACGGACTTGGACGAGGCCGAGTTCTTGCAGGAGTACCGTGGTGAGGTGGTCGACAAGCCCATCGAGCTATCGGCCTCTCAGACGATCATCGGGCGCGACGAAACCTTCCTGCAGTGGTGCGAGCGGCTTGCGTCTGACGGTCTGAAGGTTGACGGTTTGCCGTTCCGGCTGGATGACCGCCCGACGATGCGCTGGGTCTATTCGCTGATTCCGTCGACCATCGAGGAGGCGTTCGGCAAGCAGCTGGTGCTGATGAAGTGTGCGCAGGTGGGCTTCACCGTTATGGAAATGCTCGCCATGATCTATCTCGCGCTGAAGTTCATGCCGTGCAAGATCGGCATGTACTTGCCGGACATGAAGCTGGCTGGCATCAAGTCCTCCGAACGATTCATGCCCATCGTGAGGACGGTTCCTCCGGCTTACCGCCTGATGATGGACGATGTGACCGGCACCCGCAGGGGCGGGGAGGGCAACATCCTCGTGCGAAACATGGGTGGCTCGCGCTTCCACTTCATGTGGACCTCTGGCAAGGCGATGACCGAATCCGTGCCGTTGGACATCGTGTCGTTCGACGAGGTGCAGGAGATGTCGATTGCGGACATGGAAAAAACCTCCGAGCGTATGTCCGCCTCGCGCATTCGGTACACGTTGATGGGTTCGACTGCCAACTGGCCGGACCGAGACATTCATTTCTTCTACAAGAAGGGCCAGCAGTTCCAGTTTTGGACGCGCTGTCCGCATTGCGATGAGCATCAAATCCTTGACGACCATTTCCCCGAGTGCATTCGGCTGGTCGATGGGGACTTCCGTTATGTCTGCCATGCCTGCGGTGGCGTGATCGAGGATTCGCAGGTGGGCGAGTGGCGTCCCGCCAACCCGGATGCTCGGTTCATCTCGGTCCACTATCCGCAGTTCCTGTCGCCGACGATTTCACCGCGAGAAATCATCGAGGCGTACTTCAACGCCGACGACATGAAGAACTTCTACAACCGGAAGCGCGGCAAGCCGTACCTTGACCCGTCGCAGGTACCGGTTGATCTGGAGATTCTCAACGATTGCGCACGTATTGGCGTCAGCATGGGTGTGGCGTGGAAGTCCCGGGCTTCTGGCACATTCATGGGTATTGACCAGATGGGTGCGTTCAACGTGGTCCTGATCGCCGAGCGCCTGCCGTCTGGACACATGGCGTTGATCCATGCGGAGGAGATCTACGACAACGATCCGTTTGCTCGCTGCGACTCGTTGATGAGTCAGTATGGCGTGGCCGTGTGCTGCGTCGAAACGCTTCCCAACTACAACGATGCGAAGCGTTTCGCCGGTCGCCACCCGGGCAAGGTGTTCCTCGCCGGGTATGCCGACATCAAGGACGATATGCTGCGCTGGGGCGACTCGGTTCCCAACCGGATGGACCGCAAGACTTCGGAAGAAGAGCGGGATCGGTACACCGTGACGCTGGACCAGTACAAGTGCATGCAGGTGGCGATGAAGCGCATTCAGAACCGGGTGTGCGTGTTCCCCGACCCAGACGGGTTGGTGCAGGAGATTCAGGAAAAGGGGCTGCGCAAGAACGTGGCGCTGCTCAAGGAGCGGGTGTTCTTGCATTTCACTCGCACCGCGTTGGTGGCCGACATGGACGAGGAAGAGCGAAAGTTTCGTCGCCGCGTCGTAAAGGTCGGTCTTGATCCGCACTTCTCGTATGCGTACATGCTGCTGAATGTGGCATGGGCGCGTTCTCATGGAACGACCATGTTTTTGAATCCGCCTACCGAGTCTGGCCGCACCGCCGTGGTTGCTCGCGTTGAGCGCGAAATGCCGGGTCTGCCGTCCTCCGTCCTGAACCTGATGGATTTGTCCGGCGAGGTGTGCGGTCGCTGCGTGTGTTTCAAGGAGGGTTCTTGCACTGACCGTGGCTATCTTGTCCAGCCAACCGACCCGGGATGCCCGATATTCATCGAAAAGGACGCTGGCGGATAAATAAACGTCAATATTGGCAAAGAATCCTCACCTAATGGGTTGTGGAATGTTTACCTGCAAGGTACATTTCGCTCATGTCGAGTCGATTGGCGGCTCGCATCTCTCAAAAGGACTTCGCTATGGCACACATGATCGACGAAACCACTGGCCGCGCTGCAATCGCATACGTCGGCGAGACCCCTTGGCACAAGCTGGGTCAGCGGCTGACCGCTGGCGCTCCGATTGAGGTTTGGAGCAAAGAGGCTGGGCTGGATTACAGCGTGGTCCGCGCTCCGGTGCAGTTCGAGTGCATCGACTTTGCTGGCGTCGCGTCGGCGAACGGCGTGACTGTGCCGACCTCGATCAAGACCATGCCGGAGCGTCATGTGCTGTACCGCTCGGACACAGGCGCGGCTCTGTCGGTGGTGTCCAAGGACTACAAGGTGCTCCAGCCTGCTGAGGTTTTGGACTTTTTTGGCAAGCTGGCCGAGATCGGCGGCTTTGAGTTGGAGACCGCTGGCGCTCTGTCGGACGGCAAGCGCATTTGGGCGTTGGCCCGGGTGAACGACGGTGCTCCGATCATTGGTCAGGATGTGGTGCGTCCTTATGTGCTGCTGGCAACCAGCTACGACGGTTCGATGGCCACCACGGCAAAGTTCACCGCGATCCGCGTGGTCTGCAACAACACGATAACGATGGCGGTCGGCGCGTATGACCCAGCCACGGGCGTGAATAGCGGCTCGACCGAAAGCGACACCGAGGGTCGTGCCGTGTCGTCGATGGTGCGTATCCCGCACTCAAAGGTGTTCAACCCGGAGGAGGTTCGCATGTCGTTGGGCATCGTCGCCAACGTCTGGGAACGCTGGCTGGTCAACACCCGTTTGCTGGCCGAGCGCAAGATGGAGTTGCAGGAGGCGCACAACTTTACCTACGACCTGCTGTCCTCGATTCAGGCCAAGCCTGTCGCCGGTCGTCAGCTGCCGGACGTTCGCAAATCCAAAGCGTTCGAGCGAATCATGGGCATGTTCGCTGGCGGCGACCTGATCGGCAACGATGTTGTTGGCGGCTACACCCGCTGGAAGATGCTCAACTGCATCACCGAGGAGGTTGACCATCATCGTGGCAAGTCCACGGACACCCGCATGACCTCCGCGTGGTTTGGCGCTGGCGAGGGCATCAAGAACCGCGCCTACGACATGCTGTCGTCGGACCGTTCGTTTGAGTCCGTTGCAATCCCTGCTTAATCTTTCTTGGGCAGCAAGTTTTACGGGGCTTCGGCCCCGTTTTTTTTGGCCGGTTCAACCCGGTTCACCGGTCGGGTCGTGACACTACGATGGGTCGAATCCCCACGAGACCCGCGTCTATGTCCAACACCGCATCCAAAGTCGCCTTCGACCCGTCCGCTCCGCAAGACGAGCGGACCGAGGCCTTGGGCGAGTTGCAGAAGGGTTCTGTTCCCGCTGCCATGTCTGATCTTCTGCCGCAGGAGGCAGTCCGCGACGTTATTTCGTACATCAATGCCGAGTACGAGGAAGAGCGGATGCGCAAAGCGATCAGTCCGACCGTCGTGCCGTTCCCTTCCGAGCGCTCGAAGTCCGGTCAGCGCGGCATGCAGTCGGTGCAGCTGGATGACTGGCAGGTGTCGATTCAGGGCGACTATTGGGAGCGCCCGTCCGCGCTTGGCTTTGACTCGTTGCGCCTGATGGTGGAGCAGACTCCTGTGCTGAACGCGGTGGTGATGACCCGGATTCGTCAGGTTCAGCGCTTCTGCCGAGTGTCGGAAAAGAATACCGACGCTCCGGGTTTTGAGATCCGGCACATCGACAAAAACCACCAGCTGGAGTCGTCGGAAACCGATTCGATCCAGCTGCTAAATCGCTTCATGATGAACTGCGGCTGGGAGTTTTCACCTCGCAAGCGCAAAGCGCTGCGGCGCGACTCCTTTGCGCAGTTCATGGCCAAGGCTACCCGCGACTCGCTCACGCTTGACTCGGTGGGTATCGAGACGGAGTGGAAGCGCGATAAGAAGTTGGGCTTCGATGGTTTCTATCTGGTCGATGGCGGCACGATCCGTTTGTGTACCGAAGAAGGCTACCGGGGCGACGACGAGATTTTTGCCCTGCAGGTGGTGCAGGGCCGCGTGTCGACTGCGTACACCTACGAGGACTTGATCTACGAGGCTCGCAACCCGCGCTCGGATGTGCGCGTGTGCGGCTACGGCCTGCCTGAGACCGAGTTGCTCATTCGCGTCGTCACGGGCTTCCTGAACGCCATGACGTACAACATCAAGGGGTTCGACCAGAACGCGATTCCAAAGGGAATGCTTCACCTGACTGGCAACTACAACCAGCAGGACATTGATGCTTTCAAGCGGTATTGGAATTCGATGGTCAAGGGCGTCAACAACCAGTGGTCGCTCCCGGTGATGGTGTCCAAGGATCAGGAGTCCAAGGCATCCTTTGAGCGGTTTGGCGTCGACTTCAACGAGATGTACTTTGCCAAGTGGATGACGTTCCTGACGTCGGTCATTTGCGCAATCTACGGAATGTCGCCGTCCGAGATCAACTTCGACTCGTTCACGGGCGGCTCGACCTCGGCGCTGTCTGGCTCTGACACCGCCGAGAAGCTGGCGGCGTCCAAGGACTCTGGCCTGCGCCCGGTCCTGTCGTATTTCGAGAACCTGTTCACCGACTACATCACGCAGGAGTTCAGCGACAAGTACGTGTTCCGTTGGACGGGTCTTGACCCTGCGGACGCCGACAAAAAGCACGAGATCCGCAAGATGATCCTGACGGTCAACGAGGCCCGGGCCGAGGAGGGTTACGAGGCAATGGACGGTCCGTTGGGTGAGGCTCCGCTGAACCCGTCGTTGGTTGGGCCGTGGATGCAGATGCAACAGCAGCAGCCACAGGACTTTGGCCAGCCTCCGGCTGATGGTCAGGGCAACCAAGACGCGCAGGGCGATCAGTCTGGTGATCAGCAGGATCAGCAGAGCGATACGGTCGTTCCGGATGACGACGGCCAGCAGGAAGAGCAGCAGACGATGGCGGCTCCCTCGGCTCCTGAGTCTGGCCCCGGCGAGGATCTGGACTTTGGCAAGTCGATGCCTGTGATTTACACGGTGGAATAACGATGCCGACGCCTGTGCGCCAAGTTCCACCGGTTCCCGGTCGAAACATCATCGACGGGGATGTTGTCTATTTCAACCATAAAGAGCACGGGCCACTGGCCGGTCGCGTCGCTTCTATCGGCAAGCACGGCTGCACCATCGAGCACGAGACTGGCAAGGATGGCTATCACCAAGTGCTCTGGGAGGATGTGCTCGGGCACAAGGAACGCCGCGTTCGCAAACTGACCCTGCTGGAGCGTGGCGAGGATGGCGGAATCGCCGTGGACGAGGACGGCAAGCGGGTTTTTGTTGGCGGCGAGTTGCCAGAGGACGAAAGCGACCAGCTGAACAAGTCGCACCGGTACCAGCCGGTGGTGTCGCCTGCGTCGCCGCTGCTGGTCGATATCGGCCATTTGCATGGCGAGGCCTGCGACTGTGCTCTGGACTCGCTTTACAAGGCGCTGTCGGACGAGGACGGTCTGGCACACGATATCTGGGCCGAGCACGAGAGTCCGTTTATTCGCTCGCTGGTGGAGCGATTTTCCGAGCGCGGGTTGACCAAGATCGCCAAGGTGCAGTCCGAGTTGGGGCGGTGGATTTCCGGCGATTACCACGTTCCCGCCAAGGATCCTGTCGCGTTGCCGCCCGGTTTTATGGGCCGCTGGACTACCGACGAACTGGATCTGGTCCGGATCTACCTTGAAAACATTCCTCCCGGTGAGATGACCATCGACGACTGGTCGCTGGTGATCGATTACATGGTGCAGCGGTATCTGCCGCAGGACGCCTTGAACGAGGAAGCTGAGTGGCTCGCGGTGAAATCGAACCTGATGGGGCGAGTGCAGGCGCACATGGGTATCGCAGAGGCCGCAGTTGCTGATGCCGTGGCTGAGGCGCTTCCGAGCACCGTGCTCGAGGCCGGGGTGATGTTCCGCTTCTCTGATGCTGCGGAGGCCATTCTTTCCTACGGCAAAGCCCGGGCCTGCGATGCCGTGGAGGCCGTGTCAGAGGCGACCCGGCACCGGCTTAAGCGCGTCATTCTGGACCACGAGCAGCAGAAGCTGGCTGGCGCTCCGGTGACGACGACCACCCTGCAGTCCAAGCTGCTCGAAGAGTTCGGCCAGCTGAACCGTGATTGGCGTCGCATCGCGGTGACCGAGGCCGGGGAAATGGCCAATCAGGGCGTAATCGCGTCGCTGCCGAAGGGGTCGGAGGTGCGTCGGCTTGAGATGTACAACGGCGCGTGTCCGTTCTGCAAGAAGTTGGACGGGCGCATCTTCCGCGTAACGACCGCCGACGACGAAAACAAGGACGGCGACCGCGACGTCTGGCCGGGAAAGACCAACGTGGGCCGCTCGTCGTCGCCGCGCAAGCGCTCTGGCAACGAGTTGATCGAGCGCCTGCCGTCCGAGCGGTGGTGGGCTGCAGCTGGGACGCAGCACCCGCATTGCCGTGGCCGATGGGAGCCGATCCAGTCCACCCAGCCGGGGGACGATCCGGAGTTCTCCGAGTGGCTGCGCAAGCGTCTTGGTCAGGTGGAGGGCTTGCCAAGTGAATGACCGTTTCAAGCAGTTATTGAGCCGCAAGTTCGCGCTGGCTTTGTGGGTGGTGCTGCAGACTGGCTGGCTGTGCTGGGCCGGTTTTATCCACGAGGGCGTTTACTCCGCAGTAGTGATCGCCGTGGTTGGTGGTTACTTCACGAGTAACGTGGTGCAGAAGGCAACTTCCAAGCCGGGGGACGCCGGATGATCCCAATAGAGCGCTACCGCGCACCCCACGAGCCGACCGAAGCCCAGATCCACTCCGGCAATTACCCCAAACGGGTCGTGCGCTGGCAGGGGCTGGTGATTCGCGTGGAGAACGAGGCCGGATCCGTTCGCTCTGGTCGCAAGGCGGACGGGGCGCTCTGGGAGACTCGGATGCTGTACCCGTATGGCTACGTGGCCGGGTCCAAGGGCGTGGATGGCGACGAGGTCGACGTTTACCTCGGACCGAACCTTGATGCTCCGATGGTATTCGTCATCCACC
>JACCDX011488233.1_pt1 | contig 29417 bp, 27 predicted proteins | sample 7449681 | NCBI WGS metagenome assembly JACCDX01 (sample SAMN15323450, study PRJNA562643) | freshwater metagenome | isolation source: river surface water | place: USA:Blue River Watershed | collected 2017-08-18
AGCGGGAAGTTCATAAGAAACCGAAGAGGTTTCTTATTTTTTTAACAAATTCATAAAGCGGGAAGTTCATAAGAAACCGAAGAGGTTTCTTATTTTTTAACAAATTCATAAAGCGGGAAGTTCATAAGAAACCGAAGAGGTTTCTTATTTTTTTAACAAATTCATAAAGCGGGAAGTTCATAAGAAACCGAAGAGGTTTCTTATTTTTAAGAAATTAAAAAAAATGATTTTTAATCTTTTTTAATCTTAAAAAGATTAAAATAAAATAAATAAATATAAAGTAAATATAGAAATACATTATTTTAAGAAATATATTTTTATTTTACTAAAAAATGGATGAACCTTATGATAATGAAAATATCGGTGATGAAGGTGAAGACGAACTTTTTAATGATGATGCTATTAATGATGATGAAATTGAAAATGTTGAAGAAGATAAATTAGCCGACCCACATAGCAAAGTTCTAAATTATACACAAATTATAGAACAAGTAAATAAACCTAAGAAAACATTACCATTTATGACAAAATATGAAGTAGCTCGTGTAATTGGTGTACGTATGGAACAATTATCGCGTGGAGCAAAACCGAATATATCTACAAAAGGTTTATATTCTATACGTGAGATTGCTGAAGAAGAATTAAAGCAACGTAAAACCCCTTTTATTATTAGAAGACCATTACCAAATAATACATTTGAGTATTGGAAAATTGAAGAATTTGAAAAAATTTAATCGTAAATCATTTTTATATTATCGTAACTTAATCATTTGTTAATAATATAATTATTTTATTTATCGTAAATAAATTATAAAAAATAAATCTTTTTTTAAAAAAAATATATTTTTTAAAAAAAATATTGTAAATCATTTTCATAAAAATAAAAAAAATTGATTTATTTTTTTTATTAATCTTTTAATTATTTAAATAAGAATAATATAAATATAAGTTTTATACAAGTATTTAATTAGTTTTATTTAAACAAATGTCCTCTGCTACTGCTACTGTTTCAAACACTAGTGCGAAGGTTGCTAAAACCAAGAGTGTAAAGAAGGTAAAGAGTGCGTCAACTGATGTTGATGCTTCTCCTCTTACCCCATCCACTCAAGATGATGAAGGTGATGTTGTTGTCGTAGATGCTTCGGCTCCTACTGCTTCAACCACACCTGTTGATAATGCTGATGTTACTGTAACGGTATCTGATTCTGAGACTGCTGCTCCTAAAAAGCGTGCTCCTCGTAAGAAGAAGGATACTGCTGTTTCATCTGAAACATTTACTGATATTAATCAAGCTCTTTCAAAGCTTGCTGAATTTGAGCAATCTCTAAAGGAGCTTGCGTCACTTATTTCAGCAATGAAGGCTATGAAAGATGCTCCTGAAACTCAGGAAACTAAGAGTACTAAGACCCCAAAGGGTTTTAAGAAGGATGGTCAGCCCCGTAAAAAGGCTGAGTATCCTTATCTAACTCTGAATTCTGAGTTCAAGAGCTATCTTGATACACACGATATTGTAAGCGCTCTTCAATCTGAAGATGCTGAGTTTGGTGCCGAGTTTTCCAATGGAAAGCTTCACCGACTTGAAATTCAACAAGTTTTTGCACGAGTGGTTAAGAACCTTCGTGCTGAGCTTCCTGAAGACGCTACTAAGTCGACGGTTGAGAAGACCAACAAGAAGGGTGAAACCGTAATTGATAATACTTATTATCGTATTTCAGGTGACAAGATGAAGGCTTTCTTCAAGATGATTGGAGATATCATTGTTTCTAAGAGCGCGTCACTAGACGGCGACGAGAAGACAAAGTATGCTACCAAGGTCTCAGAAATGTCTGATAAAGGTTACTTTACTGCAGTCGTTAATAGCGACAAGGTAACTAAGGTTACATTCCCTGATGCAATTTGCCAACAATGGCAAATGGCTTATTTCGGTTTCCTAACCGTATAAAAATATAAATTTTTATGAATAAAAATAAAAATAAAAAACATTATTATTTATGAAAACAAAATAAATATATTATAAATAAAACATTTTTTTAACATTATTAAAAATAATCTTAATTATTATAAATATCATAAATATCATAAATCAATATCGTAAATCAATATAAATAAAAATTGATTTTATAAATCATTCATATGATTACATTTCTTTTAAATTATAAATTAAAGACATTTTTATTAAAATGAGTAACTTTAATCAATATTTTAGTACTTTAACGATTACTTACCTTCTTGAAGCATATGCTTTAAGAAAAGTTAGCGTAATTAATGAAAATGAACTAATATTAAATATTACATCTATGGTTTCCGTAATGGGAATCAAAGAAAATATTGCTATTCCAAGTCAAAATAAACATCTATATGTTGAAATGCTTAATAAAAATAGTGGTATTATGATGATTGTGTTAGATGAACTTGTAAGTGCAAATTATATTATTCGTAAAAAAGATAGTGATAATACTACTTATATGGTAAATTTTGAACATGATTATATTAAGAAGTTTATAGCTTCTCACGGAATTGCACTTAAATATGTGTCTCATCCTTCATATATACTCAAACGCCCACTACCTAATGATGAAAACTCATTATGTGAAGCTATTGAAAATATGAAGATTTCTGAAACAATTACACCACTTACACCAATTCATTCAAAAACAAAGAGTTTCAATGCTGAACCTCAGCGTAAAAAGAAAAAAGTTGTTGTAGAAAGTGAAAGTGATTATGAAAGTAGTTATGAAAATGAAGTAAATATTGTTAAAAATCTAAATAAAGCTTTTGATGTAGTTGACGACTTCTTAAAAGACGCTGCTACTTTACGAACCAAAGGTTCCAGTAAAGTTGACGAATCCTCTTTTGGAGAGGTTACTACTTCAAGTAAAGTTGAAAAAGAAGAAAATGAAATGATAATTTCAAATATTTATTCTCTTCAATCTGAAAGTGATTTAGATAAGTTTTACAATGTTTGTAAACACGCAAATGGTACATTTACTTGTACATGTTCTTTATATAGATATGGTCATGGGAAACCTTGTAAACATATTAATAACTTTTTAGGAAATATCTATCAAAAATATGATAAATTTACACTTACATTTTTAAACTTTTTCGGTAAAAAACATAATGATAATACTCCTGTATTACTTAAAGATAAAGATATCAATATGAGTACTTTTAAAAAATATATTGACCAAAAGCTATATAATAATGAACTTATTAGTAATTATATAAATGATACTACTTTGTATCACGGTCTTTATGTATGGGTATTTGATGATTCGCTTACAGATAGTAAACTTGAAATGAAGGAAAATGAAGAGTATATTAAAGAAAAAAATAATGTTTAAAAAGATTATATTTTTAAACAATTTATATAAAAATATTTATATAAAAAATATTATAAAAAATAAAGTATAAATTAATTAAATACTTTCTTTCATTTCTATAGAAAGAAGAGAAAATATATATTATAAAAAAATAAAAAATGTTACAAGAAAAAAGTGAAAATGAAATCATTGAATTAAAAAATGAATTTGAAAAAAATAAAAAATTAATTATACCTAATATTTTTAAAATAGATGAAATCGAAAAGCTGCATCGTTTTTTATCTCGTTTATTACCACAATATTGGGTTTGTGCTACTTGTGTTAAAAAAGACCGTTTAGAATTACCATTAAATGATAAACGAAATGCACTTCGTATTAAAATGGTAAATGAAGCATTTGGACGAAGCGAATTTTCATTTTATTTTTATAGAACATTTAATGCGAATTCATTACAATATAGTCCAGTGGAATATGAATTACGAAATTATATGAGTTCTCAAATTTTTATAGACTTTTTAAATAAAGTTACTCAATTAAATTTAACGAAATTAAATACACTTTTCGTTTCTAAGTATACAGCTAATTGCTTTTTATCCACACATAATGATGCTGGAAATGGCCGAATTGCTTTTGTATTACATTTAACCAAAGATTGGAAACCACAATATGGTGGAAATTTAATTTTTTTAGATGAATCTCGAACAAAAATTATTGAAACATTTACTTCACAGTTCAATACTTTAATGATATTTGAAGTGCCTGAAGAAGGTATACCCCATTTCGTATCTTGTATATCACCTAATGTTCAAATACCACGTATTTCAATAACTGGATGGTATGAATAACATTTGTAACATAAGGTTCCTTCTAAACCTCTTTATAAAAATAAATCTTCCTTTACAATCCCTCCTTTTATAAATAATGAATTTGTTAAAAATATTATAAAGATTAATATTATTTCCCGAACAATGATATAAAGAAAATGATTTCAATATAATTGTCTAAGAAATGTAAAAATATTTTTGAATAAAAATATTTTATAACAATGTTCGGGGAAATAACTGAATATAATATATTTTTATAGCGTGAGGTTCATTCATATAGGAGGGAACCGAAGCGGTTCCTTATTTATTAAGGTTATTTGCTCTTAAATCAGATTCATAAAATTTATATAAAGAAAGAGCTAAAGCAGCTCCAATAATTTGACCTATCCAATAAATACCGAGTTCTTCTGAAGGAAGTTGATTATTTAAGTAGAACATAAGTGAAACGGCAGGGTTAAAGTGACCACCTGAAATAGAACCAACGAAAAGGATCATAATACCAAGAGCTAAACCGATTTTTAACCAGTTTACACCCATATCTTTTGAACCATTTACAACAAAAATAATAACACCAAGGAAAACGAAAGTACCAATAATTTCAGCTAAAAGTTTATTAAACATTTTTTAGTCTTATATTTTAAAATAAGATATTTTATTTATCAAAATATTGTTTTATTCTTTCTTAATTTTATTTACGTTATATAAATAAAAAAATTGAAAAGAATAAAAATATAAATACATTTACTTCTATATTTTGTATAAAACATAAGCTTTTATTATTTAACTTAAAGATATGTATTGCTCTCAACCCATTGTTTCGACAAAGGATTGCGGTGATATCCACATTTGTGGTGAAAATGGACTTAACTTTATTGTACCTCTCGGTGCAAAGACAGAAGAAGTTCTAAACACTCTTATTGAAACATTTAACGGTCAACTTGACCGTCCTTATTATGTGAAAAGTGCACTACCTAAAAACCCGATTTTTGGTGTGTTACGACTTAATGATCCGTACTTTATTGCTATGAAGAAGTCACATCGTGACCTTTTTACAATGATTATGGATAATTATACGGGTTTTCAAGTAATTTACGAAGATAATTCGACAAATATTGATTACCCAATTCATATTTATGGACATAATATTGACCACGTATGGCGAATTCATTGTAATGATGTTGTTACTGAAATTTTAGTAGATGCTAAATCTATTGTAAATGAAACGATTGATGCATTCAAGTTTGCTTACAGACGTGATGAGTAATTATTTATTTTATATAAAATATATAAAAATAGATAAAAATATAAATGCTTATTACACCCTTGAAGATTTAAAATGGGACACCCATTTTAAATCTTAGGGTTACAGTAACCGTTAGATGATTAAATCATCATTAATGCCCCATAATTTAATCATCTAACGGTGTAAATATATAATATTAAATAAAATATGTATATAGCGGGTAAAACCGCATTCATAAAAAAATTTATAAAATAAAATATTTTTATAAAAAATGATAATTAAAAATAATTAAAAATAAAATCTATTTTTATATATAAAAAGAATACTATATAAATAAATATACTTATAAATATACTTATAAAAATATTTTTTTATAAAAATGACAGAAGAGCTAAAAGTTAAAAAACCACGTGTTAAAAAAGAGTATAATCTTCTTCCATATCAAAACATCAATAAAATAGAAATATGTATTGATGAATGTGCTCGTGGTTGTGGTTTTGGTTCAACTTTTATTGGTATTGTTGTATTACCAATTGATTTTTTAGAAAAAGTAAAAGCTGAAAAGATTATAATTCGCGATTCTAAAAAAATGAGTGCAAAACAACGCGAAAAGTCATACAATTTTATTAAAGAACACGCTTTAGTATATTCGATTGTAAGTAAAGATAATAAACGCATTGATGAAATTAATATATTACAAGCCGTAATGGAAGGAATGCATGACGGAATCAGCAATGTATTAGAAGTATTAAATGAAAAAGATGTAACAAATATCAAAATTTTAGTAGATGGTGATAAATTTAATCCATTTATTACCGAAGATGGAACACAAATTGAACATGAAACAGTGGTTGAAGGAGATGGTACATATATGGGAATTGCGTGTGCTTCTATTTTAGCAAAACATGCTCACGACACATGGATTAAAGAGTTAGTAGCTGAAAATCCTGAATTAGAAGAGTATGATATACAAAATAATCAAGGATATTTAACAGCAAAGCATTTAGCAAAAATTAAAGAAAGAAATGCTAAAAAGTTACCATTAACTCAATGGCATAGATTATCTTTTGGAATATGTCGTGAAAATGTGGCCTCTAAATTTACTCCACGAGTAAAAGTTGAAAAAGAAAAGAATGTTAATAAAAATAGCTCAAAAGTTATAAATAAATCATTAACAACATTTAAATTTACTGATGAAAATGAGTATAATAGTGATGTTGAATCTGAATCTATATAAAAAACAAAATGTTATTAAAGAAATCTAAACGCAGTAAAAAAGTATAATCACACCTAACGGTGTGATGGGTGATATCGGCAATTGCCGATATCATTACGCCGACCATAGTCAGCTATCCGGAAATATAGGTATTAGAAGAGTTTGCCCAAAATAAAAGGAGGAAACCATTGGTTTCTTATAAAAATTGAATTAAATATAATAAATGATTTAATTAAATAATTTATTCGTTAATGTGAAGTAATAAATATTTTTTTATAATATAGTACTCTTTTTAACTTTATTTTATTTTTAAATAAAAGTAAAAATGGATTTTGAACAAAATATCATTGTTCATATTTATTATGATAAAATATCTTTATTAAATGAAGATGAAAAATATTTTAAAATAAAATTAAATTTAAATGAATTTCAAAATTATTTAAATGAAACATGTGAAATATTTAAATATAAAATTGAAAAATTAATGAAAGAAGATATTATTCATAAATTAAAAGAAAAAATAAATAATGTTGTTGAAATATCTCGTAAATATGGAATTCCTGTTAAAAATTTATTATATATATTATTTATTAATAATCGTATTGACAATATTGAAATAATATGGGCTCCTTCAGCATTAAAAGAATTTACATATATACCAATTAAACATTATGTAGAAAATCAAGATGATTCTTTAATATTAAAAGTTAAATCAATTCATTGGAAAAATTTATAAATAATTATTTTTTATTGACTAAATGGTTTAATACTTTTATCATTTCTTTATTATTATTTATATCATTTTTAAAATTTTCTAAATTTATATATACATATATTTTATAATCAATTTCTTCTAAAATTTCTATATTATGTTTATTTTCATATTCATAATTTATTAAAAAATTATAAATATTATATAAAAAATATAGTGATATAACTCCTTTTTGAATTTGATTTATATGTATTATATATTTATGAAGTAATTTTAAACTATTATTTCTAATAATAGATCCATATATACCAGATGATAAATATATTAAATTATAAATATGATGAATAGAAAAGTTATCAAAAATTTTATTTCGTTCATTAGAATCCATTTTTAATAAATGTAAATAAGACATATCATCATTTAATTTACTACTACAAGATGTATCTCTCTCATATATAATGGAACAAAAAGTAGGAGTGATATTCATTCCGACAGGACCTATAGGATCGAATAAGAAGTCATTATTTTCTAAAAAAGAATGTTTCATTTTATATAATTATATAAAATAATATGATTTGTTCTTTAAGTTTATTTTTATTTATAATTTATAATTATTTTTTTATTAAAAAAATATTTTATATCTAAAATATTATATCATTATATAAATCAGAATTTTGTAATAATTTATTTTTTTGTTTATTATTCATACAAATACGCCAATTATTTATAATTTCTTTATTTTTACCCATTAGTCGTGTTGGTGTTGGAATAGTAAAAAAATCAATACTATAAATATCTTCATGATATGTTTCATTTATAGTAGATATACATAATTTTAATGATTTTTTAGAATTCGGATGAATATAAAGTTCCATAATAATATTTTAGATAAAATATATTATATAATCATATATTTTATTATAATTAGTAAAAAAAATTTGTAAAAAATGATTTTGTAAAATAATTTTATATATTGTATTAAATTTTAACAAAAACAGAATATTTTTCCGTTTTTACAATTTTAGTTTGTGGAATGATTACTTCAGTATTGCAACTATTTTCATTTTTAACTTCATCTTTATTTGAATAACATTCATTTACTTTAGAAACTTTTTGAATATGAGTTTGAAAAATAATCTTAAGTTTGTCATCTGGAATACCTTTATTTAGTACCGAAATAAATTGTCCTTTATTTTTCCAATAATAATCGGAATGTGTTGTATAATGCATATTTTCCACATTCATATTTAGAATAGTTGCTTTTTCAGCAATAAGTGAAATAAAATCACTTTGAGAAATATCCATTGAAATGCTCATTTTATATAAATTATTTTTGTAATAATTATATATTTAGATATTTTAATATTTTGTATTATAAAAATATAAAATCATTTTTTTATATTTTTATATAAATTATTTTTTTATAAATATATTTAATTATTATTATTATTATTATTATTATTATTATTATTATAATTGTTAGAAAGATTATTTATATGATTATTTTCATTATTTACAATTTGAATAACACCTAAATTAAATTCAATTAAATGAATTGGTTCATCATCTTCTTCATCATCATCACAATTACAACATTTTTTATAATATTCTTTTTTATCTTCATCTGTTAAAACAATATGTTCCATTAAATCAGTTCTACAATTAGGGCATGTTGATTTATTTTTTAACCATTTATCAATACACTTTTTATGAAAAAAATGATTACAATGTGGTAATTTCCTCTTTAACTCTTTTTCTTTATATTTTTCAAAACATATAAAACAACTTTCATCATTTAATAATAATGGATCATCTTTTTTAATTCTTTCAGTTTTTCCAATTAATTTATTAATTAATTTACAATTTGCGAAATATTCATATTTTTCCATATCTTCACAACTGTCTGTATCATCATTTAATATAAAATTATTTATAATAGGTTCTGTTGAATAAGAATGAACAATAAATTGTCCCATATTACCATTATTATTTAATTCACCATTCATTTGCTTATAATATAAATAAGCCATTATATTTTTTATAACATTAAAATCTGAGTTAATATTACCTAAATTTACATTGATTGTATCATCTTCTATATTAAAATGATAATTACTATTTTCATTTACACATGCTTTAATTATTTTATCAATATCTTCATTTATATTATTAATTTGTCCAATTTGTCTAATTTGTTCAATTGATCCAATTGGTGTTGTTCTTATTGTTTCAGATAATGGTGTTAATATTGTTGTTTCTGTACTTATATTTTCTAATAAATTTATATTTCCAAATTCTAGATTATTTTTATCCATTTTATTATATTTTATTATATTTTAATATTGTTATTTTTCTTCTTATATTAAAAAATATAAATTATTTTATTGTATTTTATTATCTTTTATTATATATATTTTTTTTATAAAAATATAAATTTGTTAAAAATAAATATAAAATAAATCATGATTAAATAGTAAATAAAAAATAAAAATGTATAATTTTATAATAAATCATGAAAATGAATATATATATACTTTTCCTCAAAAAGAGTTTAAAATAAATAAAGTAGCATTTTTTGATTTAGATTATACTTTAATTAAACCAAAAAGTGGCAGAAAATTTCCAAAAGATAAAGATGATTATATTTATATGTTTGAAAATGTTATAAACATATTAAATAAATATATAAATGACAAATATATGATATTTATATTATCTAATCAATATGGTTTATTAAAAGATAAAAATAAACAAAAATTAACAGATATGATATATAAATTAAACCATATTTTTAAAAATATTGAAAATAAAAATTCAATATGTATATTTTTAGCTTGTGGTGAAAATTATTATAGAAAACCTCATAGTGGTGCTTTTGATTTATATGAAACATTTTATGAAACAAAAATTAATAAAAAAAACTCTTTTTTTTGTGGTGATGCTTTAGGACGAAAAGATGATTTTAGTGCTTCAGATTATTATTTTGCTTTAAATTGTGATTTAAAATGTTATAGCCCTGAAACTATTTTTGAAAATGATGGTTCTAAAAAAATAGAATATAATATGAATGTAAAACGCAAATTTTTAGAAGAAGTTATTTCAAATAAATCTAAAAAAAATTTTGAAAATTTAATTGCTGAAATAAATCATATAGAAGGACAAAAATTAATTATGATGAGTGGCAGTCCAGCTTCTGGTAAAACAACTTTTACATCATATATGTGTACTCATTTTAATTATATATGTTGTGAAAGTGATGTATTAAAAAGTAAATTAGAAAAAAATGTTGAAAATGGGTTAAAAAATGGGAAGAATATCATTGTTGATGCTACAAATGCTACTAAAACTCATCGCCAAAAATATATTGATTTAGCTAAAAAAGTAAATAAAAATATAAAAATAATATGTGTTTATATACCTTATCATGAAGAGTTAATAAATCATTTACAACATTATAGAATTGAAAAATCTCATGGTTTAATAAGTCCACTTCCAGAAATTGCTTTACGCGTATATAAAAGTAAATATCAAAACCCAGTTATGAGTGAAGGATTTGATGCTATTTTTGAGTATAATCCATATTTTACTTTTTCTAATAAAAGTGATGAAACAGATTTTATGAAATATTATTAAGAAACCTCTTTGGTTCCCTCTTTTTAATAATGAACTTTATTGTTTTAACAAATTATATTATTTTTCTTAACAACTTATAATTACATACATTGTTACCCGAAAATTATTTCAATAAAAATTAAAAAATAAAAATTATATGAAATAAAACATTATTTATTTTATATCTGTTTTGAAAACAATGTTCGGGTAAAAAATTCATATTTTTTTAACAAATTCATATTTTTTTAACAAATTCATATTTTTTAAACAAATTCATATTTTTTTAAACAAATTCATATTTTTTTAACAAATTCATATTTTTTTAAAAGCAAGATGAAATCATTGGTTTCTTATAATATAAAAGAAAAATGATAAATATATAATATTATAAAAAAATGGAAAATAAATATGCTTTTTCAATCGGTTTAATTGTAAAAAATGAAGAGAAAACATTACCTAAATTATATGAAAACATTAAAGATTTTATAAATGCTGGTGGTGAAGTTGTTCTTTTAGATACAGGTAGTACTGATAATACAATTGACATAGCCAAATCATATGGTTTTAAAACCCATTGTGCTCAACGGTCTTTTATGGAAACATTATCTGAAAAATCCATTAAAATGTTAAAAAAGTTACATATCGAAGAAGAAGAATTAGAACGGTCTAATATATTATTTAAAGATGATATTACTTATTTTAATTTTGGTAAAGCTCGTAATGAATTACATAAATACATTAAAACTGATATATTACTTCAAATTGATGGTTCAGATACATTACCGAAATTTGATTATGAATATATTCATTCACAAATTATAAATGGAAATCAACGATTTGAATATACTCAAATATATGGTCCAGTTGAATTAACAATTTCTCGTTTTTATAATAAAAATATTGATATCTGGGAAGGACGTACTCATGAAATTCTAACACATAAATCAAAAGATAAAATTATGGTATTACCGAAAGATAAATTAACGGTTATTCATAATTATCAACCTAAAAAAAGGACTTATTTATCGGGATTATTTTCAGATATTTTAGAAAAACCTAATCATACACGAACTTTATATTATTTAGGTCGTGAATTAATGTTTGCTGGATTATTTAAATCATCTATTCAAATGTTAACAAAATATGTAAATCAAAAAGATTGTTGGATACCTGAAAGATCATCAGCATATTGTTTAATTGGAAATTGTTATGAACAATTAGGAAAACCATATTTTCAGGATGCTTTTCAAGCATATAATAATGGATTTATTGCATTTAATGGATGGCGTGAACCATTATTAAAAATGGCTCGTTTATGTCAGCGTACAGATGAATTTCAACGCGGATTATGTTATGCTATGGCTTCATTATCCGTAAATCGTATTTCAGCTTTTGCAGAGCCTTCATGTAATTATTTAGGATTACCTCACGAAATTGCTTATTGGGGATATTATTTTACAAAACGTGAACGTGAAGCTTGTACACACTGGAAAATAGCAAAAACTTTAGAACCTAACCACGAAAAATATGTAAATGATGCACAATATTTTAATAAACCAGAAATGTTTGATATCATTACATTAAAACAATATTTAGGTTCAAATTATATATTAGAATAAAGTATCGTAACTTATTTTTATTTTGATAATATGTATAAAAATAATATGTATAAAAAAATAATATATATAAAAAATAATATTGTATAAAAAATGATCGTAAATTATTTTTATAAAAATAAATAAAAAAATGAATTTTTTTTAATAATGATTTATATATTATTTATAATCAAATATATAACAAATTATATATTTGGTTCAATTTAAAAATGAACAATAACGATCTTATTACTTTTTTAAACGAAAATAATAAATTTTCTGATTTTGAAAAAGAAATTTGCCAATCATTACATCTTTTTATTAGTCATTTTAATTCTCTTAATTTAAAAGAAAAAGAACTTCTTGAAATAATTAGTATCGCCTTTTATGGCGGTAAATTTATTTCAAAATCAGAAAGTCAGTTAATAGATACACTATTTAATAAATATATTGATAAATGTATTGATTATTATTCTAATTCTTTATCATATAATTATGATATAAATAATACTTTACATATTCCAAAAGAAGAAATATTAAACCATATTCAAAAAGAAAGAGAAATATATGATAATATATCATATATTTCCGAATTACATAAAATTACAATGTTTCTTAAAAATAAATATATGTTACATAATAATAAAGATATTTGCTATTCAAATCCAAACTATAATAATTTGTTTATTGAAAAATATATTGGTATTAATTGTTTAAAATATATTCAATATCTAATTATTGGAGAATATTTAGATGATTTTTCATCATTATTTGCTATGTATAATAATGGTAATTACATAACAAAAAATAAAGTTATTGAATTATATCATTATTGTCAAGAAAATAAATGTGAAACATCGTTTCTACATAAATTATCTAAAAATTCAAATTCAAATATATTAGAGTATATTGATAACATTCTTAAAAATGTTATTAAAACACCGTATTATTATGAAGCAAAATATAAAGAATATTTTGAAAATATGATACTGATTTTTTCAAATACTATGGAAAATATAATTAACCCTGAAAATTATCAATTATTTGCTTTTATTCAACAAATTAAAGAAAATATTGTTAAAAAAGGTATTGAAAGTAAAGATTTAATTGATATTGAATATCCAAATATTTGTATTACTGAAATTATGAATAATAAATTAAATGTAAATGAATTTACATCAAAAACATTTTTTGAGTATTTTATGACTTCCAAAGCAGAAGCTAAATTAGCTATTACCTTAGAGAATACTAAAAATACTTTAGATACGGCATTAAATAAATAAAATATTATGAACATATAAAAAATAAAAATATTATAAAAATAAATTTTCTATTTCTTTGATTAACTCTTTGTTTGCATATATATCATTTTTGACATGGTCATAATATTTTTTTATAAATAAAATCATAAATTCTTCATTTTCAAAATCAATTTTATTTAAAAGCTCATTTTTTTTATTTTTTATAAATAAATCTTTTTTTAATATATTATCCATTTCATTTATTATATTTTTTTCTTCCTCTTTAATTTCCTCCATTTCTTCTTTAATTTCTTCATTCACTTCTTCTTTCACTTCTTCTTTAATTTCTTCATTCACTTCTTCTTTAATTTCTTCATTCACTTCTTCTTTAATTTCTTCATTCACTTCTTCTTTTAATTCTTTATTCACTTCTTCTTTTAATTCTTCATTCACTTCTTCTTTTAATTCTTCATTCACTTCTTTAATTTCTTCTTTAGCTTCGTGTACTTTTTTTATTTTATGATCTTTTTTTTCATTTTTATTTTTTTTTATAATTTCAATAAATTCACTTCTTTTCTTTCTCATTATTAAATAATAGTTACCTACTAAATCATTATTTATATTTTTTAAAAAATAAATTTATTTTTTAAATATAATTAAAAGATTTTTTAAAAAAATAATAAAGTATATTCTAAATGGGCTTAAAGGAGTTCTACTATATAATAGTAGAAGAGGTCTTCTCTTCTCTTATCGGAAGATAAGTATAAAGCTCTGTTAGTGAAGTGGTTATCACATTCGTCTTATAAGCGGATATCCCGAGTTCGATCCTCGGATGGAGCAAATTTAATTTCATAAGAGTTATGAAATTAAATGTAAATAATGAATTGTAAAAAAAATATAAATATAAATAAATATAAATATTATATATATTTTTCCGAACATTGTTTTTGGTTATTTTTTTTCAATATGATTTCATTAAGAATTAAAGATATTTTTGATTTAATTATGTCAAAAACATTGTTCGGAAAACAATAATTATTTTATTAAAAGGGAGAGGTACACAAGGTTTATCAATTAATCCCACATGTGGGATTAATTTATAAATAACCCTTCAATAGGTTTTCTGTATTATGCACCTTGTGCAAATTGTACCAATTCATTTAATTCATATGCATTTTTTTTCCCTTCTTCACCTATTAATTTACCAATATGTAATCTTGTAATATTGTCAAAAAATCCCGTTTTAAATCCTGCATTTGTATATCTTGATGCATATTCCATTTCAAAATGTTTAACATTTTCATTATAAGGTCCTAACCATTTATATACTTTACTTTCCATTATACTTGGATTTAATGAATAATGTGGCCAATAAGATGCTGAATATCCTCCATTTATACGTTTCCAAAATTGCGTTTCTTCTTCAGACCCTTTTGGATAAAATTCGTGTACTATATAACGATATCCATTTGATAAATATCTTTGAAATCCTCCTTTTAAATCAATATCACGAGAACGAATGAGTTGAACATATTGACGATTTTGAACAACTTGTTTTATTCCTTCTTTATTTTCTTCAATGATTTGTATACATGGTTTTATATAATCCATTTCTAATGCAGCTTGCCAATCATCTTCCATATGTAATGTATATTTATATCCTGAAGTTATAACATAATCACGAATTATATTCATACTTTTACTATGACCCTTCTCATCAGGATTTTTAAATATAAATGTAAAAAATGGATATCTTTCTTTCATCAACATTCTATCTTCTTCCGATGAATTGTCATCAACACATAACCATTCATCAATTAAATCAATATCTTTAGTACAATTAATTAAAGAATTCATTGTTTTTTCAAATAAATCAAAACGTTTACACGTTGTTACTGTAAATATAACATTATTTTTATTTTTTAACGCATCATTCTCTTTTAATAGTTGAGATTTCTCATATAACATATTTATTTTTTCCGTATTATAAAATATATATTCATTTTTAACATATTCTATACAACGAGATCTAAAATGATTTATTTGCTTTATTGCTTCATCAGCTATTACCATTTTACGGCACATTATTCTATTACATAATATATAAGCAATTTTAAAATAATAAACCGCTTTTTCGTGATCTATATTTATAAATTCTTCTGCACTATGTATATAACATATAATTGCTTCAAATTCTAAATAATATAAATAAGTATATAATGATTCTTTATAATATTTATTATTTTTTACAACATTTTCAATAAACTCATCATATAAATTTTGGTCATTAAATAATGATGGATTTCCGAATGTTTTAAAAAAAAGGGTTAATAAATCTATTCCTTTTTGATATAATCCTGCTAAACGATATTTAACCATTAATTCATATAATGGAACTAAATATTGATTATCATATTTATATGAACTTTTATATGTTTCAATAATATCATATTCATTATATTCACAAAATTGTTTACATTTTGCTAATTTATTATATATTAAACTAAATTCAGTTTTTGAAACATTACACAATGATGATTTATTTAAAAAAATTTCTATTTCATTGATTGATTTCCCATATTTTTTTTCATCTATTAACTTTTTAATATATTCATAAAATAATTCAAAATCATATTGATATAAATCACTTTTTTCGTTATATATAATATCTATTATTTTTGATTTATCTTTATTTTCTTCTAAACAATTTTTATTTATAATTTGATAATAATTCATTTTTATAATATCTTTCTCTTTTAATCGCTCACTATATACATATTTTTCATATGTAGCTAAATAATCACTCTCATTTTCATATACACATACTTCACATTTTATATATGGATTATTTACTTTTTCATACCATATTACGCTTTTTTCAATATCACTTTTTTTAACAACACATATAAATATAACATTTTCCAAATTTTCATTATAATAATCCATTTTATATTTATTGTTTATGTTTATTATAAAAAAATATTTATATTATTTTATTAAATATAAATATTTTTAATATTTTTTATTGACGCATCCTATATAATCATTTTTTACAAAAGAATGATAATAAAAATAAAAATAAAAATAAAAATAAAAATAAAAATAAAAATAAAAATAAAAATAAATGGATATAAAGAAATTTTTTATAATACATAATATTAAAAAAATGGAAGAAACAAACGTTACCACAAGCGCGATTGTAAGATTTAAAGATTTAGATATTAAAAATCATATGATTATTCATAAACCTTTTTTAAATCCAAATAATAATATTTTTAATACTCAAATTTTTTATGATAATCATATAATGATTTTAGAAACACCTTATTTAAAAACACCTTTTGGTCTTACAACTTATCAAAAAGGACCAAAATTAGGTCATAGTATTACATTAATGAGTTGTGGAACTTATACAGATAGTCAAGAAGTTATTACTAAATTTTTTAATGAACTTAAAAAAATAGATGAAATTATGATAACATATGGTCAAAAATATAGTAAACTTCTTTTTAATAAAGAAATGTCTCGTGAAGAAATTATTAAAATATATGATTCAGGAGTACGCGGAAAATTAGATTCTAAAGGTATACCATATCCTGATAAAATTAGTCCAAAAGTAATTAAAAATGAAGTTTATAATGAAGAAAATAATCAAATGGAAAGTGTTCCTAAAATTGTACTTTTTAAAAATTCAAAAAAACCACTTGAAATTAATAACTGGAATGATTTAGAAAATGTTATTGAAAAAGGACGTTCTCTTCGTGGTATTATTCAACCTAAAGTATATTTTTTAAAAGACCGTTATGGTATTAGCTATGAATATCATCAAATTAAATTACCGAGTATTGTTACTACAAATGATATTCAACTTGGGAATTACTCTTTTTCAGATGATTAATTGTTGATTAAGGTATTATTCTTATATTTGTTTGTTGAGTTATACAACAAACTAACAATGTAGATAATATTAAAATTCCATATATTACATATATACAATCTATTATATTTTGTGAAAGAATTATATTATTCATAATGATTAAAGTAGTTATTATAAAAATAAAATCAAATATCAATAATTTAACAACAAATGGTAATGGACTATTTACTCTATGATTTGTAAGTAATATTGGTCTTCTTGTTATATTATTACTAATATTTATTTCATTTTCTTCTCGGATTACATGATTTTCATGATATTTATTTATTACATTTTTACATATAACACATGTATGATCTTTTCTATTTTCATTACACGTTTTTATCCAATTTGTATTACAATTTATACATAAATAATGCTTCCCTGTATCACATTGTAATGTATATTGAAAATCTTTAATATTATAAGAAAATTCTTCAAAACATATTAAACATTCAAATTTAAATGTTTCATTATTTGATTCTATATCATTATGATATTCTATTTCTGGTGCAATTTTAGCATTCATATTTTAATTTTATGATTAAATAAAAGTAGTTAAAAATAAAGTTATAATAAATCATTTTTTTATTTTTAATAAAAAAATAGAATTTTTATTTATTTAAAAAATATTTTAAATAAATGAATTTTTATAAAAAATTTTAAGTTTTAATTATATGTAATATTTATTATTAAGTTGAATTCGTTTTGGATTTTTATTCCTCTTCTTCTTCAACTTCTTCCTCTTCTGCTACCTCCTCATCCGAATCTTGAACAACTTCTTCAGCATCAGCTACCTCAGATACTTGTGTTGTTGCATCAGAATCATCAGAGAATTTGAATGTAGTAGGCATTTCCATCTTCTTTGTTTCAGGAACTTTCATAAAACGAGCAGTAAATTTAATACCCGCTACATCCGTAAGAATGTAAATACGAGGTTGAATAACCATTCGTACAGCACTATTCTTAGGAACATGTTCACAAAGTTCCTCAAAAGTAGAAACTTCTACTTGACTTTTACCTTTAAGAAGGCTAATTACTGGAATTACTGTTTCGCCTTTCTTTTCATCACCAGTGGTTTGAAAACCTACCTTGTAGGAATCAGGATACAGTTCACCCGTTTTCTTATCTTTATTCTCCTTTACAATACGATACTTTTTATAAGCTGAAGCCACTAGTTTGCGGTCTTCTTGAGTGTAATTCTCTTTCATTACTGTTTGAGAATTCTCAATAAGCCAATCAATCATCTTGTCATCAAGAGCTTTAAGGAATTTAAAATAGTTATTCACTACTTCTTCACTTTCACCATTGGATGGACGTTGAGTTGAATTGATGGCAAATTTACCTTCAATGCCTTTTTTGTCATCTTTGAATTGACCTACACCAAAGGTATGAGTGGTTGGGGTTTCAATCATAAAACCAGTTTCACCATAGTTGAGATAAGAAACAAGCTTTCCATCCTTGTTCTTTTTGGGCTTGGTAATGCTTACTTGATGAATATCAAGTTTAGCGGCGGAAATAATAGGATATTGAGTAGCAGAAGACATTTTTGAAATAAACGTTGAGTTTAGAAATGCGGTTGTGTATATATACTATACTATTAGATTTTATTCTAGAAATTTAAACATGGAAAAATAAAAATCATTTTTTTCTTTTTTTTAATAAATTAAAATCATTTTTTTTTTCCTATATTTTTTATAAATATACTTTTGATAAACAAATAATATATTTTTATATAAATTATTTATTTGTTAAAAAATATATTAAGAAATGGTATTAAATTATGATAAAATATTTATAATATGATATTTGTAAAAATAGTAAAGTTTATTTATAAAATAAGTATATTTTTATAATTTTTGTTTTTTATAATATTTTTATTTATGTAAAAGTTTATATTAAAGTCAAAAGTAAATATTTTTACTCTTCCTCTTCTTCAACTTCCTCATACTCTTCACCTTCCTCTTCTTCACCCTCTTCTTCCTCTGCTTCAACATCGGAGTCTTCTACTTCCTCAGAAGTAGAAGTAGCTTGAGCAACAGGCTCAGCTTCATCATCAGGTTCATCCGAGAATTTAAAAGTAGTAGGCATTTCCATCTTACGAGTTTCAGGAACTTTCATAAAACGAGCAGTGAATTTAACACCTGCAATGTCAGTAAGAATATAAATACGAGGTTGAATAACCATTCGTACAGCACTATTCTTAGGTACATGAGCACAAAGCTCTTCAAAAGTAGAAACTTCTACTTGAGATTTGCCTTTAAGAAGGCTAATTACAGGAATTACTGTTTCACCTTTCTTCTCATCACCAGTGGTTTGGAAACCTACTTTATATGAGTCAGGATACAGTTCACCTGTTTTCTTATCTTTATTCTCCTTTACAATACGATACTTTTTATACGCAGCAGCAACCAGTTTACGGTCCTCTGCACTATAACTTTCTTTCATAATTGTTTGAGAATTCTCAATAAGCCAATCAATCATCTTATCATCAAGAGCTTTAAGGAATTTAAAGTAGTTATTTACTACTTCTTCACTTTCACCATTGGATGCACGCTGAGTGGAATTAATCACATATTTACTATCAATACCTTTCTTTTCATCTACATACTTACCAACACCAAAAGTGTGAGTAGTAGGAGTTTCAAGCATAAAACCTGTTTCACCATAATTCATATAAGCTACAAGCTTACCATCCTTATTTTTCTTAGGTTTTGTAACTGAAATTTGACCAATATCAAGCTTTGAAGCAGGAATAATGGGGAATTGAGTTGCAGGCATTTTAATTAAAATTAATTAAGTTTTGACAAATAATATATGTTATTATTTTTGTAATCATTTAAATAGAAAGAAAAGTATTTAAAAATAAAAAAATCATTTTTTTTTTATTTTATAAAATTAGTTATTTTTTAACAAAATAATAAACGTAAAAGATAAACAGATAAAAAATAAATAAAAAAATGATTTTTTTTTATGTTAATATAAAATCTTTTTTATATTAGTATAAAATAAGAAATTATTTTTTTTAGAAAATGGAACTTATACATACTGATATTACGTTAATTGATTTAATGAACAATTCTGTTCATCATGATATACATTTTCAACTTTGTGCTTCAACACAAAGTAAAGCTAAAAGTAACCAATGTACTAACAAACGCAAATCTGACAGCATTTTTTGTGGTGTTCATTCTAATGTAACTAAAGATCGTATTTACGCTCCTCTTTTACAAATTTTTGAAACCACTTTATACAATAAATCTAAAGAATATAAAGATAAATTAAGTATTGAAAATAATGATAAATATATCATTAAAAAAGAGTCAGATATTGATATTAATGAGGGAAATGATGTACAATTTATTATTGAAAATGATGAACATTTACGTTCACTTATTCTTGAAAATAGATATTCAGTATTAAATGTAACAACATTACGAAATTATATTAAAAGTAATCATTTATTAAAAAAAATGATTAATTACAAAGGTTCTAAAAATAATATGATTATGGAACTTAAAGCTTATTATGAAACAACAAATAAATATATAAATGATATTAATAAAATTATTATTATTCAATCTATTTATAGACGCTGGTCCGTATTACGCCGAAAAAAATGTACAAATGATAGCGATATATTAACAATGGATTCAATTTTTGAAATTCCCATTCAATATTTTTATATATTTAATGATAAAGTAACCAAAAAAAAATATGGTTATGATATACGCATTTTTGGAAGTATTCTTTATGATCCTACCAATAATCCTAAATTTGTACCTAAATGCCCTTATACACTAAGAGCTTTTGAATTTGATGAAGTTATTAAAATTGAAATGTATATTGAAAAATTAAAGGCTTCCGGTATTAATTTAGAAATTGAAAAACCACCTATGACACCTGAACAAAAAATCAGACATAAATGTGTTGATATATTTACTCGTATGGATTTACTTGATAATTATACCAATTCAATATGGTTTATGAATTTAGATAGTAAGAAATTACTTGATTTTTATGATGTTGCACGAGATATTTGGAATTATCGTATTCAAATGCCACATGAAAATAAGAAAAATATTGTTCATGATGGTGTTGCATTTACTATGCCACGCTCGTATTTAGCAAAACTTCCTAGTAAAATTGCTCTTCAAAACTTAGTACTTCGTGAAATGGATAGATTTATTTCAGAAGGTGTTAATCGTGAAGAAAAGAAATTAGGAGCAATGCTTATGCTTACTGCTTTAGTTGAAGTTTCAAATGAAGCCGCTCAAGCATTACCTCATTTAGTTCAAGTCTTCTAAATAAGAAACCGTAGGTTTATTATAAACTTCCTTTTTTTTAATAATATAAATATTATAAAATAATTCAATTCGTAAACAATATTTTATAAAAAAATGATTTTTTTTATAAATAAATATATAATCAATAAAAATAAATTATAAATAATAATTATTTACGTTTAACGATAAAAATGGTTTATTATACTCATTGGGTTGGTTCAACATCAATTATTTTTGAGTACATTACTCACAATGATAGTTATTTCATATATAGACTATATAACCATGATTATGCTGATAAAACATTTTTATTGATTTATCACAATAATCACGGTTTTACCGTTATTCGTGAAATAAATTTTGATATGAACAAATTTGAAGAAAATCCTAAAACTTATTTTATGTATAACATTTCTAGTAGAAATGAATATCTTAATACTTCTGAAACTACTGGATTAGAACGCTCTATTGGACAACATAAATATACTGCTGCTGATAATGATATTGATAAATATACAAAAATGCTTGAAGAAAATCCAAATATGAATATAAATAATATTCATATTCAAGAAAATGGAATGTTAGGAGCACATATTTTTCATTTTGCTCCAAATATATATTGTGCAAATATTTGTACAATGTATCAAAGTAATAAAGAAAATAAAGCTTATTTATCTTATATTTATATTAAATATAATAAAGATAAATATCAAGTTCATTATGAACTAAATAATGGAAATCCTTATTTTATGTAAAATATAAGAAACCAATGGTTCCCTCCTTTAGGAATGAACTTCCTTTTATTTTTAAATAATTAAAATTTAAAAAATATTATAAAAAACTTATAAAATTAATAAATTTAATTCTTTATTTTTATGTTCTTCTAATATCTTATTATAAAATATATTATTATCACATATTGTTTTATTTTTATAATGCTTTAATAAATTTTGTTTTGATGAAAAATTTCTATCACATCGAGGACATTGTAATTTATTAGATTTATTATATTTATTAGTATTATCTTCTATTTTATTTTTATTTAATTGTATATTATAAATATTATTATAATCTTCATGAATATAATTTATAGCTTCTTTATATAAAGACAAAATAAAATTTAGATTATGTATTGAAATCGTATTTATATCAAATGTAAATATATATTTTTTAGCATGTGAACATAATTTTGATTCTTCATATGAAAAATTTGAATTATTTTTACATTTATTTTTTTTATTAAGATGTCTTATTAGATCAGTTTTTAATGATGATTTATAAGTCAAACAATGATGACATATATAAAATGAATTTTGTATTTCTGACATTTTAATACTATTATATAGTATTAATTCTTTATATCCATTTTAAATTAAAAAAATATTTTATAAATAAAATACATAATAAATTTATAAAATTAAAAAAAATATAAATTGATATAAAGATAATTTTTTTATTAAAAATAAAAAAGTTAAAATTTAATTTTAAAAATGATATATGGATATATTTATATAATTTTAATAAGAGAATTTGCTAAAAATGGTGAATATATTATAAAAATTGGATATACATTAAATAAATGTGTATTTATGAGATTAAATAGATACTCATATAAAAGTGAGTTAATCTATTATTTTTATGTATCAAATCCACAAGAATTAGAAAAAATAATCTTAAATACATTATATTTAGAATTTTCAAAAGAAGAATTAAAATATTTTAAATTACATTATGGACAAGAATATTTTAAAATTAATGTTAATAAAATATATGATATTGTATATAATATTGTTAAAAATAATATTATAAAAACATTTAATTTGTTAGAAGATATAAATAATAATAAATTTAAAAAACTATCTATTTATTTTAATGAAAAAATAAATAAAGATTTATATATAATTTTTTGTAAACAATATATTGAATTTAATTATATAAATCGTATAGATTTTATTTCAAAAATTATTAATAATATAATTCAAAATAAAATTGTATTTATTGAAAACTTTTATAATTATTTTTTAATAAATAATAATCAAATAGAAGATAATCAAATAGAAAATAATCAAATAAAAACTAATCAAATAAAAGATAATCAAATAGAAGATAATAAAATAAAAGATAATCAAATAGAAGATAATCAAATAGAAAATAATCAAATAGAAAATAATCAAATAGAAAATAAAAATATATCATCACCTTTATATTATAATAAAAATAATTCATTTTTTATATGTTATAAATGTTTACATATGGCTTTTTTAAAATCTGATTTAAATAAACACTTAAATAAAATTAATTCTTGTGAAGCTAAATGTAATATTTTATTAACAAATGAAGAAAATGCAAAATTATCATTAAATAATCGTTTTTATTTAAATAAACCAATAAATATAAAAGAATTAGAAAAAGAACATTTAATTATATTTGTTACTCGATATTTTAATAAACTAAATATTATATCTGATTTAAATAATATTGATAAAAATAAAATATTTAATATAAATGATATAGAAATATATAATGAAATAGAAAAAATAAAACAAATCAAATCATTTGATGATTGTGTTATTGTCATTAATGGTGAAAAAAAATATAAATGTTTCGATTGTAAAACAATATATAAAAGAAAAGAAAATTTAATTGAACATTTTCGTAATCAAAATCTTTGTAATAAACAAAAAGAAATTAATCAATGTATTAAAAATAAAATAAAAAATAATATTCTTTAATAAAAATTATTTTTTAAAGATTACAAATAAAATTTTTAAGTATAATATAAAGAATAAATAGTATAAATAAATAATAGATATTATTTAAAAAAAAATATTATAAATTAAAATGCCATCTGGATTTTTACTTTTAGCCGGAGTGGGTGCTCAAGACCAATATTTATCATTCCGTGATGATGACATCTCTTTTGATAAAGATACCCAAAATTTATGCTATACTTATGGTCAACCCAATATTTGTTACTTTAAAGCTGTTTATCGCAAATATACAAATTTTGCTGTTGAAAATATTTCCCAATATTTTACTGGTAATGTTGATTTTGGGAAAAAGGTTTATTGCGATATTGACCGAATTGGTGAATTAATAAATCAAGTTTATTTACACGTTAAACTTCCAACTCTTAAAGAATATGCTTATGAAGATCAATCTGGAAATCTTATTTCTTATTATTGGGTTAATTCTGTTGGTCACGCAATGATTAAATATGTAGATATTGAAATAGGTGATATTCGCATTGACCGTCAATATGGTATTTGGATGGAAATTTGGAGTGAATTAACAATTGATGCAAGTAAAAGACAAACTTTTAATACTTTAATAGGAAAATGTGATAGTCCCATTAACTTAAATAATGATGAAGCACTTAATCTTTATGTCCCGCTTCAATTTTGGTTTTGTAAAAATATTGGACTTTCATTACCCCTTATTGCTCTCCAATCTGCTCGGGTTCGCTTTATTTTCCAATTCCGTCAAGTAGATGAATTAATCATTTCATCGGATGGCAATCCTATGAACCCAAACGATTTATCTAATATTCATATGACAAATGCCCATTTAGAAATAGATTACATTTATTTAGATGAAGAAGAAAAATTCAATTTTGCATCTCGCCCTCACCAATATTTAATTGAACAAGTTCAAGTTAATGCACTTTCATTATCTTCAAATGGACCATTAGAAAATGGGTCTGCTCCAGCAAATCTTCAACATACCATTGATTTAGATTTTTATCATCCAGTAAAAGAAATTGTATGGGTTATTCAAAATAGTTCTGTATTATCTGTGTATCCATACGGCGGAAATGAATGGTTTAATTTTAGCTCTCAATCTTACAAAAATGGTGAAGTAAATGGAAATGACCCAATGATTAATGGTAAACTTATTTTAGAAGGAAGTGATATAGTAGAAATGAAAGATAACATTTTCTTTAGATCTGTATTACCACTTAAATACCATACATCGGTTCCAAATAATTATATTTATACATATCCTTTTGCTCTTCGTCCTGAAGCTTGGCAACCATCTGGTGCTTGTAATATGAGCGCTTTTTCAAGTAAACAATTATATGTAAATATTAGTCCAGAGTTAATTGACCCAATTATTACAATATATGCTTTAAATTATAATATATTAAACATTTTTGAAGGATTAGCAGGTGTTGAGTATTCATCATAATTATAAAAAACCGCTTCGGTTCCCTCTTCCTAATAATAAATATTTTTTATAAAAATAATGAATAAAAAACAATTGAATCTGTTATTACCATCGCATTCTGCGCTGGTAATACGGGCGAAAATAAACGGTCAATATCTATCTTACCGACCCAAATTTCGCCACCTTTCCGAATAATGTTATAATATAAATTATAATAAAAAATATTTATTATAATTTAAAAAAAATAGTATTTTATAAATATTTCAATTATAAATAAGTTCGGAAAAATAATATTTTTATTTAATTATAATAAATATTTTTTATATATTTTTTATATATTTTTTATATATTTTTTTATTATTTTTATATTATTTTTTTTATTATTTTTATATAATTTTTTTATTATTTTTATATAATTTTTATTTACATTTCTACTTACATTTATTTTTATAATATTTTTTTTATTCAATAATACTTTTATATAAATGATTTATATAAAATTATTTATGTTTGATTGTAAAAATGTTTTCATAAAATAAATCACTTCTACAATAAGGACAAATATTTTTAATTATTACCCAATTATTAACACAATTTTTACAAAATTGATGATTACAACCTGTAATTATTTCAGATTTTGTACTTAAACAAATAGAACAATCTATTATTTCACTTTCTTCCATTTCTTTAGAAACGGGGTCTTCGCGAATTTTAAATGTAATTGTAAATTTATCTTCACTATCTTCACTATCTTCATCTATTTTATATGAATAACGATATGGTTTTAATGAAACAAGCCATTTAACCATCTTTGGATGATTATTTTCACATGCTTTTTTAAAAGCATAATCATTTTCAGCACAAATATCAATTTCAGGACAAATAGAAAGTAACCATTTAGCAACTTTTACTTGACCTTCACGACATACAACACCAAAAAGAAGGTCATTTTCTACACGTAAATCCATATCTGGTTTAATAGAAAGTAGCCATTTTGCAACTTCTAAATAACCGTGGTCACACGCACTTATCATAGCATAATTATTTATAGCACAAATATCAATATCTGGTTTAATAGAAATTAACCATTTAGCAATTTCTAAATGGTTATTTTCACAAGCTTTTTGAAAAGCATTTTCGTCCATTGTTGAAATGTTAATATCAGGTTTTACAGAAAGTAACCATTTAGCCATTTCTAAGTAACCTTTTTCACAAGCATTTCTAAAAAGATACTCATTATATTCAGAAATATTTATTTCATTTAAATAAATTGAATAAAGCCAAATACAAATATCAAGATGCCCATTTTCACATGCAATGATAAAAAAATTCGTTCGTTCGTTTTCATTTTCATCACCATCTTCGCTTTCGCTATTAATTTCAACATGCCACGAAAAATCAATTTTATTATTTATTTGATAAATCCATTGAGCAATTTCTAAATTACCATTTTTACATGTTTCAATAAAAGCCGGCGAAAGTTCAATAATTGGTTTTAGTGTATACAACCATTTAGCCATTTCAAAATAGCCTGATTTAGATACATCATTAAAAAGCTCTTCATGTTTATCATAAGGTAATTCAATATGTTTTAAAGAATAAAACCATTGAACCATTTCTAAATAATTTTTTTTACATAATTGAATAAATTCATCTATATTTATTATATATGAAATTACAAAATTTGAGTAAAGCCATTGAACCATTTGAAAATGTCCATTCAAACAAATTTTATTTATATTTTGTACAATCCATAACTGTTTATATTCTTTGATTTTAGGATATTTATTTAATAACCATTGAGCACTTTTTAATTTGCCATAAATAACACATACTTGAAATGAATAATCTTGAAATGCATAATATTCATCTTTTAACCAATCCATTTCTGATTGCAATGTACATAACCATTCAACCATTTCAATATACTCATTACGAATACATATACTACAAATATCTTCAAAAGATACTCTCATATATGAACCAAAACCGTTTGAATAAATCCATTGTGCAATCAATAAATGCCCTTTTTGACAAGCTTCAATAAAACCACTATATTTGGCTTGATCGTCCATATTCGTATGAATAGAATAAAGCCATTGAGCCATTTCTATAAAACCTTGTGGACAAGCAAGCATTATAAACATTTCATCTAAAATATTATTACTGATTTCTGGATAAAGTTCATAAAACCATTTTGCAATTTCTAATTGGTTATGTTCACACATATGATAAAAAACAGAACTCTTATCATTGTTGATAATTTCTGAATGTTCACCATAAAAGATTTTTATTTCTTCAATATTTCCTTTATCACATAATTTGATAAAATTATCATATATTTGGTCTGTTTCATCATCACTATCTGAATTATTATTAAAAATAATACTCATTTTTATGTTAAATGTATATTTTTATTTCTTTTTATTTATATAAAAATGATTATTTTATATAAATAAAAATCATTTTTTTTTTATTTACATTTATTTTTTATTTACGTTTTTTTATTTACGTTTTTTATTTACATTTATTTTTTATAATATTTTTTTAATTAAATAATAATTTTATATAAATCATTTATATAAAATTATGTAGGATTAATGGTAAAAATGTTGTCATAAAACAAACTACTTCTACAATAAGGACAAATATTAATATTTTTAATACATTCTTTAATACAACTTTCACAAAATTGATGATTACAACTTGTAATCATATTTGATTTTTCAAAACAAATTAAACAATCACTAATTTCATTTTCTTTCATTTCTTTCGAAAGAAATGTATTATTTTCATTAATTTTAAATAAAATTGTAAATGTATCATATTCTTGACCTTCTTCACGATCCTTATCTTCTAATACATATGAATAACGTTCTGGTTTCAATGAAACCAGCCATTTAACAATCCTTATGCGTTTGTTTTCACACGCTTTCTTAAAAGCATAATCATTTTCAGCACAAATATCAATTTCAGGACAAATAGAAAGTAACCATTTAGCAACTTTTATTTTACCTTCACGACATACAATACCAAAAAGAATGTCATTTTCTTCACGCAAATCAATATCTGGTTTTACAGAAACTATCCATTTAGCCATATTTAAATGACCATTCATACATGCGTACGATATAGCATAGTTTTCTACAGCACAAATATCAATATCTGGTTTTACAGAAAGTAGCCATTGAGCCATTTCTAAATAATTTTTTTCACAAGCATTTCTAAAAACAAGTTCATCAAATTCAGATATATTAATCTGACTTGAATATATTGAATAAA